>JADMIO010812852.1_pt1 | contig 51253 bp, 37 predicted proteins | sample 8958161 | NCBI WGS metagenome assembly JADMIO01 (sample SAMN16585339, study PRJNA669376) | soil metagenome | isolation source: Crop rotation soil | place: USA: Cullars Rotation, Alabama | collected 2011 | reverse complement strand
CGCGACAACTTGTCCACGTGGAATTCTAAGCTTAGGATCCCAATGTGCTGGAAAGGAGCAGACTGGAAGGCGATAAGAACACAAGACAGGTAGAGCGGGTGATATTTGCCGATGACAGTTCGCTTGAGTGCGACGCGCTGTTTTTCCATTTTGGTATCGAGCCGGCTTCTAATCTGCATAATATACTCGGCTGCAAAATGGATGAAGAGAGCGGTCTCGTTTGGACGGATGAGGCGCAGCAGACCAGTGTACAGGGAGTTTATGCTGCGGGAGATATATCACCTCGTTCTCAACTGGCGGTGGTCGCGGCAGCAGAGGGGGCGATGGCAGCAATTCAGATTCATAAATCGCTTATCCGAGAGGAATGGAAATTGGTCTAAAAAGAACCTACAGAAAAATGACTATTGAGGAGAATCACCATGGCGCAACCGAAAAAATCAGATAATCAAGACGCTTCAACGTACGAAGTCATCGTGGATACGCCCAAAGGCAGTCGCAATAAATACAAGTATGATGAAGAACGTAAACTATTCAAACTTGGCGGTGTCCTGACGGCAGGCGCAGTTTTTCCATACGACTTCGGTTTTCTGCCCGGTACACGCGGCGAAGACGGCGATGCTCTTGACGTGCTGATTCTGATGGATGAACCAGCCTTTGTCGGCTGTCTGATTGAAACTCGTCTCGTCGGCGTTATTGAAGCGGAACAGACGGAAAAGGGTAAGACAATACGCAATGACCGGCTGATTGGTGTTGCCGTTGAATCGCACAGTTTTCGGAATGTGCAGGATTTGTCAGAGATTGACGGGCGATTGCTTGATGAAATCGAACACTTCTTCGTTTCGTACAATCAAATGAAAGGCAAGGAGTTTAAGCCACTGGCTCGCGCCGGGGCAGAACATGCGAAAACTTTGGTTGAAGAGAGCAGGAAGCAGTAGGCAGTGGGCAGCCGAATACTTGCCTTCTGCCTTGCGCCTCCTGTTCTCTAACTGCCTACTGCCTTGTGCTTACTGCTTTCTGCCTACTGATTAAGCCGTACGCTTGACGATCATCACGGTCATATCGTCAACGGGTGCGGCAGTACCGACAAAGCGCGTCAACGCTTCATCAATGCGGTCACGGATGCCGGAAGCCGTACGACTGAGGTTCTTCTGTAAGACTTCAATCAGGCGTTCTTCACCAAACTCTTCATCCTGTAGATTAACCGACTCGGTAATGCCATCGCTGTAAATCACCAGCACATCACCGGCATTGAATTGAACGCTGTCTTCGTCATAGTTCATGCCGGGCATCAACCCTACGGGCAAACCGCCTTTATCGAGTTTGACGATTTCGCCATTGGCGCGCAGGAGTAATGGCGTATTATGTCCGCCGTTGGAATAACACAACTCGCCGCTCTGCGGATTCAAGACGGAATAGAAGAGAGTTAAATACTTATTCGAGGGTGAGTTTTCATAGATATAGCTGCTGACTTCTTCCATCACCTCACTGATAGAAGTGCGCGCCTGCGATTGCGCCCGCACCGCCGCATGTACCGACGACATCAACAGCGCTGCCCCGGTGCCTTTGCCTGAAACATCACCGACAGCCAGCACCAGCTTGCCATCACGGCGCATAATATAGTCATAATAGTCACCGCCGATTTCCCGACACGGAAACGACACGGCGGTCATATCCCAGCCATCCAGTTTCGGCGGCGCGACCGGTTGCAAACGCATTTGAATTTCGGAAGCGACCTTCAATTCCTCTTCCATGCGCCGCTTTTCCAAGCGTTCTTCGAGCAGCCGTTCATGTTCAATCTTGATGGATGCTACCGAAGCAATCGTCGTCAAGACCTTCAAATCTTCTTCTTTGAAACGATTGTTGTAGGCATTATCCACATAAATCATGCCGAAGGTCTCTTCACCGGATGCCAGCGGCACTGCCATTACCGAGCGAATCTGGCTCAGCATAACCGAATGTTGTGCCTGAAAGCGTGGGTCGTGCATGGCATCAGAGGTGAGAATCGGCATGGCTTCCGTCAACACTTTATTGGTGATAGAGCGGCTGATTTGCACCTGTGAATTTGGCGAGGTCACATCCTGCGTGTTGCCGCGCGCGATTTTACAAATTAGCTCTTCGCCTTCTTTCAAAAACAGAAACCCGCGTTCTGCGGGAATTGATTCAAAGACCAGGTCAATCGTCAGTTTCAAAGTATCTTCGAGCGAGGTGCGCGGCAGCAGGGCAATACCCACTTGTGATATCAGACTCAAGAGGTCACGGCTTGGCGCTTCCGGCGCAAGAGCCGGACGAGAGCCGGTTACCTGCATAAACTCTTTGGCGATAGCGCCGGATTGAATAGAGGATAACAATTCTGATGTTGAACGCGCCGGTAGATGTGTAGTGACCGTATCGGCAGGCAATTTATCCACTACGCCGGACAGATGCACCGTCGCGCCGGAAATAGTGTTCTGCTCTCCGGCGGAGTATTCAATCTCGGTTTCGCCAATGCGAATAATGTCGCCGAGTCGCAATTTGGCTGCGCCGGAGAGTTTCTGTCCATTCAAAAATGTGCCATTGGCGCTGCCGTTATCAACAAGGAGAACATTGTCATTTTCGCGGCGCAATTCGGCGTGCAGGCGTGATGCAAAGGGGTCATTGATGCAGATGTCATTACGCGAGGAGCGTCCAATGGTCAAGCGCATCTTGTCCATTTTGAGAACAGATGCTTCATAATCTTTGGGGCGAACAACGAAAGTATGCATAGTAGAATCAATTAAAAATTAAGAATTACGAATTAAAAATTACGAGAGACAATTCTTAATTCGTAATTTTTAATTCGTAATTGTTAAGTTACCGGGACATAACGACAATGGTTTTTGCCAGCTTGTCGTGCCAGCCTTGTTGACGTGGATCCCATAGCATCCACAAAAAACCAAGAAACAATGCGGCTACCGACAAGGGATAGCCGATCAAGTGACGAAGTAAGGCGCTTTTGATGGTAAAGCGCCTGCCGTCCGTGTGCGTAATCTGAATACCGAGAATCTTCATCCCGGCGCTTTGTCCGGTGAGTCCGGCAAGGACGATAAAATTCAGCACAAAGAGCAGCAATGTTAAACCGCTAACCAGCAATAAATCGCGGTTTGAGTCCATTACCGACCGATTGCCGATAGCCGTAACCAGAAAGGTAAAGGTCATCATGGCAATCAAGGTAATCAAAAAATCGAACATCCAAGCGCCATAGCGCAGCCCAAAACCGGCTTGCTCGAAAGCGCCTATAAAGACGTGAGTCGGCGGCGCAAATGGTAAGTCCGTTGTAACAGCGCCCTTCCCATTACCGCCGTTAAAGTCAGGTTTTTGCGCGGTCGCTTTATCAAAGGAAGGCAGCGGTTCCTTTGCCACAGCAGCGCGATTCATTTTTTCAATCAACTCGGCTTGCGGTTTGTGTGCCGGCGCAGCGGCTTCTTCAAGAGCCACAGTTTGCCGACGTGGTGGCGTTGACTTGCCACATTTCGGACAAAACCTTGAGCGATCTCGGATTGTTGTGCCGCAGTATGGACAGAATCTTGTCATTAGTTAATAGTCCATAGCCCGTAGTCCGTAGTATTTGCTTTGCTAGCTATTCGCTCAAGCAGAATTCGCGCTTAATCGCATAGCGCACGACTACGGACTAAGAACTACGGACTACGGACTAATTAAATCATCATAAATTTCAAATGGGTGCCGCCGAGTTTCACTTCATCTCCGGCGGACAAAACACGCGGCGACTTGGTATTCAAGCGAATGGAGCCGCCATTGACCGGCATCACCACCGTACCATTCACGGAGCCTAAATCCTCAATCAGAAATTGTTCGCCGGAACGATAGATGCGCGCATGCCGGCGCGAGACTTTGGTTTCCGGGTCATACATGGTCAAATCAATCTCCGGGAAAATGCCGGTATGTGGGTCAGTGCGCCCCAGCAGAATGCTCTCTTTTTCGATGACATAGGGCTTATGTTCCCCGGTACCCAGAATAACAATCTGCGCGGTTACGCGAGGCGTGTCTACCCGCCGTGGGCCCGGTTCCGGCTGGCGATACCCACAATGGGCGCAGAAGACATCATCAACGCCGATTTTTTCTCCGCAGTTGCCGCAAAATACTGATTGCCCACCTGCTTCTTCGACGGTTTTGTTGTCAATCACCTTATCCGGTGGTTTCGGAGGAAGGGGAGTACTGTCTTTGCCTTTCGCCAGCAGATTGCTGTGATCCTGAAGGTCGCGCATCAACTGTAACGCCGATTCCGGTCTATCCGTTACTTCATGGGCAACCGTCCGCATCAGAATCTTTTCCATGCCCTCAGAAATCTTCGGGTTAATCTTTCGTGGCGTTGGAAACTTGCTGAAATCGAAGATCAGCAACGGATTATCCTGCGGGTCAGCTCCCGTCAGCATATGGAACATGGTCGCGCCGAGTGAATAAATATCGGTGCGCGGTTCCGCCTTGCCAGCGAAGAGTTCTGGCGGCGCATAGCCCATTGTGCCAATTGCTGTAACCCCTTTTTCGGTTGGACGCACAATACGGGCAATGCCGAAGTCAACCAACATCACGCGCCCAGTCTTATCATCGAGCATGAGATTCGCGGGCTTGAGGTCACGGTAGATGATCGGCGGCTGCTGCGTATGAATGTAGTGCAGCACGTCGCAGCATTGAATTGACCATTTCGTCACCGTCGCTTCATCAACTGTGCCGCCACGCACCTGCATCTGCTGGGCGAGGTCACCGCCGCCAATCCAGCGCATCACCAAATAATACTTATTGTTTTCGATGAAATGGTCATAGATCGTCGGAATCGAAGGATGTTCCAGTTGCGCCAGCACCGCCGCTTCGCGTTTGAAGTCATCAACGGCTTTCTCGCGTTGCGTGGGGTCGGCAAACATTTCAATCATCTCTTTGACAGCGCAGAGGCGGTCAGCAAGCCGCGTATCGCGGGCTTGATAAACCGAGCCCATGCCGCCGCCGCCAACTCGGCGCACGATTGAAAATCTACCGGCTAACAGGGTTCCCGGTTCCAGTTGGACACCCGATCTTTTTGGTTTTCTTGGGTCAGGCATAGTGTTCTTCTGAGTCTGTGAGCGGCAGTGCCGTCTCGATGCAACCAACCATTTTCCCTTTGACTTGCTGAGTGAGCGGGCAAGCGTTCAGGAATACAATCGAATTCGCAGATGCAAAAACGAGCGATTTCGATGCTTCAGCTATTTCAAAACGTGAAATTTCAAAAAGGTCTTGCCGACAATAACTTCATCGCCATGTTGCAACGCATGACGCTTGCCGGGCAGCAACCGCCGTCCGCGATTGACGAAAGTGCCGTTAGTCGAACCTAAGTCTTCAATCAGAAATTGTCCGCTCTGGCGAATAATTCTGGCATGGCGACGGGAGATTTTTGCTTCCGGGTCATCTTCGTCGAGGTCAACATCGGGGAAGATGCCACTGTCGGCATCCCATCTGCCAATGCTGGTTTCAACACCGGTAATCACAAACTCTTTGCCGATGCGTCCACCCCTTTCGATGACCAGACGCGCCAGAGCTTCCGCTGACGAATTTGCGTTACCCGCCTCCATGCGGGCAACATTGGTGCGGTTCTGTGGCGGCGCTTGATTCGGCGGTGGTGAACCGCTCTCATCGAAGACCTCTTGCCGAGGTGGTTCCGGCAGCGGATTTCTGATAAAGACCGAGCCGTTGCCCTGTGAGGTGTAATTGCCGCTACTGTCATCGCGCCGGTTTGGCGCGTTTGCATCCCGCGCAGGCATCGCCGGTTTCGGCATACTCGTAGACGTAGTGAAAGACGGTGGCGATGGTACAAAGACATCTTGTGTTTGCGACGGCTGATTTTTTTGCTCCGAGATGTCCTGACGCACCGCGCTCGGCGGCTGATATGCCGCACCATTCGCGTAATCGCGTCGTGGCGGCGGTGGCGGCGATAGATTCATTTCCAGCCTCATACCGCATTCGTCGCAGTATTCGCTTCCGTCCAAATTATTGGTTCCGCAATTGTTGCACCTTATCATAGGGTTGGACCTCCGAGTCTGTCTCAGGAGTTGCTTTGAGCAGCCTTCTGATTATACCGCACACCTCCTGCACTATCAACAATCGTTATGATGCACAAAAAATCTGTATTTCCAAGCTTTACTTTACCATTATTTGGTAGAGAATTTCGATACATAATAAAAATACTGCCCTAAAGCGGAAACTGGATTGCTCTGTAAGGCTTATTTTCCCACTCCTTCTGGCACCAACCTTGCCTGATTAGTAAACGGGCAAGCAATTTTTAGGAGGTGCAGCAATGAAAACGAGAATCATCTCAGCTGTAATCTTTCTCCTTTTTTTCAATTGCCGCTACCAATGCTGTATGGGGTCAGTCACGCGATCAAGCCTTTGATCGCCGTGTCTGGGGCTATTTTTTTGTCGGTGGTGTTGGCACATCAGAAGGCGGAACCGCCTTTCTTCATGTAGGTGGCGGCGTCGAAGGTCTGCTGTATAAAGGGTTTGGCGTCGGTGGCGAAATCGGCAGCGTCACTGCGGTCAGCAATAGCAGTGACACAGTTGGACTCGCCTCTGTTAATCTCACGGGGCATTTCAATCGCTCCGGGAAGGTCAATCCGTTTGTCACCGGGGCGCTTCAATGGCATTTCGCAATGGTTCTGCCGGTGGGGGAAATTTCGGTGGCGGCGTGCAGTGGTGGGCAAAAAACCACATGGGGTTACGGTTTGAATTCCGCGACTATGTTTTTTCCAGCGACACGCCACATTTCTACTCTTTCCGCGTCGGAATCAGTTTCCGTTAATCTTTAGCTAAGGGAGCAAAGTAACGGGTAAAGCTTCAAAATAAGCAATAATCAGTAGAAGTTGGCTCCAAGAAGAGTTGAGTGATAATCTATGTCACTCAACTTTTTCATATAGCGCAGACAATACAGCCGATTGTCTGTCTGCTTCATAACGGAGGTCGCTCATGATGAATTGCCGAAAAGCTATTTCCTTGATTGCTATTCTTCTGCTCGCTCAATTCCCTTTTTCAACTACAGGATCGCAGGCTGTCGCGCAAAGCACAAAGCGCACAACCATTGAAGCCAAACCATCGTATGCTGAACCCGCCATTTCGCCTGACCGCGCGGAAATCGCTTTTGTTTCAGGCGGCGACATCTGGACAGTTCCGGCGCAAGGTGGTGAAGCGCGATTGCTTGTTTCGCATCCGGCTACTGAATCGCGCCCACTCTATTCACCGGATGGCAAGCGATTGGCTTTTGTCTCAACGCGCACTGGCAATGGCGACATCTACATCCTGTCGCTTGATAGCGGCGATTTGCAACGTCTGACTTTCGATGACGCCAACGAACAATTAAACGGATGGTCGCGTGACGGGCGCTGGATTTACTTTCATTCCGGCAGCAAAGATGTGTCGGGGCGCAGCGACATCTTCCGCGTCAGTAGCGACGGCGGCACGCCTATGCAGGTGACGGCTGACCGCTACACCAATGAATTTTACGCCGCGCCATCGCCGGACGGTACAACCCTTGCCTTCAATGCGCGAGGCAATGGCGCGGGGCAATGGTGGCGCAAAGGGCACTCGCACCTGGACGAATCGGAAATCTGGTTGCTGCGCGAAGGTGAAAGCAATGGCTATGAGCGCGTGACCGAAGGCGGCGCGAAAGAGATGTGGGCAATGTGGAGCGGCGATGGCAAGAGCCTCTATTATGTTTCAGACCGCAGCGGCGCACAAAATATCTGGCAACGCCCGCTCAAGGGAATGGCGCGACAGGTGACGCAATTCAAAGACGGACGCGTCCTCTTCCCGACCATCTCTTATGATGGCAAGTTGATTGTCTTTGAGCGCGATTTCGGCATCTGGAAACTCGACACCGCAAATAATCAGGTGACGGAAATCAAAATCACCCGGCGCGGCGCTTCGCCTACGACGGCAATTGAGCATCTGACGCTCAACAGCCAGTTCGGTGATTTATCGCTGTCGCCTGATGGCAAAAAAATTGCCTTTACAGCACGCGGCGAAATCTTTGCGGCATCGGCAAAAGACGGCGGTGATGCCATGCATGTAACCAACTCGCCCGCTCCAGAAGGCAGTATTGCGTGGTCGCCCGATAGCCGAAAACTCGCTTATACTTCGACTCGCCACGGCTTTTCGCAAATCTTTCTCTATGATTTTACGCAGAACCGCGAGACGCAGTTGACTAATACAAGCGGCGTAGACACCGCGCCGACTTTTTCGCCTGATGGCAAGATGCTTGCCTTTGAGCGCGACGCTAAAGAACTGCGTGTCCTTGACCTTGAAGCAAAACAGGAGCGCGTTCTGGCGACAGGTTATCTTGACCGCCCGCCATTCGATGCGGCGCGTCCGCTGGTCTGGTCGCCTGACAGTCGCTATGTAGCCTTTATGAATGTTGGTGGACGCGCCTTCAAAAATCTTTATATCGCAGCAGCACAGGGCGGCGTGGCAAAACCCGTCACCTTTCTGGCGAATGTCTTTGCCAACAGTCTGGCGTGGAGTCCTGATGGCACATATCTTCTATTCGACACCGGGCAACGCACCGAAGGCAACCGGCTGGCGCGAATTGATTTGACCTTGCGAACGCCGAAATTCCGCGAAGACCAGTTCACCGATTTATTCAAAGATACTGCGCCGAAGCCGCCCACTAAACCGGCTACGCCGCCAGAGACCCAACCCGCGCCAGCAACCGCCGAGGCGACAAAGGACGACACGAAGCGCGATGCGAAAAAGCCTGTCGAAATTGTTTTCGATGGCATACGTGACCGCTTGAGCATCCTGCCCGTCGGCGTTGATTTGGTTACGCAGACTATCAGCCCTGACGGGAAAATCCTTTTAATAACTGGCGTTGCCGCTAATCAGGTCAATCTTTATACGTGGTCACTTGATGAACTTTCACGCGAGCCAGCCGTAGCGCGACAACTCACGTCAACCGCCGGATTCAAGAGCAACGCACAATTCACCCCTGACGGCAAAGAGGTCTATTACATGGAAGGCGGGCGCATCAATATCGTCAATATGGACAACCGCCAGACGCGACCACTCGCTGTAACTGCCGAAATGGATGTTGATTTTGCCAAAGAAAAGATGGAAGTCTTTCAGCAGGCATGGTCACTGTTGCGCGATAATTTCTATGACCAGAATTTTCACGGCGCAAACTGGGACAATGTTCGTACCGAATATGAACCCTACATTGCCGGAGCGCGTACTGGCGATGAAATGCGCCGCCTGATAAGTCTGATGATTGGCGAATTAAATGCTTCGCACCTCGGCATCTCTGCGCCCTTCAATGCGACACAGACAACGCCAGTCGGCAGACTCGGACTGCGCTTTGATCGTGCCGAATATGAGCGCAATGGACGGTTGCGCATTACCGAAGCTATTCCGCTTACTCCGGCGGCAATTGCCGGAATCAAAGCGAGCGATTATCTGCTGGCAGTTGACGGCACAGAGATTTCTAGTCATACGAATCTTGATGAACTACTGACCAATAAAATCGCTCGCCGCGTATCGCTCACTGTTGCTTCATCAGCCGATGGCGCTAACCGCCGCGAGGTTGCCGTAAAGCCCATCAGCGGCGGCGCAGAATCCGGGGCGCTCTATCGTGACTGGGTGGCGAAAAACCGGGCTTATGTTGATCGCATCAGCAACGGGCGCTTGGGCTATGTGCATATGCCCGATATGTCGTCCGATTCGTTGTCGCAGCTTTATGTAGACCTTGATGCTGAGAATCATTCCCGCGAAGGCGTGGTCATTGATATTCGCAATAACAATGGCGGCTTTGTGAACTCCTACGCCATAGATGTCTTTGCGCGGCGCGGTTATCAGACGATGACGCCGCGAGGTTATCCGGCGTCTCCGGCGCGTTCGATGAATGGGCAACGCTCGCTGGAATTGCCAACAATTTTAGTGACCAATCAGCATTCGCTATCGGATGCCGAAGACTTTACGGAAGGCTATCGGGCATTGAAGTTGGGCAAAGTAGTGGGCGAACCGACCTCCGGCTGGATTATCTATACGTGGAATCTCGGCTTGATTGACGGCTCCAGTTTCCGCATTCCGCGTATGAAAGTAACCGGAAATGACGGAACCGATATGGAGTTGAATCCGCGCCCGGTTGATGTGCCGGTAACAAGACCAATTGGCGAAACCTATACAGACCATGATTCCCAACTTGATGCGGCTGTGCGCGAATTATTGAAGCAGATAGGTAGTAAAACCAAATAATGCCGTCTTCCGTACTTGGATTTGGCAGACAGGTTCTGCCGAATCTCAAGTAAAAAGTGAGTTTGAGATAAACAAGAGTAGAACAAACACAGATTTCACAGATTACGCAGATTCAACACAGATTGATCACTGGGAGCGCGGACATCCATGTCCGCATGGCGTGAAGCTGCGGACATGGATGTCCGCGCTCCCAGTAAAGGCGCTCCGGGGAGTTAATGCTATGTCATCGCTATCAATCTGTGGAAATTCGTGTAATCTGCGGAATCTGTGTTTACCTTACTCTTGCTTACCTTGAATTTGCTGGTAAGGAGAAATGAAATTGGCGACAAAAGAACAGATTAAAAAAATCGTCGCGGATTATTTTGCGGCAACAAGGGCGATGGATAAACAGGCATGGCTTGCTACGTTTGCTGAAGATGGCGTAAGCATAGACCCGATGGGCGCACCGCCGCTTGACACCATAGAAAAACGCGCCGCATTTTTTGACGGCATTACCTCGGCTTTTGATAAAGTGGGCATTCAAGAAAATGAGGTCTATATTGCCGGTAATGGCGCAGCAGTGAAATGGATGGGGTATGGCACCGGGAAGAACGGGCGTGAAGTCACCTTTCAAGGCATTGATACCTTCGAGATAGATGAAAACGGTAAAATCAAATCTCTATCAGGATACTGGAACCCGGCAGCAATGATGGCGGAGTTGATGGGCGAATCCTGAAACATCCATAGCTACATGCTCAACCTCGACGCACAACAACTTGAGATTTTCCTGCTTGAAGATACGGTTTGGATAGCGACTGCCCCGACAGGATTGCCGGTTTATGATTTCGCGTTTCAAACCTTTTTCTCCTGTCGTCACCCATGGCAAAGACCTGACAACATCACCGCCATAGGTCGTTTTGGCGTTACGACTAATTACGCAGACCTTTACCAGAGCCTTGCCGAAGAAGGCATTTTTCTAATTCACACGCCCGAACAATACTTGTTAGCCAGTGAACTTACTTCATGGTATCCGATTCTCGAAGACTTGACGCCGCGAAGCATATGGTTTGCAGAACCGCCGGAGCTTGAAAAAATCCTTGAGCAGTTATCCTTTCCTATCTTTATAAAAGGCAATCGGCAAACGAGCCGCCATGAAGCCGCGCTTTCCATTGTTCGCTCACCGGAAGAGTATCAACAGGCAATCGAACACTATAAACGCAATCCGATTTTACATTGGCAGCAACTTGTTTGCCGCAAGTATATTGAATTGCGCCCTGTCCCAGCGCATAAATCAACCGATGTCATTCCTCCTTCATTCGAGTTTCGCACTTTCTGGTGGTATGGCGAGTGTGTCGGCGCAGGAGCCTACTGGGCAGGGTTCACTTCTTATTCGTGGAGCAAACAAGAAGAGTACGAGGCGATGGCTGTAGCGCAACAAGCAGCGCATCGCCTCAGCCTGCCATTTGTAGTAATTGATGTCGCGCAGACAAAGGATGGCTCTTGGATTGTAATTGAATGTAATGATGGTCAGGAGAGCGGCTACGCGGGTGTGCCGAGAATCGCTCTCTGGCAAAGACTGATTGAGGCAGAGAGAGAGCGCCAGTCATAAAGTATTTTTGCGGTTGTGCTACAATGCGCCGCGCTATGGTTTCCATTCAACGAAATACAATCGTCATTTTTGTCGCTATTGTTCTCTGTCTATTTGGCGCGACACTCACGGCTTGCAAGAACAGCGCAAGCCCGAATCAAAAGCAGATTACCATTGCCGTTAATTCCGGCGTTGAAGGCGATGCGCTGAAACAAGCGGCTCGTGATTATGAAGCGCAGACCGGCGTTAAAGTGCAAATTGCTGAGTTTCCTTATGCCAATCTCTTTGAGAAAGAACTGATTGACCTCAACTCGAACACCGGGGCGTATGATTTGATGATGCTCGATGACCCGTGGTTTCCGCGCTTTGCCTCGCAAAACTTTCTTACTGACTTAACGCCTCTCTATCAAAAGAAAAGTCTCGCGGGCGCAGATGATGATTTTGTAAAAACCTCATTGGCTCTCTGTCGTCATCCTTACGAAAGCGGGGCGCTCTATGCCTTGCCTTATGTCGGCAATTCGCAACTCTTCTTTTATCGCAAAGACCTTTTTGCCAAGCACAATTTGAAGAAGCCGGAAACGTGGCAGGATGTGTTGAATGCTGCAAAAACAATTGATGAAACAGAAAAGACTGGCTCACCTACAGGCGGCGAAGTTCACGGCTATGTGATGCGTGCCGCGCAGGGCAATGCCGTGGTCGCTGATTTTATGCCGATCTTCTGGGCATTCGGCGCGGAGATGTTCGATGCACAGGGCAAACCTACAGTTAATAGCGCGGAAGGCATTGAAGCATTAAAGTTTATGCTGGAACTTGGCAAGTATGCGCCGCGTGGCTATGCCAGTTTCAATGCCGACGAAGTCTCCGCACATCTGCTGCAAGGCACAGCGGCAATGTCTATCAACTGGCCCGCGTGGATTAGCGCCTTCAGCGATGAAAAGCGGTCAAAAGTTATAGGTAAGATAGAATTTGCAACAATGCCGGGGTATTTAGCAGTCACAAAGAGAGCTGATGTAACCACTTACTATACGAATCCCGGACGCGCTGAAATCGGTAATTGGTTACTGGCAATTCCGCGAGGCTCAACCAAAGCCGATACCGCTTTCGATTTTCTGCTCTGGGCAACCAATGCCGAACAGATGAAGAAATCGGCGTTGGCAGGTAATCCGCCAACGCGCAAATCGCTTTTCAACGATGCCGAACTGCTCGCCAAATTCCCGGCTTACCCAATGCAACTGGCATCGCTCGAATCCTCAAAGCCGCGACCACGCACGCCGCTTTGGAATGAAATTGAAAACGCCTTCGGCATCTTTCTATCAAAAGCGAATAGCGGTGAATTGACGCCTGAAGACGCAATGAATCAAGCCAACCAGGAAATCAGCAAAATTATGGAACGCAATAAATAGTCAGAACTGGGAGCGGTAGCTTCGCCAAGTAAAAAGGCAAAAGTAAAAAGTAGGTTGTTATTTCACTTTTGCCTTTTGCCTTTTTACTTTTTACTTCAATAGCTCCGGTTCTGACTTATTTTAGGGAAACAAGCATTTGCTGTGCTTTGCCGCGTAATTCTTCCTGTTCGCGTGGAGTTCGCAGTGGATCATCTTCTTTCAGAATTTCGTCGAGCAGTTTCTTAGCATCGTCCTTGCGATTTTTCTTGGCGTATTGCTCGGCAAGCGCCAGTTTTAATTCGGCGTTCTGCGCTCCATACTTCAAGCCGCTTTCGAGATATTCCAAGCCCTTCTTGTCGCTGCCGCCAATGATGCCGGGCATTTGAATTAGCATTTGACCAAGTGCCAGTTGAATGCTTCCTTTACCATAAGCCGGGTCAATGCTCAGGGCAGTTTCAAACTCTTTTCGCACCGATTTCACAAGTCCGAGTGCCCCGAAGCCGCCTTTCATATTGGCATACTCGCCTTTATTTGCCGCCAGCCAGAAATGCCCTTCGACTCGCGCCGGATCGAGTTTAATCGCTTTTTCGGCGGCTGCAATGCCTGCCTGAAGCAGCTTCAATTTCGCAGCTTCGTCCTTTTCATGATCGCTTAAATAGTATTTGAACTTGGCGAGCCGCCACATGGCTTCATAATTGTTGAAATCTTTTTCCACGAGCGCGGCTGCCTGTTGAAGGCTCTCTATCTTGTCACGGTCAGCATAGAGGCTGTCGGCGCGTTGCAGGTCTGCGGTCTGTGCCATAGCGCCGAGTGATAGCATTACAAATAAAATTGTTATAGATAGTAGTCTTTTCATTGTTGTTTTATTTCTCGATTGGTAAGAATCAATTTGCCGCCGCTTGCGGCAAAAGTATAGACCGGCGCGGCAAGCGCCTCTTTCACTTCGTCCAGACGCAACGCATCGGTGAATAAATAGATATTATTTTCTTCGCGCCACAACTGAGCAATCTTCTGGTTATCTAAAAAGATTTGCGGCGCATCGGGAAAATGCGAGCCGTATTCAAGATTCGCCTGTCGTCCATTCAGAATATAAACCATCTTTCGCGTATAGAAATTCAATGACGAGCCGCCTTCATATTCGCCATTGATGACGATTTTATCGCCATCTTGATAGACGCGATTGATTGCCTGCGCGAGGGTTTTCGAGGATAGATAGGGTTCAAAGACTTTCAGTGCCCTGTGAGCGCAGAAGAAAATTCCTGCCATCATCAGACCAATCGCCACATTTGCAGAAATGTGTTGCTGTTTCAGCCGCAAAATCAATGCAGCCACAGAACCGATAAGAAACGCCAGCGCTGTGCCAAGTACCGGGGCGTGTAATGTCGCCAGCGATTCCGGCGTCAAATCAAGAATGTGCCCAAGTGACAGGGCGTAGGCTTCCGGGTTGCGCTCAAGCGTAGTCGAGATGTCGCCTTGTATCTGGATTGCCCGCGTCTTCACGTATGCAATGATGCCCGCCGCAAAAGCAAGGATGCCAAGAACTGTAAGCGCGATTTGCGAACCTTTGAGAAACCAGTTTTTCAATTGCCACTGGCGTTCGGCTTCGGCAATTGCATGAGCAATCAGCAGCGCGAATGCCGGATAAGCGGGCATAGTGTAATACTCCTGACTGGTTGAAAACGAAAAGAAGAGAATAATCATCACCAGCCACACCCACAAAAAGAGTCGCCGCTTCTCTTCTTCGTTCAAGTGCCGGATGCGGTTGGGAAAGTGTTTGATTGCCAGCGGCAGAAAAAAACTCCAGGGGAAGAGCCAGACCAGATGCAGGCTGAAAAAAAGCCCTTTTGGTACGGTGTCATAATCGGGCGGATAGCGTTTGCCGATATAGCGCAAAAAATGCTCGTTGATGAAATAGAACCAGAAGAAGCCCTCATAGCCGGTGTTTTGAAAACCCGCCAGCAGATGCCACGGCGCGGCAACTACAAAGAAGAACAGCGTCCCGGTGACTAATCGCAAGTCCAGCAAGCGACGAAGTTGTCCGCTAATCAGCAAATAGACAACGATAATGATTGCCGGAAAGACCGCGCCGATTAAGCCTTTCGTCAGCACCGCCAACGCCCCGAAAAAATAGATGCCATACGCCCAGCGCGAATTTTTATTCTCCATTGCCCGCAAAAAGGAGTAAAATGCCAGTTCTAGGAAGAGTGTCAGCATCACGTCGGGCCAGAGAACTCGCGTGAAAAGATAAATGCCGACACAGGTGGCGATAATCAACCCGGCGTAAAACCCGGCGCGTTCGTCAAATAGATATTTGCCAACATAAAAAGTGACAAAAATCAGCGCCAGCGTCGCCAGCGCAATCGGCAGCCGTGCAGCAAATTCGTTTACCCCAAAGACCTTGTACGATAAGGCTATGAGCCAGTACATCAGCGGGGCTTTTTCAAGATAGCGAATGTTATTGGCATAGAGGGTTACGAAGTTATTGGAGGCTGCCATTTCGCGGGCGGCTTCGGCGTGAACGGTATCCGCATCATCGAGCAGGGCGGGTGAGGCGGCGCTTGTCAAATAGATGATTGCCCAGATTACTGCGAGGGCAAATAGGAATCTCTGTCGCGTCATCGCCAAAGAGATTACAACAAAAAGGCAGCAGTCAGCCAATCGTGTATTTAGAAAACCGATATTGCCAATCTATCGTAATTACAAGAGCATCAAATTAGCGCGTGTCGCATAAATCGGTTATGATTTTCCTGAAGCTTTCATTAGAAGAGCGGATAAAATAGAAGGAAGAATGCTTATGACTAGCAGTACAAAAAAAATAAATAAAATAATTGTCTCTCTCTGCGTTTCACTTTTTGCGCTTTCGACTCTGAATCCGAGTGTTTTTGCTCAACAGGCAACCTCAACCTTGCATATCAGTGTTAAAGATCAGGCAGGCAAACCTATTGTTGCCGCAAAAATTGAAGTTTATCAAAATGGCTCCCTCGTAAATACGGTTACGACAAATGAGAAAGGCGAAGCGGAAATCACCAAACTTGCCGTTGGCGCTTACGACATTACCGCTTCCAAAGAACATTTTGAACCGCTGACCGAAAGCAGCATCGAATTAAAAGCGGGTGCGTCTCTGCTTATCGAGTTTGCTTTGCCGCCGAAAGCCTCGCTCAATGAGAGCGTCACGGTTGACGCCGGTTCCGGGAAAATCGTTGAGAAGACTTCATCAACTCCTGCTGAATTACAACGCGCTGTTATAAAAGAATTGCCGAATCGTCCGGCAACGGTTACAGATGCCTTGCCATTGTTACCCGGTGTAGTGCGCTCACCGCAGGGCGAAATTAAAATTTCCGGTTCCGGCGAAAATCGCAGCGCCTTGATTGTTAATTCCGCCGATGTTACTGACCCGGCTACCGGGCAATTCGGGCTGACTGTGCCAGTTGATAGTGTGGAAACAATTAACGTCTTTAAGACTCCCTATCTGGCGCAGTATGGACGCTTTTCGGCAGGTGTGGTGTCGGTTGAAACGCGACGCGGCGGCGACAAATGGAATTTTGAATTCAATGATCCGTTGCCGGAATTTCGCATCTTCAGCGGGCATCTGCGCGGTATCCGCGAAGCCTCGCCGCGTGTCGTCTTTAACGGACCGCTGATTGGCGATAAGTTATATTTTTCAGAAGGTCTGGAATATGACTTACAGAAGCGCCCAGTACGCACGCTCCCCTTCCCGGTCAATGAAACCAAGCAGGAGTCGTTCAACTCCTTCACGCAACTCGATTATCTCTTTTCCGCGACGCATACACTGACCGCCACCTTGCACGTTGCGCCGCGTCGTATGCAGTTTGCCAATCTAGACTTTTTCAATCCGCAGCCGGTTACGCCGAATTTCAACGCCCGCGATTATACCGGGACGTTGATTGACCGGCTGACGATAGGCTCAAACCTGCTGGAAAGCACCATCGCTGTCAAACAAGCCACAGGAGATGTCTATGGGCAGGGCAGCGATGAGATGACGCTGACGCCAACTATCAATCGTGGCAATTTTTTCAGCCAGCAGAATCGCAATACATCACGAATCGAATGGCTGGAAAGCTATGCGCTTGCGCCCATCAAAGCAATGGGCGATCACAATCTGCGTTTCGGCTCCAGCATCGCCCGCACCAACAATGATGGGGAATTTCGCGCCAGTGCCGTCAATATCGTTGACGCTCAGGACAGGCTCTTGCGCCGCATAGATTTTGTCGGCGGCAGTCCGTTTGACCTGACCGACTTGGAAACCTCGTTTTTCGGACAAGATCATTGGGTCTTGCATCCGAAATTATCTATTGACCTCGGCGCAAGATTTGAACGGCAGGGCATAACTGAAACCGTGCGGGTCGCGCCGCGCATCGGGCTGGCGTGGACACCTTTCAAGAACCAGCAGACGGTTGTGCGCGGCGGCTTCGGTCTTTTCTATGATCGTGTGCCGCTGAATGTCTATGCCTTTGACCGTTACCCGGAGCAGCGCATCACGACCTTCGATGGCAATGGCAATATAATCCTGGTACAGCAGTTCGCCAATATCACGGACCGCGCTGAACAGACTTCAAAGCCGTTTATCTTTGGCAAAGATAAAATCGGTAATTTCGCGCCCTACAGCGCCACCTGGAGCGTCGAAGTTGAGCACCCCTTGACCGACTATTTGCGCATCCGCGCCAACTACTTGCAGAGTAACAGTCACGGGGTGATCATCTTGACTCCGAAAGTCGTACAGGAGCGCGATGCTTTTGTGTTGAGCGGTAGTGGCAGAACCCGTTACCGGCAGCTTGAATTGACGACGCGCTATACCTTCCGACAAGGACAGGCTTTCTTCTCTTATGTCCGCAGCCGGACGGAAGGCGATTTCAACGAGTTTAATAATTATCTCGGCAATTTCCCCTTCCCGGTGATGCGTCCCAACTTCTTCACCCGATTGAGCGGCGATCTTCCAAATCGTTTTCTGGCATGGGGCAGCATCAATCTGCCGAGCAAGTTCCGCATTTCGCCCATTGTCGAATACCGCAACGGCTTCCCGTATTCCTCATTTGATGAGGCGCAGAATTTTTCCGGCGTGCCGAATTCGCAGCGATATCCGAAGTTCTTCTCGGCGGATGCTCGCGTATCAAAAGACTTTCGCATCAATAAAGAGTATTCGTTGCGCTTGTCGGTCAGCGGTTTCAACCTGACGAACCACTTTAATCCAACTTCGGTACATACGAATATTGCCGACCCGCAATACAATCTTTTCTTTGGCAATTACAAACGCCGCTTTAGATTAGATTTTGATGTTCTCTTCTAAAGCAATGAAGTAGGAGGGATGAAACATTAATGTAGACTTGTACTTCATTCTTCCTACTTCCATTCTTCATCCTTACGTTCTTCATCTTTTTATGAAAATTGTTCTTGGCTCGACACGCGCAGCAAAGATTGAAGCCTTGCGTTTAAGTCTCAATCGCATTGCGGAAATTGATGCTGGTTGGCGTGAGGCAGAGATTATCGCGCTTGCCGTTGATACTGCTGCGCCCGCTATGCCATTGAGTGATGAGGAGTTGATGCTCGGCGCAAAAGCTCGCGCTGAAGCAGTACGGGAAGTTTGGCAAAGAACCGGTGAGGCAAATGTAGAATACACCTTCTTTGTCGGCTTGGAAGGCGGCTTTCATTCAATCAACTTTGAGAATAAGCGGTTGACCTTTCTACGCGGCTGGGCTTATGTCACGGACGGCAAACGTGGAAATTTTGGCGCTTCGCCTTCTGTCCTAGTGCCAGAGGCGATTGTGCATAAGGTTGTCGAAGGAAGTCGAGAACTGGGTGAAGTAATTGACGAAATTGCCGGGCAATATGACGTGCGCTCCCGGCAAGGCACATGGGGCGTTTTATCCAGAGATTTATTTACTCGGGCTATGAGTTTTGAAACCGCGCTGATTGCAGCCCTCGCGCCTTTTTATAACCCAAAATTCTATCAGTCCTCGCTGACTTAATTAACCTGAGTTCAACATAAAGCGGAATAGGATAGATAACAATTCTTGTCCTAGTTGATGCTATCGCTGTATCAAGGCAAATGGCAAACACAGATTCCACAGATTCCACGAATTTCCACAGATGGATAGGAATGCCATAGCCTTGACTCCTAGGTAGGGTCTATACTGGGAGCGCGGACATCCATGTCCGCATGCTTCGATTGCCATAACCATTCGGGATGACGCAAAGTTTTCTGTAGCCAGTCCATGCGGACATGGATGTCCGCGCTCCCAGTAATAGATCTGTGTCTAATCTGTGGAATCTGTGTTTGAGTTAATCGGTTATCTCGAAATCAGGTTAATTATCGGCTCCGCGAACAATCCCATCTCAACCTTCACATAAGAACGATATTTCCATTGTGTCTTCAATCTCCCTGTTCAGAGTGATAGCCAAATCTATTTCTGTTTTGCTCTATCAAGGCATCATCATAGGGGGCGGGAAAACCAATATATTCAGATAAAATTATGCCCCCTGTGGTCACCAAGATTGCCAGGACGATGATGTGCAGCAGTATATCAACCTGCCCAATAACAACAACGCCAATAATCCAGGCGACAGAAACTAACGCAACAACGAGAAGATGTGGCGAGAAGAATCGGAGTATCCTTGATTTAGCAGTTACTTTGAGAGTTACTTCGTATGATACTTGGCGTTTGAGAATGACATCGGATAAGGCTAAAAGAATATAGGGCCATTTCGCGTATTGTAAGAATATGGTTCGCCAGTGCAAATTCAACTCATTAGGCACATCTAAATAAAAGCGTTTGCGAAAAAAATCACAAAGGAACAAAGTCACAAACAGCAGGAAGAACTCTAAACCGAATAAATGGCGCAGGACAGTTTGGCTATCTCCGCTCACAAGCAGATAGAGCAAAACCAGCATTCCTATAAAAAACGCAAAGCTCTTGTATAAATAGTTCAAACCGTGCAAATAGCCCATTGCCTGCCTGATTCGTGCCAGATTATGCGATAGCCCCGGATAAATTCGCAGTTTAATATCCAGCACCGAACGCGCCCAGCGGCGCTGCTGCCTAAAGTATCCAGTCCAGTTTACAGGCGTCAGACCGCGAGCCAGAATTTTGGGGACATAAACGCCTTGCCACCCATGCTGTTGATATAAAATGGTGATTAATAAATCGTCCGCGTCGTGGGGCGCAAACCCGCCTACTTCTTTCAGCGCACGCATCCGGTGGGTGTTATGGCTGCCTGTGACAATCGGATAGCCCAGACCATAACCAGCCATTTGAATAGATGAATAGTAGGCGTAGGTTTCTTCCGCCCCGCCTCTGGCAATGAAGCTGGCATTCTGATTGTAATAGGCTTGCGCCGCCTGAATATAACCAACTTTTGCATCTTCAAAATAGCCAAGCACTTCGGTCAGAAAATTGATATACGGCACATGGTCAGGGTCAAACGCCGTGAGAATATCGTATTGAGAGAAACCGCTTTCGTACAACCAGGCGTTATAGTTCCCATGTTTAGAATGAGATTGAAAGATGCCAGATTCGGTTTGATATTGCGGCAGGTTCTTTCTACTAAAATACTTTGCGCCTAACTGCCAGCATAAGGCTTGTGCCGGCTCACAATCCCCTTCGTCCAACACCCAAGTGTCATGTGGGTAATCCAGAGCAACCAATGCACGCAGGGTGCGCCGAAGCATTTCTATGCCCTCTGCGCCCGGTACAAAAGTGGTAACCACTGCTACCTTTAAGCCTTCTTTTGGCAACATAGGCTGGGGGCGTTTCATAAAGGGCAACAGAAACCATCGCCCTAGATAGTTCACAACGATGACCAGCAAAATTATTGTCAGGGTTGATAAGCTAAGTGGGTGGCGATGCCAATCCTCCAGCGATACCCAGTATGATATAAAGTATAGGATTACCGAAAAATTTATCAGCGTCAGCAGACCAAAGATCACATAATCCCATTTTGTGAATACTTTTTCTGCGATGAGCGCCTTGTTAGAATCATCTATCATATTCTCGGTTTTCATTTCCCATACCGAACTTAGCCAATTAGCTCACTGGGAACTTCCCTACCGACAACGCTTGGTTTGCCTGCAAGATTCTCTGCCTGTTCGTCTCGGAATTTGAAGTGATCTTTCAATTTGTTAATTGGCTTCTCAAATAAATGCCAGGAGAGTGCGGCAATAATTACAGTCACAACACTCATTGTTAAAAAGTTGATGATCGGAATTTGTTGCACCGGCACGCCATGAGATTGAAACCACGGTCCCAGCACATAAGGCATGAAGAGGTGATAGACATAGACACCATAGCTGATGGTTCCCAAATAGAGAAAGGGCTTCCATTCCATCACGCTTCGCCATTTTCCATTGAAACCTTGAGCGGCGCGTGCCACCAGCCAACCGCAAATTAATGCCTCCGCGATAGTAAGAGTAGTTCCCCGGAATTTCATATCTATTTCAAAGATGTCCGTAACGATCACCGTTGCAATTAACAACAGACCAGACCAAAGACCCGCAGCAGTAAGCCTGTTGAAATTTTCGGGAGTCAGTTTTTTCTCTTCCCGGATGAGGGCAAGCAACGCCCCCATCCCCAGTACATCCAAACAACTGAACGGCAATACGGAATAGAATTCGTCATGCCCGTTAAGACTTAGCCATATTCGGCATAGAGGTCCGATTATGATTAGGCAAATAATAAGACGCAGCAAAAAACGGCGCGGGGTAAAGAGGATCAGCCAGGGCCACACCAAATAAAACTGCTCCTCAACGGCTAATGACCAGAAATGGGAAACCGGTCCCGCCCAGTGTCTGCTTGTAAAGAAATAGACATTTGACAAATACGTCACATTCCACAACAAGGTTTCGCGCACATTACTGACATTCGCAATAGCTGTCACTGCCAGTACAAAATAATAGAGGGGAAAGATGCGTAGGAAACGGCGTATATAAAAACGATACAAAGTGGATCGCGGTGATTGCTTACCGTTTTCCATAACAGACCGCGATTTGAGCAGAATCGAGGTGATGAGAAAGCCGCTCAGTACAAAGAAAAACCGCACGCTCACCATCGCGTAATAGCCCGCAGAACGAAACGTCGGCATATAATGGGTGGCGAGAACACCAATAACGGCGAAGGCGCGTAGGGTGTCGAGTTGCGCCATGTGCTGCATGGTCGGGCGCTGGTTTTCTGCGTGCGTGTACAATTCCATGTCATCGCCTCTATCAGTATGGTCGCGTGTCTTCAATTTCTATTGCGCCGCCAGGATGATTGAGTCAGTCCGAATAGGTTGATTCCCTGGAACTCAGGTAAACATTGACATCCTGAGCCGTTTGCATCGTTTTGATCTCCCATTGATGCGGAGGGTATTGAATGGTCTCACTGACTTTGCCTGATTGAATTCTCAACGGGTAGGCTTTCGCGTGATAGTCATAAGCATAGCGCCAGTTCCGTTCGTAAGCGCCCACATCAACATAATACAATCCTTCTTTTGCATTCATCTCTTTAATCTGGAGAATTAGCTGCCCATGTCCTTCAATCGCCGGTAGAATCAGCCCTGAACTCGCAGTGTTTAAGTCACAACCAACTATTCCTTCTTCATTAGCAATAAACACCTGAAAAATCGGCGACTGTATGGATTGTTTCGCAATATAACTAATCTCTATATGTAAGGAATCACAGCCATTGAAAGATGAGAGCGGCGTACTCTCGTAATCGAGCAAACGTACAGAAGTAATCTCCAGGTCAAGGGAACCGAAGCGGTTTTGATTGATGTGCAATTCTGTTCCCATACCTGTGCCTACTGAGGGCCACATCTCAGGAGTCCGCCTGCGCGTCTCTGCGCCTACTCTAACCGGATCAATAACGGTTATTTCTGCGTGCGCCAGTCGCAGGTTGTGAGTATCTACATCGGCAATATATTGATCAACAACCAGATCAGGGCTGCCTTGAGCAGCCAGTTGCCCGTCTCTTAACCAAATGACTTCATCACATAACTCACGCACCATGGTCAGGTCATGAGAGACAAGAATAATCGTATGACCTTCAGCTCTATAGCGGGCGATACGTTCCAGGCATTTACGCTCAAAGGAGCGGTCGCCTACGGATAGAACTTCATCAATCAACAAAATCTCCGGTTCTGCATGGATGGCAACAGCAAAAGCCAGACGCATCTGCATCCCTGTACTGTAGGTACGCAAGGGGTCATCTATGAAACTTTCCAATTCCGAAAAAGCAACGATTGAATCGAAGCGCCGGGCGACTTCCTGACGGGTAAATCCGGCAAGCACACCACTGATAAAGATATTCTCACGACCGGTCAAATCGCGGTGGAATCCAGCGCCTAATTCCAGCAAGGCAGCCGACCGACCGCGAATCTTTATGCTCCCTTCATCAGGGCAACCAATCCCGGCAATTAATCGCAGTAAGGTTGATTTGCCTGATCCATTAGCGCCAATGACTCCGATCATGAGGCTAGTCGGAACGCTAAAATTAACATCGCGTAATGCCCAAAATACCTCTTTGGGCCACAGGTTACGCAATCCTCGCAGGAAAACCTCCTGAATTGTCGAAGGTCGCTCAGGATGATAGCGCCGAAACCGTTTACTTAGTCTATGTACAATAACTGCATCTGCCATCTTTATTTGAGAACGTTTTCAGATTTTTCGGATTCCGCAACCTTGATGATTGGAGAATAAATCTAATGTCAGGAGGCTAAATTACCACAGATTCAATCCAAAATACCACACTATACCTCATCAGCAAACCGTCTACTAGACCACTTGAAATATCTGTAGGTAAACAGAAGCATAACCATAGATATTCCCAGCAGCCCTAGCAGCGGTAGCAGATCAGGGAAAGAGCCCTGCATGATAATGGATCGGTATGCCTTGACCAAATGAGTCATTGGATTAACCCAATAAATGAGTGCATAGCGCGGCGGCACAACCCCGGCATCATAAACAATTGGGGTTAGAAAAAAGCATAAATGTAAAGCTACTCCTAGGAGATATTGTGTGTCATGAAATCTGACTTGAGAAGTGGCAACGATGTAAGACAGTGCCAATGTAAAAATAAACTGCACAATCATTACGAATGGTAAAAAAATCACGGCTTTGGTTATCGGTATACCTTCTATTGCCAGAAAGATGCACAGCACCGGGAGGGCAATCAAAAAATGAACAAGATGACTCATTACCGTTACAATGGGTAAGATAGCCAACGGAAAGCCGGAGCGTTTCACCAATTCGCGATTATCAACAATAGCCAGTGTTGCCTGACTTAGAGAGAATTGAAACCAGTTCCAGGCTATTAGTCCGGTAAATAAAAATGAAGCATAATTTGGAATTTGCAGCGGCAAGACCAGTCGAAAAATGAAATGATATACTAATAACTGTGCCAGTGGATTGAGAAGTGTCCAGACTATTCCTAAGGCTGAACGCTTATAGCGCAGTTTTATATCACGAGCGACTAATTCATATAATAAATCGCGGATGTAGATAAATTGTCGGTTTCGTGGTAAGGATGTATCCCACTCCATAAGTACCTCAAAAACATCTTAAGTCGCAGGGCTTTAATCGTAGTTAGTCAGGAATTCAATCTTTACGGACGAAGTATTATTGAAGTCTATAGCGATATTGTCAATTCTCTTTTATTTACGAGGCAACCGGGTCTTCGCTCTGGTCGGCTGATGTTCCATGTATCTGTTGATCTGTACTTACACATCAACAGATACGATTTCCTGAAGCTTTCTTGCGAACTCTTCTCCGTCCCAATCGCTGATATGAATGCGAGGCAATTCAAAAAGCCCGGTATTCGTTTGCACAGTTCCAACATAATTGGAACAAGCAGAATGAAATCCGGCTTCTTGAACGAGCCTGACCGTTTGCTCGGTATAATCATTACGTTTGCCGAATGGATAAGCAAAGTTCTCTACCGGGCAATTGGTCATTTCTTCAAGTTGGGTTTTACTGCGGATGATTTCCTGCTGCTGCTCCGCAATAGACAGGCTGGACAAAATAGAATGCGTTACCGTGTGACAACCGATCTCAATTAACTTATTTTTAGCCAGCGCTACAACTTCATCAGGCGAAAGAGGGCGATGGCTGGCGCGGGCTTGACGGCTGACTCCAGCCCATTCCCTCATTTGGTTTAATATGTCACGCCTTGCACTATCCTCCATAGGCAAAAGCAATTGATATAACGACTGATAGAGTGCCTGACGCGCACTAGGAGCATTTTCTTCCCAAGCCCGCCAATTTGCATCACGCTGATAAGCGCTTTCGTCGTAATGAGTCGCGCTTTTTAACTCCCGGTGATAAGCACACCCGCCTACATTCAACGTGAGCACTGGCGGCAATGCGCCGGGCTGTAACAGCACCCGGTCAAGTTCATCCCACCAAAATTCACATTCCTCTTTAACAGAGCCGCTGGTTACGAAAAAGGTTGCCGGAGCATCATACTTCTCAAGTATCGGTCTTGCATTAAGGTAGTTATCCGCGTATCCATCATCAAACGTAATCACTACTGCGTGACGAGGCAGGCGATTTTTTTTGAGCATTTGCAGCATCATTCGCAAACTGATCGGGCGATAGTATTTTCGGAGATGTTCAAGATGTTCGGAGAAGTTTTTTGGGCTAACGCAAAGTATCCAAGGGTCGTTCTTTACTTCCGTCACTCGGTGGTACAATAAAATTGGCACCCGGATGTTAGCCCGCCACATCGAAGTTTGTGATCTTCGCCATAGATTTCTAATGCTGCCTATCATGACTGCCTTTCGCGTTCATCTCGCTTTCACGGCTTTCACCGTGATGGTTACTTCATAATCCGAATCCCGGTAATCTAACTCTTCCTCTTTCAATTCTTCGACCGCCAGCCCTTGTAAAAAAGAGAGGGCGGCGAGGATATTTCCGAAACTCTCCACTACAACATTATCTACGCCGAAGCGTTCTTCAAATAATCTCTGTGCAGAGCGTCTAGTGTAACGCCAGTAATCGCCCCAACGGTCAATCTCCTCGCGGCAAATTTGACTGATTCCGGGAATCGTCACTAGCAAAACGCCTCCTGGTTTCAGCATTCGATGGAGGGTCGAAATAGCTGCCTTCTGGTCATAAATCAAGTGCAGAGTTTGCGTAATAATCAAGCAGTCGTACCTCTCTGAGGGCAGGTGTTCGGCATTGGCGAGGTCAGCAACGATTGTCGCTTGCGGATTCCCTTCTTCGATATGCAATACCTCAGAAATGGTCACGCGATTTTCCCCAAACCTGCTTGTATAGGAGTTATCGCCGATTTCAAGAACTCGCCCTTGAATATGGTTGGCATTCGCTTCTAAAAACCGCTCTATATAATAGCGGTCAATGGGGCGTCCCCGGTCAAATCCCCAATCCCGGCTGATGGGAGTCAATCGCCGCAAGCTGCCAAACTTCACTGCTCCTACCGGGATTTGATGATTCTCAGTCTGAGAACTAAAAGATATTTCCGAGCTGCTACCTGTGGGTAGAATCTGGTTTATGATTCGCTTGAATCGTTTCAGCATATCTGGGCAAGTTCGTAAACCCTTAATAAAATTAAGATAACGGTCTAACTGTAACGCATTTTTCACAGTCCGCAAAACTTTTGCTCGACCCTTTCATTAAGCTTGGGAGCGCAGGCATCCTTGCCTGCTTGCAGTCGGCAGGCAAGGATGCCTGCGCTCCCAGGACGCTTCGGCTACTTCTTAACGTAACGCCATTGCCCTGTAATGGCGCAGGTCTTCATTTGCCGCCATAATAGGCTTTCCAGAATTTCATACCTTTACGATATGCCTGCAAAAGATTGTCGTCACGTTTAACAAATTTCTTCTGTGCAGAGAGGACGGTCAACGCCATATCTAACATTAACTTTGCATTGCTACTCATCGTCCCGGAATGTCGCCGATATTCAGCAACCATTTCACCATGAAAATAGATAGGCGAACATCTCGCCATGCGAAGATAAAGATCATAGTCTTCACACGCGCCCAGCCTTGTATTAAAACCACCATAGGTTGTTAGGGCTTGGCGGCGATACATCACTGATGCATGCATCCCGATATAGTTGCGTTGTAACAAAGCCCAATAATGATTATTGTCCTCATAATTTTTATGCAATTGCCCTTGAGAAAGAACCAGATCATAACCGGGTAACGTCCTGCCTTCTATGGGTAATCCATCAATATTTATGTTACTGTAATCTCCAAAAACCAAAGCGCATTCCGGGTGTTGCTGCAAGGCGCGGAGTCCGGCTTCTAGGGCTACAGGTAGCAGTCGGTCGTCGGCATCAAGAAAAACCAGAAAGGGGGTTTGACTCTCCATAATTCCGGCATTGCGAGCATCGGCTAATCCGCCATTGCGTTTGTGCCGATATTTGACTTCGGGAAATGAAAGAGCAACCTCTGCTGTATGATCTTCTGAGCCATCATCCACCACAATAATTTCTGCCGCTTTACACGTTTGATGTAAAGCGCTGCGAATCGCTCCATCCAAAAAGTTTGCCTGATTGTAGCAGGTAATAATAATTGAGACGGGTGCTGTTTCTGTAACGATGACATCTTGTTTTTCGGCGGCTGTTTCTGTTGTTCTGGCATCGTGTCCCGCTCGCACGGATGGCAGTGAAGCATGGGCTTTCGCGTCGAAGAATCGCTTACCATACCGAAGCGCCTTAGTTTGCACCTTGTGGCTGAGGAGATTTCGCCAATGAATTTTGCCAAGATAAAAAAAGATGCCGGAGAAATAACCGGCAATTTCAGACCTAAGAGTAAGATGGCTCGGGTGATGACCGCTTTTACGGATATAGGATAACGATTTGAGGTATCGTTTGGGTAAAGTGTTTACTACTCGTCGAATATTGCCGAAGTGGTGGTAGTTCTCAAATTGAATACATAGCGATGCTACGTGACCGCGCATATAATGAAAAATCTGTGGTTTTACATCTTCGATGTTTTCTCGGTGATAGTGCAAAGCAACAGCCGCTGGCTCATAGCGACACTTCCACCCTTCAGCCAAAATTCGATACCACAATTCAGAATCACCATTACACCCGGCTGCGCCGACATCAAGGCGCTCATCAAACCCGCCTATTAGACTAAACACCGCCCGCCGAAAAGCCATATTTGCCCCAGCGCCAATCTTCCAGACAGCAGCAGGTTTGTGGTCTAGAATTTGTTTTCTGTCAAAAACCCTGACCTGATAGCCTCGATTAAATCCCCAATAGGTCTCGAAGAAATATTGGGCTTCCGTCTTTAGCTCGGCTGGCAAAACCAGTCCAGTGACAGCCATTACCGCAGGATCAAGAAAGCTCCGCTTGATGGCGTTTAGCCAATTCGGATGAACAATTACATCATCATCAATAAAAGCAACAATATCGCCTTTGCTGTGTTGAATGCCCGTGTTGCGAGCCACATCCAGTCCTCGACGCGGCTCCAGTACATAACGAATATCAGGTAATCCGGCAACCAGTTTGCGCGTAGCATCAGAACTAGGAGCATTGTCCACGACAATAATTTCATCCGGTTGTTGCTCTGCATTGAGGATTGAATCTACTGCCCGCGCCAGCGCATCAGGTCGGTTGCGGGTACATAGTACGACAGAGACGGAAGGATTTTGTAATTCTACAGATTCAGGCGACTGCCTCTTTTCTGACGATGCCAGCAATTCCTCTAAGCTACTATATGTGCAAGAATTTGGTGAGATTGCTGTCGCCGTTTCTTTCTCGTCCTCTTGAGCGCCTTGTGAGACGGTTTCCAGTGCTACGCGGGTCAGTTTAGGAACGGTGAGCGGTAATTGTTCTGCGGATATGAGTTTGTGACCAAGTGGCAGATTATGGAGCCAAAATACGATATACATTCCTTGTATTTGCGAGGTAGTAGGCAAATCTTTCAGGCTTTTGCTCAGATCAATATGAACAATTTCCCAGGGAGTAAATTTATCCATCTGCATATTCCTTGCCTTGACCTGAAACCTCTATCTGTAAGCCCATATATTTCTGAGAGACTTATCAAACTGTAAAACAACAGTTCCATAGATGCTCATTAATTTGCTCGCAATAAGATGCGTTTGATTCTCTCGGCAACTGGAAAGAGCCAGAACCAACCTCTGGCAAGTGCCCATTGATAGTAAGGGTCAAACAGTCGCAAAAGTGTTAGATAAGTGCGCTGCCGCCAGCCACCATCACTGCGACCTGCCCAAAGCTGTGCCGTCAATTGAGAATGGCTAAGTGAGTCCACAGCTTGTCTGGCACAATCTCTGGCGAAATGCAGCGTCGGTTGCTGTCGCGGTTGTGTTGTGTGCAATTTAATCGCTTCTTGAATCAGTGTAGCTATTCTTTCACCCATCTGATTCAAGGTGAAATGAGTCATAATCCGGGATCTTCCGGCTTGTCCCATCCGTTGACGCAAAGTAGAGTCGCTGAGCAGCTTTAACAGGATTTCGGTATATTGCTGAATTTCTTCTTGCTCATTGCCCGGGCGGATTAGGAATCCACATTCCTCAGTCACCAATTCCCTCTGTCCGCCAACATCTGCGGAAACAATAGGGAGCACGCAAGACATCGCTTCAAAAATAGTGAGAGCAATACCTTCCCATTGAGACGGCAGAAAGAGTATATCTGTCGCAGTCATTAACTGTATTGTGCGATCAATAGACACTTCGCCGAGCAGAATAACCTGTTGGCTTAGTTTGTGTGTATTAACAAAAGATTGTAACCATTGAAACTCTGCGCCGTCTCCAGCTACGATTGCTCCAAAAGGCATACCCGTTTGGCGCAGCTTTAATATGGTCTCGGCAAAGACGCGAGGTTTTTTCTGCGCGCAGATACGCGCTGCGTATAAGATGACCGGGGTTGAATCTTTTATCTTCAGTTCATTACGGACGGTTGCTCTTTGCTCCGCGTTACCCCGCCAATCTTCATGGTTAACCCCGGTATAGCAAACTTCAAGTCGCTGATTGTCGCCACCCTGCCCCGCCATCCAACCTTGCAAATGTTCCGATGAGACAATCGTCAAATCCAACATTTCTTTATGCTCAAGTGACATACGGGGATAGCCGCCATTCTTCCACTGCTTTTCTTCAATATGACAATAATCTACGAACGTTATCTCAGGGTAATAGGCTCGCAGATAAGGCAGCATTTGATAGCCGAATTCGCTATGGGAAATCATCACGACATCGGTCTGCCTTGATTGAATAAGATACCGAAGAAAGCGAGGATAATCTTGGGGGCGCAGGAAATGTTCCAGAATAAAGATATCTGGCGTATAACCTGCGTAAAGAGGAAGCCAAGAGTCTTCGCCATTCAAAGTCGTAACAATGGATACTTCCCAGTCTCGGTTGAGTAACTCGCTTATTAAATCAAGGTTGAATTTATCGGCTCCGCCTACGCACATCCATGGGATAATCAAAAGCAGCCGTTTTTTCTGCTTACACAGGCGATTCTCCACAGGCAATTCTTCCGGCAGTGGTTCACCGGGGCTATGATGAGCGATGTCAATTTCAGGAAAGCCTTCATTCCAGAGTTTTAGATACTTTTGTCGGAGGCGCGCGCCGTAAGCTAGTTGGCGCTTCCCTTCATCGAAATCGGGCCAAAGATCGTTGTGCGTCGGACGCCGCCTGTACCAATCAAGATATTCCGGTATGGTTGCGCCCCAGTGTCCGTGACTTGCACATCGAAGCCAGAAGTCCCAATCCATCAAACCACCGCGATCTGATTCATCATAGCCGCCAACCTGTTGATGAATCATTTTACGCACCGCACTTGTCGGGTTCACCTGATTCGACTTCAAGAATGCCGAGCCATCCTTAAAACCTTTTTGCCAAAAATACTCTGAAGCGCCAAATCCCACCGTATAACCTTTCACAAAGGCATATTCCGGGTAAGATTCCAGGAACCAGCACCATTTTTCTACGGCTGTCGGCTCCAGTAAGTCATCGCTATCGAGTTGCACAACGATGGACGACCGCGCCATCTTAAACCCGGTGTTTCGCGCGGCGCTCAAGCCAAGATTTGTCGGATGATCTAGCACCCGGATGCGCGAATCCATCTGCCGAAAGGTTTCTAAAATCGTCAGTGCCTCCGGTTCTGTTGAACCGTCATTAATAATTAACCACTTCCACTGCTGTAAAGATTGTCGCTGCACGGAGCGCGCAGTTTCCCAGAAAATAGCTCCGGTATTATAAAAAGGCGTAATGATTGTCACATAAGGCGGCGAGGTACAATCCGCCAATTCATAATGGAAACGAGGTCTGTCATCCGATGCAGGCGTACTTGAGAAAGCAAAATGGTCGGGTTTGAACATAGTCGTATAATTTTTTTGCAAGCACGCATCAGCGGATTTTTTGTGTCTCTTTATCTTTCAGCATAACTATTAAAGCAGGGGAAGCAGACAAACCTATGGTGATTTTATTGTTTCCAAAACTTCAAAAACGTTTTTTTTAGTACAGCTTTCAAATTGGATTCAGATTGTACTTTTTCTAATTCCAGCCGGGTATTTTCGGCTATTTCCTGCCACCGTGACGCTTCCTCCTGCCAACTAGACGCCTGTTCTTGCCAGCTTGATGCTTGTCTCTGCCACCAGAGAATCGCCTTCTGGCGGTTATCAATCCATTTTATCAATTCTCTGCTATAAGTTCCTTGTTTAGCAATAGCTGCGATCAGGTTCTGTGAGTAAGTCTTTTGATGACGTATGGTAAACTCTTTCATCAACTGTCCCCAGGTTTCAGGCTCATACATTGTTGATGACATCTGGTTAGCGCGGACACGATAATCCCAAACAATTTCAGGAATTACAGAAGCGCGATAACCTAATTCAAGAAGCGACAGCCACAGATCCCAGTCCTCAATGCCGCCGGAACTGAAGGTTTCACAATAACCTCCGACCTTCTCCCAGCCCTTTTTGCGAAATACGGAAGGTTCTACTGCATAATTTAAGATCAGCATACTTAAAAGATCACAGTTATCAGGACGGAAGGTGTCTGTCGCTTCATCAAACATTTTGAAATGCCCCGTGACGAAACCAACCTCAGCCTGAGTATCCAAAATCGTACAAGCCTGCGCCAGAAAAGTAGGTCGGATGCGGTCGTCAGCATCTAAACAGCAGATATAACGCCCCTTTGCCAGACGAATGCCATGATTGCGCGCTGCCCCCACGCCCTGATTTTCCTGATGCATTACGCTGATTTGCGGATGCTCGAAAGAGTCTAACATCAGTTTGGTCAGTTCATCTGTTGAGCCGTCGTTGACGATGATAATTTCAAACTGCTGCATCGTTTGGTTAAAAACTGATTCGACTGCTTCATATATATATTTCCCCAAATTGTAACAAGGAATAATGATGCTGATTGATGGTTCTTCATCCGACTGTGTGTTATCTGGAACAGTAGGAACCCGCCGAATCCATAGCGGCAGCACTTCGCGTTCATAGTCTGTCAGATTTTTATCCGGCTTGTAATAACCTAGCGCGGGCCAGCTCCTGAATGTCCAAGAATTCGCCTGAGCAATTTCATCCGGGTACCGGCTTTTAATCATCGCCTTGGTCAGCATATTATTCCAGGTACTCCATAGAGGACTCTGCGAAGCTATCATTCCTGCATCCTGTTGCTGGTTCGCAAGACCAAGCGGGAAGGGGCAACTGGCAGCTTCGCCTTCTGCCTGAATCGCCTGGTAAATCTGCAAAAGCACTTGTTTAATCTCACTGCTTTTATAATCGAAATCTCTTGTAAAGGTAGCGAGTAAATGAGCAACCGCCACTCTCCCGGTTGAACTGTTTCTCAGAGAATCAGCCAACGAGCCATCAGCCTGTCGGTGATCCAAAATGGTGTCAACCATACCCATGACACGCATCACCGGACGATGTACATACTCGAAAAATGATACAAGACGAGACGTAGCGATAATCGCTTCAGGGTGAAATACTTTCGACGGCATTCCCCACATCCCGGTAATAGAATCCTGCGTTTGGTTCAGCCAATCCAATACCCAATGGAACAGGCGTGCCGATGATGGTTCTTTCTCAACTTCAACTTTATAAATCAAGATACTGAGCAGGAAAACCAGCCGATTGCTTTGTGCCAGTGGACAAGTCCACGGGACTTCTTCTAGCCAGTCTGTCATTGCGGCTTGCGAGTTCAAAGCATCTGTAAAATTCAAACGGTATAACGCTTTTTCTCCAAGGGCGTTGAGTGCTTGTAAAACCAAAGTGGTTGTTTGAAATAGGGGATACGTTTTCGTCCAGCTTTCGTTTGCAGGTTTCGCAGAAGTTGTAAATGGCTCAATGAAAAAGCCGTTGTCCGGGTCTTGATAATTGTGTAGATAGCGTCGTAATGCTGCCCGTTCTTCTACCAACATAGCCGATAATTTATTCATTCCTTCAGCTAACAAAACAGCGCCACATATTGTTAGTAAGTCCCGCTGACTGTCATCTGGCAAGAGCAACCTTTCGCAGACCATTTGGTAAAGCCTGTTTATGGCAGACTCTACGGTATCTTGCCCAATCGGTTCCTGCGAGGTACGTTCATTCATAAAGATTCATTCACACGAGATGGAATCAGCATATAGCGGGAATCCATTATTCAGGGGACATCAAAGCTGCTTATGAGCTATAGATATAGCATTGTTGCGAAGAATCAATGTTAGGGCGCTATTATACTTTTTTATAAACAACCTCTCAACACTCCCGGTTGAGAAAGCTGACTTACAGGCATAATAGGCGCATTGATCCTGGAACTGATTCGGCTGCTTCCTTTTGTAGATTTTGATAAAGTTATGCGGCAGCATCGTAATTGGTTTTGCCTGAACGAGAATTGACAAAAAATTCCGCATTGCTACCTTCGATGTCATAGTCCTTTCGTAAAGGAGAGTAACGCATTTGAGAGTTCTTATAGCAGGATGGTTCAGTTTTCCCGATGGACATGCTACGGCGGGTGACTTGCTGGCGCGGGACCTTGCCTGCGAGTGGTTGAAAAGCGCGGGGTACGAATTTGACATAGCCGTAGCGCCACCGTTTCAAGGTGGTATTAATCTATTTGAGGCAAACCCTGAGATTTACTCCCATGCTCTGTTTGTGTGTGGTCCCTTTGAAAAGAAGGCGCTTGAGGCGCAGTTTCTTGGTCGTTTTGCGAATAGCTATGTTATTGGACTCGACTTAACCATGATTACGCCTCTCGATGAATGGAATCCCTTTGATTCATTGTTTGAACGTGACAGTTCTGCCGCCGCCCATCCTGATATTGTCTTTCTCTCGCGGTCAGCGCCAGTGCCGGTCGTGGGAGTTTGTCTGGTTGAGCCCTATGAAGGGGCGATCACTGATGTTGCCAATGCTGCTATTAACCGGCTGATCGCCTCACGCGAAATCTCTGTGGTGCAAATAGACACCCGGTTAGACGAAAATACAACCGGACTACGCAGTCCGGCGGAAATCGAGTCTCTTATTGCCCGCATGGATGTGGTCATAACGACTCGATTGCACGGCTTAGTATTAGCCCTCAAGAACGGCGTTCCAGCCATCGCTATTGACCCGGAGGCAGGCGGGGCAAAAATTAAACGTCAGGCGGAAACCATCGGCTGGAAGCAGGTCTTTACAGCAGACGCGGTTTCAGATGAGGCTCTGCAAAAAGCCTTTAATTACTCGCTCAAAGAGGAAGCTCGCGCCAGAGCAAGAGAATGCAGCAAACGAGCCGCAAAGTTAGTGGAAGAGATACGCGGCGAATTCATTACGACACTCAGTAATAGCAATACATTGTCCCGTAAGGCTGAGTACCGCACAGACTTTGTCTCAGCCTTTCTATCTAAGGAAAGCAGCAATTCCAATGTTCGCAAAAATCTGAAAGATCAAATCCTACAGGCAATGAGCTTTTGGCGAAGAGAAAAACCTTCTTAAACTGAAGCAGTCCCGCATCATAGAGATGCCATTCTTTCACTTCAGGCAACCTCAGCTCGTCCTGCCAGCTTGAGTGATGGTGAAGGTCTGTCCATTAACCGTGATCACTCCCACTCTCGTCGTCCGGTTCGGATTTGCCTGCACTTGATACGTCACCTGTCCGTTGCCACTGCCACTGCCTCCACTCACCACACTGAGCCAACTTGCCTGACTCTGTGCCGTCCAACTACACCCTGCATCCGCCAGCACAAAGAAACTCCCTTGGATGCTTCCTGACCCCAGATTCTTGCCACTCGGACTCACCGCATACTGACAGCCGACCACCGCTCCTGCCTGACTGATCACCACCTGCTGCCCGGCTACCTGCAACACGCCTTGCCGACTCGCGCTGCTCTGATTCGCCGCCACACTGTAACTGACCACCCCATTACCCGTCCCACTACTGCCTGCGGTAATCGTCAGCCAACTATCTGCCGTCGAAGCACTCCAACTGCAACTCGCCAGCGTCGTCACATTCACCATCCCTGTGCCGCCCGTTGCGGCATAGCTCACACTCAAGGGATTCACCCCGTAACTGCACGTCACCTGCGCCCCATCCTGCGTCACCGTGTAACTCTGCCCGGCAATCTGCAGCACGGCGCTGCGACTGGTCGGGTCGGGGTTCGCCGCCACACTGTACCCCACAGTCCCGTTGCCTGTGCCACTGCTGCCGGAGGTAATCTGCACCCAACTCGCCGGACTTTGTGCCGTCCAGCTACAGCCTGTCGGCGCAAAGACACTGACACTGCCTGTGCCACCCGAAGCCACAAAGTTCTGTCCCCTGGCTGATAAACTGTAGGTGCAGGTGACGCCACTGCTGCCTGCCTGCTCTATCGAGAGTACTTGTCCACTAAAGCTGACATCGGCATGGCGCGAAGTGGTGCCGCCATTGGCAGCCACCGTGACCGTCACTTTGCGGGTGCCGGTGCCAGATGTGCTTGACAGACTCACCCAGGCGGGCAGATTCGCGGCGACCCACGTACAACTGGTTGCAGCATTGACGCGCAGAACAAAGCTGCCGCCGGTGGGGTCAACTAAAACGCCGTCGGGGTCTAAGCTGGTGACACAACCAGCACCAACTTGGGTGACGGTGAAAGTCTGTCCGGCGATGGTTAAAGAGCCTTGTCGCGGGCTGGAAGAAGCATTGGCAGTGAAGGAGAAGACGACATTGCCATTGCCGGAGCCACTGGAGCCGGAGGTAATCGAGAGCCAGGTGTCATTGCTTGAGGCAGTCCACGAGCAAGAGGCAGAGGACGCCGAGATGGCGATCTGCGCCGAAGAGGCAGACGAGGAGACGGTGCGGGAGGCGGGGTTGAGCGTAAAAGAACAAGCAGAGATGCCATCTTGAGAGACAGTAAAGCTCTGATTGGCGATGGTCAGGGTGGTCTGGCGAGGGGTGGAAGAGGGGTTGGCGGCGACTGAGAAGGCGACCGTGCCAGAGCCGGAGCCGGAGGTGCCGGAGGTAATTTGCACCCAGCCCACATTGCTCACCGCTGTCCACGCGCAACCTGCATCAGCCGTTACACTAACATTGCTTGTGCCGCCTGCTGCCGGGAAGTTCTGATTCATAGGGTTGATGCTGTACGCGCAAACCTGTGGCGAATAGATACCGCGCACCGGACCCCAGTTGTTGCCGGTATCTCGCGCCCGCACAAACAGCAGATGTCTGCCGGTTAGATTGATGGTCGCCGTTGCTGTCTCGTTTGGGCTGTTAAAGGTACCGTCCAATGGACTCATTGCTACCGGCGTGCCACCGCGCCAGGGTGGTACATCCACATAGTATTCCGCTGCCGCAATTGCCCGCGCTCCATTCAATGACGAATCGAACACGGCACGTAGTTCAAAACTGCTGCCGTTTGGATTCAAGGTCTGCGCGCTTTCCGGCGTCGGCGCTTGCCCTAACATATAAGGGGTGCGGGCGATACGCGCTGCATAGAGGAAAGCAGGCAGGTTGCGCGCCCAAAAATTGCCGCCACTGCCGCCATCCAGACAGCTAAAGGGCGGGAAGAAACCGCCGCAGGAGCCAAAGTCGGGACCGACTTCAAAGGTCATTGCCGGGATGCCAAGTTCTCCGTATGCCCAATCGTCTGTCGTCCCGGAGGTCGGATAGAGATCAACTGATTGTTGCGGCGTAAGACCATTATAGCCCGCGTACTTCTGTCCGATGACGGAGAGTTGCGCGGCGTTGGGAGCCGGATTGGATGTCCATCCCCAGGGCCACAATACGAGATCGGCGTAAGAATGTAACGTCAACATCGTCCCGGTGGTAGTCAATGGCGCAGGGTCACTGTCATTGGGTCCGCGCTGGTCAGGGAACAGGGAAGCAATTAAATTTTGAATCGCTACGGTTTCCGGTTCTGATGCCGGAGTCGGTCCCGGATAAGTTTGCCCGCAGGGCGGTTCAGTCGGTGGGTTAATGACTCCCCATTTGAAATTTGAATTGCGATTCAAATCAATGCCGTATTGATTCGACGAAGTAGGTGGATTGGAACAAACGCCATGCGTGTTATTGGTATTCTTACGCTGATAAAAGCCTTGTTGAGCAATCACTCGCCCATCAGGATTAGTTGTCGGAACAATAACAATCAGATGTTCATCCAGAAGCCAAGTGACATCGGCATCCGTTCCATAATTGGTCAGCAGATAGTCCATCAATCGCAATGCCAATTCTGAGGTCGTCAATTCGCGGGCGTGAATTGCCGCCATGAGAAAGAAGGTCGGTTTCGGTCCCGGTATCGAACGATTCGTCAGTTTTATGCCGAAGAGATCATTTCCGGCAGTACCGCCCGACACAACCTTTTCCCAACTCTGTCCGTAGATGAAAAATTGTGCGAGATTGGGATAAGCGGCAGCTCGCAATTCCAGCAACGCACGCATCTCAGCAACAGTACGATAACCGCCGCTGAAGGTAGTGGATTCTACTTGTCGTCGCAACATTTCCGTCTGCGGGTCATCTTTGTTGACTGTATAGCCTTGTTTCCGAAGTCCATCTATTTGCTCATTCGTCGTCAGAAAGAAAAGGTCGTTTCCTTCACGGAGTTCCAGCAAGTCCAGACCTAGTTTAACAATCTGTTGCAGTTCCGCCTGATTCTTTGCGCTAATGCGGGCAACCAGTGGGCGATTGGGATTCTGCTGAGCGCGAGTCCATTGCAACAGCGGTTCAGTAAAAAACATTGCCAGAGCGATAAAGAGAACAAGTAAAGGCAGAAGACGACGGATGTTGAGCTTCAAGATTCCTCCATAATGAGTGAGAGAATTGGTATGTGCGTTAGCCGCTTATGTTACGCTGCAACGAGCAACGAGGCAAGCCAAATCCCTTCTCTTATTTTTCCTCTTTCGGCAACATCAGATAGAAATGAAGGGGTAATCAAATCGTGCCGGATAGGTACAATTTTTACGTGATGATTGTACCAAGAATAGCAATGTCAGATTGAGCGAATAGCGTCGCCGCTCTCTGTATCGAAAAAGAGGGCTTTATCAGTTGACAGTTTCAACCAGACCTTTGTTTCAATCGCGGCGCGGAACTCAGCAGCAGTACGAGCGACTAATCGTTCATCTCCGATTTGCAAAAAAGCAATCGTTTCATTGCCCATCAATTCCGTGACATAGACGGTAGCCGCCAGCCAATCCGTTTCTTCGATGGTTGATACCGCTATGTGTTCCGGGCGAATGCCAATGCTGATATGCCGATAATCTTTCAGCCTGTCGAGTTGGTTATCGTTCAAGGGCAGCGTCAGCGATTTCGATGCAAACCGTCGCCCTTCCATATCAACTTCGCCTTCGATGAAATTCATACCGGGGCTGCCGACAAACTCAGCCACAAAGCGATTCACCGGTTCATTATAGATGGTTATCGGCGTGTCGAATTGTTGCAACTTGCCATTTCGCATAATGGCGACGCGATGCGCTAAGGTCATCGCTTCCGCCTGATCATGCGTGACATACAGAGTCGTTGTGCCTAAGTCGTGTTGCAAGCGCTTTAACTCGCCGCGCATCAGGACGCGCAGTTTGGCATCGAGATTGGAAAGCGGCTCATCCATCAAATAGACTCGCGGTTCGCGGATAATTGCCCGCGCCAGAGCAACGCGCTGCCGTTCACCACCGGAGAGTTCACGCGGTTTGCGCCGCAACAATCCAGTGATTTCGAGTATCTCAGCGACCCGCTCTACTCGCTTTTGCATCTCGCTAGCAGCTACTTTTCGCACTCGCAACGGATAAGCGATATTCTGTGTCACTGTCATATGAGGATAGAGCGCATAGCTTTGAAAAACCATTGCTATATCACGCGCCTGAGTCGGCACATCATTGACTCGTTCATTACCAATGAATATATCGCCTTCATCGGCGTCCTCCAGCCCGGCAATCATTCGCAAAGTGGTTGATTTACCGCAACCCGATGGACCGAGCAGCACCGCAAACTCGCCATCTTCTATTTCCAGATTCAGGCAATCAACGGCATTATTTTCACCAAAGCTCTTCGTTACATTGTGAAATCGAACATCCATAATTCATCAAATCAGAGTTATCCTTTAACCGCGCCGAGTGATAGGCCGCGTACCAGATAGCGTTGCACAGACAGAGCAAAGATGAGAATCGGCAGCATGGCGACAACTCCGGCAGCACTCATCACTCCCCATTTAATTTCGTATTGCGTCACGCGACCGGCAATACCTATCGGCAGCGTCATTGCCGCTTCGGTCTGCGTCAGCACACTGGCAAAGAGAAATTCATTCCAGCAGATAATCAGACAAAAGACCGCCGTTGCTGCCAATCCCGGTGTCACAAGCGGCAGAACAATATGCCATAATGCGCCGAGTCGTGTATCGCCATCAACAAAAGCCGCTTCTTCCATTTCACGCGGAATCTCGTTAAAAAATCCGCGCATCATCCAAACAACAAACGGCAGATTAAATGCCGTATAGACAATCACCAACGCCGGAATCGTATTGATTAAGCGCAAATCGCGCATCATGAGAAAAAGAGGCACAATCGTCACGATAGGCGGAAACATTCGCGTTGACAAAATCCATAACGACAGCCGATGGTTCATCCGCGCAGGCATTTGAAACCGCGTGAGCGCGTAAGCTGCCAATGTGCCAATAACCACCGCGCATAAAGTAGAAAGAGTCGCAACAATCGTGCTGGTGATTAAATAACTGCCGAAGGAACGGGTTAGAAAGGCATCCCGATAATGTTCCAGTGTCGGCGCGAAGGCGAACCACTTTGGCGGGCTTGCCAGTTGGTCGGCATCGGTCTTCAGCGAAATGGTCAACATCCAATAGACCGGAATCAAAGCTGCGAGCGAAGCGAGTGTTAAGAGAATATATTTGCTTGCCTGCCATCTGCTGTTCGCTTTCATCGCGCCTCCTCTTTCTGTTGCAGGATGCGAATATAAAAGGCGCTGATGATATTGGTCAGCAATAACAGCACAAATGACATTGCCGCCGCATAACCGAAATCGAAAAAGCGAAATGCCGTGCGATAGATGTAGAGGCTGATGGTTTCGGTGGCAAATCCGGGTCCGCCTTCCGTGAGAATGTAAATCTGATCAAAGATACGCAATAAGTCCATCGTCCTGAGCAGCAGTGCTATGAGGATTGCCGGTTTCAATAGCGGCAGGGTAATGAAGCGAAAGGTTTGCCATGCGCTTGAGCCATCAATCCGCGCTGCTTCGTAGGGCTCCTGCGGAATTGCTTGTAATCCGGCAAGCAGAACCAGAAAAACAAACGGCGTCCATTGCCATACATCAACAATGATGGCGCAGAGCAAAGCAAGGCGCGGCGATGCTGTCCAGATGAAATTTTCGGTGTTGACGCCGACGGTTTTCAATGTGCCGTTGATGGCTCCGAAATCGGCATTGTACATCAATCGCCAGACGACGCCGACCACTACAGGCGGCAGCATCATCGGAATCAACATCAGGGCGCGAAACAGATTGCGCCCGCGAATCGCGCTGTTCAATAGCAGCGCCAATCCCAGCCCGAAGAGAAATTCCAGCGTCAACGCTACCGCCGCATAGACGAAAGTATGTCCGAGTGCCGCAAAGAAAAATTTATCAGTAAACAGGCGCGTAAAGTTTGCCAGCGACCATTGTGCGCTATCAGCATTGCCGATCTGAAAACTGGTTTTAATGGCAAAAATCAAGGGGTAAATAGAAAGCGCCAATAAAACTATGACCGTTGGTGCAATCAGCAAATACGGCAAAGCGTAGTCTCGATGGTTCGAGAAAAAGCGCATGCGTCTGAAGGCAGAAAAGGATGGCATAGTGCGGCGCGAAAGATACGTGGTAAAGCGAGGATTTGTCAATTATTACGGGAACCGTAAGGAGAAATCCGTCGTTTAGTTGACAATATGAGTAAGAAAAGCAATTATCTCGCCGTTATGAGTGAGGAAATTATAGAGTTGCAACAACAGGTTGCCGAATTTGCGCGGGCTACCGAAGTTGCTAAAGAATCGTTTTTGATGCGCCGTTTTTTGCTTGATGATGAGGAACAGGTGCAGAAGGTAATTGATGGCATGACGCTGGCGTTAATCAGTTATTGCTATCACCACCATCCACGCGGCGAAAATGTTCATGAAATAATGGAGCAATTGGAGCAACTTGAGCCGGGTTCGGCAGCAGCGCAAGACCTTGAGCGTCGCGCCGATGATGCCGCCGCTTTGCAGATTCCTTTTATCGTTACCTTGAACGGTCTGCTGGAAGACTATTACGAAATCAGAAAACAACTGGAAGCGCGAAAAATCAAATAGAACAAAGAGCCGTACATCAGCTATGGCAGCATTGCCATAGCTGATGTACGGCTCTTTGTTCTATTCGTCATCATCATCGTCAAGATCAGGCTCATTCGGTGAAAGCCGTTTCATTTCCGCAGAAATTTCGGCGCGGCGCTGCTTGGCGAGCTTCATTATCAGCGACAAATGTTTGCGCGCCCGGCGGGCTGCCGCTTTATTCAATTTCTGACGAAACGCCATATTTTCTGCCGCGAAGCGTCCGACCTCGACCAGTAATTCGCCGGTGGTGCTGCCCTGCGAACGGCGGTCGAAGAGGCGCTGATTGAGGACGCGCCGTTCCGGTACGCCGGGTGGTGGTCCTACATCAATACGGCGACGGTCTTCGGAACTTTGCCGACGTTCGGTGAAATTATCCACGCGCTCTTCTTTCCGTTCCTCTCCCACGATGATATTCCTCTTCTCATCCAACATGAATTTCTCCCGGATACGAATCAATCTTGAAAGGCAAGCGATTCATTTATTCTATGAGGGGCGTACTGAGTACTGAGTTGTAGCAATGGCTAGTCTAACATAGCGAAAATGAGATTCAAGAGTTTGTTCAAGCAAGATTTTGCATCCTCTTAGGCGGCAATAGATGGTGATCTAAAGATAGGCTGCGCCTGCAATGTTGAGAGTAGTCAAAGCGTGCGTTATCAATTCTACTGTCATGCTTAATTCTCAATTTCAACACTGGATTCTATATCTGCCGTGTCAGACTCGCCTCCAAGTTTGTAAATGGCGCGAATCACTGGATGCTCCCATCCTAATGGATACACCCAAAATGCGAGTACGACCTTCGATTCTATAAACGCAACAAGCACTTCCGCGCCACCCATTATCGCTAGCCGCGCACCCAACATTTCATATTCTTCACTAGATATTAAGTTATTAAGTTCGATATCCGTTGTTAGAATATCATTTCTCTCAAATGCTGGTGGAGTGATGCCACGCTTGCTTTGTTCAATAGCGATTGCTACGAGTGCATTATATCCAACAAACGACTTGCGATTACAGTAGCAGATAGATTTCACAGTACCTAACTGTTGCGAAGATAGTAGAGTCTTTTTATTGTTGTTGGTTCTCCAAATCTCAACAACCAAAAGTTTGTCATCAATCTCCCATACGGCTATTGAACTATTTTCATAGGCAAGTCCCCAATGTGAAGGTCGCCCGATAATTTCTTTTACTCTGGCGAATGAATCACCTAATTTAATTCCGAATATAGTCCCCTCGAAAGCAGTGCCTGTCAGTAACGGATAAACATTTAGTCCATCCACTGTATCAAAATGCTGATCGTAGGAGATTTCTATTCCCTCTGAATAATAGTGTTCGATTTGCCAGCCTGTTGCATCGGGTTTGCCAAGCACTGCTAAGACATGCTCCCTTGTATCGCCTATTTTTATGGGGAAGTTCTCCTTAAGGCATATTGTTTTAGGTTTTAATCCGAAGCGTTCTTTCCACATTAGCTCAATATGGTCTTCCGGCGCTGTTTCATTTAGAGGGATATTGGTATCCCCAAATCTTGTATAAATTACGCCTGCCCTAACAATATCTCTTCCAAATTGAAAATCTCTCCGAATGAAAAACGGCTTATTCGGAGCGTTAATTATTTGAAGTATTCCTATTTCATGTCCATCAACTTGGTGAAATGTGAGTTCTACTTGCAGGGATTTGTTGAACTGAATTTGCCTGAGGAAGTCATGAAGATCGGCGTTCGTTTTTTTATTAGGATCATTTTCTATGCCGTGAACCGTTTTATCATTTGCGACACCAAATACAATGAACCTATCACCTTCGTAAAAGGAATTACTTAGACATAAAATGTCGTGAAGCAACTTGGCATTGTTTTCATGAAATTCTCGCTTGAAATCAAGACATTCAGATTCATTTTGAGAAATGAGGGTTTGTATATTGAGCATAATTGACTACCTACCTGTAATTACATTGAGCGGAGTGTTGACATCTATAGAAGAGCTAATTTAAATTAGATTTTATTGGCCATCAGGTTCAATCCGTACCCGACTGAATCAGCACCGTTTTTCTCAACTTTTTAACATCTCTTTCGCATGGCGGCGGGCGGCATCTGTGATTTCGGAACCGGCAATCATTCGCGCCAGTTCTTCAACTCGTCCCTGTTTATTTAAGCGTTCCAGATTTACGGTTGTGCGATTGGCTTTGACCTCTTTTCTTACGAGCAAATGGGCATCGGCAAATCGCGCAATCTGCGGTTGATGAGTGACGCATAAAACTTGATTGGATGCCGAAAGGCGCTTCAATTTTGCGCCAACCGCTTCTGAAACGCGCCCGCCAATGCCAGTGTCCACTTCATCAAAGACAATAGTGCGCGGGAATTCGGAGGCTCCGGCGACGGTCTTTAAGACCAGCATCAATCGTGATGCTTCGCCGCCTGACGCGACCCTGGCAAGCGGGCGGACTTCTTCGCCGACATTAGCGGAAAAGTAAAATTCCACCCGGTCAATGCCTTGCGCTGAAAAATTGCGCGAGGCGGTTTCGTCCTGCAACTCCTCATCAGAAGGTGAAGTAATTTGCACTTGGAAACGAGCATTTTCCATCGCTACTTCGGCAAGGTTTCGCACGACGCTCTTTTCAAATTCCTTCGCCGCTTTCACTCGCTCCCGGTGAAGTTGTTGCGCCGACTGCAAATAATGATTTTGCGAGGCGGTCAATTCACTCTGTAATTCGCGTTCGCGCTCGTCAGCGTGTTCGATATTTCGCAGTCGTTCTTCCGAGTTAGTCAGATGCTCAAGGGCGCTTTCGATGGAGCCGCCATATTTGCGTTTCAGGCGTGATAATTCCGCCAAACGGTTTTCAACTTCTTCCAATCGAGCAGGGGAAAATTCCAGTCCTTCGGTGAAGTCACGTAATGTATAGGCGAGGTCTTCAAGCACAGCGCGAGCGTTTTGCAGACCTTCCAGATAAGCGCGGAAATTGCTGTCATACTCGCTTAATTCTTCAACTCGCCGCGATGCTTGTACGATGCGCGCTAATGCGGAATCATCGTCTTCATAAGTTAAGCCGTAAGCCTCTGCCGATAGCGCCGTCAGTTTTTCGACATTATTCAGGCGACGACGTTCTTCTTCGAGCCGCTCATCTTCGCCCGCTTCAAGATGAGCGCGTTCGAGTTCGTCAATCTGAAAACGCAGAATGTCTATGAGTTGAAATTTCTTCGCTTCATCCTGCCTGAGATTATCAAGCTCGCGTTTAATCGCCAGCCAGCGTTTATACCGTGATGCAACTTCCTGCTTGAGGTTCGGGTTGTTCGTATAGGCATCAAGCAATTCCAGATGAGTATCAGGATTGAAAAGTGTCTGTTGATCGCCTTGCCCATGAATGTCTACCAGAAAAGGGTGTAAATCACGTAACAGAGTGAGGGTTGCCAGTTGATTATTGATGAAGATTTTACTGCGTCCGGCGTTCATCTCGCGGCGAATGATAATCTCATTTCTTTCGCCATCTTCCATCAACTCAATGCCTGCTGCCTGTAAGAGTTCTTCCAGTTCGGCGTTGCGCTCAACGGAAAATAAGCCTTCGATAAATGCGCGTTTCTCTCCAGCTTTCACCATGTCGGAAGCAAAGCGCCCGCCAATCAGGACACCAAGCGCATCAACAATAATGGATTTGCCTGAGCCGGTTTCGCCGGTCAGGAGATTCAAGCCGCGCTCAAATTCAACTTGCAGATCGTCAATCAGGGCGATGTTCGATATTTGCAGTACGGTTAGCATAAAATGGAAAGTTAATCTCTACTTTGCTGTTGCCGCTCTGTCAAGATAAGGCGGACGGCTTCGAGTAAATCTTCAGCAACCATTGAGGGATAGCACGGAAATCGCTCCAGATTGGCATAGGTGCTTGCCCCATAGCCGGTCAGTACCAGTATGCCTTTTGCGCCCGCATTAGTCGCCAAATTGATGTCGCTTGATTTGTCGCCGATTACATAAGACTCATTGAGCGCGACACCATGTTCGCGCGCCGCTTGTTCAAGCATCCCGGTCTGCGGTTTGCGACAATCGCACTCCCGGCAATAGATTTCATTGCCGATGCGCGGATGATGCGGACAGTAATAGATGCCATCAACGTGAGCGCCCTGTTGCGCCAGTTTATTGAGCAACCGTTCATGAATACGCGCCAGCATAAGTTCATCGAGGAAGCCGCGAGCAATGCCTGATTGATTGGTGATGACGATGATTGGCAGATTGGCATCGTTCAACAAACGAATGGCTTCGGCAGCAAAAGAATAGATATGCAAATCGTCCGGGTGCGAGAGATAACCAATATCTTCGTTGATGGTTCCATCACGGTCAATAAAGACTGCCGCTCTCCGGTGAACCGGCTTTGTCTGCTCTAAAACTGAATCGTGTGAGGCGGCGATATCGCCGTCTATCAATGTCATAAATAGGATTATAACCTGTTTCTACTACAACTGGGGCAAATGATAACGATTAAGGAGCGCGGCAACCCGGCTGCGCTCCTCGAAATAGGAATATCAGGACTCGCCGCGTCTCCTGCGCTGATAGATGCGAATGGGAGTGGCAAAAAAGCCGAACTCTTCGCGCAGCCGATTTTCAACATAACGAATATAGGAAAAATGCAATTTAGCTTTCGGGCTGCGGGCTGAGGTGAACAGCACAAAAGTCGGCGGATTCGTTGAGGCTTGCGTGATGTACATCACTCGCACCGGGTATTTGGTCGACACGGAGGCTTTCGGTTGCTGAAGATTCTTCTCGAAAAAGCGATTCAATTCCGCTGTCGGGATGCGCTGTTTTCGCGCTTCATAAGCCTGCCTCGCCAGTTCCAACAATTTCGTCACGCGCTGCCCGCTTTTGGCTGAAATAAAGACGATTGGCGCATAATCGGCAAATTTCATCATGTCGCGGATGCGGGTTTCATATTGCTTGGTGGTGTGGGTGTCTTTCTCAACCGCATCCCATTTATTGACCGCAATGATGAGGCTCGCTCCGGCTTCGTGAGCATAGCCGCAGATATTGGCGTCGAGTGCCGTTGGTCCTTCGATGGCATCAATCATCATAATCGCAACTTGAGCGCGTTCGAGATTTTTGCGAGCGATAATCACCGAGAGCTTTTCCGCCATCAAATCGGTTTTGCCTTTGCGACGAATACCAGCGGTGTCAATCAATTTGAAGAGCGTGTTGTCATATTCGATTTTCGTATCAACAGCGTCGCGGGTGGTACCGGGAATGGGCGAAACAATGACGCGCTCTTCGCCGGTCAGACGATTGACGAGCGACGATTTACCGACATTCGGGCGACCGACGATTGCCAGCGTCAATTCCTGCGGGCGTTCTTCATCGACAGCAGGCGCAGGCAGCACTTCAAACATAGCTTCGAGTAATTCCGCTACACCTTCGCCGTGTTCTGCGGAAATCGGCAAGACCGCATCGAAGCCCCACGCGGAAAATTCCATCGCGTCGGCTTCGAGTTTCGGCGAATCTACTTTGTTAGCAGCGACAAAGACCGGCTTGCGAGTATTGCGCGCCAGTTCCGCCAGTTCTTCATCAAGCGAAGTAATGCCGGCGCGGGCATCCGTCACGAGGATCAGCAGAGACGCTTCTTTGATTGCGGTACTCGCCTGCGCCAGTATGTTCGCCGGAATCAGTTCTTTATCATCCGGGATGATGCCGCCGGTATCTACCAGACGACACTCCCGCCCAGCCCACTCGACGCGCCCGTAAATTCTGTCGCGGGTAATGCCCGGCTCATCGCCGACAATGGCACGGCGCGTTCCGGTCAGCTTATTAAAGAGCGTTGATTTGCCAACATTCGGGCGACCTAAAATAACAACGATGGGTACTTCCCTGTTCTGCTGCGCCGTTGCAGCGGCGGCTTCATCTGAAATCGGAGTGTCTGGCTGCGCTGTATCGTTCATTATCAATCCTCACGGTCAATTTAGCCTGTGCAGCGAGGCTTTTACAAGTTGGCATGGCGGCGGGTAAGATTGCCGCAATGTTTACGGCGCTCAAAGCGTTATTCAATAAAGCTCCGCAACGCGCCGCGCATCTGGAACTGGGCGCGTGGGGTGAACGCATGGCGCTGGCGTATTTGAAAGAGGAAGAAGGTTTTCAGATTGTCGCTACCAATTATCGCATCCCGCTTGGTCGCGGGCAGAGCGGGCAGAAAATGACCGGCGAGATTGACATTATTGCCTATGATAGAAATACGCTGGTCTTTGTTGAAGTAAAGACCCGCACATCAGCAGAATTTGCTGCGCCTGAACGCGCTGTTGATTTACGCAAGCAACGGCAGATTGCTCGCACCGCGCGTCGCTATCGCCAATTGATGAAGATTACCGAAACACCCTACCGCTACGATGTGGTGACAGTAATTCCATCGCCTGAAGAAAATCAGATTACCTTATTCCGCTCCTATTTCGATGAACGCATCTTCCTACGCGGCAGATTCTTTAATCAAGACTATTGAAGACGCGAGGCAATAAAGTTGCTGCTTACGGATTCTGTCTGCCACCATTATTTTTAACTTTACCGTTGCCGCTTTCCTGTTCTAGTTTATAGAAATCGAGCATCACATCACTCTGCCCGCGCAAATCGCGTTCGAGACGGTTCAAGGCGACGCGCACCACGTCACGATGATGGACGCGGCGACGACTCGGCTCATTGCTCACTTTTAACCACAGCGCATGAATCAGCGCCACATCTTCTTCCGTGAGATTTGGCGCATGCGCTCCGAGATAGACGATTTGATCGGTGTCGCCGCCAACAAGGCGAAAACCGACTTCGCGGCGCGGGCGGCTGCCCAGAGCTTCCCAAGACCGTCCCAGTGACCGTGACTGTTCCTGCGGTGTCATCTTATTAGACAATCCAGCGATAATCTCCGCCGAATCGAGTTGTAGGGCGGTCTGGGCTACCGCGTCAAAGATGTTCGTTGCCGGAACGACGACCAAATCTACTGGCTTGCCATGTTTTTCCGCTAACGCGACGACGCGGGTAAATAACTTCTGCTCGTAGTCGGTGAAGATATTTTCGTCATAGATTTCGCTTGCCGCGCCATCGGGTCCGGCGACTAGCCGGGTGGTCATTACAACAATGTCTTGCTTCTCGGTATTGACCCGTTCGAGAGTCTTTTCGAGATGGCTCAAGGTGTTGTAATCGCGCACTGCAACCAGAATATTGCCGGGACGCACGCCAACGGTCTGCTGATCCACCGTTTCATTGTGTTCAAGTTGAAACTGGTCGAGCGCCGCAATCGTGCGATCCATCTTCTTACGATTCAATCTCTCGGAAATCACGAAGACGGTGTAGAACGCCAGCGTGAAGATAATCCCGGAAATCGTAGCAACCTGTTTGGTAAAAAGATTGGTAACGGCGAGCGAAACCAGAATAACTGTGACAATCGTGATGCCAATAGGAATTTCGGTTTTGCCGATGCGAAGATTGAGCGGCACACGCCATTCGCGCCCTTCCGGTTTTTTGAAGCGTAAAACCAGTGTCGCAATCGCATTGAAGGAAAAGCTCCAGATAACGCCGAAAGCGTATGCTTCACCTAGATAGAAGATATTGCCGCGTGAGAGCAGAATCGTCAGAATCTGCAATCCGGCAATCATATTCACCAGACGATAAGTTGTGCCGTATTTCCGATGTGGCTCTCGGAACCAGTCGGTCAAGACTCCGTCTTCGGAAACGCGATTCAGCACGCCATTCGAGCCAATAATTGCCGTATTCACCGCGCCGGACAACATCAAAAAACCGACCACGACAACGAAGCCTTGAAAAATCAACTTCAGATAAGTAGGTCCGACAAAGTTCATTGCCAGCCCGGAAATCAGATTGTCGAGGTAATCCGTGGTTCGTACATCATCCGGGATAATGGCAACAGCAAAGAAGGAAACGAGCGAAGTAAAGAGTACCGAATAGATAAAGATGACAATAGCTGCGCGCCAGAGATTCTTTAGCTTCGGGTATTCGAGTTCACGGTTGACTTGCGCCAGCGTTTCCTCGCCGCTCATTGCCAGAATGGAATGCCCGAAAGCGATAACGATGCCAAAGACTGCCATAAAAGCAGGAGCATTTTCGACAATTTTGAAGCGTTCGCCATTGCCTTGAAACCAGTGAATCGGCTTGAGCCAGCCTAGGGCATCTTCGGAAAAACTGAGGCTGGCTGGCGATGGTAAGGGTGGCATCTTACCGCCTTTTTCAAGTAACGTGAGCGTACCCCATAAAATCATGATGACGACCATCACCGTCGTCACATACATAATTTTGAGCGCGTCGTCTGACGATTCATGAATGCCTTTGATATTGCGCCACCAGAAGTAGAGGGTTACGGCGATGGCAAAGACCATTGCCAGCAAGTTTTTATTGATGCCAAAGTGGTAGCCTCCCATCTCAAAGAGTTGCTGCACCAATCCGGCAAGATAAAGTCCGGCTGAAACGCCGGAAATGGGTCCTGTAAGAATGAAGTCAAAAATCAGCGCCGAAACGCTGAGTTTCGCCATATTGCTTCCCAGCGCCTCTTTAACGACGCGATAAACGCCGCCACGAGTGAACATCGAAGAGGATTCAATGTAGAGCATTCGCACAGCGAGGCTGAAGAGCATCACTCCAAGAATGAACCAGGGAGCCGAGCGTCCGACAAACTTTTCGGCAATGCCACCCGCATAAAAGGCGGACGAACCTAAATCATTCAAAACAATTGCTGCCGCTCGCCAAAACGAGATAAATGACAGCATTACCGAAGTGGCAACCACCACTTTCACGCGCTTATTCAGCTTTGGAGTTTCCATTGCACTCTTTTCCCTGTGATTTTCCGGGCGCAGGTTAGTTGGGATATGCGAAGACACATACGAGCCTGTAGAGTTGATAGAATTACGCCGCCTGTCTTTGTTGTCAAGTTGTGATATAGTGCCTGCGTTTTACTTCAAGGCAAAAGTAGAAAGTAAAAAGTAAAAACTTTTGCCTTTTACTTTTCACTTTTTACTTTTACTTTTGCCGATGCTTGTAGAAAAGATTGTCAGCAAACAAAATCCATTGGTAAAGCGTTTTCGCCGGGTGCGGCTCGGCAACGAAACGCATCATGTATTCATTGAAGGCAGTCGCCTGATTGACGATGCCCTTCACGCTGGTGTTCATTTCGAGAGTGTGGCGTTCACAGCGACTTTTGAAGCCAGCGAACGCGGCGGACAGTTGATTGAAGAATTGACACAGGTGCGTTGTCGCGGGGCAGTCATCACGCAGCCGATTCTGGAAGCCATCGCCGATACGGAAAGCCCGCAAGGAATCGTCGCCATTGTCAGCCGCCCCTATTATGAGCTTGCTGATTTATTTACGGAGGCAACTTTCCAGCACAGTGGGATCCGAAGCTTGGAATTCACGTGACTTGAAGTCGCGGC
>JADMIO011419510.1_pt1 | contig 51258 bp, 49 predicted proteins | sample 8958161 | NCBI WGS metagenome assembly JADMIO01 (sample SAMN16585339, study PRJNA669376) | soil metagenome | isolation source: Crop rotation soil | place: USA: Cullars Rotation, Alabama | collected 2011 | reverse complement strand
CCCCGAGGGGGAGAGGGAGGATGCGCGCCCCGAGGGGGAGAGGGAGGATGCGCGCGTCACGGTGCGGCTCTCGCTGCGTCGCTGCGAACCTGGCCCGGGGCCGGAATCTGGCACTTGATGCCTGCGGCGCGCTCTCGCGCCGCGCTGAGCGCGTTTCGCGCATCGTCGATGAGGTCCCGGAGGGCTTGCGATTGGGTGTGCATTGGCGGGCAAACGTTCCGTGACCCCTGCCTTCGTTGGGCGGGTGGAAGTGCACGGTCTACCGTCGAACGGATCTGCAGCTCCGCGCCGGGCCTCCCCGGCTAGCCGACTTGGCCTTTCGAACTTGGCGCATCGACGGCGCAAGCCCGGCGCGGTTCGCAGGGTTGCGCTACGGCTACTCGCCTGGCGGCCTTCAGCGCCTCGAGTTCTCTCACCTCGTTCCCGATGGAGTCTTCGAGCAGGCCGTTCAGCGCGGCAATCGTCGCTTCGGTCAGCCCCGCTCCCGCCAGCTTCAGCACCTCGGCCCGAATCGCCGATCGCGCTGCCGCGTCCGAAGCGTGTCGATTCAGCTCCGCGACACGTCCGCGCTCTCGCGCGGCGACCACTTTTGCGCCCGATTGCCGCGCAGCGATGCTGCTGCGCACTGGCCCAAGGCCGTACGGGGGGTGTTCAGGGTTCACTCGCATGGGGACTCCGTGCCTCACCGCCGCTGGCGGTGCGTGCCTGGTGCAGGCCTGCTCGCCGGCGCCTGCCTGGCAAATGGCTTGTCTACCCGTGGGACTCCCTGGACTTTCACTTCGTGTCGCGGCCCGCTAACTCGTTCCAGCGCCAGCCCTCCGTAGGGGGTGGGGCTGCGGGTGAGGTGCGGAGAACAATGCCGTGGCGGCGCCGCGCGAAGTGCCTTATCCTGCCCCGCCATGAACATCGTCGATTCCTTTGCGGACATCTCCCGCTTCATCGCGCTGCGGCGCGACATCCACCGGCACCCGGAGCTCGGCTTCGAGGAACACCGCACGTCGAAGATCGTGGCCGACTTGCTGCGCGAGTGGGGCATCGAGGTGCATACCGGCGTGGCCGGCACCGGCGTCGTGGGCGTGCTCCGATGCGGCGACGGCACGCGCACCATCGGCCTGCGTGCCGACCTGGATGCCCTGCCGCTGCAGGAAGAAAACCGCTTCGAGCATCGCTCGCTGCACGACGGCCGCATGCATGCCTGCGGGCACGACGGCCACACCACCATGCTGCTCGCGGCGGCATGGCATCTGTCGCGGGCACGCGACTTCAACGGCACGGTCAACTTCATCTTCCAGCCCGCCGAGGAGATGGGCAAGGCCGGTGCGCTGAAGATGATCGAGGACGGCCTTTTCGACCGCTTTCCCTGCGACGCCGTTTTCGCGCTGCACAACTTCGCGATCGAGAGCGTCGGCGCGTTCGCGCTGAACCATGGCGCGCTCATGGCGTCCAGCAACACCTGGAAGGTCACGATGCAGGGCCGCGGCACGCATGCCTCGATGCCGCACACCGGCGTCGACCCGGTCGGCGCCGTGATCGATCTCGGCCAGCAGTTGCAGTCCCTCGTGCCGCGCGTGGTGAACTCGACCGAGCGCGCCTTGCTTGCCGTGACCCAGCTGCGCGGCTCGGATGCGCCCAATGTCATTCCCGACATCGCCTCCGTGGGCGGCACGGTGCGCACCTTCTCCATCGAAGCGCTGGACGCGATCGAAGGCGGTCTGCGCCGCCTGGCCGACGGTATCGCACAGGCACACGGCTGCACCGCCGACGTGTTCTTCCGCCGCGCGTCGCCGCCGGTCGTCAACCACGAGCGCGAAGCGCGTTTCGCGGCGGACGTGATGCGCGAAGTGGTTGGCGAGGACCGCGTCGACGAGAACTACCCCGCCGTGATGGGTGCCGAGGATTTCGCGCACATGCTGCGGGTCAGGCCGGGCTGCTATGCGTTCATCGGCAACGGCGATGGCGGACACCGCCTGCCGGACCACGGGCCCGGTCCTTGCATCATCCACAACACGTCGTTCGACTTCAACGACGACATCATCCCCATCGGCGCAAGCTACTTCGTGCGGTTGGCGCAACGCTGGCTGGCCTCACCGCGTTAATTCGAATAGAACAGTCCGAGTAGTCCCCGTCATTCCAGGAGCTTCCTTCATGACCATCGCACGCCTTCGCCTTGCCCTGTCCACCTTGCTGCTCGCATCGGCGTTCGCGTCGCCCGCGTTCGCGCAGAAGGTGATCCATCTCGTCGTGCCGTTCGGCCCCGGCGCCGTGCAGGACACGGTCGCGCGCACCTTCAATGCCGAGCTCGGACAGGTGCTCGGCGCCAGCGTGATCGTCGAGAACAAGCCCGGCGCGGGCGGCACCGTCGGCACCGCGCAGGTCGCGAAGTCGCCGGCCGACGGCACGACGCTCGTGCTTGCCGCCGCGAGCCACACGTTGGGCGGGCATCTCTACAGCAAATTGCCCTACAACCCCATCAAGGATTTCGTCGGCGTGTCCTTCATCGGCAACTCGGGCTACGTGATTGCCGCGCCGGGCAACCTGGGCGTCAACACGCTTGCGGACTACCTGAAGTACGTGAAGAGCAAACCCGGACAGTTGAACTACGCGTCGGCCGGCAACGGCAGCGCGACGCACCTGGGCATGGCCTACTTCCTGGCGAAGGCAGGCGCCGACATGCAGTGCACGTGCCCATGAAGTCCACCGGCGACGCGGTCAACGAAGTGCTGGCGGGCCGCGTGCAAGGCGTCACGTCCGCGCTGATCGGCATCGTGCCCTTCAAGCAGGACCCGCGCGTCAAGCTGCTGGCGTACACCGGCTCGACCCGTTCGAGGTTCCTGCCCGAGCTCCCCACCGTCGCCGAGGCTGGCGTCCCGGGCTACAAGTTCGACTCGTGGATCGGCGTGCTCGCCCCGGCGGGCATGCCCAAGGCCGAACTCGAACGGCTGAACGCCGCGATCAACAAGGTGCTGGCGATGCCCGAGGTGCAGGAGCGACTCACGCGCCTCGGCGTGGAGCCCTCGACGATGTCGGCGGATGAGTTCCAGAAGCTGCTGCGTGCCGACTGGGACAACGCCGGCATGATCGTGAAGGCGTCTGGCGCGCGGATCGAGTAGCGCCGGCGCGAAGGGCCCGCGCTATCTCCTGACGGGCGGCCACGAGGCGGGACGGACGGGCCAGTGCGGCTCCGCCTGCGGCTCGATGCTGCGCGCTGGCACCGATTTCGGAAGCGAGTTGGCGAGCTCGAAGAGCGTGGGCGACACGCCCATCGTCTTCACGTTGGCATCGATGGACAGCTCATAGCGTCGCCGCCCCTCGACCCAGTGGAGAATCGACATGGCCTTGCCCGAGGGTGCCTGCACGACGGTCAGCTGAGCCGGCGCACCGTTCACCCGCTCCGTTTGCAAGTCTGCCCTCGGCATGACCTGGCCGCCGGACGCGGACATGTCCCATTCGAAGAGATCGACAATCCGTTCTTGCGGCGTGGTGAACGTCCGGTGAAGTGCAGTGGCCGTGCTGTCCAGGAAGTTGTCGGGGTGCCCGCCAAGTGCCCGGAACCCGTCGAACGGCGTCGATTCGAGCGCGACCGGCGTAAACCCCAATTGGACCTTGAAGTTGGCGAGGGGTTCCGCCCTCGACGCGTAGTCGAACCGGCGAAGATCTCCTTCGCAGACCCTCACGTAGCCCAAGGCCTGCCGCTGCTGGTCCTGCAACCTTTCGTGCTGCTCGAAACCGGCTGAACCCGGCGGGGGTCCGAGCCCGCAATACAGACGATCGGGTTGCGCGATCGCCAGCGGAAGCAAGGGCAGCAGCAAGATGGGCAGCCATAGCTTGAGCGCTTCGGTGTTCACGTCAGGCCCTCGACCGCTCTAGCGTCACGCGACTTCGGCTTGCGCCATCACCACCTCGCCGCGCAGCGTATGAGCCAGCGCTTCGGTGATCGTCACATCCACCAGCTGACCGACCAGCCGTGCGCTGCCCTTGAAGTTCACCGTGCGGTGGCACTCGGTGCGGCCCGAGAGCTCGCTCGCATCCTTGCGTGACGGGCCTTCCACCAGGATGCGCTGCACCGTTCCGACGCGGCTGTCGCTGATGCGGCGCGCGTTCGCGTCGATGGCCTGCTGCACCTGGTACAGGCGCTTGAGCTTCGTGTCCTGCGGCGTTTCGTCGTGCAGCGTGGCGGCGGGCGTGCCGGGACGGGGGCTGAAGACGAAGCTGAAGCTGTTGTCGAAGCCGACGTCTTCGATCAGCTTCATGGTCCGCGCATGGTCGTCGGCGGTCTCGCCGGGGAAGCCGACGATCAGGTCGGTGGACAGTGAAATCTCCGGGCGCACGGCGCGCAGCTTGCGCACGATGCTCTTGTATTCCATGGCCGTGTACCCGCGTTTCATCGCCATGAGGATGCGGTCGCTGCCGTGCTGCACGGGCAGGTGCAGATGGCTCACGAGCTTGGGAACGCGCGCATACGCGTCGATGAGGCGCTGCGTGAACTCGTTCGGATGGCTCGTGGTGTAGCGGATGCGCTCGATGCCGGGGATGTCGGCGACGTACTCGATGAGCAGCGCGAAGTCGGCAAGCTCGCTGCTGTCCGCCATCTTGCCTCGGTACGCGTTCACGTTCTGGCCGAGCAGCGTCACTTCCTTCACGCCCTGGTCGGCGAGGCTCGCCACTTCGACCAGGACGTCTTCGAAGGGTCGCGACACTTCCTCGCCGCGCGTGTAGGGCACCACGCAGTAGCTGCAGTACTTGGAGCAGCCTTCCATGATGCTGACGTAGGCCGTCGCGCCTTCGACGCGCGCGGGCGGAAGGTTGTCGAACTTCTCGATTTCGGGAAAGCTGATGTCCACCTGCGGGCGCCGGTCTCGGGCGCGTTGCTCCAGCAGTTGCGGCAACCGGTGCAGGGTTTGCGGGCCGAACACCACGTCGACATACGGCGCGCGCTCGATGATGGCCGCGCCCTCCTGGCTCGCGACGCAGCCGCCCACGCCGATCAGCACGCCCTTTTGCTTGAGGTGCTTGACGCGCCCGAGGTCGGAGAACACTTTTTCCTGCGCCTTCTCGCGCACCGAGCAGGTGTTGAAGAGGATGAGATCGGCCTGCTCGACATCGCTCGTGGGCTCGTAGCCTTCGGCGGCGTTCATCACATCAGCCATCTTGTCCGAGTCGTACTCGTTCATCTGGCAGCCGAAGGTTTTGATGAAGACTTTCTTGGTGGCCATGGTCATCGCCTCGCACCGAAGATCGACGCCAGCAGGTCGATGAACTTCTGCACGCCCTCCGGACCGGATGAAGACACGCCGGCGAGCTTGTCGTACTCCTGCTGCGTGAGCAGCCACACCTCGTGCACGAGGCCCGCGGCGTCGCGCCGGTACACGACGGGCAGCGTCTTGCCGGACAAGGTGCCCGAGAGCACGAGCATGTTGTTCAGATCGCGGATGCGCGAGCCGGGCGACAGCCGGTCCGGCTGGCCGTTGATCGTGATCTCGGGCGGCAGGCCCACGGACATCTTCGCGAGCAGCACGTCTTTCGGTGCCTCCCGCTGCATGCCTTGCGCGTGCGCGGCGGTGGTCGTCGCGACGGTGAGGAGGAGGGCACCCATCGAAAAGGAGATGGACGCGAGCGATGCCGCGAGCGCCAGGCGCGCCCGCTTCGAGTGGCAGCGGTTCATGGTTTAGAGCCAGAGGCTGTCGTGAAGGAAGGAGCCGATTTTAACAATGCGACACAGCAGGAACATGCCTGCGACCGCGGCTGAGCAACACGGCCGTGAAGGGCACAGCTAGAGTGGGCGCTTGTCAATCACTGGGAGGTAAGAACCAATGTTTTCCATCATCGGCACCATCGTGGTCGGATTCATCGTTGGCCTGATCGCGCGCGCCGTGAAGCCCGGCAACGACCGCATGGGTCTCATCATGACGACGCTGCTCGGCATCGCCGGTGCGTTCGTCGCGCGTTACGTGGGCCAGGCGATGGGCTGGTACCAGGCCAACGAGCCCGCGGGCTGGATCGCCTCCGTCATCGGGGCCGTGGTGCTGCTCATCATCTACGGGCTGGTGCGGGGCAGTTCGCGGCGGGTGTGAACCGAGGCTGCGCGAGGCCGGGTGGTGGGCGCGCATTTCCGACTCGTCGCCGTCCTCCTGCTGCTCGCACCGCTGCACGCGTTGGCCTGCTCACCGTGCCGGACCCTGGTGTTCGCGTCGGTGTTCGACTCGAGCTTCGGGGCTCGCCTCGTGATGGTCGTGGCGCCTGTCGTCATTGTTGTTGCGTTGGGCGCGTGGCTCTGGCGTTCTTCGGACCCGCGCTTGCGCGATGCGCGCTAACCGTCGGCCTCTGATCGCCGCCGGGCTCCTGGTGGGCGCCGGCATGGGCGGCTTCGTGGACGGCATCGTGTTCCACCAGATCCTCCAGTGGCACAACATGCTCTCGGGCTGGTTGCCCCCGACGAACCTCGTGGACGCCAAGGTGAACATGCTGTGGGACGGCATCTTCCACGCGGCGGTGTGGATCATGACCATGATCGGCCTTGTGATGCTCTTCCTCGCAGGGGGTCGCAGCAACGTGCCGTGGTCGGGACGGACCTTCGCGGGTGCGTGGCTTGCGGGATGGGGCCTGTTCAACTTCGTCGAAGGGGCGATCGACCACCTGGTGCTAGGCGTGCACCACGTCAACGAGTACGCAGCGTCGCCGCTCGCGTTCGACCTGGTGTTCCAGGCTTCGGGCGTGGTGCTGCTGGCGGTCGGCTGGTGGGTGGTGCGAACCGGGCGAGGCACATGAACGCAGGTAGAAACGCTGAAAAGAAGCGCAGAAAAGAAAAAGGGCTAGCGGCTTTTCAGCGGCTAACCCTCGAGGTGTTCTGGTGGCGCTTCACGGATTCGAACCGCGGACCTGTGGATTATGATTCCATCGCTCTAACCGACTGAGCTAAAGCGCCGACAGCCAACGATTATAGCGGACCGGAGTCCGGGGTTGGGCTGAGCACGTCGGGCGCTTCCGCTGATGCCGCTCGGCCGCTAAAGCTGGCGTCGTCCTCACGGATGGCTTCGAGCATGGCGGCTTTGACGCGCGGATCACGGGGTTTCCAGGAGTCCGTGTTTGCTTCGATGTTGCGCAGCCCCGTGCGGATGCGAATCCGCAAGTCGGACTCGGACTCGGGGGATCTGGCTGCGGTCGCAGAGGGCGAGCGACAAAGTCGCTTGGTGAGTTCGGCGACCTCTACTGTCGGGTCCGCCTGGACACGAAAGAGCGCAGCGACCATCTCCACATTCCGGTCGATACGGTCCATGTCCAGGATAACGCGCGGGATATCCTGAAGGGAGTGGTCCGTTACCATGCTGTGAACGTCGCGCTCGTTGCTTCCGGAACACTGGTTCGCTGTGGCCTCACAGAGTTCACGCACCTTGTAATGAACGCTCAAGTCAGATGCTGCACCGTGGAGTGCGCTCACGAGAGTGCTGAGGTCGTGGCGCGGGTATGTGCAGACGTGCATGCGGAGCAGAGCAGCAAGCTCCAAGCTCGCTTCTTCGAAACACATGCGAGAAACGCGTTGCGCAAAATTGGCGCCTTCTTGCCTGAGGTTCAGGAGCTGGTTTTTGATGAGCAGGGAGACTGCCGCTTCAGCCGGTTTGTACTTGTGGCCGGTATGGAAGAGCACGGACGGCGGCGCACGATGGATGGGCTGGGCGATTGTGGGTTTTGCAAAGTTGTACTTGGTCCCGGTAGGGTAGAGCATGGACTCCGGGGAGGGCCGAGCTTCGGCGTCGCCCCACATGGATGACCTCGCCAGTTCATGGCCGAGACGGCTGTAGAAAAGGGATCGGGGGGATTCGTCCGGATACCATCTGTTAGCCCAACCCATGACGGACAGCAGCGGCAGAATGTCTTTCGAATTTTCGAGCTCATGAATGAGCTGCGCGAGGATTTTTTTCTCCTCCTCCGGCTGCGCAGTGTCCTCCTGGGCATTCGACAACGTGTGAGGACGGACAGCAAGCTGGTTGGGGCGCAGGCAATTATTAGAGGAAGCGTTGAAGGAAGCGTTGTACATAAGTGCATGGGGGGAGTGAAGGAACGCCCGCCGGCCAGTCAACCGATTCGATGCAAGCGGACCCGGGCTGAGTGACCCAGGTCGCTCGATAGTTCCAACCCGACGCTCCCCCGCGCTCCCCCCGCGCTCATTGGCTTCGGAATTCCCCCGCCCGCTTGTTCAGGAACGCATCCATCCCTTCCTTCTGGTCCATCGTCGCGAAGAGCGAGTGGAAGATGCGCCGCTCGAACGTCACGCCGTCCGACAGACCACTCTCGAACGCGCGGTTCACCGATTCCTTGGCGGCCATCGCGGCCAGCCTGGGCATGTCGGCGATGACCAGCGCAGCAGCCAGCGCTTCGTCCATCAGCTTGTCGACGGCGACCACGCGGCTCACCAGGCCGGCGCGCTCGGCCTCGGCCGCATCCATCATGCGCGCCGTGAGCACCAGGTCCATCGCCTTCGATTTGCCGAGCGCCCGGGGCAGCCGCTGCGTGCCGCCGGCACCGGGGATGATGCCCAGCCTGATTTCGGGCTGGCCGAAGCGCGCGTTGTCGGCCGCGATGATGAAGTCGCACATCATCGCGAGCTCGCAGCCGCCGCCCAGTGCGAAGCCGCTCACGGCCGCGATCACAGGCTTGCGGATGGAGCGGATCGTCTCCCAGTTGCGCGAGATGAAGTCGCCCTTGTACACGTCGGCGAAGCTGTACTTGGCCATGGCCGAGATGTCGGCGCCGGCGGCGAACGCCTTCTCGCTGCCGGTCACGATGATGCAGCCGATGGCATCGTCGGCGTCGAACGCCTTCAGCGCGGCGCCGAGTTCGTCCATGAGCGCGTCGTTGAGCGCGTTGAGCTGCTTGGGGCGGTTGAGGGTGATGATGCCGACCTTGCCGCCTTCGGTGCGGACCTGGACGAGTTCGTAGGTCATTGAGGGTTCTCCTTGGATGTCTCTGTCACGTTCCGGGCCACTATAACCATCGCGGATCCATTGGCCGACCAAGCGGTCGGGCAATGGTAAAGTGCCCGCTCAAGGAGACGATGATGACCGAGAACACCTCCGATAACAGCGCCGAGCAGGCCGTCTTGTACGAGGCGCGGGGCGCCGTCGCGTTGCTCACGCTGAATCGCCCGCAGGCCCTCAACAGTTTCACGCGGCGCATGCACCAGCAGCTCTGGGAAGCGCTGGACCGCATCGAGGCCGACAAGTCGATTCGCGCGATGGTCATCACCGGCGCGGGACGCGGGTTCTGCGCGGGGGCGGATCTTTCGGAATTCGACTTCAGCGAGGGTCCCAACCGCGTCGAACGCGCGAACCCCGGACCCATCATCGACCAGGCGTTCAACCCCACCGTGCGCAAATTGCAGGCGCTGCGGGTGCCGACCATCGCGGCGGTGAATGGCGTGGCGGCCGGCGCGGGCGCGTCGCTCGCCATGACCTGCGACCTCGCCATCGCGGCGTCGAACGCGAGCTTCATCCAGGCGTTCATCAAGCTCGGGCTGATCCCCGACGCGGGCGGCACGTATTTCCTGATCAAGAAGCTCGGCCTCGCACGCGCCATGGGTGCGGCGATGCTCGGCGACAAGGTCGGTGCGAAGGACGCGAAAGAATGGGGAATGATCTGGGACGTGGTGCCCGAGGGCGAGGATTGCGTGCAGGCCGCGATCCAGCTCGCGGAGCGCCTGGCCGCGATGCCGACAGCGGGGCTCGTCGCGACGCGCAAGGTGTTGCGTGCCGCGGCCAGCAACGACCTGGACGCACAGCTCGATCTCGAGCGGGACACGCAGTCGGCACTGGGCCGCACGCACGATTATTTCGAGGGCGTGCAGTCGTTCCTCGAGAAGCGCGCGCCGCGGTTCAAGGGCGAATAGAGATGTCTCGGTGCCTCCGAAGCGAGGGATCCGCTTGAACGCGCAGCAGCTCGCCGAGCGCGTCGGCCAGACGATGTTCGCGTCCGACCGCGCGAGCCGCGACTTCATGCGCATGGAGCTCGTGAGCTGCGAGCCCGGCCGCGCCGTGATGCGCATGACCGTGCGCGAGGAGATGCTGAACGGCCACGAGATCTGCCATGGCGGCCTGATCTTCACCCTGGCCGATTCGACCTTCGCGTTCGCCTGCAACAGCCACAACCACGTGACGGTGGCCGCGGGCTGCAGCATCGAGTTCCTCAAGCCGGGCAAGCTGGGCGACGTGCTCACGTGCGAGGGGCTCGAGCGCGTGCTGCAGGGCCGGCACGGCATCTACGACATGAAGGTCACCAACCAGCGCGGTGAAGTCATCGCGATGTTCCGCGGCAAGAGTGCGCAGATCCAGGGCAAGGTGGTGGACGACGAGGAGACGCAAGCGTGACGAATCAATTTTCGCTGGAGCCGATCGAGAAAGCGTCGGTGGACGAGCTGCGCGCGCTGCAGTTCAAGCGCCTGAAATCCACGCTGCTGCATGCCTACCGGAACTCGCCCGTGTATCGCAGCAAGTTCGATGCGGCCGGCGTGCATCCCGACGATTGCGCAAGCCTCGCGGACCTCGCGAAGTTTCCGTTCACGACCAAGCACGACCTGCGGGACAACTACCCGTTCGGCATGTTCGCGGTGCCGCGCGGCCAGTGCGTGCGCATTCACGCATCGAGCGGGACGACCGGCAAGCCGACGGTCGTGGGCTACACGCGCAACGACATCGAGGTGTGGGCGCAGGTGATGGCCCGGTCCATTCGCGCGTCGGGGGCACGGCCCGGCGAGATGGTGCATGTGAGTTACGGCTACGGCCTGTTCACGGGCGGCCTGGGTGCGCACTATGGCGCCGAGCGCCTCGGCCTCACCGTGGTGCCTTTTGGTGGCGGACAGACCGAGCGGCAGGTGCAGCTGATTACCGATTTCAAGCCCGAGATCATCATGGTCACGCCCAGCTACATGCTGGCGATCGCGGATGAATTCGAGCGCCAGGGGCTGGACCCTCGCGAGTCGAGCCTTCGGCTGGGCATCTTCGGTGCGGAGCCGTGGACCAACGACATGCGCCAGGCCATCGAGCAGCGCATGGGCATCGATGCCGTGGACATCTACGGCCTCTCGGAAGTAATGGGGCCCGGCGTCGCCAACGAATGCGTGGAGACGAAGGATGGGCCGACGATCTGGGAAGATCATTTCTACCCGGAGATCATCGATCCTGAAACAGGCAAGCCGGTCGCGGACGGGGAGCTCGGCGAACTCGTCTTCACGAGCCTCACGAAGGAAGCGCTGCCGATCATCCGCTACCGCACACGCGACCTCACGCGGCTGCTGCCGGGCACTGCGCGCACGATGCGACGCATGGAAAAGATCACCGGGCGCAGCGACGACATGATGATCGTGCGAGGCGTGAACGTCTTCCCGACGCAGATCGAGGAGCTGATCCTGAAGCGCGCGGAACTCGCGCCGCACTACCAGTGCATCCTCACGCGCGAAGGGCCGCTCGATGCGCTCACCGTCTGCGTCGAGACGCGGCACGATCTTTCGCACGAGCACCCGGATGCGCACGCGGCGGCCGAGATGCTTGCGCACGAGATCAAGGTGTACGTGGGCACGTCGGCGAAGATCGAGCTGCGGCCATCGGGCGGCATCGAGCGCAGCCTGGGCAAGGCGAAGCGCGTGGTGGATCAGCGCAAGCTGTAGTCGGCGCACCGGCCTCGCGGTGCAGCGCGTGCAGGCGTCTCAACGTTGCTCGATCTTCTCGACCATGAGATCCACGTACGTGTCCGGACCCATGTTCACGCGGATGCGCACGGGCAGGTACTGCAGGCTGGGCGCGAACCACATCTCGGCGGCGATGTTGCCGCGCGGGTTCGCGATGGCGCGCGGCTTCAGGTGGAAGCTCTCGATGGCGCCGAGCTCCTGCGAGCGGAGCACCTGGCGCTCCACGATGTCGTAGGTCCACAGGTCGACACCGCCGGGCCGCGCGAGCCACACGTCGACGGAGCGGCCCACTTCGAGCCTCTCCTGGCCGCTCGCGAAGCGATGGCTCAACTCGACGAACTGGCTCGCCGTGTCCTGCACGCGGTCGGGTCTCGGCAGGCGGCGGCCGTCGCCGAGCACGACGGCGTCGTCCGCGAGCCGCACGCTGCGCACGCCTGAGCGCCGCTGCTCCTCATAGGCGCGCGGGGAGAGTCCTTGCGCCGTCACCTCGCCCTGGCTGGTCATCGCGAGGCTCACGAAGGGAGAAACCTCGATTTCGATGCGCGCCTGATAGTTTGCCTGCTGCCGCTGCCACTGCACGCGCGCGTTGCCGTATAGCTCTCCGCGGAACCAACCACTGAGGCGGTAGTTGAGCCGCGTGTCGGCGGGCCAGCTGTCGAGGTTCTGGCTTGCGGGCGCCGAGCTTGCCGACGCTGCCGCGGCAGCGATGGATGCAGGGGAGGCGGGCGGCGCAGGGCTGGCTGCCGCCGCGCTGGCTGCAGCAGTACTCTCTGCCGCACCTTCAGATGCGGACGCTGGCAATTCTGGCGATGAGGCAGGCGATGAAGCCGGAGCAGAAGCCGGAGCAGAAGCCGGAGCAGAAGCCGGAGCAGAAGCCGGCGCGATCGGCGGTTCAGGGTTCTTCGCAACCTCGGGCTCAGGTTCCGGCCTCGGGACAGGCGTCGGCTCGTTCGTGTCCGCCTGAGCCACTTGCGACGCGGGTCGCTTCGGACGTTTTGCGGGCTTGGCCGGCTCCCGCGTGACGCTCGCAATGGATGGCCGGGCGGCGGGCGAGGGCGTTGCAGCTGTGGGTTCGACCGGGGCCGGCGCCTTCTGCTCCAGCACCCGCGTGAACATGGGCGCAACCATGGGCTTGAGCACCGATGTTTCCGCCAGCGCCCCGGAGAGCCACCGCAGCGCGAGGCTGTGGAGGACCAACACGACGGCCACGACCGCCGCGAAGCGGACGGGCGTCGAGATCTTCAGGGATGGGCGGCGAGCCACGGTTGTGCCCGGGCCGCATCGCGCAGCGCAAGCCGCCACGTGGTGACCGCTGCCGGCAGGTTCAACTCGAGCCGCAGCAGGCGACGGTCACGCGCGATGATCGCGGTCAGCTTCTTGTGCGCGCCGGCGTAGAGCGGCAAGTCGTCGAGCCGCGCCATCCGCCAGGCATGCCCTGCCACCTCGATGCCGACCCACTCGTCGTTCGGGGCCATGCCGGCGAGTTCCGCGGCACCGCCACGCAGCACCGTCTTCAGGATGATGCCGTTCGATTCCTGCGCGCGGATCCCGAGCCGCTGCTGCCACTGTGCGGGGTCTTCGATCACGCCGATGCCCTGGCCTTGCAGCAGTTCCTGCAGCGGCAGCTCGCGCGTGCCGTGCACCCAGGCCGCGATCTCGCGCGTGTAGGCGCGGCCGGAAAGCTCCTTCAGCACGGCGGCAAAGTCGGCCTCGGTCATCGGACCGCCCTTGCATCGCAGCCAGAGGGCACGCATGACGTCGTCGAGCGTCGTGTTGCCTTCGGCGCGCAAGGTGAGGTCGAAGCACAGGGCGATGAGCGCGCCCTTGGTGTAATAGCTGACGGTGGCGTTCGGGGTGTTCTCGTCCTGCCGGTAGTACTTGACCCACGAGTCGAAGCTCGCCTGCGCGGCCGACTGCACCTCGCGCCCGGGCGCCTGCAGCACCTGGTTGATCGTCTTGTTCAGCAGCTTGACGTAGACGGTGTCGTCGATGAGGCCCGCGCGCCGCAGCAGCAGGTCGTCGTAGTAGCTGGTGAAGCCCTCGAAGAACCACAGCAGCTGCGTGTAGTTCTCGCGCGCGTAGTCGTAGTGGGTGAGCTCCGCCGGTCGCAGCTGCTTGACGTTCCAGGTGTGGAAGTACTCGTGGCTGATGAGGCCGAGCAGCGTGATGTACCCGTCGGTGAGCCGCGCCTCACCGACGCGGGGAAGGTCCTTGCGCGCTGCGATGAGCGCCGTGGAGTTGCGATGCTCGAGGCCGCCGTAGCCGTCGTCCACCACGTTGAGCATGAACACATAGCTCTTGTGTGGGGGCTTGCGGCGGTCGTGCCAGAAGCGGATCTCGACCTCGCAGATTTTCTGGACGTCGGCGAGCAGGCGCGCGTAGTCGCAGGACTCGCTCGCGCCGGCGACGACAAGACGATGGGGTACGCCCGCGGCCTTGAACTCGCCGCTCCAGAAGGAGCCCATCTCCACCGGACAGTCGACTAGTTCGTCGTAGTCGGCCGCGAGATAGACACCGAAGCCGCGCTTGCCCACCTTGTGCGGCACCAGGCCCGTGACCGCCTGCCACTGGCTCATGCCCTTCACCGGGACGAGCTCCATCGAGTGCACGACGTGCTCCTGCTCGTGCACCTTCAGGCACATGCTCGTGCCATTGAAGAAGCCGCGCTGCGCGTCGAGCCATGCGGTGCGCACCGAGTTGTCGAAGGCGTAGACCTCGTAGGTGAGGACGAGCGGGCTGCTCGGCACGCAGTCGATCTGCCAGTTGCATTTATCCAGCTGGCGAACGGCGACGGGCTTGCCGCGCTGCCGTGCCGCCAGCTTTTGCAGGTGGCGCGAGAATTCGCGCACGAGATAGCTGCCGGGGATCCACACGGGCAGCGAGACCTGCTGCTGCGCGGCGGGCTGGTCGATGCTGAGGGTCACGCGCCAGAGATGGGCGTGGAGGTCCGCAGCCTCCACGCGGTAGTGAAGGCTGGCGCGGCGGGCAGCCGCGCTCATTGCTTGTCGGCGAGCAGCTTTTCGATCTGCGCTGCGGCGATGGCACCGGGGATGCGCGTGCCGTCGGTGAACAGCATCGTCGGCGTTCCGGTGATCTTGTGCTTGCGGCCGAATTCGACGTTGCGCGCCAGGGCCGCGGTGTCGCAGTTGGCGTTGCCCGGCGCCTTGTCGCGGACCATCCAGTCCTGCCACGCCGCGCCCTTGTCCTTGGCGCACCAGTGGTTGCGCGACTTGTCGGTCGAATCGGGCCCGAGGATCGGGTAGAGGAACATGTACACGGTGACGTTGTCGACCCTCTGCAGATCACGCTCGAAGCGCTTGCAGTAGCCGCAGTTCGGGTCTTCGAACACCGCGATCTTGCGCTTGCCGTTGCCGCGCACGATGGTGAAGGCGTCCTTCAACGGCAGCGTGGCGAAGTCGATGGCCAGCAGCTTTTCCTGGCGCTCCTCGGTGAGGTTGCGCTGCTGCTTGGTGTCGATCATCTGCCCGTGAATCAGGTAGTTGCCCTGGGTGTCGGTGTAGTACAGGTCGGTGCCGACGCGCACCTCGAACACGCCGGGCATGCCGGTCCTGGTGACTTCCTCGACCTGGCCCATCTGCGGGAGGCGCTCGGCCAGGTTCTTCTTGATGACCGCTTCCTGCGCCTGTGCCGCCGAAGCAGCCAGGCCGAGGCCCGTGAGTGCCGCAAGGGCTGCTGTCCTGATGATCGGGTTCATTGTTCGTTCCACGCTTTCAACTTCAAAGCCGTCCCATCGCCTGCCGGGCCGCCCACCCCTTGAGCGGCCCGCTGCGATCGAATCCGGTCATGCCCCAGTTCCGCAACCATGCGAGCGGCGCCTCGTCACGGGAGAACAGCTGCTGCAGCCCATCCGTGGCGGCACCCATCGCAAGCATATCGGCCTTGCGGGACCGCTCATAGCGCCGCAGCAGCCTTTTGTCGCCGATGTTGCGCCAATATTCGCGCTCGTGCAGCACCCGCGCCAATTCCCCGGCGTCGGCCAGCCCCAGGTTCAGTCCCTGGCCCGCCAGCGGGTGCACCGTGTGAGCCGCGTCGCCGGCCAGCACCCAGCCGGTGCCGCACCAGTGGTCGGCGCGCGCGAGCTGCAACGGCCAGGCGGCGCGCTCGCTCGCCATCGCGAGCTTGCCGAGCGCACCTTGGCAGATCAGTTCGACCTCGGCTGCAAAGCCGGCGTCGTCGGCGGCCAGGAGCGCGGCAGCACGCTCCTGGCGCACCGACCACACCATCGCGACGGTGTTGCCGCCCGCACCGCCCAACGGCAGCAGCGCCAGAATGTCGCCACGGCAGAACCACTGGCGGGCGACGCCGTCGTGGGGTCGCTCGCAGGTGAGCCTCGCGGCGATGGCTCGTTGGGGATAGGGCGTGACGTCGAAGCCGACCTTGAACTCGTCGCGCGTCGCACTCGCCCGTCCTTCGCACACGACAGTGAGCGCGGCCGGCTGGGGCGCGTCCAGCCGCTGGACCGACGACTGGTAACGCAGCGCCTCGCCCAGCCGCTCGAGCAGCGGCTTCACCTCGACGATCCATGCCAGTGCTTCGGCGCGCTGGTCTTCCGCGCGAAAGTGGAGTTCCCCGCCTTCGTCGCCGTGCACCTCCATGCGCACCACCGCAGTAGCATGTTGCGGATCGGGCCAGCCGCGCACGCGCTCCAGCAGTTCGCGCGAGGCGGCGTTGAGCGCATAGGCGCGAACATCGCTGTTGTCGCCTGCGGCGCCGGGCGCGGTGGCGGGGTCGTGAACGAGGCCGACGCGCAGCCGGTCCTGCGCGAGCAGCAGCGCGAGCGTGCGGCCGACAATGCCGGCGCCGCGGATACAGACATCGAGGGCCATGGAGTCGATTGTAGGAGCCGGGCACAATCGCTCGTGATGAGCACCGTGTCCTCCACCCCGTCCCCTGCTGAGCCCGCCTTGCGGGCTCCCGACGTCGCCACCCGCATCGCCCGGCTCTTCATCTATCCGGTCAAATCGTGCGCGGGTGTCGAGGTCACCGAAGCCCTGCTCACCGAGACCGGGCTCGACCTCGACCGCGCGTGGATGGTCGTGGACGAGCAAGGCGATTTCGTGAGCCAGCGCGAGCTGCCGCGGATGGCGCTCATCAAGGCGCAGTTGAAGCATTCGGAAGTCGTGCTGCGCGCGCCCGGCATGCTGTCACTGCACCTGGCCGTGGACGCGGTCGAGGGGCCCGCGCGCGTCCGGGTCTGGGACGACGAAGTCGATGCCTTCGACATGGGCGACACGGCCGCGCAGTGGTTCACCGATTTTCTCGGGCGCAAGCTGCGGCTGGCGCGCTTCGACCCCGAACAGCGGCGGCTCTCGAGCATGACGTGGACCGGTGGCGAGGAGGCCCTGAACCAGTTTGCCGACGGGTACCCGCTGCTGGTCGCGAGCGAAGGTTCGCTGGCCGAGCTCAACCGCCGCCTCGTCACGGCCGGGCAGGAGGCTGTCGGCATGGAGCGGTTTCGCCCGAACATCGTGCTGGAGGGGCTGGAGGCGCACGACGAGGACCGCATCGATGTGCTTCGCGTCGCCGCTGACGACGAAGTGCTGATCCGTCCGGTCAAGCCCTGCGCGCGCTGCCCCATCCCGAACGTCGACCCTGCCACGGCCGAGTCGAGCCCGCACGTGACCGACGCGCTGCAGGCCTATCGGCGCAACGACATCGTGGGCGGCGCGGCGACGTTCGGCATGAACGCGATCGTCTCGAGGGGCATCGATCAGGTGCTGCGGGTCGGGCAGCCCGTCACGGCGAACTGGAAGTTCTGAGTCGATGCCGCACGTCTTGAGCTTCCTCGCCGCCGGGCCGCCGGAGGTCGAGCGAAACCATCGGCTCTATGCGGGGCTCAACGGTTACTCTCGAAGCGCGGTGTCCTCGGCCGGTCTACCGGACATCCACCGGCGGCAGCTGATGTGGAACAGTTTGCTGCATGGTCTCAGGCGCATTCCGGAGGGAGACCTTCTCGTCCTGGCGACCGACGACGTGCTGTTTGCCCGCCGTGATCCGGTCGAGGCGCTGCTCGCGGGACGTGCCGGCGCTGTGCCCACGTTCACGCTGGAGGGCCGCGGTGTCGCCCGGGACCAGTTCCAGGTCTGGCGCAACACGTCGGCCAACCGCGAGGCGCTGGTCGCGCGCATCGCCCGTTCGGCTGTTCACCTGCCGCCCGAGCAGGCGCCCGATGCGCCGGACGACTTGCGCGTCGGCGAGGCGCACGGCGCCGGCGATATCCGGCTGGCGGAGATGTGCAATGTGCGCTTCTCGCCGCGCTGGCTCCTGCAGGACGTACCCCTTGCCCTTGTGATCGGCGACCATCCGGAGTACGCAGGAAGTCCCGTGGTGTTCCGCGATACGTTGTCGCGTCTCGTCAATCGGCAGCTTTCTGGCGAAGGCGCTGCCGGTCGGTTGCTGGAGCCACAGGTTCCTCCTGCCACCGGTCCGGTGGATGTGTTCCAGCCCCGCCGGCCAGGCGCGCTGTTGTGTCTGTACACGCCCAACATCGCGTCATTCGGCTGCATCGCCGAGGCGAGCTTCCGTCGCTACTGTGGGATCCAGGGTCTCACGCTGTACACGCATCGTGCGCTGACGCTGCCGGGTATGTCGCCCGCCTGGGCGAAGCCTTTCCTGCTTCGGCAGCACCTGCGAGACCACGACTGGGTCATGTGGGTCGACAGCGATGTGCTGATCCTGAACGCGCGCCCATCCGCGGCAGCGCTGTTCGATGACCGCGACATCGTCGCCGCACACGACATCGGTCCGTGGCTGCTCAACGCCGGAATCCTCGGGTTTCGCAACACACCGCGGAACCTGGAACTGCTCGATACGGTGTGCGAGGCCATCGAGCGGATCGACGACAAGTCATCCACGTACGCCAGTGGTGGAGACCAGACCGTTTTCTGCGACGTTCTGGGCGCTTCGGGATTGCGCGCAGAAGAGCTTTGTGATCTGCTGACGATCAACACGCCCTGGTATTACCGTGACCGCAGCAGCTTCATGGTCCACTACTACGGCATGCAGCCGGAGTACCGGTTGATGATCATGCGCGAGGACTTCGCTTCGCTGGCCGGGTGACACCTGCGGGGGGCCTGCGTGGGTCCGCGGGGCGGTCAGTACAATCGCTGCGATGCCCCGAAGGCACAGCCGGCGCGCCGATGCCTGCGGCTGCGCGGGGACCGGCCGCCTCGACCGCACTCCTGACCCGGTCGCCGTGCGCCTCACTGTTCAAGTCCAGAAGGTTTTCTCATGTCTCTCAAGTGCGGCATCGTCGGCCTGCCGAACGTCGGCAAGTCCACCCTGTTCAACGCCCTGACCAAGGCCGGCATCGCCGCGGAAAATTACCCGTTCTGCACCATCGAGCCGAACGTGGGCATCGTGGAGCTGCCCGATCCGCGGCTGCAGCAGCTCTCGGCGATCGTCAAGCCCGAGCGCATCGTGCCGGCGATCGTGGAATTCGTCGACATCGCCGGCCTCGTGGCGGGCGCGAGCAAGGGCGAGGGGCTGGGCAACCAGTTCCTCGCGCACATCCGCGAGACGGATGCCATCGTCAACGTGGTGCGTTGCTTCGACGATCCGAACATCATCCACGTGTCCGGCAAGGTCGACCCGGTTGCCGATATCGAAGTGATCCAGACCGAGCTGTGCCTGGCGGACCTGGGCACGGTCGACAAGAGCCTGCAGCGCTACACGAAGGCCGCGAAGTCGGGCAATGACAAGGAAGCAGCGAAACTGGTGAACGTGCTCACCAAGGTGCAGGCGCACCTGAACGAAGGCAGGCCCGTTCGCACGATGCAGCTCACGGACGACGAGCGCGTGCTGCTCAAGCAGCTGTTCCTCATCACCGCCAAGCCGGCGATGTTCGTCGGGAACGTGGACGAGAGCGGGTTCGAGAACAACCCCTATCTCGATCGACTGCGTGAGTACGCGGCGAAGCAGAACGCGCCGGTGGTGGTGATCTGCGCGAAGATCGAAGCCGAGATGGCGGACATGAGCGACGAGGACAAGCAGATGTTCCTCGCCGAGATCGGGCAGGAGGAGCCGGGCTTGAACCGGCTGATCCGCGCGGCATTCAAGCTGCTTGGCTTGCAGACGTACTTCACCGCAGGCGTGAAGGAAGTGCGCGCGTGGACCATCCACATCGGCGACACGGCACCGCAGGCCGCGGGTGTGATCCACACGGACTTCGAGCGCGGCTTCATTCGCGCGCAGACCATCGCCTTCGATGACTACATCTCGCACAAGGGCGAGCAGGGCGCGAAGGACGCGGGCAAGATGCGCAGCGAGGGCAAGGAATACGTCGTGAAGGATGGCGACGTGTTGAACTTCCTGTTCAACGTTTAGCGGGCGCACTTTGCGGAGCGGGTCGCGCTTTGCGGTGATGTAGCATCGGTCGGGGTGGGATCGGGACGGCGGGGCACCCTGCTCCGCGAATGTCCCTCCGCGTCGTCGCTGTCGCGACGAGGCTCCCTCCTGATATTGTTTTCACTGCTCCCATCGCGCTGAGGGAGCCCGGACAGAGGCCCTCGTCTCCTTCCTTCGGCCAAGAGCCTGCAATAAAGACTGGGGACTATCCGGATTCGACGCTGTAGCTCGAATGGTGTCTTGGGGCGCCGCCGGCTGAACCCCGGCGGTGACCTCGTATATCAGGACGTGCGAGTCGAATAGCGCGCTCAACAGCAAGAAGGGCTCGCATGAAATCGAAAGTGGGTGTGGACATCAGCAAGGCAAAGTTCGACGTCGCCTTGCTTCTGGATGGCAGGAAGTACCGCTCCAAGGTCTTTGGCAATGATCCGGCGGGGTTCAGGGCGTTCATGGCCTGGCTGGACGCGAATGTGGCCGGTGGTTCTGGCAACGTTCATGTTTGCATGGAAGCCACGGGTGTCTATCACGAAGGATTGGCGCTGTTCCTGGACCAGGCCGGCATTGACGTTTCAGTCGTGAACCCGCTGCTGGTCAAAAGATTCGTCGAGTCCGAGGGCGCTCGCTCCAAGACCGACAGCGCCGATTCGAAGGCGCTCGCCCGCTTTGCCGAGCAGAGGAATCCCGAAATCTGGGAAGCTCCCTCGCCCGCGGTGCGCAGGCTGCAGGCGCTCGTGGTGCGGCTGGAGACCTTGAAGGACATCCGGCTTGCCGAGTCGAACCGCCTGGACGTGGCGCACGAGTCTGTGCGCGAGTCGCTGACGCACATCATTGCCCAGCTGGACGCCAGCATCGAGCAGGTCCGCGCGCAGATCCGCCAAACGATCGACGACGATCCGGACCTGAAGACCCGCAGCAGCTTGCTCGAGACGATTCCCGGGCTGGGCGACAAGACGATTCCCCAGCTCCTGGCGTACATCGGGCGGCCCGAGCGTTTCAAGAACGTCAAGGCGCTGATTGCCTTTGCGGGTCTGGCGCCGCTGATCGAGAAGTCGGGCAGCTCGCTGAACAAGACCCGGGGAACGCACCCTCTGGGCAGTGCCGGGCTGCGTCACGCGCTGTACTTCCCTGCCATGGTCGCAGGCAAGTACAACCCGGTGATCGCCCGCTTCTGGCAACACTTGAAAGCCCAGCACAAGCCGGGAAAGGTGATCGTGGTGGCTTGCATGCACAAGCTCCTGGCGATCGCGTACGGCGTGCTGAGGTCTGGAAAACCGTTCGATCCGGGGATTGCCGTGCACGCTCGAACTTGACAAACACAATGGTGTCTTTATTTCGCTGCGCAGGGTGCCCCGCCGCCCCGCTCCTGCGAGCAGTGCGACTATTGCTCGGGCTGCTCGCCATCAGCGGGAAATTGCGATCGTCCGCTGGTCACTGATGCTGGTGACCACCTACCGCGAGCGCAACGCCGCACCACACAGTCCACCACCTTCGGCTGTTCTTTTCGCGTCCTTCGCGAGCCCTTCGCGTCCTTCGCGGCCGGTACCCGCATTCGGTACCCGCATTCGGCAATGCCTACCCAGGAAACCAGTGCACCAGCACCGCCGTATAGATCACATACCGCACGAGCTTTCCGATCAGCATGTACAGCGCGCAGCGCCAGAACGGCATGCGCAACCATCCCGCTACCGCGCACAACGGATCCCCGACGACCGGCAGCCATGAGAGCAGGCACGCCTTGGGACCCAGGTGCTCGAGCCAGTCGATCGCTTTCAGGTGCCACTTCGAATGCGCGTATTTGTCCAGGACGCGGTGCGCGCCGTAACCCATCCACCAGTCCAGGATGCCGCCGAGCGTGTTGCCGGCCGTCGCAACAAAAATCGCACTCCAGAAAAGATCGGGATTCAGCCGCAACAGCCCGTACAGCGCAGGTTCCGACGCAACGGGCAGGAGCGTGGCGGAGATGAAGGAGGCGACGAAGAGCGTGGTGAGGCCGAAGCGCGGAAGCGCCATCAGGTCGAGTACCGGTTCGAACCACTCCATGTGCTCAAGAATATAAGGCGCAAGCGCCGCGGACCTGTAGGCGCATACGCAGTTTTTTATTTCAATGGCTGAAATGGGCCGCGCATACAATCGTGCCTCATTTTTGAGCAGCCCGCCCGCCCTTCGCATGAACATCGGTCCCTACATCCTGGCGAACAACCTGTTTGCCGCGCCGATGGCAGGCGTGACCGACCGGCCGTTCCGCCAGCTATGCCGCGCGCTGGGCGCGGGCTACGCCGTGAGCGAGATGGTGACTTCGCGCCGCGACCTGTGGGCGAGCCTCAAGACGTCTCGCCGCGCCAATCACGAGGGCGAGCCCGGCCCGATCGCGGTGCAGATCGCGGGCACCGATGCGCAGATGATGGCCGATGCGGCGGTCTACAACATCGAGCGGGGCGCACAGATCATCGACATCAACATGGGTTGCCCGGCGAAGAAGGTGTGCAACAAGTGGGCGGGCTCGGCGTTGATGCAGGACGAGGCGCTCGCTGTTTCCATCGCTTCGGCGGTGGTGGAGGCGTGCGTGCCGCACGGCGTGCCGGTCACGCTCAAGATGCGCACGGGCTGGTCGCGGTCGAACAAGAACGCCGTGGCGTTGGCGCGTGCCTTCGAGAACGCCGGCGTGCAGATGCTGACCGTGCATGGCCGAACCCGCGAGCAGGGCTACGGTGGTTGCGCCGAGTACGACACGATCGCCGCGGTGAAGGCTTCCGTTCGCATCGCGGTGGTGGCCAACGGCGACATCACGACACCCGAGAAGGCGCGCGACGTGCTCGCCCGGACGAAGGCGGACGCGGTGATGATCGGACGTGCCGCGCAGGGGCGCCCGTGGATATTCCGCGAGGTCGCTCATTTCCTGGAAACGGGGACGCATCTTGCGCCGCCGCTGGTCGCGGAAGTGCGGCGCCTGCTGGTCGAACACCTGGAAGACCACTACTCGCTGTATGGCGAGTTCACGGGCGTGCGCAGCGCGCGCAAGCACATCGGCTGGTACGTGAAGGGCCTGCCGGGCGCGACGGAGTTTCGCGCGCACATGAACACCATCGAAGATGGCGCCGCGCAGATCGCGGCGGTGTCTTCGTTTTTCGACCAGCTGGGCCAGGCTGCGGATCGCATGCCGCAAGTGGACTGTGCCGCGCTGGAAACAGAAGAAGCCGCGGAGGCTCAATGAGCAAGAAGCACATCGAGGAGTGTGTGCGCGCGAGCCTGGAGGGCTACTTCCGGGACCTGCGCGGCACCGAGCCGGACGGCATGTACGAGATGCTCGTCAAAGTGGTGGAGAAGCCGCTGCTCGAAGTGGTCATGGCGAAGGCCGACCACAACCAGTCCAAGGCCGCCGAGTGGCTGGGCCTGAACCGCAACACACTGCGCAAGAAGCTTGTCGAACACCGACTCCTGAAGGGTTGAACCTCCCCATGAACGCACTCATTTCCGTGTCCGACAAGACCGGTATCGTCGAACTCGCCCAGGCGCTCCATGCGCTGGGCATCAAGCTGATCTCGACCGGCGGCACCGCGAAGCTGCTCGCGGACAAGGGCCTGCCCGTCACCGAGGTGGCGCAGGTCACGGACTTTCCGGAGATGCTCGATGGCCGCGTAAAAACACTGCACCCGAAGGTGCACGGCGGCCTCCTCGCGCGGCGCGACATGCCCGAGCACATGAAGGCGCTGGCCGAACATGGCATCGACACGATCGACCTGCTGGTGGTGAATCTCTATCCGTTCGAGGCCACCGTGGCGAAGCCAGGCTGCACGCTCGAAGACGCCATCGAGAACATCGACATCGGCGGCCCGGCCATGGTGCGCTCCGCGGCGAAGAACTGGAAGGATGTCGGCGTGCTCACGGATGCGTCGCAGTATTCCATGGTGGTCGACGAACTCAAGACCAGCGGCAAGCTATCGGACAAGACGCGCTTCGCGCTGTCGGTGGCCGCATTCAATCGGATCAGCAACTACGACGGCGCGATCAGCGATTACCTGTCGTCGATCCAGGAAAGCGGCGAGCGCACGAGCTTTCCGGCACAGGCGAACGGCCGCTTCGTCAAGCTGCAGGACCTGCGCTACGGCGAGAACCCGCATCAGCAGGCCGCGTTCTATCGCGACCTGCACCCGGCGCCGGGGTCGCTCGTCACGGCGAAGCAGCTGCAAGGCAAGGAGCTGTCATACAACAACATCGCCGATGCGGATGCCGCCTGGGAATGCGTGAAATGCTTCGAGGAGCCGGCCTGCGTGATCGTGAAGCACGCCAACCCCTGTGGCGTGGCTGTAGGCGCGGATGCGCATGAAGCTTATTCGAAGGCCTTGAAGACCGATCCCACTTCGGCGTTCGGCGGCATCATCGCCTTCAATCGCGCGGTCGATGCCGCGACGGCTGAAGCCGTTGCCAAGCAGTTCGTCGAGGTGCTGATGGCGCCGGGTTTCACGCCCGAGGCGCTGGAGTATTTCCATTCCGGCGCCAAGGCCCGGGTGCGCGTCCTCGAGATTGCGCTGCCGCCGGGTGGCAGCTCGGATTGGGACAACGGCCGCAATGCGATGGACGTCAAGCGCGTCGGCTCGGGCCTCCTGATGCAGACCGCCGACAACCACGAACTGACGCTCGCCGACCTCAAGGTCGTGACGACAAAACAACCGTCACCGGAAGAATTGCAGGATCTGCTCTTTGCGTGGACGGTCGCGAAATACGTGAAATCGAATGCGATCGTCTTCTGCAAGGACGGCATGACCATGGGGGTCGGCGCCGGCCAGATGAGCCGCCTCGATTCGGCGCGCATCGCGAAGATCAAGGCCGAAGCCGTGGGCCTGAGCCTCCTCGGCACGGCAGCAGCCAGCGACGCGTTCTTCCCGTTCCGCGACGGTCTCGACGTGATCGTGGATTCCGGCGCAACCTCCATCATCCAGCCGGGCGGTAGCATGCGGGACCAGGAAGTGATCGACGCGGCGAACGAACGCGGCGTGGCGATGGTGTTCACGGGCGTGCGCCACTTCAGGCACTGAAGAACAGTCGCGAATACGGGGTCGAATACGGGAACCGGCCGCGAAGGACGCGAAGATCACGCGAGGGCCGCGAAGGGAATTCAAAATTTATTGATCCCTTTAGCGTCCTTCGCGTTCCTTTCGCGTCCTTCGCGGCCGGTACCCGCTCCCGCCTTCAGCGATCGCCTCAAAGCCCCCTGAACACCTCGGTCGCGGCCGCGACCGTCTCGGCGACGTCGGCTTCGCTGTGTGCACCGCTCACGAAGCCGGCCTCGTAGAGTGCCGGTGCGATATAGATGCCGCGATCGAGCAGGCCGTGGAACAGTCGGTTGAAGCGGGGCGAGTCGCTCTTCATGACTTGCGCGTAGTTCTGCGCAAGTTCGGGCAGCAGGAAGAAGCCGAACATGCCGCCCTCGCAATCCGCGCTGAAAGGAACGCCTGCATGTGCAGCGGCTTCCTTCAAGCCCTCGACGAGTGTTGCGGTTCGTGCACTCAGACCGTCGAAAAATCCCGGCTTCGCTATTTCGTTGATCGTCGCCAGTCCGCAGGCCGTGGCCACCGGATTGCCCGACAAGGTACCGGCTTGATAGACCGGCCCGAGCGGTGCGAGCTGCGCCATCACGGCGCGCTTGCCGCCGAAGGCGGCCAGCGGCATGCCGCCGCCGATGACTTTGCCGAGCACGGTGATGTCGGGCTCGAACCCGGGGATATCTTGCGCATACAGGCTTTGCGCACTGCCCAAGGCGACGCGGAAGCCGGTCATCACCTCATCGAGCACGAGCATCGCGCCAAACTGCGTGCACAGCTCGCGACAGCGCTGCATGAAAGGCACGGAAGCGCGCACGAAGTTCATGTTGCCGGCGATCGGCTCGATGATGAGGCAGGCGAGCTCGGCGCCGTGCAGATCGAAGGCCTCTTCGAGCTGCACGATGTTGTTGTATTCGAGCACCAGGGTGTGCTGGACGACCTCGGGCGGAACGCCCGCGCTCGTCGGGTTGTCGAAGGTGGCCAGGCCCGATCCGGCCTTCACCAGCAGCGCATCGGCATGGCCGTGATAGCAGCCTTCGAACTTGATGAGTTTCTTGCGACCCGTGGCGCCCCTCGCAAGGCGGATGGCGCTCATGCAGGCTTCCGTGCCGGAGCTCACGAGCCGCACCATCTCGATCGACGGCACGTGGTCGACGATGGCCTGCGCGAGTTCGACCTCGCGCTCGGTCGGCGCGCCGAACGAGAAGCCATCGAGCGCGGCGCGTTGCACCGCCTCGACCACGGCCGGGTGGCCGTGGCCCAGGATCATCGGACCCCACGACCCGATGTAGTCGATGTGCCGCTTGCCGTTCGCGTCCCAGAAGTAGGCGCCCTGCGCCCGCTTCACGAAGCGCGGTGTTCCGCCCACGGCGCGAAACGCGCGCACGGGCGAATTCACGCCGCCGGGAATCAGCGCCCTGGCGCGTTCGAACAGTTCGAGATTGCGATCAGTGCTTGGTGTCATGGGCGGGCATGTCGAAGACTTGAAGGGCCTGTGCTTCCTCGGGCGTGAGCTCGCCGCTTTCGCCTTCGGGCTGGGCCCAGAACAGGCGGTCGGGCACGACGTTGCCCATGCCCGGGCGGAACCCGGCGTCGAGGCAACGATCGAGATATGCGAGTGCTTCTGTTGCCGCGCCGGCGAGGTCGGTGCCGCTCGCGATCAATGCGGCAAGCGCGGCCGACAGCGTGTCGCCGGCGCCGGAGAACACGGCTTCGAAGCGTTCGAACTTCTCGCTGCATACAACGGCCTGCGGTGTCGCGATAACGTTGTCGATGTATTGCTCGGGCAATGGAATTCCGCAGACCAAGGTATACGGAACACCCATCTCCGACGCGGCCTTCGCGATGTCGCGCGCACTCGGGCTCTTCTCGTTGCTCCAGTCCGGCAAAAGCCATCGCCACAAGGTGCTGTGGTTTCCCACCAACACGGTTGTCTGCGGGAGCATCAGTTCGCGAAACGCGTCCAGATAGAGATCGATCTGCCCTTCGTCCCACCACGAGAGGTTGGGCATGTAGGCTATGAGCGGCACCTCCGCGTAATCTGCCGCAATTTCGGCGATGACGCTGATCGCCTCGGGGCTGCCGACGAAGCCCACCTTGAACACCTGCACCGACACGTCTTCGAGGATGGCTCGCGCCTGCTCCGCGATCGCTTCTTCGTCGAAGGCGAAGTGATCGAAGACCTCGGCGGTGTCGCGCGCATACGCGCCCGTGACCACCGGCAGCGCATGCGCGCCGACTGAAGCTATCGCCGTGACGTCCGCCGCGAGACCGCCCGCGCCGCTGGGGTCGCTCGCATTGAATACGATGACGCACGCGGGGTTGCCGGTGTCGTCATCTTCCTGCGCGGGCTCTTCGATCTCGATGGGGGAATTCGGGTTTGCCATAGGGCCTGATTCTTCCAGCCGTTTGGCACCCGTGCACGGGTGCGAAGAAGGGCCTCGATACAATCGTTGCATTCTATTCGAAGGCCCTTTAAGCTGTGACCGAGACAAAAACCTGGATGTGTCTGATTTGCGGGTGGATCTACGACGAAGCCACCGGAGCCCCTGAACACGGAATCGCCCCCGGTACCCCCTGGGATCAGGTCCCGATGAACTGGACCTGCCCCGAGTGCGGCGCGCGCAAGGAAGATTTCGAGATGGTGCAAATCTAGCGGCGGCGCTTGTTACACCTTCGGGTCTGATGGTGCGCCGACCTGAAGCATTTACAAATACAAATATACGAGGAGAGGCATCAAGTGAGCACGACTGGATTCAAGGTGCTGGTAATCGACGACAGCAACACGATCCGGCGCAGTGCCGAGATTTTCCTCAAGCAGGGCGGCCACGAGGTACTGCTGGCCGAGGACGGCTTCGATGCGTTGGCGAAGGTCAACGACTACCAGCCCGACCTGATCTTCTGCGACATCCTGATGCCACGGCTGGACGGCTACCAGACCTGCGCCATCATCAAGCGCAACGCCAAGTTCGCCTCCGTTCCCGTGGTCATGCTGTCCTCCAAGGACGGCGTTTTCGACAAAGCCCGCGGCCGCATGGTCGGTTCGCAGGACTACCTGACCAAACCGTTTACCAAGGACCAACTGCTGCAGACCGTGCAGCAGTTCGGTGCCGCGCAAGAAGGAGCGATGTGATGGCAATTCAAAAAGTGCTCGTCGTGGACGATTCCAAGACCGAGCTGATGTTCATGACGGACCTGCTGCAGAAGAACGGCTTCGCCGTGAAGACCGCTGAAAACGCCGAGGATGCATTCCGTCGCCTCGCCGAGGAAAAGCCGGACCTGATCCTCATGGACGTCGTGATGCCCGGCCAGAATGGCTTCCAGCTGACGCGCGCCATCTCGCGCGATCCGCTGTATTCGGACGTGCCCATCATCATGTGCACGAGCAAGAACCAGGAAACAGACCGTGTGTGGGGCATGCGCCAGGGGGCGCGCGACTACATCACGAAGCCCGTCGATGCCGACGAGCTGATGGCCAAGATCAAAGCCCTGAGCTGATCGCAGGCCGAAGTCGCGCAATTCCAGATGGCCAACCGCGAAGCCCTTCGTGAACTCCAGAGCCGGCTCGCGAGCCGGCTGCAGGCGGCCCGCACCGAGGGTGTGCAGGCGTCGTGGCTCGCCGTCGAATCCGGCGGGCGCAAGTTCCTCTTTCCGCTGTCCCAGTCCGGCGAGATATTTCCGTTCTCCAGTGCCCAGCCCGTGCCGTATACGCAGTCGTGGTTCCTGGGTGTCGCGAACCTGCGCGGCGGACTCTATGGCGTGATCGACCTCGCGAGCTTCGTCGCCGGCGAGGCGCCCGCGCAGCGCTCGGACGCGAGCCGTGCGGAGTCGCGCCTGATTGCGCTCAACGGGCTGCTCGAAGTCAATTGCGCCCTGCTGATCGACCGGCTCGCCGGCCTGCGCAACATGGACGCGTTCTCATCTTCGTGCGAGCCCGCCGAAGGCTCGCCCGAATATTTCGGCAGCGGCTACACCGATGCCAACGGCGCCTACTGGCAGGAGATCAACCTGCAGGCGCTTTCGCAGCAACCCCAGTTCCTGAGCATCAGCGCTTAAGCCCTAGCACCCCGGAAGGCACGCACCATGTCCGTCGTTGAGAAAATCGCCAAAATCTTTTCCCGGAAGTCCGATGAGGCGCCGCAGGAAACCACCGGGGACCTGAGCCTCGGCATGCCCGATGCGTCCGTCGACCCGCTCGCAACCGGAAGCGTCGAGTCCGAGCAATTTCATGCCGCCCCCGCCCAGGCACCGATCGAGTCGATCGCGCCGGAGAGCATCGCCGAGGACTCCATCGCACCGCTCGATGCCGTCGACGAGGCCGAACTCATCTCCGTTCCGCTCCTCGGGCGCCGCACCATCGTCACGCACCAGCGGGTGCTGTTCACGTCGCTGGCCGTGTCGCTGCTCGTGCTCGGCTCGGTCGCGGTGTTCGCGGTGAACCAGGCCGACAAGGTCGCGCAGCAGGTTGCCGGTACCGGTCAGTCGCTGATGCAGTCACAGCGTCTCGCCAAGTCCGTGTCCCAGGCGCTGGTGGGTTCGCCGCAGGCCTTCCCCGACGTGAAGGAAGCTTCCGACGTGCTCGCGAAGACCGTGCGCGGCCTGAAGGCGGGTGACGAGTCGCTGCGCCTGCAGCCTGTCGCGACGGACCTGCAGGACGACGTCGAGAAGATCGCGCCGCTGATGGAACGCGCCGAGAAGAACGCCGCGACCGTCATGGGCCAGCAGAAGATCCTGACGCAGGTCGGCAACGCTCTGCGCACCATCAACCGCCAGTCGTCCGACCTGCTCGAGATTGCCGAGACGGTGTCGTCCCTCAAGCTGCAGCAGAACGCGGCGCCCGCGGAGATCTCCGCCGCCGGCCAGCTCGTGATGTTGACGCAGCGTATCGGCAAGTCGGCCAACGAGTTCCTGACGATGGAAGGCGTGTCGCCTGAGGCTGTGTTCCTGCTCGGCAAGGACTTGAACTCTTTCAAGGAAATCGCGCAGGGCCTGCTCGATGGCAGCCCCGAGCTGCGCCTGGCCGGCTCGAAGGATCCGCAGACCCGCGAGCGGCTCGAAGCCCTGATGAAGCTCTACGAGCAGACCCGCACGCAGGCCGGCGCCATTCTGGGCAACCTGCAGGGTCTGGTGTCGGCGCGTGAAGCGCAGTCGGCGATCATTGCCGACTCGGAGGGTCTGCGCAAATCGCTGGAGGACCTGCAGGGCAAGCTGCAGGCGAACACGGGTCTGGGTGCCGGCGCGCTGACGGCGCTGGCCCTGTCGTCCATCTTCGCGATCCTTTGCGCCGTGGGCCTGGCCTATGTGCAGTTGCAGGACTCGCGCAAGCGCCAGATGGTCGCCGAACAGCAGCGGCTCGAAGCCGAGAACCAGGAGCAGGAAGCCAAGCGCGTGAACGACGCCAACCAGGCCGCCATTTTGCGATTGATGAACGAACTGCAGACAGTGGCCGAGGGCGACCTCACGCAGGAAGCCACCGTGACCGAAGACATCACGGGCGCCATCGCCGACTCGGTGAACTACACGGTGGAGGAACTTCGCCAGCTGGTGGGCAACGTGCAGAGCACGGCCACGCGCGTTGCGCAGACGACGGCGCAGGTGGAAAGCACGTCGACCGAACTGCTCGCGGCGTCCACGGAACAGCTGCGCGAAATTCGCGAGACCGGCCAGTCGGTGCTCGACATGGCGGGCCGAATCAACCAGGTGTCCGGTCAGGCGCAGGAGTCGGCCCAGGTGGCGCGGCAATCGCTGATGGCCGCCGAGTCGGGCCTCACCGCGGTGCAGAACGCGATCGGCGGCATGAACTCCATCCGCGACCAGATCCAGGAAACCTCCAAGCGCATCAAGCGGCTGGGTGAATCGTCGCAGGAGATCGGCGAAATCACCGAACTGATTTCGGACATTACCGAACAGACGAACGTGCTGGCGCTGAATGCAGCCATCCAGGCAGCGTCGGCCGGTGAAGCGGGACGCGGCTTCTCTGTGGTGGCCGAAGAAGTGCAGCGCCTCGCTGAACGTTCCGCCGACGCGACGCGCCAGATCTCGGCACTGGTGAAGGCGATTCAGACCGACACGCAGGACGCCGTGGCCGCCATGGAGCGCTCCACGCAGGGCGTGGTCGAGGGCGCGAAGCTCTCCGACAACGCGGGTACCGCGCTCACCGAAATCGACCAGGTGTCGCGCCGGCTCGCCGAGCTGATCGAGAACATCTCGACCACCGCCGCGAAGGAAGCCGAGTCGGCCAACGTCGTGGCCGGCAACATCCAGCACATTTTTGCCGTGACGGAACAGACCGGGGAGGGCACTCGCTCCACGGCGCAGCAGGTGCGCGAGCTCTCGCGCATGGCTGAAGAACTCCGTCAGTCGGTGTCTCGATTCAAGATCGCGTAAATGAATGACCGGTGATGCGGGAGAACGGCGGATCAACCGGCGTTCGGCTCGTGTCATGAGGTGCGCGGCCAGGTCATCTGATTGGAAACATGATGGAAGCAGGTAACGACGTCGATGTCGCAACCCATGACCTCGGCCCCCTGGCCTGGGTGCTGGACGAGCTGCGCAAGTCGCTGGATTCCGCGTCTTCCGCGTTGCGGCGCTTCGTGCGCGACACGGCATTGGCGCGTGGCACCGACATGGCGTCGGTCGACGGCGGGCAACTGCGCATCGCGAGGCAGCAATTGCACCAGGCGGTCGGCGCACTCGAGATGGTAGGCCTGGGCGCTCCGGCACACATCCTTCGGTCGATGGAAGCCGCGGTGCAGAAGTTCATCGAGCGGCCCGAACTGTGCAACGAGAAATCGTCGGCCAAGGTCGAACGCGCTGGCTTCGCGCTCACCGAGTATCTGGAAGGCGTGCTGCTCGGCAAGGCAGCCTCCGCGGTCGCGCTCTTCCCGCAGTACAAGGACACGCAGGAGATCGCGGGCGCCGACCGCGTGCATCCGGCCGACCTGTGGTCCCTGGAGTGGCGCTGGTTGGAGCCGGCCACACCCGCCGTGCCGGAAGCAGTCGTGTACGACCCGGCGATCCGCCAGAAGCTCGATCAATCCGTCCTGAAGCTCGTGAAGTCGGGCGATCCGGCGGCCGCGAAGGAACTTTGCCGATTGAGCCTGGGGCTTGCCGCGACGCAAGGCGCGCGGCAACCCAAGATCTTCTGGAAGATTTGCGCGGCGTACTTCGAGGCCGTAGGACAAGGCCTGCTTCCGCTCGACCTCTTCGTCAAGCGCGCCGGCTCGCGCATCCTGCTGCAGTACGCGTCCCTGGCGAAGGGCGAGCTCGGCGTGTCCGACCGGCTCGCGCAGGATCTCGTCTTTTTCTGCTCGCAAGCGGCGCCCGGCAGCGCGCAGGATGCGCCCGCACTCGCGGCTGTCCGCAAGGCCTGGAACCTCGATCGATTCAAGCCGGTCGACTACATGACGCCGCAGTACGGGCGTTTCGATCCGGTGCTGCTGGCGCAGGCGCGCAAGCGTATCTCGGCAGCCAAGGAGACATGGTCGTCGCTGTCCGGAGGCGACGCCAACAAGCTCAAGGGCGTCGCCGACCAGTTCAACCTGGTCAGCGATTCGCTTGTCAAGCTGCATCCGGCGAGCGCACCGCTCGCGCAGGGGCTCACGAGTGTCATCGACAGCATCGTTCGCACGGCGCGTCCGCCGGGCGCCGAACTCGCGATGGAAGTTGCCACCGCGGTGCTCTACCTCGAAGCCGCCTTCGAGGATCTCGACCCGGCCGATGCGCAACTTGCCGCGAGGACGGCGCGGCTGGCCGAGCGCCTGGAGACGGTACGCAGCGGCGGCCAGGCCGAGCCGCTCGAAGCCTGGATGGAGGAGCTCTACCGCCGCGTGAGCGACCGGCAGACGATGGGCAGCGTCGTGGGCGAGCTGCGGGGCACGCTGGGCGAGCTGGAGAAAGTGCTCGACCAGTACTTCCGCAACCTCCAGGACAAGGCGCCGCTGCGCGCGGCGCCCAACCACCTGGCCCAGATGCGGGGTGTGCTCTCGGTGCTGGGGCTCGACCAGGCTGCGCAGGCCGTGCAGCGCATGCGCGAGAGCGTCGAGGAAATCATCGTCACCGAGGTCGACGAAGAACGCGTGAAATCGGCCGGAACTTTCGAGCGGCTCGGGAACAACCTGGGCGCGCTCGGCTTCCTCATCGACATGCTGAATTACCAGCCGTCGCTGGCCAAGAAGCTGTTCGTCTACAACGACGACACCGGGGAGCTGAAGCCCCTGATGGGCCGCGTGGCCCACGCAGAGGCCGGGACCGACGACGCCGACATGGCCGCGCTGGCGCAGGACGTCGATGCGGTCGTCAGCGGATTCGCGCCGATGTCGTCGCCCGAAGCGCTCACCGCGCAGCTCGACTCTCTCGCCGCACACGCGGTGCTGGCCGAGAAGCCTGCGATTGCAAATAGCGCGCGAGAAGCAGCCGCAGCGGTGGCTCACGATCCTGCCGCCGCGGGCGCCGCCCTGGAGCAACTCGCCGCGGCTGTGAAGCCTGCGCCGGCAGCGACACCGGCGCCGGCAGTGGCAGCGGATATCGAAGAAGACGATCTGCTGGACATCTTCCTGGAGGAGGCGCGCGAGGTGGTGGGCAATGGGCTGGCCGCGATCGATGCGCTGCAGGCGGTGCCCACGGACCTGTCGGAGATGACCACGCTGCGCCGTGCGTTCCACACGCTCAAGGGCAGCTCGCGGATGGTCGGCTTGAACGAATTCGGGGAAGCCGCCTGGTCGATGGAGCAGGTGCTCAACACCTGGCTGGCAGACCAGAAGCCCGCCGGCGACGAACTGCGCGTGCTGGCCCGTGAAGCTATGCAAGGTTTCGGCCGCTGGGTCGAAGACATCGCCGCGCACACGGCAGACGGCGTCTGGAAAGCCGGCATGTTTGCCAGCGCGGCCGATGCCCTGCGCCTGGAGAACCGCCTGGTCGCGCTTACGCTGCCCACGGCCGGTGTCCAGCCCGAGTTCGCAGTCTTGGTCCAGCCCGAGTTCGTGCCTGCGATTGAGCGCGCGGACGAGCCTGTGGCGTTCATCCTGCCGGACGAAGTGCCAGCGCAGGCGGGCGGAACGCAGCACCTTCCCGAGGCGCAGCAGAGTGCCGAGCCGATCGCCGACGCCGCTGAGGACTTCAGGGCGATAGACGTTGTTGCGCCCGACGCAGCACTCGACGATATATTTGCCGCGGGATCGTTCGCTGCGGAAGTGTCTTTGGATGTGACCAGGCCGCTCGAAAGCGAATCGGTCGCCGCTGCGCCCACCGAAGCAGCCGCCGAAGAGTTCGTCCTGACGTTCGACGACGCCGCTGCCCCGGACATCTCGTTCGACATCTCCTCTGACATCTCCTCCGACATCTCGTTCGACATCCCGGACGCGGTGAGCGTCGAGGCACTCGAACCCGAGGCGCTGCCTGCCACCGAGTTGCCCGTGGACATCGAAGCGGTTTTCACCTTGCCGACGGAACCGTCGGAGCAAGCGCTCGCGCAGCCCACGTTGCCAGTGCCCGAAGTCATCGAGGGGGATGCAGTCGACTTTGGGATCTTCGTCGAGCCGGAACTTGCGGCAGCGGACTCCGCGTCGGACGACCTCATCCTCGATCTCACGGCCGAGCTTCGTCCTGCCGAACTGCAAGCTGCGGCTGCGCTCGACAACTTCGCGGCCGCCGTGCAGTCGCACGCTGAGGCGGTTCCCGACGAGAGCTTGTCGGCCGCGGACCTCGACGCCGACGACCAGATCAAGGTGATCGGCTCGTTGCGCATCGGCATTCCCCTCTACAACGTCTACCTCAACGAAGCGGACGAGTGGTCTCGACGTCTCGCCGCCGAAGTGGCGGAATGGGCATTCGAACTCGACCAGCGCGTGCCCGATTCCACCGTCGGTCTCGCCCACGCGCTCGCGGGCAGTTCGGCGACCGTGGGCTTCGAGAGCCTCTCGGACATTGCCCGTGCACTGGAGAATGCTCTGGGGCAGACGCAGCGGCTGGCCTGGGCCACGCAGCAGCATGAGCGTGCCTTCACGAACGCGGCGGAAGAGATCAGGCGGCTGCTGCATCAGTTCGCCGCCGGGTTCCTCAAGGAGCCGAACCCCGGCATCGTGCGGGCGCTCACGGCGCTCCAGCAGCTGGAGATTCCGCCGCGTGCGGAGCCGGAGGGCAGCGACCCCTACGGCGAATTCGCCGAGGACGATGTGTTGCCGGTCCAGCCGGTGGCAGTGCCGGCCGTCGACCAAGCCGGCGGTGAGTCGGTGAGCACGTGGGGGGCGGAGTTGCCTTTGGCGATCGCGCCGCAGGAAGCCGCGCCGCAGGAGACCGCGCACTACCTCGGTGCCTCGCCAGTGAGCGCGCCGGAGGAACCGGTCACCGACGCGGTCACCGAAGCGATCCACGAGCCTCAGCTCATTTCACAATCACAGGACGACGCAGCGACCATCGAGGCTGCACCAGAAATTCCGGCGGCGCCGGCGCTGTCCGAGAAGTCCGAGCTGTCCGCGTTCCCCGCGCCTGCATTGAACCTCGTGGCCTCGGCCGCTGCCTCCCCTGCCGCGACCGCCCGAACCGTCAGCGACGTCAGCGACCTCAGCGACGACGAAGAAGACCTCGACATCGAAGACGCCGTCGACCTCGACCTGTTCGGCATCTTCGAGGAAGAAGCCATCGAACTGATGCCCCAGCTCGGGGGTGCTTTGCGGCAATGGACCGCGCGGCCGGAGAACCGGAGTGCCCGGGACGAAGTGCTCCGTGCGTTGCACACGCTGAAGGGCAGCGCCCGGCTGGCCGGCGCTCTGCGCCTGGGCGAGCTCGCGCACCGGATGGAATCGGAGATCGAATCGCTCGGTTCCGACAATGTCGCAACGGCAGACATCGAGCCGCTCCTGCATCGCTTCGACGTCATGCAGGCCAACCTGGATGGGCTGCGTGCCCGCGGTGGACTGCCCGCGCCTCGACGCGCGGAAACGGAGGTCGAGGCCGACGACAGTACCGCATCCACGACCGCGATCCAGCCGCAGCCCGCGTTCGAGGAGTTGCAGCCGACAGTGATCGACGCCGACGCAACGTCGCCTCTCGTGGACGTCGGGCCGATCGAAGCTGCGCCATTGCGCCGCGGCCTCATTGCCCGTCCGGTGACGAGCAACATCGCCCCGCAACGCGCTTCGGCCAACCACACCGTGCGGGTGCGCTCGCAGCTGCTCGATCGCCTGATGAACCAGGCCGGCGAGGTGATGATCACGCGCTCGCGTCTGGAGTCGGAACTGCGGCAGCTGCGCGGATCGCTCAACGACCTCACCGGCAACCTGGACCGGCTGCGCTCGCAATTGCGCGACATCGAGCTGCAGGCCGAAACGCAGATGCAGTCACGCCTGGCGCAGTCGAAGGACAGCGGCGCCGGCTTCGATCCTCTCGAGTTCGACCGCTTCACGCGCGTGCAGGAACTCACGCGCATGATGGCGGAGTCGGTGAACGACGTTGCCACCGTGCAGCGCAACATCCAGCGCGTGGTCGAGTCCACCGAAGACGACCTCATCGCCCAGGCGCGGCAGACGCGCGAGCTCCAGCGCGACCTGCTTCGAACGCGCATGGTGGAGTTCGAAGGCATTTCGGATCGGCTGTACCGCGTGGTCCGCCTCGCGTCCAAGGAAACGGGCAAGCAGGTCAAACTGGACATCACCGGCGGGTCCATCGAAATGGACCGCGGCGTGCTCGACCGCATGGCGCCCGCCTTCGAACACCTGCTGCGCAACTGCGTGGCGCACGGCATCGAGGACCCCGCGGTTCGCGAGGCAGCGGGCAAAGACCCGGCCGGCACGATCCTGATCGGACTGCATCATGAGGGCAACGACGTCTCCGTGGAATTCCGCGACGATGGTGCCGGCCTGAACCTCCAGCGCATCCGCGACAAGGCAGTGGAACAGGGGCTCGTGTCCGCTGTCCAGGCCTTGAGCGATTCCGAGGCCGCGCAGATGATCTTCATGCCCGGCTTTTCGACGGCGGCGCAGGTCACCGAACTGGCCGGTCGCGGCATCGGCATGGACGTGGTCCGGGCCGAAGTCAACGCGCTCGGCGGACGCATCGAGACGAACACCACGCCGGGGCAGGGCACGAGCTTCAAGCTGGTGCTGCCTCTCACCACCGCGGTGACGCAGGTCGTGATGATCCGCGCGGGCAATCTCACCATCGGCGTGCCGGCCAACCTGATCGAGATCGTGCGCCGAGCGAGTGCCACGGAAGTCGAGCAGAGCTACAGCACCGGCACCTACGACGTCGCGGGCGAGCCGTTGCCGTTCTATTGGGCTGGCGCGTTGCTGCAGGCTTCGCAGCACAGCACCGAGCCGCAAGGCAAGACGCTGCCGGTGGTGATCTTCCGCAGTGCCGCGCAACGCATCGCCGTTCACGTCGACGAAGTGCTCGGCAACCAGGAAGTCGTGGTGAAGAACCTCGGACCTCAACTGGCCCGCCTGCCGGGCCTGGCCGGCATGACGGTGCTGGCGTCGGGTGCCGTGGTCCTGATCTACAACCCGGTGGCGTTGACCACGGTGTATGGCGACCAGGCTCGGCGCCTGAGCATGAGCGTTGCGCGCCCCGGTGCGTCGAGCGGGCCGTCGGGCCAACCCCTCGCCATCGCCCCGGCGAGCGAGGTGATGCCGGCGACACCTTCGATCCCGCTGGTGCTGGTGGTCGACGATTCCATCACCGTGCGCCGCGTGACGCAGCGCCTGCTGCAGCGCGAAGGTTATCGCGTTGCGCTGGCCGCGGACGGTCTCCAGGCGCTGGAGCGGCTTGCGGAAGAGAAGCCCACTGTCGTGCTGTCGGACATCGAGATGCCTCGCATGGACGGCTTCGACCTGGCCCGCAACATCCGCGCGGACGGTCGCCTGCGCGACTTGCCGATCATCATGATCACGTCGCGCATTGCCGAGAAGCATCGCGAGCACGCCAAGGAACTCGGCGTGGATCACTACCTGGGCAAGCCCTATTCGGAAGAAGAGCTGCTCAGCCTCGTGAAGCACTACAGCCGCGCGGTCGTGTTGGCCTGAGCCTCATCTCGCGCGTGCTCTGACCCGTCAAGGCGCTTCAGGCGCCTTCACGTTTTTGACCGCTTCGTACCGCTGCAGCGTCTTCTTGCGGGCTGCGTCGTGATCGACGATGGGCCGCGGATAGTTCGATCCCAGACCGACGCCGGCGGCGTTCAGCTCCAGCGGCGTCGCGGTCCACGGCGCGTGCAGTGATTCGCCGCGCAGGCCCGCAAGCTGCGGCAGGTACCGCATGATGAACTTTCCCTGCGCATCGAATTTTCGGCTCTGGCTGACCGGGTTGAAGATGCGGAAGTACGGCTGCGCGTCGCACCCGGTGGACGCGGCCCATTGCCAGCCGCCGTTGTTCGCGGACAGGTCGTAGTCGTTCAGTCTGAGCGCGAACCAGCGCTCTCCACGACGCCAGTCGATCCCGAGGTCCTTGCACAGGAAACTCGCCACCACCATGCGCAGCCGGTTGTGCATGTAGCCGGTCTGGTTGATCTGCGCCATTGCGGCGTCGATCAACGGATAACCCGTGCGGCCCTCGCACCAGGCCTCGAACAGGGCGTCGGCGTGCGGGCCACTCTCCCACTCGATGCGGTCGTAGTCCGGCTTGAAACTGCGCCCGTTGCCCGCCTCGTCGGCGACGTGAGGAAAATTCGCGAGCACCTGCACGTAGAAATCGCGCCAGATCAGCTCAGAGAGCCAGGTGGCCGCGCCGGTGCTTCCCGCCTGGGCGCGCTGCAGTGCCTGCGCCACGAGGCGGCGGATGGAGATCGTTCCGAAGCGCAGATGCACGCTCAGGTAGCTCGGCCCGCGCACCGCGGGGAAATCGCGCGCTTCGTCATAGGCATCGATGCGCTCGAGGAAGTCCTGCAAGAGTCGTTCTGCGCCCAACGTTCCGCAAGGAATCGCCAGATCGGAAAGGTCGGTGCGCTCGAAACCCATGTCGGAAAGAGCGGGCACAGGGCGCGCGAAAGCCGACGGGCGCGGTGCGAGCGAAGCACCATAGGCTTCCACGGCGTAAGGTTTGCAATAGAACGCGTCCAGCTTTTCGAGCCATGCGCGCTTGTAGGGCGTGAAGACGGAGTAGGGCTGGCCGATGCGCGTGAGCACTTCGTCGCGCTCGAAGATCACGTGGTCCTTGAACGTGTGGAAGGCAACGCCGTCCCGCTCCAGGGCCGATCGCACGGCGGCATCGCGTGCCAGTGCGCCGGGCTCGTCGTCGTGGTTCGTGAACACTGCCTGCACATTCAATTCGCCTGCGAGCCTGGGAATTTCGCTCTGCGCAACAGCGTGGCACGTGATCACGCCGGCGCCTTCGCGACCGGCGAGTACTCGCAGTGATTCGCCGAGTTCCACGAGCGATTCGCGGATGAACTCGACTCGGCGATCTCGCGTCGGCAGCGCGGAAAGAATGGCTCGGTCGAACACGAAGACGCAGTGCACTTCGCGGCAGGACTTCAATGCGTGATAGAGCGCCGCGTTGTCTTGCGCGCGCAGATCGCGCCTGAACCACATCAGACCGGCCGTATAGAAACTTTGCATGTCGGAAAACAGAATGGGGAGCCTGCCCGTAAAATGGGCATCATGCCCGCCGACACGGAGACCATCAACCTGACGCATCACTTCCTGATTGCGATGCCGGGTTTGCAGGACCAGTCGTTCGCGGGCAGCGTCATCTACCTTTGCGAACACAGTGCGCGAGGCGCCCTCGGCCTGGTGATCAACAAGCCGAGCGACATCAGTTTGCGCAGTCTTTTCGACAAGGTCGAATTGCCACTGGGCCGGGACGACCTGGTCGAAGCCCCCGTGTTCCAGGGCGGTCCGGTGCAGACCGAGCGCGGCTTCGTCCTTCACGAGGCGGTGTTCGGCGGGCAGGATGCGGCCCCCTCCGAGCCGGTCTACGCGTCCACGATGACCATTCCCGGCGGGCTCGAGATGACGACGTCCAAGGACGTGCTCGAGGCCCTCTCCACCGGCGCCGGCCCTCGCAAGGTGCTCGTCTCGCTCGGTTACTCCGCCTGGGGCGAAGGGCAGCTCGAGAGCGAACTCGCGGAGAACAGCTGGCTGACGGTGGGTGCCGACGCATCCGTGATCTTCGATACACCGGTCGAGCAGCGTTATGACAAGGCGCTCTCCCTCCTGGGCGTGCAGGCCTGGATGCTGACGCCCGAAGCGGGGCATGCATGAACGGGCTGCCGCTGCTTCGCGTGAACCTGGCGGCGACCGGCGCGACGCCTCATCGATCGTCCGCAGGGCGGTGGGCAGCATGAGCACGCAAGTGCTCGATATCCCCTCTTCATTCAGCACTTTTCTAGCTTTCGACTACGGGCTGAAGCGCACCGGCGTTGCGGTAGGCAACCGGCTCCTGCGCAGTGCCACGCCCCAGCGCACCATCCAGGCCGAAGGCGAGGCGCGCATGAAGGCCGTGGAGGATCGGGTGCGCGAGTGGCAGCCCGATGCCATCGTTGTCGGCGTTCCATTTCATCCTGACGGCGCGAGCCACGAGAATACGGCTCGCGCGCGCAAATTCGCTCGCCAGCTGCGGGGGCGCCTGAAGTTGCCGGTGTTCGAGGTGGACGAGCGCTACAGCACCACGGAGGCACTCGCGAACGGGTCGCGCGACGCGGACGCCGGCGCCGCCTGCGTCATTCTTGAACAGTTTTTGAGGAGCTTGCCGTGAACCTGACCCTGGATGCGGAAGCGCTTTATCTCGAACTCCTTCGCGGCGTGCGGCACTTGCGCGCGCCCGAGGCGCACATGGTCGGCATCACCTCCGGCGGGGCCTGGCTCGCCGAGCGGCTGCACAGCGATCTCGCATTGCCGGGCAAGGCGGGGATCATCTCCTCCGCGATGCACCGGGACGACTTCACGAAGCGCGGCATGTCCGGCGCCGGGCAGCAGACGCAGCTCGACTTCGACGTGACCGACGCACACATCGTGCTGCTCGACGACGTGCTCTACACCGGCCGCACGATCCGCGCCGTGCTCAACGAGCTGTTCGACTATGGGCGGCCGGCCAGCGTCAGGCTCGCGGTGCTGGTCGACCGCGGCGGCCGTGAGTTGCCCGTGCAGGCCGACTATGCGGCCGCGCGGGTCACGCTGCCCGCGTCGCAATCGCTCGCCCTGGCGCGCGACGCGGCGGGCAAGTTCAGCTTCGAGGTCCAGGGACAAGAACCGCAGAAAGGACAAGAGGGCTCCTGACAATGCTCCACAAGCGCAATCCGCAACTGAACAAGAACGGCGAGCTCGTCCACCTGCTGTCGGTGGAAGGCCTGCCCCGCGACATCGTCACGCACATCCTCGACACGGCCGCGAGCTTCGCCAGCGTGAGCGACCGCGAGGTGAAGAAGGTGCCGCTGCTGCGAGGCAAGAGCGTGTTCAACCTGTTCTTCGAGAACTCCACGCGAACCCGCACCACTTTCGAGATCGCCGCGACCCGTCTGTCGGCCGACGTGATCAATCTCGACATCTCCCGCTCGTCGGCGTCGAAAGGCGAGTCGCTGCTCGACACCATCGCCAACCTCTCGGCGATGGCGGCGGACCTGTTCGTGGTGCGCCACAGCGAGTCGGGCGCCCCCTACCTGATCGCCCAGCACGTGGCGCCGCATGTGCACGTGATCAACGCCGGCGACGGCCGCCACGCGCATCCCACCCAGGGCCTGCTCGATGCCTACACCATCCGGCACTACAAGAAGGATTTCTCCAACCTCACGGTGGCCATCGTCGGGGACGTGCTGCACTCGCGCGTGGCCCGCTCGGACATCCATGCGCTCACGACGCTCGGCTGCGCGGAAGTCCGCGTCGTCGGGCCCAAGACGCTCGTGCCGGGCGACATGGCGCCCATGGGCGTGCGCGTGTGCCACACGCTCGAAGAGGGCATCCGGGATTGCGACGTCGTCATCATGCTGCGGCTGCAGAACGAGCGCATGAGCGGCGCGTTGCTGCCCAGCTCGCAGGAGTTCTTCAAGGGCTACGGACTCACGCCCGAGAAGCTGCAACTCGCGAAGCCGGACGCCATCGTCATGCACCCGGGCCCGATCAATCGCGGGGTGGAGATCGACTCGTCGGTGGTGGACGGCCGGCAGAGCGTGATCCTGCCGCAGGTCACTTTCGGCATCGCGGTGCGCATGGCGGTGATGAGCATCGTCGCGGGGAACGAAGCATCATGAAAATCCTGATTCGAAACGGGCGCGTCATCGATCCGGCTTCGGGCGTCGACCGCGTGTGCGATGTCACGGTGGCGGCCGGGCGAATCGTCGCGGTGGGGGACGCGGGCTCCTTCGAGCCCACCAAGATCATCGATGCGACGGGCTGCGTGGTGGCCCCGGGCCTCGTCGACTTGGCCGCCCGGCTGCGCGAGCCGGGGCACGAGCACGAAGGCATGCTCGAAAGCGAGATGAGCGCGGCGGTCGCCGGCGGCGTCACCAGCCTGGTCTGTCCGCCCGACACGGACCCCGTGCTGGATGAGCCCGGCCTGGTCGAGATGCTGCGCTTTCGCGCCGAGAAGCTGCACCAGGCCCGCGTGTTTCCGCTGGGCGCGCTCACGCGCAAGCTCGAGGGTGAGATCCTGACCGAAATGGTCGAGCTGACGGAGGCGGGTTGCGTGGGCTTCAGCCAGGCGGACGTGGCCTTGGGCAACACGCAGGTGCTGCAACGGGCGCTCCAGTATGCGGCCACGTTCGGCTACACGGTGTGGCTGCGCCCGCAGGAGATGCACCTGGGCGGCGGGGTGGCGGCGAGCGGGGCGCTCGCAACGCGGCTCGGACTGTCCGGCGTGCCGGTCGCGGCCGAGACGATCGCGCTCCACACCATCTTCGAACTGGTCAAGGTGACCGGGGCTCGCGTGCACCTGTGCCGGCTCTCGAGCGCGGAAGGCGTCGCGCTCGTGCGCCAGGCCAAGGAGCAGAAGCTGCCGGTGACTTGCGACGTGAGCATCAACTCTTTGCACCTCACCGACGTGGACATCGGCTACTTCGACAGCCGCATGCGCCTGAACCCGCCGCTGCGCCAGCAGCGCGACCGCGACGCGTTGCGGGCAGGGTTGGCCGACGGAACCATCGACGCGCTCGTATCCGACCATACGCCGGTCGACGAGGACGCCAAGACGCTGCCCTTCGCCGAGGCCGAGCCGGGCGCCACGGGCCTCGAGCTTCTGCTTTCGCTCGCCTTGAAGTGGGGAGCGGAGAGCGGAAGCGGGCTGGTGGAGTCATTGGCCGCCGTCACCAGCGGACCGGCACGTGTGCTCGGCACATCGCTCGGCACCTTGCAGGCCAGCGTCGGCCAGCTCGCGGCCGGTGGTGTGGCCGACCTCTGCATCTTCGACCCGCGATCCGAATGGACGCCCGGCGCGGACACGCTGCGCAGCCAGGGCAAGCACACGCCGTTCTCGAGCTACGCCATGCCGGGCCGAGTGCGTTGCACGGTGGCGTCCGGGCAAATCGCCTTCGAAGGCTGGGACATCCGCTGAACGTGGCACCGCTGAGGGCCGCTTTCCGTCTGTTGCACGTGCTGCTGGTGGGGGTGTCAGGGTGGCTCACCATCGTGTTTGCGTTCGGCCGTCTTTCCACGGCGCAGCGCGAAGCCAAAGTGCAACGCTGGTCGCGCAGGATGCTCGATGCGTTCGGCATCGACCTGCAAGTGCGGGGCGAGCCTCCAGGCGCCGGCCCCGTCTTGCTCGTCGTCAATCACATCTCGTGGCTCGACATCCTCGTGATCCACGCGGCCCGGCACTGCCGGTTCGTCTCGAAGGCCGACGTGAAGACGTGGCCGCTCATCGGCACCATGGCCACGGGCGCAGGCACGCTCTACATCGAGCGGGAATCTCCGCGAGACGCAGTGCGTGTGGTGCACCACATGGCCGAGAGCCTTCGGGCCGGGGACATCGTCGCGGTCTTTCCCGAAGGCACGACCAGCGACGGCAATGACCTGCTTCCGTTCCACGGCAACCTGATCCAGGCTGCGATTTCGGCGGATGCGCCTGTGCAGCCGGTCTCACTCGACTTCATCGATGCGGCCAGCGGAGAGCGCAGCCTGACGCCGTGCTACGTCGGCGAGGATACGCTGATGAGCTCTGCCTGGCGCACGCTCGCGGGACCGCCCCTCGTGGCGGTCGTGTGCTTCGGGATGCCGCAGCGCGCGGCAGGGCGGGATCGAAGGGCGTGGGCCGCTGAACTGCGCGGCGCCGTCTCCACCCTACGGGGCTGAGCGGAAAGTACGGATCAATGGAGGACCGACGGAACGGTGGGCTGTCGGTCAGGCCAGGAGTTCGTCGCTGAGTTCGGCCCTGGGCGCCTTACGGTACACGACTTCGCCGGTGGGAACGTGGACCACCCGGATCTCGCTGGAAGGATGCGTGGTGCTCTTTGCAGCCAGCGTGACAGCAAGCGCCCGGCTGCTGAAAAAATACTGTTGTGCACTCTGGCCCGGCAGCAGGCGGCTGGCGAGCGGATGGTTGGCTTCTACGCGAAAGTCGGCAGATGTCATTGTGAATCCCCTGGAGGCTTGTCTCGTCTCTGATTTAGTTCTATGCGTGTCCGGCCATGTTAGGCCCGCCGGATGACGCTACGGTGACGCGGCAGTGAGGCCAAGCTCGGCGCCGGACAACGTGCCATAAGGATAACCGATGAGACCCAAAAGTATGTAGGACTGCGCTGACGCGGGACGTAGGAGAGAACTTCTGTTGCGCTGGGATGGGCCGTAGGCAATGACCCGCGACAGAACCGAACCCGGTTAACTCGGGATCCGGTGCAGGGTAGGCGTGACAGTCGCACAGCAGGCTGTATCACGGCGCCTGTCGCTCGCGCGCTCCACTGCTCGTGCAGATAGCGGCCCGCCACGCACGAGCCGGAGTTTTTGCTGAGGTTGAGGTTCCCCATGGCCGAATCGTAGCGGGGTGGCGGCGCCCCGAAGCGGTGTTGTCCCGCTTCTGTCCCGCTCGGCGGACGGTGCCAATCGAATCAGCAGCTCAATGGTCCCCTCGACAGGAATCGAACCTGTATCTGGCGCTTAGGAGGCGCCCGTTCTATCCATTGAACTACGAGGAGGCCGGGCAGGATTGTAGGCGCCCGGCGGCCCGGCTCACTGCGTGAGCAACTTCATGGCTTCTTCGGGCCCCTTGATCAGCGGGTACATGCGCTGGTTCACCAGTTTCTGGATAGCGCTCATCGACTGACGGTATTGCCACACGCCCTGCGGTTCGGGGTTGATGCACCCGAACTTCGGGAGCGCGTTGGTGAGACGCTGCATCCACTCCGCCGCGGCCTCTTCAACCTGGTGTTCAACGCTGCGACTCGACGGCAGCCATGTGCGCATAACAGCGTGCGAGCACAAGGAACGCCAGCGAATCCCTCCCATGCCGGAAGGTCACGGGTGGCGGGCCGCCCGCCCTGAAGTTCGACACCGCTTGGCTTGCCTCGTTTGCACCGAGTGCTGCCAAGCCTACCGAGACCAATGCCGCCCCACCGGCGAGCCCCTGACGGGTGGGTGCCGTGACGTCCTGGATGCGGCGATAGTCCGCCAGCGAAAGCGCTGCGGGCAGGCGAGGCACGACGGCTGGAGAGACTGCGCCGTTCTGTGTGCCGTCATCGACTGGCGCGAACGGTGCAGTGCTGGTGCTGAGGCGGCGAAGACCGGGTGTGGTCATGGGTCGGGTGTTCTCGTGAAGGCGCAAGCGTGGTGTGAATGATGCGTGTCATGCGCGCGGCGAAGTCTCACCGAATCCACCCTCCTCGGCACCACCCGAACGTCTTGGACCCCGACGCGCTCACTCCTGGTGCAGTTCACCATCCACGGCACACGAAACCGGCATGCGCGGATGACGTCAGCGGCAACGTCACTTCGACAAAAGCCGCATCGCCTCTTCGAGTCCCTTGATCGTCAGCGGGTACATCCGCTGGTTCACGAGCTGCTGGATCACGCTGATGGACTGCCGGTATTGCCAGACGCCTTGCGGCTCAGGGTTGATCCACGCGAACTTCGGGAAGGCGTTGGTGAGCCTCTGCATCCACTCCGCGCCGGCTTCCTCGTTGTTGTATTCAACACTGCCGCCCGGCTGAAGGATCTCATACGGGCTCATGGTCGCGTCGCCGACGAAGATGAGCTTGTAGTCCTTGTTGTACTTGCGAATGATGTCCCAGGTGGCGAACTTCTCGCTGAACCGCCGGCGGTTGTTCTTCCACATGAAGTCGTAGACGCAGTTGTGGAAGTAGTAGAACTCGAGGTGCTTGAATTCCGCCTTGGCCGCGGAGAACATCTCCTCGACGCGGTGGATGTGTTCGTCCATCGTGCCGCCCACGTCCATCAGCAGCAGCACCTTGACGTTGTTGTGCCGCTCCGGGACCATCCTGATGTCGAGGTAGCCGGCGTTCGCGGCCGTGGACTTGATGGTGTCGTCCAGGTCGAGCTCTTCCTCGGCACCTTCGCGCGCGAACTTGCGCAACCGCCTGAGCGCGATCTTGATGTTGCGGGTGCCGAGCTCCTGCGTGTCGTCGTAGTCCTTGTAGGCGCGCTGGTCCCACACCTTCACGGCGCTCTTGTTGCGGCCTTTGTCCTGGCCGATGCGGATGCCCTGCGGGTTGTAGCCGTACGCGCCGAAGGGCGAGGTGCCGCCGGTGCCGATCATCTTGCTGCCGCCTTCGTGGCGTTCCTTCTGCTCCTCGAAGCGCTTCTTGAGCGTCTCCATGAGCTCGTCCCAGCCCATCTTCTCGATTTTCGCCTTGTCTTCGGGCGAGAGTTCGAGCTCGAGGTTCTTGCGCAGCCACTCGAGCGGAACGTCCTTCGTGAAATCGGCGACAGTTTCCACGCCCTTGAAGTAAGCGGCGAACGCCCGGTCGAACTTGTCGTAGTGCTTCTCGTCCTTCACCAGCGAGGTGCGGGCGAGATAGTAGAAATCGTCGATGGCGTAGCGGTCGTCACTCGTCGGTCCGACGACGCCTTCCTTGACCGCTTCCAGCAGGACGAGGTATTCCTTGACCGAGACGGGCAGCTTCGCGCTGCGCAATGTGTAGAAAAAATCGATCAGCATGTCGCCTCCGTGGCGGTGGCCGGGGTGGCTGGGGCCAGGGTGCCTGGGGATATCGTAGCGGCCGTGCGCCGCCGCGCGGGTACCAGGGTATTGCGCCGCCGGGCGGTCTGCAACAGGACCATCGCGGCCGCGAGGCATACCAGCACGGCGATGACGGACCCTTCCGCCCCCCAGCTGCCGCCGCTCAGCCATTCGGGCCCGGGCCTCGACGACTCAAGCCAGCCGGGCTCGTTCGTGCCGGACACCGGAACGCCCCACGCCGTGCCTTGGGTGAAGTTCCAGCCCATGTGCAGTCCGATGCAGACCCACAGCGACCGGGTGAGGTGATAGATGAGACCGAGCAGCAGGCCCGCTTCCACGGCGATGGCCATTGCGCTCCACAAGGTTGCACCCGGGTTCATCAGGTGAACGCCGCCGAAGAGCAGCGCCGAAATCGCCAGCGCCCAACGGGTCCCCAGGCCCTCTTCGCTGATGCGGTAGACCACGCCGCGAAAGACGATCTCTTCGGACACCGCCGCGCCGAGCCCGCCGGTGAGCAAGGGGCCGACCCAGTCGGCGTTGGGGTTGGTGCCCACGATGCGATAGACCCCCGCGAGCCACATCACTCCGACGATGAGGGTGATGAGCAGCGTGCCGGCCGCAAAGCCGAACACGGTCAACGGCAGGGCTCGCCTCGCATCGAGCTCGCTCAGCCTGCGCTGCTCGACCAGCTTGACCAGAACCACGTAAGCCAGCACCGTCGCGGAGATCTGGATGCCGAAGCGGACCAGGCTCTTCGCGGACGGCGAGAGCGCCTTCACGTTGAAGCCGGATACCTTCAGGCCCCAGGCGATCGCCATGGTGAGGCCCAGCGCGGCCAGCGCGAACACGACCATGCGCGCGACAGGCGAGTAGACGAACCAGCGCATCCAGCGCGGCGACTCGGCGGGGGTCCGGAAAAGAACCACGTTGCTTGCCCGATCGTTCAGCGCGGCCTGGCCAGCTGGTACTGCAGGTGCGCCTTGACCTCGGGCCACTCGCCGGCCAGGAGGCTGTACATCACCGTGTCGCGCACCGTGCCGTCGCGGCGCATCGTGTGGTGGCGCAGCACGCCGTCCCTGCGCGCTCCCAGCCGCTCGATGGCGCGCTGGCTCGCGAAGTTGTAGTTGTCCGTGCGCCAGCCCACGAGCCTCGCGCCCAGTGTCTCGAACGCATGCGTCATCAGCAGCAGCTTGCAGCTGGTGTTCACGTGAGAGCGCTGCATGCTTTTCGCATACCAGGTGTAGCCGATCTCCAGGCGCTCGATGGGCATCACGATGTCGTGGTAGCGCGTGGAGCCGACGACCTTCCCGCTCGCGAGATCGCGCACGACGAAAGGCAACATGTGTCCGGCTTCGAGCCCCTGCAGACCGGCATGCACGTAGGCCTGCGTTTCGCCTGGGGCGGGCACCGACGTGACGCGCAGGTTCCACAACTCGCCGTCGCGCGCGGCCGCCTCGAGATCGGCAACGTGGCCGATGCCCATGGGTTCCAGGCGGACCAGTGGCGACTCGAGGGTGACGGGCTCTGGCTTCTTCATCGCCTAGCGGTTGTGCCGCTGCATGAAGACGAGCTTCTCGAAGAGCGTGACGTCCTGTTCGTTCTTCAGCAACGCACCCACGAGCGGCGGCACGGCGACCTTGTCGTCCTTGCTTTGCAGGGCGGCGAGGGGGATGTCTTCGGCCATCAGCAGCTTGAGCCAGTCGAGGAGTTCGCTGGTGGACGGCTTCTTCTTCAACCCGGGCAGGTTGCGCACGTCGTAGAAGGTCTTCATCGCCGCGGCGAGCAGGTCTTTCTTCAGGCCGGGGAAGTGCACGTCGATGATCTGCTTCATCGTGTCGGCATCGGGGAACTTGATGTAGTGGAAGAAGCAGCGGCGAAGGAATGCGTCGGGCAGTTCCTTCTCGTTGTTCGAGGTGATGAAGACGAGCGGGCGGTGCCTGGCCTTGATCAACTCGCGCGTCTCGTACACGTAGAACTCCATCCGGTCGAGTTCACGCAGAAGGTCGTTGGGGAATTCGATGTCGGCCTTGTCGATCTCGTCGATGAGGAGCGCGACGGGCTGGTCCGCCGTGAATGCCTGCCACAGCACGCCCTTCACGATGTAGTTGTGGATGTCCTTGACGCGCTCGGAGCCCTCGATGTCGGCGAGCTGCGAGTCGCGCAGCCGGCTCACCGCGTCGTATTCGTACAGGCCCTGCTGCGCCTTCGTGGTCGACTTGATGTGCCACTGCAGCAGGGGCATGTCGAGCGATGCGGCAACCTCTTCGGCGAGCATCGTCTTGCCGGTGCCGGGTTCGCCCTTCACGAGGAGCGGTCGCTTGAGGGTGATGGCGGCGTTCACCGCGAGCATCAGGTCTTGGGTGGCGACGTAGGTGTCGGTGCCTTGGAACTTCATGGGTGCTGGGCCTTTGGTGGCTTGGAAGGCGGGCCGCATCGCGACCCATATAATCTTGGGTTGATCGAAGAAACGACCCCTTCCTTGTGATTGTGCGCGCAAAATGAACAAGTTGTTGACCACGCTTTTCGCCGTCGGCGCCCTCGCTGTCGCCTCCGTGACGGCCTATGCGCAGGCACCCTCCCAGCCCGCCACCAAGCCCGAAGCCGGCGTGAAGTCGCCCGCGGGCCTTCCCGGCGGCAAGTCCCTCGAGGCGAAGACGGCCATGTGCATGGGCTGCCACAACATCAAGGGCTACCAGTCGAGCTTTCCCGAGGTGTACAAGGTGCCCATGATCGCGGGGCAGAACGCGAAGTACATCGCGGCTGCACTCAACGCGTACAAGAACGGCGACCGCAAGCACCCGACCATGCGCGGCATCGCCACCACGCTCACCGACCAAGACATCGCCGACATCTCGACTTACTACGAGGGCCTCGGCAAGGACGAGAGCACCAAGGTGCCGGACCAGCCGCGGCAGCCCGATGCGCAAGTCGCCGCGCTGCTGCAGAAGGCGGCATGCGCCTCTTGCCACGGCGCGAATTTCTCCAAGCCGATCGACCCGAGCTATCCGAAGATCGCCGGCCAGCACAAGGACTACCTGTTCGTCGCGCTCAAGGCGTACAAGACGGAGAACAACCAGGCCGTGGGCCGCAACAACGGCATCATGGGCGCGATCGCCAAGCAGTTCAGCAACGACGACCTGAAGGCGCTGGCCGGGTACATGGCGTCGCTGGATGGCGAGCTGAAGACGGTCCCCGAGAGCCGCTTCCATATCCAGCACTGAGTCGGCACGGAGGCACGCGCTTCAATCGCAAAGGCCCGCGTCCGCGGGCCTTTTAGCTTTCCGAGCCGTCACGTTCTGAGCCGCATCGCCGCTTCCGCGCGAGTGACGGGCAGGGATCGTCAGTCCCGCGTCGCGCGCTTCTGCACGCACTCGACGTAAGCCTGACCATCCGGCGGGCGGCCGCTGCGCTGGCTCTCCCAGAGCATCGTGCCGAGGCATTCCATCGCTTCATGATGCGCGTCGTGCAGCGACCCGCGACGCGCCGCGAGCAGTTCCACGGCTTGACGGATGCCGCGCGGCTGGTCGATGGAGCATTGCTCGCTGATCGACAGGTGCATCGACAGGTGCAGGAAAGGATTGGTGCCGTCATGGCCGTCGTACCGCCGGGCAACGGCGGTGTCCGCATCCTTGAGATCCGGCCGGTATTCCGGGTGATCCTCCAGCCATTGGCCTGCGAGCGTCTCCAGCGCATCCATCGGCTGCCCGGCGTCGTGTTTGGCGAGCACGCCGCAAAAGAAGCGCCGCACTTCGTCCTGCGAGGGATTGAACATGCGGGCAAGCGTAGCACGCGCGGCAGCGGGTGAAGGGCGCCCCACCCGTTCAATGCATGGGCCAGCACAGGGGAGAGACCTGCCCGCGACTCGACCTCTCCGTCGGCGCTACCATAGCCGCATGACCTCCCAAGCTTTCATCTGCGATGCGGTCCGCACGCCCTTCGGCCGTTACGGCGGCGCCTTGTCATCCGTCCGAACCGACGACCTCGCGGCCATTCCGCTCAAGGCGCTCATGGCGCGCAATCCCAGGGTCGACTGGCAGGCCGTGGCCGACGTTCTTTACGGCTGCGCCAACCAGGCCGGAGAAGACAACCGCAACGTCGCCCGCATGGCGGGCCTGCTGGCGGGCCTGCCGGTCG
>JADMIO010007276.1_pt1 | contig 51261 bp, 42 predicted proteins | sample 8958161 | NCBI WGS metagenome assembly JADMIO01 (sample SAMN16585339, study PRJNA669376) | soil metagenome | isolation source: Crop rotation soil | place: USA: Cullars Rotation, Alabama | collected 2011 | reverse complement strand
CGCGACAACTTGTCCACGTGGAATTCTAAGCTTAGGATCCCAATGTGCTGGAAAGGCACCAAGTGGGACCCGCTCGGCTTTTGAGCTTCTATGCTCATGTGCATCGTGCTGCTCGGCTCCGTGCCCTTCGCGACCTCGGGCCCTAGTGCCGGGGCTTGTGCTCAGCGTGCAGCGGCACGGCCGTCCACGTTGCATCCCAAGCGGAGGAGCCGAAGTCCCGGCCATGTCGCCCCGCGCGGCGCAGACTACGACATCTAGTCGCCGTCCACACGGCGAGGCAACGCGCAGCTCGGCCGTGAGCCTTTCCCCGTGCTAGGTCTAGTGCGCCATGACCGCCAGCGCGTCAGGTCGAACGGACAGTGCGGAGCGACTGCTGACGGCTACGCCCGAGCGAATCTACGAAGCCTTTGTCGACGCGGCGGCTCTCATGGCAAGGCTTCCGCCGCAGGGCACCGGGCGGGTGCTCGAGCCCGAGGCGCGCGCAGGCGGTCGATGTTGGATCGAGCTAGCGTACGCCCGGCGCATCAAGCAATCGGTGGAGTTCGAAGCCAGCGACCCGGCATTCGCCGGAAAAATGATGATGACGTGGTCGTTCGATGCGGCGCCTGGCGGTACGCTGGTCAGGGTGACGGCCGAGAACGTGCCGAGCGGCATCAGCAAGCAGGACCACGACGCAGGCCTGCGGTCGTCGCTCGAGAATCTGGCGCGATTCGTCGAGCGACCGAGCAGCTGATGGCTACGCATCTTCTGGTCGCGAATCCGACGGCTCACAGCGGGAGGGCTCAAAAGCATATCGACCAAGCGCTCGCGGTCATGAAAGACGTGGGGCTCGCGGCTGATTTCCTGGCCACGTTGCCGGAGGGCAAGACCATCGCGGCGGTGCAGGCAGCGCTCATGGCGGGGAGTTACCGCGTTGTCATAGCGATGGGCGGCGACGGGACGTTTCGTGAGGTCGCTGCGGGGTTGTACTCGAGCGGACGGGGCGAGGAGGTGGCGCTGGGCATGTTGCCGACCGGTACTGCCAACGACCAGGCCCGGAGCTTCGGACTCCATCACGACGAGGATGCGCTCGAGCGCAACATCGACGTGATCCGCGCCGGTCACGAGACGCGCCTCGACGTGGGCATTTATCGCGCTGGAGATGAAAGCGCGCCGGCGGACTACTTCTTCGACTCGTGCGGGTGGGGCCTTTCTGCGCGGGTGCTCGCGCAGCGCAATAAGGACCGCGCGACCGTCGAGGCGCTCGGTCCACTCAAAGAGCTGTATCGCGACCAAGCGGTGTACGCCGGCGCCTTCCTCAAGAAGTTCCTCGAATCCTACGTTATCGACGACAAGTTTCGCGTGGTCGGCAGCCTCGACGGCCAGCCGGTAGAGCTAGACGGCCTCACTGATCTCATCGTGAAGAACACGCGCGTCTACGCTAGCGCGTGGGTGCTCGACGAGACCGCCCATCACGACGACGGCATCTTCGAGCTCGTCCCCTTCGTCGGCAAGCTAGACTGGACGTCCAAAGCCATCTTCGATCTCGAAGTCGTCCCGCTCAACGAGAACATGCTGGAGGAGATTGGGCTCGAGCACTCCAAGACGCTCCGGGCCTCGACCATGGATCTCACGTTCGTCGAGCACGAAGGCGGCGCGCCTCTCGCCGCACAGCTCGATGGCGAAGAATGGCCCGCCGCTCACCACGTCCAGATCGAGGTCGCCAAGCAGGGCATCCGGCTCATTGTGCCTCGACCGTAGCGCGCGGCGGGGCAGCTCGGTGGGCGGCCAATGCGATTGGCACCCGGGCTAGAGGAACGCAGCGGTCGTGCGGGTCGAAGCCCTCGATAGCGCCGAGGCTCGAGGCTCCGAGCTCAAGTCGGAGTCCACGGTGTTCCACGCCGATCGTGCGCGAGCTCGCCCTTCACTCCGCGACTTCGTGCCAACGCCTGAGGTCGCGGGTCTTCTGCCCGGTCGAGTTGCTCGATCATCCAGCCGGGATAGACCAGGCCTGGGCTCGACACGGCATCGAGCCTCTGCAAGTCCGCTGCAGTCAGCTCGAGCTCGATGGCGTCGATGTTCTCGCTCAGTCGTTCGTTCGTCCTGGCGGCGATGATCACGCTCGAGATCGCGGGGCGCGTCAGCAGCCACGCCAGCGCTACTTGCGCGGGCGTGGCCCGATGCCCTGCGGCAACTTCGCGGAGCACGTCGATGATCGCGTAGGCGCGTTCCTTGTCGAACGGCACGAAGTTGCCGTTGTCGGCGAAGCGACTACCGGCCGGCGCCGGGTGTTCGCGGTCGTACTTGCCGCTCAAAAATCCGCCGGCGAGCGGGCTCCACACCAAAATACCGAGCTTACTGTGCTCTGCAAAAGGCAGCCATTCGGCCTCGAGGTCGCGCCCAACGAGGCTGTAGTAGAGCTGCGCCGTGACGTATTTTTCGAGATGCTCCCGCTCTTGCAGCGCCAGCGCCGTCGCGCCTTGCCAGGCGTAGTAGTTGGAAAGCCCGATGTAGCGCACCTTGCCGGAGCGAACCAAGTCGTCGAGCGTCCGCAGCGTCTCTTCGAGCGGAGTGGTGCTGTCCCAGCCGTGAACTTGATAGAGATCGATGTAGTCGGTGCGAAGCCGACTGAGACTCGCCTCTACCTCGCGCATCAAGTTCACGCGTGTGGCTCCGCCGTGATTCAGGTTCGTTTCGCTCATCGGCAGGCGCGCTTTGGTGGCAAGGACCAACTCTGAGCGTAGGCCTTGCAGCGCGTTGCCGAGTAAGCTTTCACTCTCGCCCAAACCGTAGACGTCGGCGGTGTCGATGAAGTTGATGCCGCGTTCGACCGCCAACCGAACCATGGAATCGGTCTCGGCTTGGCCAAGGCCGCCCATGTTCATCTTCTTGCCGAACTGCATCGTGCCCAGCCCGAACGCACTCACCAGGAGCCCCGAATTGCCGAGCTTTCGATATTTCATCCCGGCGAGCTTACCTCAGGCGCCTTGCTAGCGTTCGTTACGCGAGCCGGGTGCTTGGAGCTACGGGCGGCGCTGGACGGCGAGCGGCCGGGCCAGCGTCCTTGCCGTGCTCGATCGAGCTGCCGGTCTTCAGACCGAGCACGAACAGCACGAGCGCGACCACGCCGAACGTGAACAAGGTGTCTCCGAACACTCGCAACCAACGAAAAGACTGCATCGTGCTCGTCTGCAGGAACTCGGCGCTGCGCGCGTACCAGTAGCCGTACTCGACCGACGCCCAAGTCTGCAACAAGCCTACCGGTAGCAGGCTGAGGAGCAACATGGCCATTAGCCCGATGTTGAGCGCCCAGAATGCGAATCGTAGCCTGCCTTCGCGCCATACCTCGTGCGGATTCATGGCGCGGAAGCAAAACAACACCAGACCGATACCGAGCATACCGTACACGCCGAACAGCGCCGCGTGGCCGTGCAGCGGCGTGGTGTTGAGTCCCTGCATGTAGTACAGCGCGACTGGCGGATTGATCATGAAGCCGAACAGCCCGGCTCCCACCAGATTCCAAAACGCTACCGCCACGAAAAAGTAGATCGGCCAGCGATACTTTCGTACCCACGGCCGCGAGCCAGTGAGCTTGAGATTGTGCCAAGCCTCGAAACCGACGAACAGCAGCGGGACGACCTCGAGCGCGCTGAAGACCGATCCGAGCGCCAAGACGAACGTCGGCGTGCCGGAGTAATACAAATGGTGCAGCGTGCCGATGATTCCGCCAGAGAGGAAGATCGTCGAAGCCAGCACGGTCGAGACGCCGGCCGTCTTCAACCCGATGAGGCGGAGCCGGGCAAACAAGAAGGCGATCACCACCGTAGCGAACACCTCGAAGAAGCCCTCGACCCAGAGGTGCACCACCCACCAGCGCCAGTATTCGGCGACGGCCAGATTCGTATGGCGGCCATAGCCGAGGGCGGCGGCGTAGAAACCCGCGATCGCGGCCGACGAGAGCAGAAACAACGTCAGGATCGGCTTTTGCTCGTCGTTGCGCTGCAACGCGGGCCAAATGGCGCGCGCCATGAGCACGAACCACAGCACGAGCCCGACCAAGAGCGCGATCTGCCAGATGCGTCCGAGGTCGATGTATTCGTAACCGCTGTGCCCGAAGTAGAACCAGGCCTCTTCTGACAGCTTGTGCTGCACGCTCAGCCACTGTCCAGTCATCGACCCTACGACCACGAGCAGCAGCGCGCCGAACAAGACATTGACTCCGAGCCGCTGAAATCGCGGCTCGATTCCGACGGACGGTCCGATGTACAGGCCCGCAGCCAGCCACGCCGTGGCAATCCAAAAAATGCCGAGCTGAAGATGCCAGGTTCGGGTGACGGCATACGGCAAGATCTGCTCCAGCGGGAGCCCGTAAAACCCTCCGCCTTCGACGCCGTAATGCGCCGTGATGACGCCCATGATCACCTGCACCAAGATCAGCGCGGTGACGATCCAGAAGTATTTGACGACCGCTTGCTGTGAGGGCGTGGAGCGCGAGCCGAGCAAGGGGTCGTCGGCGGGAATGTCGTCACGCGGCAGCTCTGACCTTTGTGTCGCGTACCAAAACGCCATCGCGCCGATTCCTGCGAGCAAGACCAGAATACTCACTCCTGTCCAGACGATGGCTTCACTCGTCGGTCGGTTGTCAACTAGCGGCTCATGCGGCCAATTGCTGGTGTACGAGACCGTGTCCGCCGGACGATTCGTGACGGCAGCCCACGAAGTCCAGAAGAAGAAGGCGGATAGTCGAGCTTGTCGCACGGGATCCGACACCGCCCCTTTTTGAATGGCGTATTCGGCGCGACCGTCGCCGAAGACGCTGGCGTAGTGCGCCGAGTTCGCGGCGAAGGCGCGCGCGCGCTCGGGCTCGATGGTCAAGGTCCTACTGGCGGGATCGTAGTGATTGACCCGCAGCATTGCTTGCAAGCGTCCCTGCAAACCCGCTTGTTGCTCTCGATCGAGGCTCGCGAACGTTCGGTGGTAGCGAGCGTGAGCCCACTCATCGAGGATGAACGTCGCCTCTCGATGCAACCAGTCTGCGCTCCAGTCGGGAGCGACGTAGCTACCGTGGCCCCAAATCGAGCCGACCTCCATGCCGCCCATCGCTTGCCAAACGTTCTGCCCGGCGCTGATCGCTCCCTCGCCGATAACCTCTCGTCCGTCAGTTGCGACGACACGCTCGGGGATCGGCGGGGCCTCCTGATAGACGCGCACCCCAGTCCAGCCGAGCACGGCAAATGAAACAATCAACACCGCAACGAACGCGAGCCAGTATCGCCGCATGGAACGTCCTCTTTCGCATCGTGGAGCCACAGCGAAAGCCTCGAGAAAAGGCGGCCTCGTTGCGCCAGCACCCTCTGCGCCCAGACGGGGCGAGTGCGGACTCTACGCCCCTCGCGCCAGGTAGCAAGCATCAGGCGGGGGCCAGGAGCGCCAACGCAACCGTCGCTACGTCATGACGCGCGCCTACCAATCGCATGGTCCGTAGCTGCAGCATGGACAACTCGTCCCGACAAGCGAGAGGCGATCTGTCCCACCCTGCCGTGGTCGAGCAAGTCGACGCTGCCGCGCTTTGAGGGGCGCTGAGAGCCCCATTGAGACTGCATGAACGAACTCAAACCAAGCCCAACGATTGGTCGCGATCAAATCCTACAACTGCTGTCCGAAGGCGAATTGCCAACTTCAACGGAGCGCAGACGGAAACGCAGCTCCGCAGGGGCCAGCAATACCTCGATCTGGCTCACCTCGCGCAAGGCGCGCTGCGAGCCGATGGTTCTCTCACCGCCACCACTGATCCGCGCGACGCGATTCACGAAGCTACGTGGCGCAGAATCCCGAGACAAGTTGAAGGCAGCATCGCTCCGCGGCAACCGCATGGATCGGTCTGGACCGTTGCCGGATGCGCGCGACGGAATGTGACGAAGAATCAGCTCGGGGGAGAGCGGACACGTCTACCGCCGGGTGAAGGGCGAGATGGCGCGGATGCGCGTGTCGATGAGGGACAAGCCACCCCAAATGAGCGTGGCGAAATAGATGGGGAAGAGGGTGTGGCTGAGCAGGGGGTCGGAGTTTTGTACGTGAATGGCGACGGCCCCACCCAGGTAGGCGGTGACGAGCACGGCCCCGAAAATGCGGGTCCGATGAAAGAGAAGGAGCAGGACCGCGCTGAGCTCCATGATGCCGATAGGCAGCAAATTGGCGCGTTCGAAGCCGAGCTTGGCTGACGCCTCGACCACCTGTGCAATGGCGAGCAGCTTCACGCTGGCGTCCCAAGCTAGGAAGAGTAGGGGAAGGCCGGTGAGGACGCGCCCGATCCAGACTTTGCGCGGCGTTGCGGTGACGGTGGAGGGCAGCTGGGCGAGCGTGGCTTGGTCGAGGGTCAGTGCTTTCATGGTTTTCTCCTGCGTTCATGAAGACGACGCTCGAGGGACAGGCAGATCGACACCCGTCGACTCCTTTTTTGGCGCTGGGCCGAAAACAGCAACCGGCTTCATCGATGGCTGACGGGCCCAATCAGAGGTCTCGTGTTACGGCCGCCGGGGTACGTCCCACCGTCCTGCACCACCAGCTTCGCGGCCGGAGCCATCCCGTCCGTGCCGTCGTGAACCCCGAGCTGCCCGCCGTCTCCGGCCACCGTGCCGGCGACGTGGGTGCCGTGGCTGTGAGCGTCTCAGCTCTCGACGTCGTTCGGGCTGTCCTGCTCCCACAGCATGTCGTAAGCGATGATCTTGCGGTGCTTCAGGCTCGTCCCGTTCGCGTCGTCGGCAACGGGTAAGCCATTGGCTTCGTCGCGAAAGAAGCACATGTCGACGTCGACTCCCGAGTCGAGGATCGCTGCGACTTGACCTTGGCCCAGGATTTCTGCGCGAAGATCGGCGTCATGTTCGCTTGGGGCGCGACTGTCCGACTTTGACGGAAGTGTCGTTGAACAACTCGCGCCGGGCGCGCTCACCGACCCAGAAAACGTCCTTGCGCACGCTGAGGACGCTGAGCAGAGGTTCGAGCGCCGCGCTCGTCGTCTTGACCACCAAGCGCGTGAAGCGCGGACTGCGGCGCGCGGCGCTCACGTCGTATCGTCAAGCACGCAACCAGGCGCTCAACGGAGCGGGATCGGCATCCGGAAAGAGGTGCACGACTAGCGCCACGAAACGAGAGGGTTCGCGCGCCGCGCCAGACGCGGCGTATCTTTGGAGCTCCGGCGCGAGCTTGAGCTCCGGAGGAAGCTCGAGCGCCCATTCGACTCCCGGAACGTCGTCGAGCTTCGCGCGTGGCGCTCGTGACCAGATACGCTTGAAGAGAAACAGCCGCTCCCATGCGTACGCCGCGAGCGCGAGCGGTACAGCCGCAGAACAACACCATCGCTGGAAGTCCGACGAGCCATCGACGGCACTGTTTTGCGACCATAGCCAAAAAGTCGGGAAGGGTTGGCAAGGATCCTCGAGGCGTCCCCATTAATAATCGTAGGAGGCCGCTCGCGTTTCGCGAACTCGTCTTGGACCAAGGATGCGAGCGCGCCTTCAGCCTTAGTTCGTTGCCGTAAGTTCTTTCGGCGTATTTTCGTCGCCGTAGAAGGGAAGCGGTTCGACAAAGCATGAGGCGATGTCGCGCCCCCCAAACGGCTGAATCATTCCACGAAAACCTCGCGACAGGAGCACTGATGAATTTTCGCGTTCGAGCATCTAAAACAATTGCGAGTGGTGGGGTGCTGCTCGCTGCGTGTGGCGCACCAGGAGCCGATGACTACGGTACGACCCTGCAGAGCATCACCATCGACAGCAACGCGACCTACAGGATCGTCGGCGTCGAAAGTAACAAGTGCGTGCAGATCGAAGGGGCTAGCACTGCCGATCTTGCGCGTGCTGAGATCGGTGCCTGCAATGGTTCGACGGCGCAAGGTTTTCGCATCACGCCGGTCGCCAATGCGGCAGGCTTTTTCTCGATCCGCAACGTGAACAGCGGGCGCTGTCTCGACGTCGAAGGCGTTTCGACCGCCGAGGGCGCGCGCCTCATTCAATGGACCTGCAGCTCTGGGCGAAACCAGCAGTGGTCCATTTCGGACGTGAGCTCCGGTGTCGTTCGGCTCACCGCCAGACACAGCAACAAGATCGTAGAAGTCAGCGCAGGCGCTACGGCCGACGGCAGCGACCTATTCCAGCGGACCTGGGCGGGGCGGGTGAATCAGCAATTTCGCCTGGAAATTCCCGGCTCCGGCGGCGCTGGTGGTCAGGGTGGTTCGTCAGGAGCGAGCGGCAGCAGCACCGGCGGGATGGCTGGCACCGGCATGGGCGGTACAGCGGGCGCTGGCGGTTCAGGGGGAGCAGCCCCTGGTTGCGGGAATGCGGCGGCGCCAAAGGGTGCACAGAATTTGACCATTCAAGTGGACGGAAAGGCGCGCACCTATCTGCTCTTCGTGCCGAACGGCTACGATGCGAACAAGTCCATTCCGCTCATCTTCGCTTGGCATTCCAGCGGGGCGACCGGCGCGGAGTCACGGAAGTACTATAATTTGGAGCCTACCACGGGTGACGGGGCGATCATCGTCTATCCCAATGGCTTGAATGGCGGATGGGATCTGGCCGCCAACGGTGTCGACATGAAGTTTTTTGACGCGCTGCTGGAGTCGATAAGCAAGGATTATTGCGTCGACCAAAAGCGCGTCTTCTCTACCGGGTACAGCTTCGGCGGGATGATGAGCCACTCGCTGGCCTGCAGCCGCGGCAGCAAGCTGCGCGGATTCGCGCCGATGGCTGGGGCCCTCTTCGGTGGCGCCAACAGCTGCGCAACGCCAGTTCCTGCATGGATCGCTCACGCAACCAATGACAACGTGGTCAGCTATGCGTCGGGCCAGGCTGCGAAAGATATCTGGCTCAAAACCAATGGCTGCGGCACGACGACGACGCCGACTACCCCCAGCCCGTGCGTGGCCTACGAGTGCTCCAAGGCGCCAGTGCAGTGGTGTGTTCACAATGACGGCCACGTGTGGCCCAAGTTCGCATCGAAGGGCGTGTGGGACTTTTTCAAGAGTCTGTAGCTGCCTTGGCGTCCTCGTCTGGCGGGCGCCAAGCCGCGTAATCCGGGGGGGGAGGGGCTTGCTCGGCCGCGAATTGCGCGACGTCCAGCTCCGTCGGTACCGCGTCGATCATTTCGACGATCTCGACAGCCCGCTGCAAATCCACGTGCAGGGTCACGCGCAGAGCTTCGCCGAACGTACGAACGGCGGACTCGTCGTATCCCCGCCGTTCGGTGCACGGGGAAGGCTGCGGGGGTGAGTGCTTCGAGCGGGAGGTCGAAGACGTCACGGTGAGTGCCGTCGCTTCCCGGAACACGTTCTGTTTTTCTACCTCACCGACCACCAGCTGTGCGTGCCGCAAGCGGACCAAGCCGCGTTCGAGCGCCGGCCCCCACATCATGATCGACTGCCTACAGCGCGCTCAAGAAGTTGACCAAGTCGTTTGTCTCGGCGTCGGTGAGCTCGAACCCCAAGCTGTCTTTGTAATGCTCGACGACGTCGGTCAGCGTCGCCGCCGAGCCGTCATGGAAGTAGGGCGCATGGGAGCTGAGGTTACGCAGCGTGTTGGCCTTGAAGGCAGCCACGGTAGGCCAGGAGCCGGTAACGATACCGCGGCCCGGATCGTTGACCGTCATTTCATCCCGCGCAATGCCCGGCTCCGAGCCATCGTGACAGCCGGTCAAGCCTCCGCTGCTTTGGAGGGCTGCCATGCCGCGCGCGTTGCAGCGCAGCGTATAGCGGGGAAGCTCTGGATCGAGGAAGTCAACTGGCGGGTTCGGGCTGTTGACGACGGAAGGGGCGGTACCCACGGCCACGTTGGCAAAACCGACCGGCACCGACGCTCCGCCCGCGTTGAAGTCCGAGTGGCACGTGCTGCAGGTCATGTTCTTGTTGTCGCCGCTATGGTCGTAAAACTGCGGGTCGCGCTTGTCGGGCGAGAACGTCGTTCGGGTATTGAATAGCGTTTGACCGCGTGCGATCGAGGCCCGCTTTTGGCTTTGGGCGTCGCCCTCCGGCAAGTCGACCCAAGCATCGAAGATCGTGAACACGGTGGGGTTGTAGCGGTACTGCTGACACTGCGGATACTGTGGGTTGTTCGTGTAGGTAATCAAGTTGCCGCAGAGAGGAGTCACCGCTTGCTTGGTCAGGGCAGCCGTGCCGCCGAGCGCTCCGTCTCCAGACAGATCCCCCGCTTCATTGACTTGCGTTTGCGCGCTGAATAGCGACATCTCGAACTTGACGATGGATTCAACCTGCACATCGCTCAGGCCCGGCATCATCGCTTGCGCGTGCCCGATCGTCGCATTGAGCGCCTGTTGCTTGAGCTGAACCTCGAGCGACGGCGCGCCCGTGATATCCGGCGTAAAGGGAGCTCGTAGCGACCCTGTCGCGGTTTCGCGCATGTCCCACATCACGCTCTTAGCGAAGGTGAGGTTCGTAGCGGGCAGCGGCCGGCGAAAGACCGAGATGGTAGAGGTCGTGCCCACGCCGTAGGGGTCGACTGCATCCACGACGTCGTATTGGCGGCTACTCTCGGGGGGAACGGGGAAGGTGATCCGAATCAGCCCTCGCGAGAGCAATAGAGCGTAGGCGGCGCGCCGTGCCGCAGGGGTGGACAGGTCCGCATTGGGTGAGGTCGCTCCGTCGTGGGGGCGGAAGATGGCGCATGCCGTCGCATCGACTCCGGCGACAGCACCAGGCTGCGGTTCCGCGTCCAAACCGCACTGCACGAACAGCTCTTGAATGTTCTTGGGGCTGATGCCGAATCCGTCTTCAGGCCGGTGACACGACACGCAGGCGCGACCGTTACCGAACGCTTTGAAGAAGTCATTGTTCGAATCGATGGCGCCGCTGCTCGACCAATTGCTAAAGCTGCCGGCAGGATTGGTGAACGGGCCCGCAAACGCGTCCGCGGGGGGACTCACACCACCGCTCGAACCGGCGCTCGCGTTTCCTGCCGCTGAAGGCGCACCGCCGGAGCCACTGGATGCGCCGCCGGCGCCACTACTGCTGGATGAAGCGCTGGAGCCACTGGATGCGCCGCCGGCGGTCTCGACCGGCGCCGCGGGGACCCCGGCCACGTTCGTCGGCCCTGCCGCGATCGGCTGCGTCGGCCCACCACTGCAGGCGCCCAGGCAAATAATACCGATCGGGACGATGCGGCTGGAAAACGGCAGCACCATCGCTATGGGTCGTCGCAATGGCGCGGCGGGTGCGCCTCGACCCACCGCTCGCTCGTAGGCCGGCCGCCGCAAGCTTTTCGGATGTTTGCTGCTCATCCCTACCTAAGTGGGCTGCTGTTGATAATTCGGTAACTCATTTCGTCAACCCTTGGAGTTATTCCTTAGCTGAGACGACCAACGACACGCGACCGACACATTCAAGCTGCAGTTGGCGTGTTGGGCAGGAATCATCCAGCGTCGCTGGCGCCGCCATTATCGAGTTCGGACGCGAGCATCATTGAGACATTTGTCAGTGCACGCCCCCCGGTTCGGGAGAAATTTGCACTCAGCCTCACAGATCGGTGCTGCTTGGTGGAGGCAGTAGGCGACCGCCTTCCTATTGCAACGCTGTTGAATACAGGTGGACGACAACGTGGTCCTGCGAGTCGCATTCGGCAGGTTGCGGTGGGCTGTCCCGCATTCGAGATGCCTGATTCACAATGAGTAAGTGGTAAGTTGTCTATCAGGTGGCGCTGACGATCGGCACTCACGCTACCTTGCCAGCGTCGTGCGGACGACTGCGGTCGACGGCGCGGCGCTGCTGTCCGCGCAGGGCGTATTGCTCGCGTTCGAGGTGCGGCTCGCGTTCAAGGTGCGCTCACGAATACCCCGCCCCTCCGGCAGAGGCGCCCCACGCTCACCCCGTCGCGCGAGGTGGAGCTGACGACTTCGGAGGAACTCGACATCAGGCGGCGGCGCGCTTCGTCGGCAGGCATCCGGGCTCGCGAGCGATCGTGTCGTCCCAAGACGGCACCATCTCGCTGCTCCACCATGCAGGCCTCGACGCGGTGGACTGCCTGCAGCACGCCGAATGGGCGTTTTGAAGCGATCAGGTGGATACTGCTGGAGCCGTCTCGGCCCGCTGCGCCTTGTCGAGCTCGTTCAGGAGCGAGCTGCGGGTCTGCTCGCCGACGATGCCATCCACCTTTAGCGTGAAGCGCGCCTGGTACTGGCGGACGGCGTCCTGGGTCTTGGGTCCGTCCTTGCCGTCGATCGTACCGGGATCGAAGCCCAGGCCCGTCAGCGCGGTCTGAACGCCGGCCAGGGTCTCGAGGTTCAGATAACCGAATTTTTCGGAGTTGTGCTCGAGCTTTGCCATGTTGGACTCCTCGTCACTTCTTCGACGCGGGCGTGATGGTGTTCTCGAGCGAATCGACCGACGCCTTCAGCGCGGCCAGATCCGTCTCCGCAGATTTGCGCGCCGAATCCCAGCTGCTACCAGCTTCGGACTCGAGCTTGCGAAAGTCCGCCTGCAGCGTCGCGTGGCGACGATTGACTTCGGCGTGAGCGGCGGCAAAGTTCTTCTGCGCCGCGCCCTTCACCGTCGCGCCGCGCTCTTTCAGTGCGGTAATCTTGCGCTCGACCGCGTCAACGTCCTTTTGCAGGTTGGCCTTGACCTCGCTGCGCGCGGTCGCGGCGCTGGCAGCGGCCTTCTCCGCTTCGGCCTTGGCTTCGGCGATCTTCTCGTTGGCTTCTTGCTGGGCCGCGCGCGCTTTGGCTTCCGCGTCGCTCTGAACCTGAGCCGCGTCTTGCTGCTCACTCTTGTTGCAGGCGACCGCGCTGCACAGGACAACCGAGAGCGCGCCGATTTTGAGAAAGTGAAATTGCATGGCGCGCCACGTCTGCCAAAAGCATGCCGTGGGAGTGGCGCTCGCAACGAGGCGTCTGGCGCACGGTTGCTGCTGAAGCCGTGCCGTCGGCACCGGCAATACGCCCCGCACGAGCCGCTCCGCCCGTGGCTAGAACGTTGCCTGACGCAAGCGTCGCCAACACTGCTCGTCGTCGACGGCAACTTGCTGGAGCGCAACATGAACGTGGAGCGAATAGCGCCCGAGGAGCTCTTCGGCGATATGCACAAGCAAGGCATCGCCGACTTGGAAGCCGTGCGCTTCGCCGTGCTCGAGGGGGATGGCACCATCTCGTGTGCCGGAGTGACTAGCTCGGCCATCGGCCTGCCAGCCCGAAGCGGTCCAGCTATGTGTAGCGAATTGCCACTGTGCCCGCCGGTATGTCCTGTAATGTCACAATTTAGCGCCAGCAGGCGAGAAATTGGGGCGAATTTTGGCGTGGCATCTTTGGCACGGTACCTGCTCGACACGCCGGCACATGTCTTACCCAGCCCTCGACTTCCACCCCTCGGCCGCGACTTTGGAGCCCACCACTTCCGCCCGGATTCTGATTGCGGAGGACGACCGCGACCTGTGTGAAACGCTCGAAGCAGGGCTCAGGCCGCGTGGCTTCGGCGTGGTCTGGAAGCAGACGCCGCAAGAAGCGCTGGCCGAGCTCGATCACGGAGACTTCTCCGTGTTGCTGGCCGATATTCACATGGAAGGCGTCAGCGGGCTGGATCTGTGCCGTCAAGCTCTCGCCAAGCGACCCGATCTGCCCGTGGTCGTCATGACCGGATTCGGCACGGTCGATCACGCGGTCGGTGCCATGCGGGCCGGAGCCTACGACTTCATCACCAAGCCTGTGTCCATGGACGCGTTGGCGTTGACCTTGGAACGAGCCGTGCGTCATCGCTCGATGTCAGAAGAGCTGAAGCGGCTCCGTCGCCGTGTCGACGACCACCAGCTGCCGAGCGTGGTTGGTAGCAGTGACGCCGTCAAGCACATGGCCGACATGATCAAGCGTGTGGCCGAAAGTGAAACCAACGTGCTCATTACCGGGGAAAGCGGCACGGGCAAGGAGCTGGTGGCTCGTGCACTGCACGAACGCAGCGGCCGTAAGGGCGCTTTCCTGGCCATCAACTGCGCGGCCGTGCCGGAGACACTGCTGGAGAGTGAGCTCTTCGGCCACGTGCGCGGCGCCTTCACCGACGCTCGCACCAGCCGCCCGGGCCTGTTCGTAGAAGCCAACGGAGGCACGCTGTTCCTCGACGAAATCGCTGAGATGCCGCTCGGTATGCAGGCCAAACTGCTGCGAGCGCTGCAAGAACGCAGAGTGCGCCCGATTGGCGCCAATCAAGAGGTGCCGTTCGACGCTCGCATCGTCACCGCGACCAACCGCGATCTGGAGGCCGAAGTGAACGCCAAGCGCTTCCGTGAAGACCTCTACTACCGCGTCAACGTGGTACGCGTCGACGTGCCCGCGCTACGTCGGCGCGGCAGTGACGTGCTCGAGCTGGCGCAATTTTTCCTGGACCGCGCGGCCGCGCGCTCGCACAAGAGCATCTCTCGCATCGACCGCGCTGCGGCGGAACAGCTGATGTCTTACGAATGGCCCGGCAACGTGCGCGAGCTCGAGAACTGTATGGAACGCGCGGTCGCGCTCGCTCGCTTCGATACCATCACGAAGGAAGACTTGCCGAACAAGGTGCGTGAGCACCGGCCAACCGAAGTGTTCGAAACGGGCGTCACGCCCGAAGACTTGCCCAGTATGGATTTGGTCGAAGAGCGCTACATTCGTAAGGTCCTGGCGGCGGTGGGCGGCAACAAGACGCTGGCGGCCAAGGTGCTCGGCTTCGACCGCCGCACGCTGTATCGCAAGCTGAAGCTGCAGGCCTAGGGGTGGGCGAAAACTTCGGATCCGGGCTGGCGCGTTGCTACTTGGCGACGCGCACGACCGTCGACGAACCGGCGCTGGATCCGGCCGCGAAATACACGTACTTGTCGTCGACGTAGTAGATTTGCGTGGCCTGCGAGTCGTTCGCGGCGATGGTCGGCGAAAGCTGCTCGGGCTCTCCGCCCGCGAGCGGGACACGATACAGAGCGTCCGCCTGCTTGAAGTAGGCGTACTCTTCGTCCGTGACAATGCCCTCGGGCAACGTCAGGCCGGTGGCGATGTCTTCGCGCTTGGCCGACGCATCATCGGCCAGCAGCCGGCTTAGCCTACCGTCGGTGCCGCCGAGCTTGGTGGTCCAATACACGTAGTCACCGCGCCGAGTCATGTAGGCACCGGGCGCGGCCTGAGCCACGAGCTCGACGTCCGCCACCAACGCTCCGGCGATCGGCGCGCGGTACACGCTCGTGACGTCGTTGGTCGTGCGCTGTTCGAGCCAGACCAGCTGCGAGGGGAAGACCTGCAGATCGTAGTTGACGCCCAGGCCGTCGACGAGCGTGACCGAGCTCGCCCCGGTCTTGGCGCGCTTCTGGATCAGACCCGGCTTGATCTGCCCAGCTGCCGTGTGCGTGTTGTGGTTCCAGTAGAACGTGTCGCCGACGAGCTGAATGCTGTCGAAACGCACGGCATTCTCGAACGTGTAAGCGATCGAAACGTCTTCCGGTCCATCGGCGTCGAGTGGGAACTTGTACAGGTGGCTGGGGCTCTCTTCGATGCCGAACAGCACGTCATTGCCATCGATCAGCATGCCGCGCGCCGCCGTGACCGGCACGCTGTAGCTCTCGATCTGCGTGCCGAGCAGGTTCGCTCCGGGTACCAGCGGCGTCACCCGAATCTCGGTGAAGGAGCCCCAGCAGGTGAGCATGTAGGCGGTGGTCGGGGAGAATGCGGCGTCACAGTAGTTCGCGCTGCCGGACGGGTTCAGGATCTCGGTGCCGCCGCACAGGCCGGTCGTGCAAGTCGCGCTGGCGCCGCACACGCGCTCGCAGCGCCCGCAGTTCAGCGCGTCGCTGGCCGTGTTGGTCTCGCAGTCGTCGTGATTGTCGTCACAGTCGGCGCTGCCGACAGGGCACTCGCTCGGCCCGGGATCCGTGGCGCCCGCTGCGCCGCCGTTGGGATCCGCACCCGAAGCGCCGGCGCTCGACGTGGTTCCCGCCTCGCCGCCCACTTCCGACGTGCCCGCTACGCCGAGGCCAGGCGCTCCGGCTCTGCCCGGGTCACCCCCGTCACCGTCGCTGCCGGAGCTGCTGCCGCCGGCTGATGCGTCATTACCGGCCTCTCCGGCGCCGGCATCGTAGTTCCGCGCCTTCTTGCCGCCGTCGTCCGAGCCGCACGCGACGCCGAGCCACGCGGCGCCGAGACCAAACACAAAGCCCGCTCTCACCAAGCTGAAGGGACGCATGATCACGCGCAGTATCGCCCCTTCGCCGCGAGCGAGCCATAGGCCGATCAGCCTATGCGGGTGCGCGACGCGCGAGCTCTGCCGTCAATTGCGTGCGATTGGCGACCTTCGTTTTGCGCAAGATTGCCGACACCTGGTTCTTTACCGTGCGCGGCGAAGAGCCGAGCTGCCCGGCAATCTGCGCGTTGGTCCAGCCGCGGCAGACGAGCTGAAGCACCGCTTGCTCGCGCGGCGTGAGCTCTAGCGCGAAGAGCGATGTCGGCGTCGGCAGCGAGGGCGCTAAGTACACCGCCTCGCCGAGCGCCAGCACCGGCAAGGCCCGTCGCAACAGCCCCAGCTCTCCCCCGAAGCGAGCACCTCGCGAGGTGCGCCCGAGAAAGATGCAGCCCGACACCTGTCCGCGCAAACGCAACATGGCGATGGCGGTGGCACGAATGCCGTGACCCGCCACGACCTCACGATAGAACGGCATGCGGTCGCGGGCTCGCACCGAGAGCACGTCGTGATCCGCGACCGCTCCGTGCTCGGACAGCGCCGCGCGCTGGAGCCGCAAGCGATCTTGCCAGTAGCGATCGGCGTGGGCTTCGCAGTGCTCGACGCGCTCGACGTTCACGCCGGACACGATGGGCGTGACTGATTGTTGCGGTGTCGCGGCTCCGAAGTAGGAAGCTTCGAAGCCGATGGCGCGCTCGAGCCAGGCCAGGCGCGCGGCTTCGTACTCGCTGCGGCTCGTGCATTCTCCGATCAACCCCGCCAACTCGTCGATTGGATCGGAGCCGATAGCCATGGCAAAAGTGTGCCGGAGCCACGCCCCCGGCTCAAGCGCGCGCTGCGTGATGCTGCGTGATAGTTGCGTGCCGGCGGCCATTCGCCGACGCGCCACAGGTAGAACGAGCCAACGAGCTCACCAGTTCAAGGAGAAAAACCTGGGCGACCCGGATCGCAGCGCGGTCCGCCGGGTTTCGGTCGATACACGCGCAGGCTCGCCAGCAGGGCGCCGAGCAACGCAACCCCCACCAAGATCGGCGCCCCCAAGTAGGCTCGCGATTTTCGCAGCATGCGATCGGTCAGCTCGCGCACCGCGCTGTGCGGCGTTGCGACCACGACGACTAGGCCCGTACCGCCAACCGGCGCGAAGGCGCCGATCGACGCTATGTGCGATACCGGGTCGACGTAGTCGGCGACGAGAGGACGAATACCCACGCGCGCCTGAAATTGATCGCGCGGTGCTGGCGTACAGCCGAGGCGTGCGCAAATCGTCCGCCCCAGGCTCAGATCCCACGCAATTTCAGCGCCAGGCTCGAGGCCGGGGGCCGCCAAAACGCGGATGGTGGTCGGCACCGGGACATCGGGCATGTCGCGGTCGCATGGTCCTAGCAGCTCGGTCATGCAATTGCCGCCACCGGCGCAGTTCATTTGCACGGCACCAAATGTCGAGCTCAGCTGCTGCGATCCGGAAAGGAAGCCGACGAACTCCCCCGTCTTGCCAAACAGGGGTAGCGCTAAGTCCATCGCCATTTGATGGCTGGATTTCGAACGAACGGAGCGCGCCACGTAGACTTGGCGCACCCCTTCCCGCCCCAGTCTCATGGCGCCCTGGAAATAATCACGGAAAGCGAAACTGAAGCCTGGCGGAAGGTTCTCTGACTTGCGCAGGCGACCGCGCATGACGCCGTCGGCGGAGTAAACGACTAGATTTTCGAAACCGCGGCCAACGTGGCGAGAAAGCATGACCGGTACTGGAGCCAGCTCTGGACGCTCGACGAGACGCTGGACGTCTTCGTCGGCGGCGATGCGCTGCATGCGCTCGCCGAGGGCACGCAGCTCGTTCATGACCGCGCCCGCCTGATAGAGCGCGGCGTTCGAGCTCTGCTCGATCAGCACGCTTCGGCTCTGCTCCAAGACGAGGAACGGCACGACTGGCAGGTACAAAAGGAACAGACCCAGCAAGACCCCAGCCAAAGCCAGCAGCTGGTGACGGCGCACCCACTTCGCCAGTCGTCGAGCCGGCAAGCCGCGCTCGGCTGAAATCGGCAAACCGTGCAGCGCCCGTTCGAGATCATCGGCAAGCTCAGCCGCTGAGCGGTAACGCTTTGCTGGGTCTTTCGCCATGGCGCCCTGGCAAATGACCGTCAGCTCCCAGTCCAGATCTGCGGCCCAACGGCGGTTTGGAATCGGCGGCGGTGCCGTTTCGAACTGCACGCGCTGCTCGAAGTCATGACCGTTGTCGAAAGGCAGCTTCCCACTCAGGAGCCAGTGCAGCACGATCCCCAGGCTGAACACGTCCGAGGCCGCGGTCAGCGCTCCTGGCTCCGCTGGCGACAGCTTGTGCCGGGCTTGCTCGGGAGACATCCAGCCTCGCGTGCCACCGAAGGTGACGGGCTGCCCCCCATCGGAATCACCGCTCAACTGCGCGAGCCCGAAGTCCGCCAGATGCGGCTCGCCCTCTGCATCGAATAGAATGTTTTCCGGCTTCAGATCGCAATGTAGTACGAAGTAGCGATGCGCATGCTCGAGCGCTCGCGCGAGCTTCAGGACCAAAGTCAAGATGGCACGACGTTCGCGGAATTGGCCGGCTTCGACGGCTTCGCTCAGCGTACCGTTCTCCATCAGCTCCATGGCCAAGAAGGCTTGCCCGCTCTCGGTCTGTGCGCCGGCAAGCACACCGACGATATTGGGGTGCACGAGCTTGCAAGCGTTCTTGAGCTCTTTGAGGAAGAGCGCCTGCGCGAGCGGGGCATCGGGCCTGGCTACTTTGAGCGCGACCAGCCGCTCCGACCCAACCTCACAGGCGAGATAGACGACTCCGCATCCCCCCTCGCCCAGCAGCGAGAGCAGGCGATAGCCGCCGATGACTCGAGCTCGGTCCGGCTCGACGACGGGCGGCAGTGCGTCTGAGCCGTCCATTCGCTATCCGGTTTGCCGATGAACGAAGAAGCCGGCCGGTTCGTACAAGGCTCGAAACAGCAGCCGCTTCTCGCGTTCGACTTCGGCTTTCGCGCCTGGGTTCGCGAGGTCCACGTCCGAGATATCGGCTACGGCTTCGTCGAGAGCCTCCTCGAAATCCTTACGCAGCCGGCAAATTGCCACGTTGGCTGCTGTGCGAGTCATGCCGAGCGAAGCCGCCAGCGGCGCAACCTGCTGCAGCGCTGCACCTACGGGTCGAACCAGGTCGAGCGCCGGAGAAGTCCAGGGCAGGAACTGCCTGAAGGCCTCGAAACGCGCCAGGTCCTTTGCCTCGAGGCGAAGCTTCTCGGTCACGTAGTCGAGGGTATCAGCTGCTAGTTTTCCAATCAGCAGCTGCTCTGGAGACTCCTCGGACGTCGCGTCGAACTCTTCAGGGTAATCCGTCCTACGGGCCGCGTTCTTCTCCGTGTTCCAGGCATCCCAGGTGTTGCACAGGTGACTTTTCACCGCGCGCCTCAGCCAACTGCGGAAGGACCCTTTGCCCCGGTCTAGGGCTCCGATGTCCTCACGCTCGATGATGCGCGCGAAGAACTCCTGCTTGACCTCTTCGGGAGTCTGGTCGGGAGGATGGCCCAAATCACGAATAATGCTGATGATGGTGCGCTCGTAGCGTTGAAGCAACTGCCCCAGGGCCGTGCGGGCCTGGGGTCCTTCCCCCTGCGCACGCACGATCAAAGACCATTGCGTCTGATTGCTCGACAGATCTTTTCCCATGAACACCCCTGAAGCATCCACGCGAGGATGTTACAGGTGAGCCCATACTCCGCCCGTTGGCCGGGGCAGGCAAGCCGCACGCGCAAGTCTGGACTGTGCTGCCAGCGTGGCCACGTGCTCCCGAGGACTATTGTACCCCCGTGACCCGTAACGCTTGACGAGCGAGGGAGCGGTTCAAGTTCCGCGTGCTGCGAGGGCACCGTATTCCTCCGTAGCGCAAGCCGACGACCATCCCATCCTGAAGAGACGGAGACCGAGCGGTCGCACATCCGGACGAGGCACTCCTGCCCTCAGAAAAATCTGGGCAGGCATTTGTGTCCCGAGCGTCGCTTCGAGGAAGAACATGGTTACCCTGAAAAACATGGCAGACAGGACGCCCTTGCTCCAGAGCGCCCGATCACGAGCTGCCGTCGATCGAGCGCTGCGGCACTCCGCAACACGAGGACGAGGTCATCGATTGCGGCTCGGTCGCGCGACACTTCGAGGGCTAGGAGCTGGGATGGATGGGCCACCATGTCGCCGCTTCTTCTCCCGCTTCTTTTGGGTAGACCCCTTCAGAATGACCTTGGAGCACCGTTCTAGCGGTATGGTGGACCTTCGTTGGAGTGCGGCGCGATCCTCGAGCGAATGTTCTTTTCTTGCTTGTGTGCTTGCTGCGCTGTCTCTGGTGCAGTGCGCCGACGACCCTGTTCCACAATACCGCGGAGGGGATGGCGCACCCCGCAACCCGCCCGCCGTCGCGGACAACTGTGCCGTACCCAGCACGGGCTGCCCGTGCACCCAGGACGGGAAAGAAGTGGATTGCGGCGTCGAGGTACGTCGGGACGGGGACAACGTTAGCTGCGCGATCGGCCGGCGCACGTGCGAGGACGCCACCTGGAGCGCCTGTCAGACCACCGGGCCCACGACGGTGAAGTACGCTCCTTTGGGCACGCTACCGGGAGTCCGCACACTCGCGCTCGCCCCGACTGCTGTGTCGTGCATGGAGCCGTGCAATCCGTACTGCAACGTCTACGGGGACACTCCGACGGGCGTCAATGCTGGTCCCGATCTCACCGTCGCCTCGACTGGAATCAGCCTCCTCGAACCGGCATCAGGAACTGGTTCCTGCACGAACATCGTCATTCTGCCAAGCTCGCCCGTCGTGACCGTGACGGCGCTGGACGACGTGGCGACGACGCCCGCGTATGAGTTCGCATCGACGCCTTCGACCATTACCTTTACCGCGACCTGCGGCGCGGGTGGACCGCAGATCTTTCCGAGCTGGGTACTCGCGAACTACGATTCTGCGACCATCGATCAGAACGGGGTCTTTCGGGTCTATTCCGGAGTGGCACAGAACATCGACGTGCAAGCCCTCACCTCACTTGGCTCGCAGACCAAGGCCGTCCAGGTGAAAATCGCTATTGCGACGGTCGATCCGGCCTGCACGTCAACAGCTCTCTTTAGCGCGGCTGCCACGGGCGGCGCCGATCCCGCCACCATCCTCTATCCGTACTCGATTCCCACGCGGCCGGTCACGTTCCCGCTTTCGCTGAGCGCTCCGCTCGTGCAGTGGTCCACGGGCGGTACCAACGCGGGCTGCGTCAAGATCTCACTGCGCTACCCGGTCGGCGGCCCATATACCTTCAGTTGGTCGCGCATCGTGAACGGGGAGCCGAAACAGGGGGTGCTCGACACGGCACAGCCTGCTCTGAACCTCGCACTACTAGATCAGACCGTCTGGAACGTCTTCGATCGCACGGCAGCCGGCTCCGTGGGCGAAGTCGTCCTGCAGCGCAAACAGGCGCTCGCAGCCGCGGTGATGACCGAGAAGGTCGCGCGTGTCGGCTTTGCCACGGACGCGTTGCGCGGCACCGTCTACTACACGCAATATTTTCGACACTTCCGCGACGCCGCGAACACCGCCACCGACCTTTGCACCGCGAGCGGGCAGCCTGACCTGAACTTCGCGACCTATCCCGCCGTCAGCATCGCGACCGGGCAGCGCACTGCTGCCCCCGTGTGTCCGGCCGGAAGCTGCGTCGGTGACTCGATCTCCGGAGCCACGACGGTCCAAGCGCTCAGGGTGGGGACACCCGGCGCCGTGGCGGTCAATGCCTTTGGTGCGCAGCCGGGTTGTCCGGTCTGCCACTCGGTCTCTGCGGACGGACGGGTCTTCGTGTCTGGTAGCCGCTTTTGGCAGCAAGTTGCGTCCCCCGGGACCACGAACGGCATCAATACCATCGGGAGCAACACGCTGCTGACGCCCGTGGCGGACGCGCCGGCTTACTCGTCCTCATACAACGTAAATACCGCCTTGTCGAAGTGGGATCTGGAGCCCTGGCTTTACTTGAACTCTCCCCCGGTAGCGGGGGTGGGCTCTCCCCCGGAGGACGCGCGAGGCTTCGCCTACGCTGCGATCTCGCCAGAGGGTCACTACGTGCTGCAGGGGCCGAACTTTTGGGGTAGCGGTCGCAACGACATCGTCGTCAACAACACTCAAGACGGCGTCGACCCCGCCGGCGGCAAACGCTACGTCCTGCTCGACCGCGAGAAGCTTCGACCCGAGGTACAGGTCGCCACCGCCGCCGCGCTCACCTTGAGCTCGGCCACGACGTCGACCCTGACGGGGACTGCCAGTACGCTGACCATCGACGGGTACGCCGTGGTGGTGGGCAACAGCGCACTCGTGAATAACCAGGTCACTGCCAGTCAGAACGGCATCTATACGCGCATTGCCAACGACGGATCCGCCCGCTTTCGTCTCCTCAGACGCACGGACGCGGACGCAGTCGGCGAGCTCTCGTTCGGTCAGAAATTCGAGGTCCGCAACGGCACGGACCACGCCGGCAAGTACTTCATCGTCGCGACGCCCACGAGCGGAACGATCACCCCGGGGACCACCGCGCTCGGGTTCGCGCTCTACACGACGGTTCGCGTCGCGACGACGGCCGCCCTTCCGAACACGCCCGTCTACTCCACCGCTGCTCCTGCTGCCCACACTCTGACCTCAAGCGCCTTCGTGGCATTTCCGACGGTGGACGGCGTCGCGGCGACGGTGGGCCTGGGCATCCTCGTGAAAGACCAGGTCACCACTGGCCAAAACGGCATCTATACCCTCACCACACTCGGCAGCGGCACTGTCAAGTGGGTGCAGACCCGCCGAGGCGACGCGAACCTTGCCGGAGATTTCAATCCAGGGCTTCGCGTGCGCGCGACCGAGGGCACGACGAACGGCGGCCGGGTTTACGGGCTGGCCGCGGCAGTAGCGACACTTGGAACGACGGGTCAGACGTACACGGAAGATACGACGCTGCTGAACGAGGGCCGCACCTATGCGGGCAACACCGCGCTCCCGAACATGATGGTCCCGGTGTTCTCTCCGAACGGGGCCAAGCTAGCCTACGTCAATGCCGACGCCGACCCGATCGCCGCGGTGAGCACGGGCTGGCGGCGCGGTCTGTCGGTCATGGATTTCAATGCCGCCACGGCGCGCTTCTCCAACAAGCAGCGCCTGATCAACACCTGGAACGCGGGCACGGCCGGGGTGACGCTCAAGTGGCCGTTCTTCGAATCCGATAGTCAGAGCCTCGTCTACGTGGAGAGCGAGGCTGCCGAACACTGCATCTACGCCCCGGCCGGCAACGTCGTCGATACGGATCTCGAGCGGGCGTGTAACGACAACCTCTATGGAGACATGGGACCCACGCTGCGCGGTTACTGGAAAGGATCCATCAAGGCGGTCAATATCAACAGCCCGGCGACCACGGTCCAAGAGCTCTCTTACTTGAATGACACGGTTCCTTTCGCGAGCTCTCAGGATAGGGCGTATCAGCCGACGGTGTTACCGTCGGCTGTCGGCGGCAAGCGCTGGGTGATTTTCACGAGCCCGCGGTCCTACGGCAACCAGCTCAATCAGGGTGGGACTCACTTCAGCTGCGGTACCCCCTTGCTGTGGATGGCGGCTATCGACGACTCCCCTGCCGCAACGAGTGACCGGAGCTACCCAGCGTTTCTCTTGCCGGGACAGCTGCTCAGGGCCATCACGGACACGGTTAACTCGAGTCACTATCTGAACGAGCGCGGCTATTTGGTGCCGTCCCCGTGCACGCCCGTGGGCACGACCTGTACGGTCGACGAAGAGTGTTGCGGAGGCAGCGGGGGAACTCCCACGACCGCTTGCCGCATCGACCTACCCGTGTCGTCCCCGCCCACGCGTCACTGCGCTACTCTCCCCGCCCTCTGCGGAGCCGCCGGCGCTACCTGTGCAACGGCTGCGGATTGCTGCGAGGTTGGCGCGCTGTGTGTGGCCGGGGGCTGCTCTGTCGTGCCCCCCCCTGGCAACTACAGTGCTGGTGAGTTTGCCCGCACCTTCAACGCCACCTGTCCCAACGGCTACCACGTGGTTTGGGGCAACTTCGAATGGCGCGCGACGGTCCCCACGACATCAACCATTACCTTCACTGGACAGAGCGCAGCCAACGCGGCCGGCCTCGCCAGCGCGGCGGTCGTGGCCCTCACCCAGGCAACCAGCAGCAACTCCAATCCGCCTCCGGCGGCCGCGAATGCTTTCAACGTCGGCGCGGCGCTCCGCCTGGCCGGCGTTCCATCGTTCGGCTCAGTCGCCACCCTCAGCGTCACCATTCACCTGCAGCCCAGCGTCGATCTGTCCGCCGGTCCGACCCTTCACAATTGGGCGCAGCGCTACGAGTGCCAAGTCATGGAGTGAGCTCAATGAGATCGCGCGCCTACACGCTGACGCTGACGCTGCTAGCTGCTCTCCCGCTGCCGGCGTGCTCTGACGATCCTCGAGTGCCACCGTTCGAAGCCTCGGCCGGCCGGGATGCGGCCCGGGGCAACGCCTCCTACGCAGGACGCTCAGACGGGGAGTCCGGCGCCAGCGGCGAGCCGAGCGCCGGCGGCGAGCCGAGCGCCGGCGGCGAGCCGAGCGCCGGCGGCGAGCCCAGCACCGGCGGCGAGCCCAGCACCGGCGGCGAGCCCAGCACAGGCGGCGCAGGGGCCGACTCGAGTGATGCCGGTGGCCCAGGCACGATACCTCCGTCGCTTTGCGCGCGCGGGGTGAGCTTCGGCGTCACCGAGCCGCTCGCTATGTCAGGCGACGGCGACGACCTGCTGGCTGCCGTAACGCCGGATGAGCTCACGCTGGCCTGGCGGGCCGACGACGCTTTCTGGTACGCGGATCGCGCCTCGCTGCTGGATGACTTCGGTCCCCCTGTTCGAGTTCCCGCGGTGCCGGGCTACTTCGCGCAGATGACCCTGAGCCCCGACGGACTGCGGCTGATTGGCGTCCGAGAAAATCACCTCGCTTTCGGTGAGCTAACCCGCGCAAGCCGCGCTGATCTTTTCGCTAGCGCTATCGACGAGGCCGAGTACAGCGCCATCAACGGCGCGCTCCGGGTGCTACCGTTCGCCGGAACCCTGGCTGACCCCGTGTTCACGGCGGACTTCAGCATGCTCCTGTACTCGTTCGTGAGACCGAGCCCCGACGGCATTCAGATCATCCGGCAAAGCGCCGGCCCTCACTTCGGACTGGGCGATTCGATCAGCGGCGACGCTCTACTCGCCCAGCTGGGCTTACGTCGTATTCCCACCGGAATCTCGGCAGACGCCCTGACCCTGTTCTACTGGGACGACGTCGATAGCGTCGGACGGGCAGCATTTCGTGCGACGCCCGCCGCAGCCTTCGATCACCTCGAGGACCTCGGGCAAAAGCGCAATCTTCAGCCGACGCTCGACTGCGCTCGCCTCTACTATACGGCCGCCGGCCCGAGCGGTATGGATATGTTCGTCGCCGAGCTGAACGAAGCTCCTTGAGACGCCATCGCGCTCGCTACTCGAGGGCCTCAGTGTCCTCGCGGACGCGCCCATCGCGTATCGCACCAAGAACCCGCGCGGCAAGCAAGCGCACCGCCATTGCCTATTCTCATCACGTAGGAACCTCGCCTGCTGGTTATTTGTTTTTCAAATAGACAGAGAATATCCGCAATGCGGATATTTGACGTGTATTCGTTTTTGGCCGGCGGCCACTACCAACTCACCCCCCTCTACGACGTCATCTCCGCCTGGCCCATCGCCGGCCCCAAACAAAACCAAATCCACGGAGCTGTCGTCGAGCTGCAAAGCGTGCTCGCCAGCGCGTCGACGTGCCAGGCGGCCTGTGATCAGCTGATTCAAGCCGCGAATGACCACGGCGGTCGCGACAACATCACGGCCATCGTCGCGCGCGCACGCTGAGCCGCTCACTCTGCCGTGATGATGGTCAAAGCCGGCAAGCAGACGTAGCTGCCGGCGCGATTTTCCGCGAGCCAGAATGCCGAACCGACGCAGCTGTCGAAGCGCCGAATCGCCCACGAGTTGGCCGCAGCCGGCGTTGGCGGCCAGCACCACGCAGACGCCGACTGATCGCCATCGGGTTCCAACCCAGTGTGTGTCCCTGCTCTTCTCGTAGGCTTTCATGGCGCGATTTTCAAGGTTACCTCTGCGAAATCGGCGTCGAAGTGGGTCAGGCGCTCGTAGCTGTCGTTCGTCAATTGGTGGGTGAAGCTGGCGTCGCGAATGAGGGTCGGCGTTTCCAGCAGCGATTGCCGGAAGCTGGTGCCGTTCAAGAGATCGAGGCCAGTCTGACCGCGCAGGTATACCGCGACGTTGTAGGTGCCCGGCAGGTAGGCACGCTGTGCCTCCGGCGCTTCGCCGACCTTGATGCCGTTCAAGGTCAGGAGGTCGTCGGCACCGGTATCGGTGATGCAAAGGTTCAGCCACGTGCCCATCACCTGATCCATGCGGCGAGTGAAGCCGCTGGCGGCCGCACTGGGGTCGCCCACGCCGTCGACTCGGACGTCGGCACAAACACCGTGTTCGGCGCCGAGGTGCCAGGTGTGCATGGTCGAGAGCGTCAGCGACAGGTCGTGCGTTTCACCCGTCGTCATGGCGAGCGGGGCGAGCCGTGTAGAGGCTTCGGGCGCATCTGCGACATCGGTGACGTGTAACGAGCCTCGCACCTGGGCGCTGCCGAAAGCGTCAGCCTGGCTGGCGATGACGGCTGCAGTCACCTCCAGTCGACCCGTCTCGAACTTGAGGTCGTTCAGTCCCTCGACGAAGAAGCCGAGCGCGATGGAGGTCGTCAGGCCGCTGCCGATCTCGAATCGGATCGGCATCAGGTCTAGCGGGGTGGCTGTCACGGCCGTCTCGACGTGGTCGCGGATACGGATCAAATAGCCCGGTCTGAAGTCGAGTTCGGCCCTGTAGCGGCCTGGCGGCAAAGTCATGGCCGCGACGCTCGACGAATCCGCGCTGAGCGAGAGGCTGTCGGTGAAGCCCTCGGACTGCATGGACCAGATCGATAAGCGTGTGTTGGGCGGGAATCTGTATGTTGCGCCGTCACTGCCGGTCGCTACCAGCGCGGCGGTCAACGTGCCGGGCTGCTCTTCGGTCGCGCTGTCTGGTGCCGTGGCGCATGCAGCCAGGAGGGTGTTACTTCCGAGCATTGTTGAAACCAGAACGACTGCCAAACGAAACTTGCGGTTCATGGTCCGCGTCGACAGCAAGCGTCGTGCCTTGGCCCAATGCTCGCAAAGCACGGCTTCAACGGCGCTTCGTGGCCGTTCCTTGCGCGGATTCGGCGCGCGGATTCGGCGCTGTACGCTGAATGGGCGTGCGTTGTCTTCGAGCCGTTCGCAATGGCTCGACCGGCTGCGCACCTTGCGGAGGGCCGATGACGAGCAGTCCGGCACATCCCCAAGAAATCTCAGGCGAGGCACCGCCACAAATGGCGTTGGCTCTGACTCGTTCAGTGGCTCGTTTCGGGTGTTCCGTCCAGTCGAAAGACGCTGTAGCGTCGCCGCGCAAAGGACGGGTGCTCATTCGGTGCCATCGGCTGAGCGGGCGAAAACGGGTCGATCACAGCCATCGCGCCGCCTTCCAGACTTGCGGTACGTCGTGCACGGCCAAGGTGCTGTCGAGCTCGAAACGCGCCCCGAGCCATCGACCCAGCTGCTCGACGAGCTCGAAGCTCGCCACGCGCGTCGCGACGAAGCGCGGCTGCCACGCTGCGTGCTCGATCGGCTGCACCCTGACTCGGCCCCGCGCGACGTCGGCGCTGAACTTCTGGCCCAGCAGGAAATCCGCGGCCTGGGCCTGATGAGCGAAAATGGATCCGGGCGGCGGGGCGTCGGCCAAGTCGACCTCGACCAGGGCGCTGCCATCGCCTGCGGCCATGCGCAGCTGCGAGCCGCGCCGCACTAGCTCGATCTGCGCGAGCCTAGGGCGATAGTGCGAGAAGTGGCGTCCCAAGAGCGCCAGGAGCGCTGAGCTTACGTCACTCCGCAGGGTAATGAACGTCGGCTCACCATGGAGGCGCACGCCCAACCGGTACAAGAATTCCCGGTTTTGCCAGCGCATGAAGCGTGGCGTCCCCGAAAGCCCCATGTCGGCGATCTCGACCGCGCACACGCTGAAAAAGCCGTAGCCCGCGTACGTGTCGAGCTCGAAGGGTTCCGGTACCAACGCGCGCAGCTTTTGCGCCGGGGCTCGAAACGTAACCAGCAAGCGGTCGGTCAAGGTGCCCGACACGGGGAGAAACTGAGTTCCTCCGGGGGCGAACGTGAATGGTGGGGTCTGGGGTGGGGGCTGGTCGGGGCCCGGTTGGGTTGAAGCGAGCAAGGGGTTCATGGCGAAATCAGTGCCTCCGCTTGCTCCTACAGAATCCGGCGGCGCCGGTTGTGCGCCGCCGCCAACTTTTTTATCCGACGAGCTGAGCGGCGGCGCGCGCGCCCGGTTGCAATTCCTACTGCTCAGCCTGCAGAAACCGCGCTCTAGCGCGCCGGCACAGTAAATCACCGCAAGATCAGGCAGGCGCCTGACCGAGTTCCTACTGAGGCTTGCATGCGGTGACCATGACTGACTCCGCGTTGCTGACGGTGGTGCAGGCAGCGCCAACGTAAGGGCACTCGGCCGGGCTGGCGCAAGCAGCAAGGCAGGAACCCTCCGCGCAGAACGAGCCCTTGGGGCATTCGCTCGATGCACCGCAAAGCTGGCTGCAAAATCCCTGACTCCCGGCCATGGCGCCCTTGAGGCACTTGCCGTTACAGCCGGCGTCATCCACGCACAGATCGCCCTGCGCACAGTGCGCTTCCGCACCGCATTCGCTTTTGAATGCCTTGCTCGGGCTCGCGCAGCAGGCGCCGCTCGCGCAGTCGCTATTCGCGCTGCATGCCGCGCCCGCGGCGCCTGCGGTGACTTCCAGCGCTGGCAGATCGAAGCGCGTGAGCTGTGTCGCGGACAAAAACACCGCTGAAGTCGGCCCCACGGAAACCACGTCGAGGACTCCCGGCAAGACCAGCGACTGAGCGAACGCGCCGGCCATGGTATAACGCGCGACGGTTGCTGTGGGCGCTGCAGGATCCAACAGGACCGAGTCGCTGCCCAATCGAGGGTCCGCGCTCCTTCGCGTCGCCAACAGGACCGAGTCCGTCAGGGGACAGATCGAGCTGTGGCGGATGACCTGCGGCTCGGGAACGCCAGGAGTGAAGTAATCGCCCGCGGACCACGTGATACGGCCATCTGCAGCCAGCCTTTTCACGTTGCGGTTGTAGTACCCGAGTAGGCTCGAAGCGTTCGTCCAGCCTGTTCCGACTCCCACCAGCGCACCGCCGTCGGCCGTGGGGAAGACCCCTCCTGCGAAAACAGAATCTCTCGCGACGTTGTCGGCCAATTGCCGAACCCAGCGAGTGCGCGCCGCTTCGGCGGTGACCTCCAATTGCTGCACCCACAAAATGTCGGCGCCTCCTTGCAGCAAGAAGCTGCCGTCCTCCGAGAATGCGAGCCGCTTCGCCGTGTCCAAGTACCAATAGTCGCCGCTGTCGAAACGGGCATCGACTTCGATGGGCAGCGCCGACTCCTGGCTGCCATCCTCGTTCAACGCGACGAGCTTTCGCCCGTCTGTCGAGTCCGCGACGAGGTAGACTTTGCCGTCCGGCCCGAGCCCCAACGCGTCCAGCTGAACCAGGTCGGCGCTAGGCATGCTCGACGCCAGCAGCTCTCCGTTGGCGCTGACATGGTCGATACGCACCTGCGACCCGCTTATCGCAGTCGTGCCCCCTAGGTACAGCGAGCCGTCGGGGGCAACGATGAAGCTGTTCACCCAACCGAGCCCGGCTTGCAGGCTCAACGGGGTCGCCTGCCCGTCGTCACCGGCGAAGCGCACGAGCCAGGGATCTTCCGCGAATCGCACTACGACGCTGCCGTCTACGCCTGCTTTCAGCTCCAGCGGGCTGCCAGTGAAGTCCGCCTTCCAAGCGGGCTCCGGTGCGGTTGCCGGCGCGCTGCAGACACAGGCTTCACAGCCGCTCGCGGAACACCGCTGCACGCCGTCGCAGCCATTTGCTGTCTGGCACGTCTCCATGGTTGCCTTGCAAAGGCACTCGGAGCACGAATTGCCTTCACAGGTTTGGACGCCTGGGCAGCCGGCATCATCGAAGCACGTGAACTCTCTCGGCTCCTGCGTCAGGTCTCGCTGTTGCCCACTATTATCGGGTGAGCTGCACCCCAGCGCTAAGACGACCCACCACACCCAGCTTTGCTTGCTCATCGGAACCGACCCCTCGACGATGCGGGAAGACGCTGCGGTCGGCAAGCAAATTTCCGAACGCCAAAGCGCGTGGTCGGCGTCTGGAGGAAGGGCCGTCTTCTTCTTCGTACTCGCTCGTACTCGTGCGGAGGCGGGGGCATTCACACTGCGGAGCTCACGACCACCATCGCCTGCGTGGCGCATGAGGCTCAATCTCATCCCGGACCAATCGGCTGCGCTCCAGGTCTCGCTGGACAACGCGTCCTGGACGAAACTCGTGACGCTAGGGAGAGCGTCATCGTGAGGGGGGCGCCCGTTCTCCGGGTTTTGCGTCATTTGTATAGGAAATTCGAAAAGTTAGCGCGGCCGTGGCTCCGCCGGTCGCCATCGGATCCGCGACGTCATGCACCCAAGGGGTCGAGCGATCGGTGCTACCTGATGAGGCATGGGCGACCATCACGCGGAGGCCACTCTCGCAAGCGAGCGCAATGTTCTCGTTGCCTCTTCCGACCAGCGCCTCGGTTTCGACTTCTTTGGTGCGGTGGTTGACGACTTGCCCGAGGACGTCGTGGGTAAGACAATCTACCTTACGGGTGACGTCGCGAGGCTTCGCGGGCGCTTCGAGGGTGCTGCGCGCGTCTTCGCGGTGCAGGGACTGGCGAGCAATCACGACTCGGTCGAGCCGGTTCACCTCGGCCGAGTTCCGCTGCGAATCGGTGATGTTGGCGTTTACTATCGGCGCCTCTTCGACGATGGGGATTTCTTCCGCCGCATCTCTTCGGAGCACACCTTCCAGAGCCTCACCGAGTCTTCGAAGCCTTCCAAGGCGCATCGCACGGGCATCTACCTGACGCCGGTCAGTCAGCAGGGCGACGAGCTTCGCTTCCATTTGCTGCGCTGCTCTACGAATCTCTCCGGTCCAACGGAGAACTTCTGCGCGACGGATCGGCTGATCGTGAACGCACTGAACGAGGAAGCCGACGTGATCTTTCGCGGACGCGCGCCGCTCAATCATGTGCTGGCGCAGCTCTACCCCAGTACGAAAGCGAACATTGGTCCCAAGCAAACCAAGGCGAAAATCTCCGCGCACGCCGACAAGACCAAAGACATGCCAGTCGGCGGCATCATGGCATTTTGCACCTTCTACGATGGGTTGGGGGAGCTAGCGCCGCTACCGGACGATGCGTTCGACTATGGCTACAAGAAGAGGAGCGGACTCACGAGGCTCCATTTCCGACTGAAGGACCCGGCGCGCCACCGCGCTGGTCTGCCGCCCGATTTCTCGTTGACCCTGTATCCGGGCTCGGTCTTCTTCATGCCGCTGTCGACCAACCGGCTCTACACGCACGAAATCCAGGCGTCGGTGCTCGACGCGGAGATGCTCCCCACCCGGCTCGGGTACGTCGTGCGGTGCTCGAAGACGCAGGCCATTCACGCGCAGGGCAGCACTTTTCTCGAGATCGATGGGCAGCGGGTGCCCCTCGAGCGACCGACCCAGTCGGGTATGGACGTGCTGCGCGCGCTCTACGCGGCCGAGAACCGATCCGACGCCTTCGTCGACTACGGCGACCGGTTCCGATTCAGCATGAACGAGGGCGACTACAGGGCTCCGGATCGAAAAGCGTGACCGACGAGTTCAGATCTTGGCGCCTGGCTACGCCCGCACCTTCGTTCGAAGAGCTACTCGCCTCGGTACGGTTCGACGACGTCACGAAGGGGCGGCGCGGGGCGGTACTCGTCGACGCTGACGCGAGCGGGGTCCCGATTGTGCGCACCACGACGCAGTACACGGCGGCAGCGCAGCCGTTTGCGCCTATTCACGCTCGACTCGGACAGGCGATTCGTGAAAGCGGTCACCTGCCGCAGCCCTTCAACAACGCCCTCGTCGAGCACTACACGAGCGCTTACGCGAAGATGAAGCGCCACTCCGACCAGGCCCAGGACCTGGCAGACGGATCCTGGATCGCCGTCTACTCGTGCTACCGCGAGCCGGAGCGGCCGTCGCGTTGGTTGATGGTTCACCCAAAGGAGTCCGGCGCCGCCTTCGAGCTTCCGTTGGAGCACGGTAGTGTCGTCGTGTTCTCCCTCCACAGTAACCGGCGCTTCACGCACGCGATCAGTCTGCGCTCGTCGGCGCCGGACAACGAGTGGTTCGGAATCACGTTTCGAACGTCAAAGACCTTCTTGCGCTTCATCGACGGATGTCCGACCCTCCCGCACGGCGCGCCGCTGACGCTGGCAAGCGAGGACCAACGTCGCGAGCTCTTGCAGATGAGGCGCCGCGAGAACGAGGAGACCGGCTTCGTCTACCCTGCGACCTCGTACACGCTCAGCGAAAGTGATCTGCTGCCGCCGGTGGGCCACACGCACGGCACGAGGCAGGGCGCATGATCGACACTTCTGGGTCGATCTCCTTCGTCGACGTGCACTACGTCGGCGAAGGAGCGCGATCGGCGTGTGTCACGGTTGGGAGCTGGACAGACGTCGCGCCGCACTACGAATGGACCATCGATGTCCCGCAGGTGGCGGAGTACCGACCCGGCTACTTCTTCGAGCGCGAATTGCCCTGCGTCTTGGCCGTACTGGAACGAGCTCCTACCGAACCGAGCATCGTCGTGGTCGACGGCTACGTGGTGCTGGACGCACAGGGGCGACCGGGTCTCGGTGCCCACCTTTTCGAGCGCCTCGGTAAGCGTATCGCCGTCGTCGGTATCGCGAAACGCAGCTTTTCCGGTAGCGACTTCGCAGTGCGCGTCGTGCGCGGCGCGAGCCAAAACCCGTTGTTCGTCACCGCGCTGGGCATGTCCGCCACCGAAGCCGCCGATCACGTCCAGCACATGCCCGGTCCTCACCGTATCCCGACACTGTGCACTCGCGTCGATCACCTCAGCCGCGGCCTAGCCACGCCCACGCACCAGCTTACTTAGTGGCCGTTTCGAGGGCGGGGGGCTCGGATATCGGAGTGCAAAAGCCCGACGGCGGGGCGGTGCTCCGCGCGGCTGCGACGAAGCGTTCGGACCCATCTGGCTCGTCGGCAAATTTCGAGGACCGCGGATGGCTAGCCGAAGAGCTCCGGAGGAGCGCCGCCTCCTACCGGCTGCGAGTGCGGCTCAATCCGTAGCCGAGAAGGACATACCGTGGACCAAGTCAGTGTGCCCGAGTCGCGCGCATGAAGAGCTCGTTGGATTGAGCACGTGATGGAAGAGTCACTCTTGACAACTTCGTCGAGCCACGTCATCTTGTGCGTCCTTCGCCAAGCGAAGAGAAGGGAGATGCTGCTCATGCCGAAAAATCAAATCGCATTCCGTGTTGTCATCTCCGGCGCCTCGGCGTAACCCGCCCCGCGTCTCGAATTTAGCGAAATTATAGGCTTTTTCGCCAAGGCGAAGCCTGCCGGTTCGTGTTTCACGGTCCGGCTTCAAGGATTGGTGTTGCCTCATGGGCAAGCTGCGCAAGGCGCGCGGCGGCACGGATCCAGGCGCGGGTTTCCGCGTGCTGCGACTCGAACAGCTGCTGCGCGAAGAACTGAACTCCATCCTCGATGGGGAGCTCGGTGACGAACGCTTCGACGGCGTTCGCGTCACCCTCGTGGAAGTGAGCCGCGACGTGTCGCGCGCTCGCATCTGGTACTGCATGACCAATGAATACGACGCCTCACGCGTCGCTCGAACCGAACAGGCCTTCGACCACGCGGCAGGATTTCTGCGCGCGCGGTTATGCGAGGCCTTGTCTCTGAAGCGCATGCCGGAGCTCAAGTTCCGGCACGACCCGGCGGCGCGCATCGAGCCCAGCCTGCCGGAAGAAGAAGTGAGCTACTGACATGTCCACCAAGAACCTCGCGCGCACCGTGATCGAAGGCGGGCGCGCCAACTTCAACAAGTTCCAGCGGCGCCATTCGAACGCGGTCGAGCGGGCGCACGTCCATCAGCTCGAGCGCGCGCTGTGCCGCGCCAGCGAGCTCGAAGGCGCGGTGTTCGAGCCGCGGCAACCCGTTCATCGCGCCTTCGACGACAAGCTGGGGCCAGCCCTACGTTGGCTCCGCAGCCAGGCAGGGCGTCCGTGGGACAAGGTACGGAGCGAGCTATTCGCTCGTTTCGACATCCGCACCACCGCCGGTCGCCACATCCTGTTCGATCATCTGCTGTCCGAGGTATCCACGGTTCCGCCCACTCGCTACGAGCGCCAACGCCGGTTCACCATTTCGGCGCGCGGCATCTTGCTCTACCGTGGCCGCGAGCGCTTTCGCGCTCTCGGTCGTCGCGCGCCGTTGTGCGAGCCCGAGCACGTGCTCGTGGCCTGGCTCGCGGGGCGCCGTGTCGCAGCTCATGGCGAGCGGTTCTATTGGCTCGTCCCCACTAAGAGTGGAGCCTATCGTCAAGGTCGCGAGCTCGACACGCCAGACAGCGCGCGCTTCGCGGCCCTGCCGGCCTGGTTCCGAGAGCGACACCAAGGGGCGAGCTCGCCGCCGGAGGTCCAGCGCTGATGTCGACGTTGATCAAGGGCGGTAGTGTGCCCATCCGGCTCTGGGCCAATCCGCACGAGGTCGAAACGGCCGCGATGCGCCAGCTCAAAGCCATCGCAAGCCTCCCTGGGTGGCGCAGCACCTGGCCGTCATGCCCGATGTGCACGTGGGTAGAGGCGCAACCGCCGCTGCGTCAGCCATCATCGTCAGACAATGTGCAGCGCAACATCTCGTCGCTCGCTCACGATCGTTCAGATCACCGAGACGGCACGAAGTCTGACTGGCAACGCTTTTGCAACGACGAGTCGCGGAATGTCACGCTCGCTCGCGCGAGCTCCCTTGTGCTTTCGCTTGCGCTGCTGTCACCAAGTGATCTAGTATCTTGGTCGCGGTGAGTCTGGGGCGAGTGGAATCAGCTGCAGTCCTAGCCGACTCATCGGGTGGGTGAGGACGATAGGGAGGAAACATCATGACTGGGAAACGACTTGCGTATGCGATCACGTGTGCAGCGTTGATCGGTTGTAGCGGGGGCGTGGAGCAGGACCAGGAGGGAGCGAGCGAAGGCGTTCCAAGCCCGACGCCGAGCGTTGCCGTCGAGCCTAAGGTACCGGTTCCAAAGGGAATTCCGGAGGGATTGAGCGCGAGCCCAGAGGCCCTATTTTGTAAGGGATCCGAGCGGGTTGCTCAGGGAGTCGTCGGTCAGGCAGAGCCCGACGTTTATTATCCCGAAGCGATGAACCGAAAGCTCGTCCAGCATCCCGAGCTGCGTGAAAAAACGGGCCTGACTTCCGTCAAGACCTGCAGTGAGGCTCGCTCGTTCATGAGCGACTACAAAGACGTGCTGCAAGCACGCCCCGAGCTGTTCATTGCGGATCAACTCGATGTGTCGCCGCAAGTCTTTCGGCCCGAGAGCGAAGACGTTCGCGTTCAGCCGCCGGAGGTCTTGCCGATCGAAGCGTTCGGCGAGAACGTCGGTGAGCACAGCGACGCCATCCTCAACGGCAACTCGACGACGCAGTACGGCGCCGTGTTGATCAGTGACACGGCAGGCAACTGGTGCAGCGGCATTGGCGTTTCCAAGTTTCATCACTTGACCTCTGCTCATTGCTTCGCCGGCACGAGCGGCTGGTTCCGAGGCGCCATTTCACGCTACGGTTGCAGCGGCGGCTCGTGCTTCTTGATCCCGGCGCTGTATTCGGAGATGTGGCTCTACCTGACCCGCAATCCGAACTACACCGGCGGCGGCGATTATGCGGACGACGTGTCTGTCGTCACCATCTATCACATCTACGACGACGGCTCAGTCACCTTCCCAGACCCGGCCGCCGGCAACGCGCTGCGACTTTGGCTCGGCAGCCTCACGGCCAACTCCACCGTCGCCACGATGTACGGCTACGGTCCGAACGCCATCAACGGTACCGGCTCATTCGTGCTGCGCAGCGGGACGAACACGATCAGCTCGGAGAGCGCTGGTTGGTTCTGGGCTACACGCACGGGCAATCAGGCGCTATGCCAGGGTGACTCGGGCGGCCCAGCCGTAGTCAAAACGGACAAAGCCACCGGCATCGCTTCGACCGTTTCGTCGGGCCCCTGTCCGGCAGTCGGCGGTTGGTCGCTGTGGACGCGCATCAGCAACCAGATTGGGTGGATCGAAGGGGTGATGGCCTACCCCAACGGCGTCGGATATACCTGCAGTCGGTTCGGCGCTGGAGCCTCGGCGTACGCTCGCTGCTGGTGAGCTGCTCGTGCGGGACAGCCTCCCGCAGTATGAGAAGTGCGCGAGTCGTGCCGGCTCGCGCACTTCGACTTCCAATCATCGGAAATGCATGCAAACCCGAAAATTTCTGTTCGTTCTCCTTAGTTTTGCTCCGCTACAGCTGGCCTGCGCAACAGGAGAAGGGCAACAGCCAGCCAAAGACGGACGTCCGCCCACTCAGGGCGTCACGCTCGCCTACCCCTGCCGCAACGCTCAGCCTTATGAATACGACGCGCTGCTGCCGATGGGCAGCAAAGCGAGCGCGCTAGTGGCCGAGCTCGGCAAGTCGCGCTCGGCGCCGGAGGCGCGCCAGCACTTCGCGTCCGAAGCAGGCGCCGCAGTGCCGCCAGCTCGCGTGCTCTCGCTGTCTTTCGAACGTGCTGGCGACCAAGCAACGTATCAGGACGACTGCGGTGCGCCGCTCGTCAACATACCAGTCCTACTCGCCGTTCAAGTCTCCGGCGGCGAACGCTGGCAAGCCAAGGCCCGATTGCAGGTCAAACAAGACCGCACCGCAACCGTGCGAGTCGAGGACGAGCAAGCTCCCGTGCAGTTGAGCGCGCGCTTCACACAGCAAGATCTCGACGTGGAGCTGACGCCGCGTGGCGCCGTCAAGCCGACGCGCTTCTCCACCCTGTGCGGGGTCGAGACCGCTCCCAGCGTCGCAAGCTCCATCGGCGTCGAGCTGCCGAAGCTGATCGCGCCCGCCGAGGTGCGTTCATTCAGCTGCATCAGGCCGAATGGCACGCGCGCTCTGCTGGACGAGCCCATGTCGGTGAAGCTCCTCGAGCACGACATCGACGCCTGCGCGCCACGAGCGGGCGCGCCAGCTACGTTCGACCTCGCGGTTGCCGTGAACGCCGCATGGGCAGAAGCTCCGCTGCGGGGACAAGGTTCGTTAACCCGAGAGAACGATGCTTCAGCCTTGCATTTCCGCGTCCACGGCAAGGCACGCTCCGCCACTGGCCTGGCGACGCTCCTGCCCTGCGCGGCGAGCGACGCCAACGTCTCGGTGGCGTTCGAAGGGGGAGCTCGCGGCCCTGCTCCAGGCCGTCGTGAGCCGTACAAGCTCACCTTCACGTTCTCGTGCGAAGACGTTCGAGTCGAGTGCAGCGCCGAATAGGAACAGCAGCCCTCTGGGCTCAGCCAACGGGTAGACTGTTCCGACAGCTCGTTACGTGAGCGGCAGCGTGCGCCGCAGCGCGTTCGGCCTCACCATCGATCCGCTCGGCATCGTGACCGATCAGCTTTGTCGTGCCCGACTTGGCGGAGCCGGCAGCGGGGACCGTCTTCGGTGCTGAGCAAGAGCCGGATGCCAGCGCTTTTGCGCTCTCAGTTGCCCTCGAGGAAGCGGCCAGCGTGCTCGACGATGCCGCGCATCGAGGCCTGCGCCGCGCAGGGCCCGGCTACGCTGACCGTTTGGCGGTGATGGCCCAGCAGCTGGGCCGTGCGGGGCTTGCCCGGTTCGCGGTAGCGGTTCGCAGCGTCGTGTCGAGCTGGTGCGCGGCGTCACCGTCGGTGCTCATCGCCGGCTCGATGGATTCACTCGTGCCGTACTCGAGGAGCAGCGCATTGAAATGCGCATACGCGCGGTCGGATAGTGCTGGGTCGAGTCACGCAAATCTCGCGCGCTTTTGCGCGGGCGCGTGTATACTGGAACCAGTTACATACGGGAGGATCGAGGATGGGAAAAATGATGGGTTTACGTCGGGCTGGGGTGTCGTGTGCGCTCGGTGCGCTGCTGGCCGCGGGGGCGGTTGGTTGCAGTGTGGATGCGACTGCAAGCGCGGGGGAAGAGGAGGTGGTGGGCTCGCAAGAGCTCGCCTTACAAGGCGGAGCCGACGGCGCCTTCACCGGACCCGCCACGGCCGTGGGCTTTTTCGCCAACAGTACGACTTTCAAGGGTTGCAGCGCGGTGTTGGTGACGCCGACCAAGTTTCTCACGTCGGCGCACTGCGCTTGCGGCGCCAAGCAGCCGACGCCCAGCGAGCCGAGGCATAGGTTCTCTCCGTCGATCTTCAGCAACTTCAAGTCGCGGCTGATCGATCTGCAATCGTTTCCGGGCTACAACTGCAGCGACTCGTACTACACGAATGATATAGCGGTCGGAACGCTGGAGGATCCAGTGCCCGCTGACATCGGCGTTGCCGACTACTTCGGGCCCATTCCCGTGTTTCTCGACAGGCTCGGCAACCTGGACACGGCCGACGCCATCGTGGTCGGTTATGGCTTGGGCGCGAGTCCCGGCATTCCGCGCGCTGGCATCGTGCACCCAACGGCCGGCGGAACGTTCTGGACGGGCGTACGGAGCGGCCAACCTCACATCGAAGAGGGGGATTCTGGCGGTGGTTTGCTGTTTTGGGACCGGCTCACACGGCGCTACGTGGTGGCAGGCGTGAACAAGGGCTACGACAGCACGTATGACTACTGGACGGCAACGACTGGCCACGAGGATTGGCTAGCCGAGCAGACGGATCGCCCGCTCGACTTCTCGTTGAAGGACGTCGCGGTGATGAGCACGACCGGTGTCGCCAAGCTCAACGATCGCGTCGAGGTGCGCCCCGCGGTTGCGGACGAGCCCGTAGTCGTGGCGGGAGCCCGGGTGGAGCTCGGCGCGAGCTCTGCCATGACGGGCAGCGTCTTCGCGCGGGGTGGGGTTACGATGCGCAGCTACTCGACGGTCAGCGGCAACGTGCGCGCCTGGGCCGGAATCGACAAGCAGCGTGACTCGTTCATCGCGGGCGAGACGCAAAACGGCGGCTACGTACGGCTTACACAATTGCCAGTGTCGGCCCCGAACGATGCCGTCTTCACCAGCAACAACAACTACCAGCTCGAGCCGGGGCAGACCTGCGGCGCGGCGGGCCTCCCTTCACAGATCATCGGCGACCTGCGGATCGCTCGTGGCGCGCAGTGCCGACTCAAGGGCGGCGCCTACTTCATCCGTTCGATCACCGTCGAGCCGGGCGGTGTGCTCGAGATCGATCCAGTATCCACCGTGATCCACACCCGCTCGATGACGCTGCGCGGCTCGCTGAGCTCGTCGGCGAGCAAGCTCGTGCTGCTCGTCTGGGGGGCAACGATCCTGGAAGCGCCGTTTTCTGGCACCCTGTTCGGTCTAGGCGGCGGCGTAATCATGGCGCCGTTCACTTACAATGGCGCGTTCTTCGGCCGGTCCATCGAGGTGCACCAAGGCGCCATCATCAATCACGTCCGAACGGAGACTGGCATCTTCGACTGACGCTTCTTCGAATTCGACTGGCGCGAACGCCTACCGGCTCACTGCAGGGTCGGCGTTTGCCAGTCGATGTTCATCGCGATATCCAGCTGGAAATTGCCTTCTTGCGGCTTGATGGCGATGGCCGTGGTGGCGTTTTGGCCCTTCAAGAACTTGTCGACGAAGGCCTTCACGCTCGCCACCTGCGAGGCGGGAGCTTGGCAGTGGCCGTGGTTGCTGGTGAAGTCGAAGCCCACGTGGTCGTCCGCGCCGAACGCCTTCCACACTTCCTTGGCGACGTTGACCGACTTCCAGCCGGACTCATCGCCGAGCCACTCGTAGTCCTGATTTCCGAGCGCGATGAACGCGCGCGGCGCGACCATCGCGATCAGCTCGTGATGGTCGTGCGGCAGGCCGTACGGGTCGAGCTTCTTCATGCTCTTCATGAACCAGCTGCCGCTGGTGTTGTCGATCTTCTCGATGTTGGTGCCGGTGCGCGTCGTGAAATCTTGCGAGGTGCGCCAGGAGTTGATGCCGCCGCCTCCTGATTCCTGCGCGACCGTGAGCGCCACGCGCTCGTCGAACGCGCCGCCGAAGAGAGCCATTTTTCCGGCGTACGAGCAGCCGTGCACGGCGATCTTGCTCGGATCCACCTTCAGCTGATCCTTGAGCTTCACGATGCCGTCGATGAGGCGACTGATGCCCCACGACCACGCCGCGTAGTTGCCGATCTTCCCATAGAGATCCGGGTACACCTTGTAGAAGGGGTCGGATTGGAACTGCGAGTCGTCGGACCCATATTTGACGACTTGGTCGTGCATGAACGGCACCTGCACGCAGCCGCTCACCAGGCTGGCGTTGCCGTTCATGCCGATGGCCACGCAATCCGAGCCGCTCGCCGCGCCTACCGTCGAGCTCAGCGTGATCGAGCCGGAGCTGGTCGTCACTTTCACGCTCAGCTTGCCATCCGCGAAGGTGGCGTCCACCATCGGCGGCTCGGGTTTCGGACCGATCTCGTACTTCTCGATGTCTTTCTTGATCTCGTTGCGCCGGCACTTCCATGCCGCCTTGGTCGAGATGCGCGTGCCGTCGTGCATCGCGAACGGGTCCGGAAGCTTCTGATTCTTCTTCAGGTCGGCGGCCATCGAGGTGCAGTCGGCTCCGCTGTTTTCGCTCGTTCCGGGGCCGCTCGGCGTTCCCCCGGTCGCCACACCACCGCTGCCGACGCTCGGGGCCCCGCCGGCGCCACCACTGGGACTGCCGCCGGTTGCGACGCCACCGCTGCTGCTGCCGCTCGTCGCCGGCATGCCTCCGCTGCTGGGAACGCCGCCGCTGCCGGGAACGCCCGCGCTCGTGGGAGCTCCAGCGCTGCCGCCGGTTGCGACGCCGCCGCTCGTGCTCGGCGTGCCGGCGGTACCTTCGCCAGGGTCGGCCACATCACTGCAAGCGGCTAGCAAGGCGCAGCTGAAGAGCGGAACGACGACGGCGACGGCGCGATGTCGAATCTGAATGGTCATGTGTTGTGCTGGCGCGACACAGCCGTTGGAACGAGGCTGCGCGCGGCTCGGGTTAGCAGTGCAGCTCACCGCACCATTCCGTCAAACAACCCACTTCGATTCGCGATCTCAGGGCGCACACATTTTGGCGCTGTCGTCGCAACGCGCGCGCATGACGGGTGAAAAATCGTTCACCTGCGGGATGGCAATTGCAAGCGATGGTGAAAAGGCCGGTGTGACTCCAAGCGCTTGGCCCGACCGACGCCTCCTCGACCTGTTCGTATCGAATTGCCAATCATCCAGGCCCCGATGGCGGGCGCATCGGGGGTCGAGCTGGTGCTGGCGGTGGCGGCAGCTCAAAGTATTGTCTTGGGTCGCGTAAAGTTCGCAGCCGAATTGCCGCGAAGTGCCGGCTACGACTAACAAATATACAGCGGCGTTCGTGCCGTCGAATCTGGCGACCGCAATCCGCACGCTGGTGGTCTTGCTGCTGTCGTGGGCGATCGTTTTTGCCACGGGTGACCTACAGGCGTGGCGAGAGCTCAGGAGTCGCTCCTTGCTGTTCCTAGTACTATCCGGGCTGGCGACGGGCGTGTCCTGGCTGGCCTACTTCAAGGCGTCGGACTCGGCGCCGGCCTGATCGTGGTCGGGTCGCTGCTCACGCTCAGCTGAACGCGCATGATGTCGCCGCAGCTGTTCGCTCCCGCTCGAGATCGCTGGCTGGCGCTGGGCGGCTTCGGGGGATAGGCCGTCAGCCCGAGCGGCCCTGGGGTTGGCGGTCGACGTAACCTTTCTTTATCCGCCGTTTTGGTCCCGGAAGGCGCCTTGGTGAAGCCGCTGTCGTCGACCGCCTGCTGCTCAGCACGAACAACAGCTTCACGCCGAGCGAGCGGGTCCGGCCGAGAGCCCGCGTCAGAGTGCAGCCGCTGCAGCAGAGCCGCCGACTGAAGCGACGCCTTGTTCGGCGTACTGCCAAAATCCGGTGACTATCCCCGGTCCCGACTACCAGGGCGTGAGCATCGGCACGGGTGCCACTTGCTACCAAACCATGGCCAACCTCAGCAGCGGGGAGTGCGGGAACTTCGTGGCGCCGCGCAGCCTGTCGATCAACGGCCAGGTCATGTCGTGCAGCAGCAACTGGAGCAGCTTGCCCCCGCCGGTGAACGGCGGCTTCTGCATCTACACCACGGCTGGTGACCAGCCCTCGGCCTACTTCACGCTCCAGTGAGCGAGAACCGACGGATTGAGCGCCAGCGACGTAGCGTCGCCCTGATCGACCCGCGAGCACCTGCTGGCGCTACATGCTAGAGGGCTCACCGAGAGCTCTCTTGCCAGCTAGTTTGGTTGATTTTTGCAGCCTGGTGGCGTGTGGGGTGCTGGTCGTGGCCGGCTGTCGGTCGCACACGCCCGTTTGTGACGGTGCCGACTGCAAGGCGACCGGCTCGGGCGCTGCCGACGGCGTCGCCGGCGCCGGCAGCACGCCAGACAACGCTGCGGGTGCGGGCGGCGCCGCAGCGCGCGAGCCCGAATGCACGAGCGACAGCGACTGCACGCGCGGTACGGCGTGCGACGGCGTCGAGCGCTGCGTCGAGGGCCGTTGCCAAGACGGCCAGGCGCCGCGCTGTGATCACGGAACCGAATGCGATCCCAATTCGATCGACGGCGCTTGCGTCTACACCGAGCAGTCGCCGTGGCTCTTGATCACGTTCGACGAGCGCGTCGTCGGTCTGCCGCGCCACCTCTTGGGCAGCATGCCTCTCGCCACGCTGGCCGAAAGTAGGGACAAAAAGCTCAGCCCGTTCTATCTGGCCACCTGGTCGCCGAGCGGCGCAGACGCTCTGGTGATCACCCAAGAACCGGAGCAAGGCTTGTCTCTGGCACGCCTGCAGTTCGGCTCCGGCCTGCCCGCGCCGCTCGCGCCGTTCGAAAACCTTCCCGATTGGTTTCCGACCGCCGAAGTCGGAACGACCTTCGCCAGCGACGGCTCACGCATGGCTGTCGACGAATGGACACAGGGCTCTCTCTTCATCGTCGATCTCGAAGATCCACCGCTACCCACGCAGCTTGCTGAATCGAACATTTCCGGTTTCTGCGAAGACCCCAAGACTTGGCTCAGCCCGCGCGGGCTGGCGTCGATCGTCAATGGCAAGGTGGCGGTCCAGGAGCCGGGAGGCGTGCTCTCGCCCGACGCGCGCTGGCTCGCGCAAATCGGCCCCGACGCCGCGCTCGTGCCCTGCACCATCGGTGCCGAAAGGCTGCCGCTCGGATTTGGGGCCAACCTGTTCTTTAGTCCTGATGCCCACTTCCTAGCCGCCGAGCTCGACGACGGCAGCCTTCGAGTCTTCTCTCTCCGCGACTCGACTCAGCCGGCCGAGGTTTGGACGCACCCGCAAGCCAAGTTCCGGAACTTCAGCGGAGACAGCGCTTCGATGCTCTTGCAGCCTGCGGGCTTCGAGCGGCTTTCGTTCGTGGATCTCACTGCCGACGAGCCGGCGACGGCCGAGCTGGAGCTCGACCCGTCCGCCTACGTCGAGTTGATCGGCCCCGGAGCGCTGCTGGCGTTGGACCTGGGCTCCGGCGAAGAGACGCTCATGTGGCAACCTTTTCGCGCCCTCCAGGCTCCAATGCCCGTCGCGAAGGGCGTCATTGTGCAATCCGACGCCGCCCGTGGCATGGCCGTCGTGCGTCGCGATAGCGGCGAAAAGCTGGAAAACACGGTCTTGGTGCGCTTCGACCGCGACGGCTTCCGGCTCGACTCGCTTGCGCAGGTGGACGCGGGCAGCGAGGACCACAGCACGTTTCTCGCGCCGGATGGCAGCGGCGTCGTTCAGATGTATGAGCGCGATCTACTGACCTTGATCGACTGGTTTCCGATCGACCCCAAGACCGGAGATCTCTTGTCAAAGGTTCCGCTCGCCGAGGGCGCTCACGCGATGGAGTTTCAACCGTGGCGCTGAGAGATTGGCTCACCGTGTTGCTGCTCGGTTGGCTCGTCACGAGCTGTCGAGACACCTCGTTCTGTCAGGGTGCCGGCGACTGCCCCTCGGAACCCGGAGCCGCCGCCCAAGGACCAGCCGGAGGCACGTCGAGCGGCAGCGGTGAAGAAGCTGCTCCCGACCCTGACGGCGGTCAGAGCGCCGGGCACGACGGCGGAGCGGGGATGAGCGGCTATTCAGATGCTGGCGCACCTACGGCAGACCAGTGTCCGGCCGGCTACGGGGAGTGCGACAGCTCCAGCCTCACCGCGTGTGAAACGAACCTGCTGCGCAATGTGCGCCATTGCGGAGCCTGTAAAAATGCCTGCGACGGCCTGTGCGTCTTGGGCAATTGCAAGCCGCCCGAGTTGCTGTTCAAAGACGGCGGCCCCAGTCGAGTCGTTGCCACACAGGATGCAGCTTTCGCGGTCCTGACGGATCTCGCCAACCAGCACCATGCGCTCTACCGTTTCGACCTGATCACCGGTGACGCGGGGCTCGTCACTCAGCTGGATTCGTCGGAAGATTCGATTTCGCTCGGCGTCGACCATGTCTATCTCGATGCCGGCGGACAAGTCCTCGCCGTGAGCCTCGATGGCTCGACGATAGCGCCGGTCGAGAACGAGGCCGGCCCGATCTCGACACATAGCTTCGGCGCCACGGGTCAAGGGCTCTACTACATCGATGCGGACGACGACGAAAGCGTTTGGACCCTCTACTATCGCCCCAACCACGCCACGAAATGGCAGGTGCTCCTCGACCAGGCCGACCGACTCCAAATCGAAAGCGCAGGGCTCGGCGCGCTGGCGCTCGTCAGCACCGATGCGTCCGGTGTAGAGCACGAGCTGACACTGGTCGTCGGCGACAAGCTCACTTCCCTCGGTCTCCTGCCGGTCGGCTGGCAGGATCTCATCGTAGTCGACGAAGAAATTGCAGTGCTCGTCACCCGCTCCAGTGTGGAGCCCAGCGAGCTCTGGTGGTTCCCTTCTTCTTCACCCTTGGCTTCGCCTCCGGCGTCGTCACCCGAACCGCCTCCTGTCGGTCCTCCCCCCGTCAGCTATCCCGTCGACTCGGTGCTCTACGCTTCGCACCCGCTGAAGCTCGCGCCGCCCTGGGGCGTGGCACTGCAGACGCGCTCGGGCCTCCTGGACTCGGTGCGCGCGTATTCGCGCGGCGGGCCGCAAGGTTGGGCTGCAGGCATCTCGCGCCAGTCAAGCCTCGCCTTCATCAACCGCACCCAGGTCTGGTACCTCTACATCCCGAACTGGGTGGACCCTCCGCTGCTCTACCGCTCGGCTTTGATCATCGCAGAAGAAGACCTTTGATCCCGCCGTCCGTGCAAACCCCGCGGGGTGAAGTCGCCGGAGTCGTCAAGCCCTTCCGACCACGGTCGATCTGACTCTACGTCCCCCTATCCGCGCTGGAAAAGCGCCGCGTCAGACTGATGGTCTTCTCGTCAACGGCCTGACCGCCACTGAGCTGCGCCAGAAGGTGCGCCTCACGACGCGCAATTCGCCGACTCCGGCAGGCCACACCGCTACCGCGTTCGCCACCCCACCCTCGGACGAGCTTTTGATCGGCGGCGGCGCAGAATCGCTCTGGGGTGCCGCGCTAGGATTTCTCCTAGGCCCGCTCAGCAAGCGGGCGGGGGTGCCCCCACCGTGCAGTGCTCGCCCTTCGGGCTGCGCGCTTCCTGCCTCCCCCAAATTCCGTGCTCGCCCTTCGGGCTGCGCGCGGAATGGAGGGAGGCCGTCGCTGAGCGGCGCCTGAACGGGGCGCTGCTTGCTTCTGAAGGATTCCCACGAAGTTACGGGCATGCGATGCGGAAAATGCTGGGCCGAAGTGTGCTCGAGCGCGTCGCAATAAGTTGGGTGCGTGGCCACGATGACGCGAGCCGATGGCGGCGGCGCGCGCCCTGGGCGCGCGACTCGCGACGAAGGGGTCACGCCATCGCAAGCCTCGTACGTACACGTATTCAACAAGACGCGCATCGCTGAGACGCAAGAACAACGGCTGCGACTTTGAGCGACCAAAACGCCGTGGGGCCGACGTGTCTGCGCAATTTAGCCGAATACGTATGCGTACTTGAAAGAGCAGACCGAACAGGGTTCCCACGCACACGCGCCTGTGGCGCCAGACATGCGGAGCTTGACCTGTGGCGGCGAGACCTCTGACTTTGAGGGTGCGGCGCCAATCGATCAGAGCCCCCACGTGTACGTCGATCTCCCGTTTCACCCTCAAACGCGGATTCTCGAGGGGATACCTCAGTGTTTGCTTGCAGTTTGACAGCTCGCAGTTGACGAGATCACGCACGCCGCCAGCGCCAGCAGCCTGCCGGGCTCCGCGAGAGGCGCACGCTGCGCGCCGCGCCAGTGATGTACGGCGCGACACGGTGGGTGCGCGTCACGCAGCCTGCGCCGGGGAAGGCTGCGCCCGGCAGGCCGCCAGCGCTGGAGGCTCTCATGCGTTACCGCAAATCGCTCAGCTTCAAGTCAACAGCTCGCCTCGAGCTCTTCGCTCGCCAGCACCGCAGCTCGCTCACGGCATCAGAAGCTCGCCTTTGGTCCGCGCTGAAGGCTCGGCAGCTGGGCGTCACGTTTCGGCGCCAAGTCCCCGTGGGCGGGCAATTCAGCGCTGACTTTTTGGCGCCGAGGCTCGGGCTTATCGTCGAGGTGGATGGCGCGTATCACGCGCGCCGGCCGCGTGCGGACGAGCGTCGCGAGCTGAAGCTGCGCCGTCTCGGCTTCCGCATCGTGCGCGTGAGCGCGCAGCTGGTGCTTGCGGATCTTGCCGCTGCGGTCGCGCTCGTGCGTGCGGCGATGTAGCTCGGCACGTGAAGGCGACGGGTGCTCGGCATGACCGCGCTCGATTGCGCGACTTCGTGGGTCTTCCCCTGCCGCGCGCAGCGCGCGGTGACGCTCGGGTCATTACGACGTGCTGCGTCGTGGCGCGCGAGCACGGCTTTGGGGAAGACCGCAGCCCCGCAGCCCGTCAGGGCGAGGAGCTGCGAGTTGGGGCAGCACTTGCGGAGAGGGCGGGATTCGAACCCGCGCTAGGATTTCTCCTAGGCCCGCTTAGCAAGCGGGTACCTTCGGCCACTCGGTCACCTCTCCAGGTAAGCTTGAGGAAGGGAGCGCGAACGTAGTCGTAGCCCGGCGCGCGTCAAGGAAAACGTTGGGGTTTCGGCGAAGCTCGGCTGTGCCGGCCGGTGGTCCGGTAAGCGCCCTGCAGGCGATATTTTCTTGGGAATCAGCGCTCGGCGCGGAGCCGTAGGGCCATGAGCATGTCGTCGTATTCGGCGTCGTCGACCATGAATGCGCCGCGCAGCCGACCTTCGTGCTGAAAGCCGAGGGCTTCGTACAGGGCGATCGCGCGGTGGTTGTCGTGACGGGTGCGTAGCTCGATGCGAAGCAGGCCGATGTGGCGTGCCTCCAGGATCGCGGCTTCGCACAGCGCGCGGCCGAGCCCCATGCTCCAATATTTTTTTAGCACCGAGATGCCGAGGATGCCGTTGTGCTGCACGCGTGGCGCACCCAGGCGGTTGATACCGACGATACCGGCCAGCTCCCCGGCAATCACGGCCTTCAACATCAAGCCCTTGCTGGGTTCGGCGAGGTTGCGAAGATGCAGCACCTCTTCTTCGGTGTTGCGCGGGTAACCTCCGCCCCCGAACGCGGCAAAATCGGTCTCGGCGCTGACCTGGTTGAAGTAGTCGACTACCGCTGGCGCGTCGGCCTCGACGGCGCGCGAGAGTTCGGCGTGTAGTCCGCCACGGAGCGAGATGGTTTGCGGGAGCGGTGAGAAGGGGTGTGAGGTCATGCAAGCTCATCGGGGGCCGGTGTTTCGAGCCAGAGCGCGCGCCCGTCACTCGATATCGGAGGCTGCAATGCGCGCGGCGTTGTAGCCGCACATGCCGTGCACGCCGGCCCCGGGGTGCGCGTAACTCGAGCAAAGGTACAGCCGCTCGACGGGCATGCGGTACCGAAAGTAGGGGAACACGGGACGAAATACCAGCTGGCGGTTCCAGGCGTTCGAGCCACCTCCGAGATCGCCGCCGATCAAGTTGGCGTTCATACGCTCCAGATCGCTTGGCGCATGCGCTTTGCGGGCGAGCAGCAACGACTTCGTCCCAGGCGCGAGGCCTTCGATGCGCTCGATGATCGCGTCGGCGAACCTATCGCGGTGCGCCTCCCAGCCGCCCGGTACCTGCGAGGGGACTCGTGAGTAGACGTAAAGCGTGTGGCCGTTCTGCGGTGCGCGCGTGCGATCGATCAGGCTCTGTTGGCCGATCACCAGGTAGGGGCGTTCGGGGATGCGCCCGGAGCGCACCTCGCGTACGAAGCGCGACAAATCGTCGAGGCTCTCTCCGGCGTGGACCACGGCGCTGACGCGCGCTTGTGGCAGCGTCCACGGTACGGGTCCGCCGAGCGCCAGATCGAGCTTGAAGGTGCCGAATCCTAGCGGAAAGTTCCGCATTTTCCGGATCACGCGCCCCGGTACATGCTCGGCTTCGAGCAGCTCGAGGCACAGCGAAGGCGCTGAAGTATCGGCTAGCACCGCGCGCGTCGCGCGCACTTCTTCACCGCTTTCGAGCACGACCCCGACGGCGCGTCGCCCGCGCACGATCACGCGCTGGACACGCGCGCCGAGGCGCAATCTGCCGCCGTGCCGCTCGAGCAGTGTGACCAGCGCGTTGGTGATGGCCTGAGCGCCGCCGCGCGGTACCGCGTAGCCTCCGGTGGAGGCGGTCAAACCGAGCATGTAGCCTAGCCCGGAGCCGAACCAGTCGTCGGGCCCCACGTCCACGTGCAGCGCGAGGCTCGGCAGTACGCGGCGCGCGGCCTCGCTTCGAAACAGCGACTTTGCCAGGCGCCGCCCGCTCTTCGCGAACATGGCAGCGATGCGCAGCAAATTTCCGAGGCCCAGGCGCAGCGTAGGGCCTACGGCTGGAAATGGATCCATGAGCGCTTCGAGCAGGCGTGGCTCGATGGAGCGATGGAAGGTGGCGAGCTTCCGCCAGGCCTCGCCATCTCGCTCGCTGCCGAAATGGCGCGCGGCCACCTCCACGTCGCGAGCGATGCAAGCGTAGCTGCCGTCGAGCGCCGGATGACAGCTCTCCAGCTCGGCGTTTTGCCAGACGACGCCGGCACTCTCCAAGTCGAGCGCTCGAAATGCTGGGCTGGTGCGACCAAACGGAAAGAAGCCAGCGCCCACGTCGTGGATGAAGCCCGGCTGCGTGGACTCTTCGCTACCCAGCGCGCCGCCGGGGCGCCTTGCGTTGGCCTCCAGAACCAGCACGCGGTGCCCTCGCTTGGAGAGGGTGCAGGCCGCGGTGAGGCCGTTGGGGCCGGAGCCGATCACCACCACATCGGGGTCGTTCAAACCGGGGCAGCCTAGCTCAGGTGCGCCGGTTCGTCTGGGTCTTGAACGCCCCGCTTGCTGGCTCGCCCGAGGTTCGCTAACGAGCGCTGTGCCTAAAAAAGCAGTGAAGAAGAAAGCGGCCCCCAAAAAGAAGCAGCGGAGCGCGCCGCTTTCTCCCCTGACCGGCAAGCACAAGAGCTTCTTGCGATCGCTGGCGCACCCGCTCAAGCCAGTCGTGCAGATCGGGCATCAGGGCATGACCGAGGGCGTGCTGTCTGCGCTCGAGGTGGCGCTCGAGCGCCACGAGTTGATCAAGGTGAAAGTTTCCGGCGAGTCCGAGCAGGAAGCGGCCGAGCTCGCGCCAGCCGTCGAGAAGGCGACGCGTGCTCAGGTAGCGCAAATCATCGGGCGCACGCTGGTGTTGTACCGCCGGCGCGACGAAAACCCGAAGATCGTCTTGCCGAGGGCCAAGCCCAAATCGGTGGCCCGCCCCGCGGCCCCTGCGATCGAGGCCGACGACGACTACGACACGGACGACGACGTTGACGGCGCAGCAGACGACGACGACGACGACGATGCAGACGACACTGCAGACGACGACGAGGAGCTGGAGTAGGGTGAACGACGTGGCGCGCAAACCGCATCAAGAACGTATCGAGCGCAAGCAAGCAGCGACCAATCTGGCCTGGCTCGACTTGGAGATGACCGGGCTCGACCCGCAACAGGACGTGATCTTGCAGGCTGCGCTGATCATCACCGATGCGCAGCTGAACGTGCTCGAGGAATTCGTGTGCGACATTTGGCAGCCGGACCAGGCTCTCGAGCGCATGGTTCCGTTCGTCAAAGAGATGCACGAAACGACCGGGCTCACCGGTCGTGTCCGAAAATCGCGGGTAGATTTGCTGGTGGCGGAGCGCAAGTTGCTGGAGCGCGTCGCTGGTTGGTGCGCCTATCCTGCCGTGCTGTGCGGTAACACCATCGGGCAGGACAAGCGCTTCGTGGACCAATGGATGGCGGGGCTGTCGGGCTACCTGAGCTACCGCACCATCGACGTCACCTCGATCAAGCTGCTGGCAAAGGCTTGGTACGGTGAAGAAGCCGTGTTCGAAAAGCCCGTGAAGGGCGAGCACGACGCTCTGGTCGACATCAAGAACTCGATCGCCGAGCTCTCGCACTATCGAGCGACGCTCTTCAAGACGCCCTGAACGTCACCACGCAGACGCTTGGCCTCGTCGATCATGGCCAAAAATTCGCGACGGTCACCGTGCAGGTCGGAGCCGACGGCGCCCGCTGCCATGCTACGCGCCGAGCCGAGCGAGCTCTGCTTCACGTCCGCTGAGCCGCGCAGCAAGAGCGCGACGTTGGCGACGGCGACACCAAAACGGTAGTCGTCGGAGGCCTGGGCGATGGGCTTTTCGCTATCGGCCACCACGAACGAGAGCTTGGTGCTGACGTCGCCTTGCGGCTGCTTATAGCGAACTTTCACGGTCATCAGCTCCGAAGCTGCGGCGGCCGCCGACCTTTCCAGCACAGTGGGATCCGAAGCTTGGAATTCACGTGACTTGAAGTCGCGGC
>JADMIO010980231.1_pt1 | contig 51286 bp, 67 predicted proteins | sample 8958161 | NCBI WGS metagenome assembly JADMIO01 (sample SAMN16585339, study PRJNA669376) | soil metagenome | isolation source: Crop rotation soil | place: USA: Cullars Rotation, Alabama | collected 2011 | reverse complement strand
GCGACAACTTGTCCACGTGGAATTCTAAGCTTAGGATCCCAATGTGCTGGAAATCCTCCTCCAGCAATTCGTCCTCGGTCACCAAACATTCCGACCAGGACGAAGCCCGTGACGCCTTGCGCAAGGGCAAGATCATGCCCTTGACCGCGATCCTTGAAATCGTCACCAAGCGCGAGCCCGGCACGGTGATGGAGGTGGAACTGGAGACCAAGCACGGCAAGCCCACCTATCGTATCGAGGTTCTGAACGAAAAAGGTCGGCGGCGGGAAATCCGGCTGGATGCGCGCGACGGCGACGTCCTGTCGGCGGGAGACGACTGATGCGGGCGCTGGTGGTGGAAGATTCCCCCGATGTCGCCGAACATGTCGCCGAAGCCCTGGCCGCGGCGGGCTTTGTGGTCGACCAGGCACGCGACGGCGAGGACGCCTGGTTTCGCGGCGACACCGAAAGCTACGACGCGGTGATCCTGGACCTGGGCCTGCCCAAATTGGACGGGCTGTCGGTCCTCAAGCGCTGGCGCGGCGCCGACCGCCTTTTTCCAGTGCTGATCCTGTCGGCGCGTGGCGACTGGGTGGAAAAAGTCGAAGGCATCGAAGCCGGCGCCGACGATTATCTCAGCAAGCCGTTCGAGATGGGCGAGCTGGTGGCACGGGTGCGCGGTCTGGTGCGCCGCGCCGCGGGCCGGGGCGCCAGCGTCATGCGGTTCGGCTCCTTGTCGCTGGACACCACCCGCATGGCCGCCAGCGTGAATGGCGTGACCATCAGATTGTCGCCGCTGGAATACCGGCTGCTCAATTATCTGGCGCACCATTCGGGACGCCCGGTTTCGGCGGGTGAGATCGCCGATCATCTCTACGGTCTTTCCGAACAGGCCGACGTCAATGCCGTGGAAGCCCTGATTACCCGCTTGCGCAAGAAGCTGGGAGCCGATGCGATCGAAACCCGGCGTGGTTTCGGCTATCTGCTGGAGAACGGGGCGTGAATATCCGCTCCCTGCGCCTGCGCCTGCTGGCGGGTGGCGCCGTCGCGGTTCTCGTCTCACTGGCCGTCGCCTGGCTGGTGATGTCGATCCTGTTTCAGCGTCATCTCGAACGGCGCGAAATAGAAGAGCTGGACCGCCAGGCGATTCCGATGATCGCCGGCCTGCAGATCGACGCAAAGGGCATCCTTTCCGTCACCACCCAGCCGTCCGATCCGCGTTTCGACCGCCCTTGCAGCGGTCTCTATTGGCAGATCACCAGCCAGCATGGCCGGCTCAGGTCGCGCTCGCTATGGGATCAGGAGCTCAAGACCGGCGTCACGCATGGCGACAAATATAGCTGGCAAAGCCGCACCGAGCGCGGCCCATTCGAGCCGGAAATCCTGCTCCTGGAACGCCGCCTCACCATCGCCGGCGGCCATGAGGTGACCTTCCAGCTTGCGGAGGACCAGGCTTCGGTGCGCGCGGCCCGTGCCGAATTCGGCTTTGAGCTTTTCCTGTTTCTCGGCGCGCTGTGGCTGGTTTTGTCCGGCGCGGCGGCGATGCAGGTCCAACTGGGCCTGAAACCCTTGGAGCGGTTGCGCGATGCCTTGCGCGCTTTGCGGCTCAATCCGTCCGAGCGGCTGGCGGTGGCGCACCACCCGCCGGAAGTCGCACCCCTCACCCAGGCCATCAATCAATTGGCGGAAACCCGCGAACAGGATTTGTCGCGGGCGCGGCGGCGCTCCGCCGATCTGGCGCATGGGTTGAAAACACCGCTGGCGGTCATGGCGGCGGAAAGCCGCAAGCTTAGAGCGCGCGGCGACGGGGCTGTGGCGGATGGATTGGACCGCGCCATCGCCGCCGCCGGAGCCGCCATCGAAGCCGAACTGGCGCGCGCCAAGGCCGCAGCGGCGCGCCAAAGCATCACGCCCGAAGCCGTGCCGGCGCGGCTGGTGGCCGAGAAGGTGGTGAGCGTCATCGAACATACCGAAGCGGGGACGCGGCTGGCATTTGCGGTGGATGTGCCCGACACGCTGGCCGTGCCCGGAAGCGCGGAGGAATTGTCCGAGATCATCGGCGCCCTGGCGGAAAATGCCGCCCGTTATGCCCGCCGCCAGGTGCGGATTGCCGGCGACAAAAACGGGGACCGCGTCCTGCTGCGCGTCGAGGATGATGGTCCGGGGCTGGAGGATTGGCGCGCCGAGCAGGCGCTGGTGCGCGGCCAGCGGCTGGACGAAACCGGTTCGGGCCATGGGCTGGGCCTGTCCATTGCGCGCGATCTGGTGGAAGCCCGCGGCGGCAGCATCGCCCTCAAACGCTCCGAGCTGGGCGGCCTGGCCGTGGAGATGATCTGGCCGCTGACGTGAAGTCAGGCTGGCGAATATCTCTTTAATTCCGAAAAGCCCCTGATCGGCGGATGGTTGAAATTCCAGGCAGCCCGTCCATATCCAAAACTATCGCGCCGAGCTTCTATGGCCTTCCCATGCGCTGCCCTTCCTGACCTAATCCGGGGGCATCAAGGAACCCAAGCGCCAAAGCGTGGTTATAAGAGGGGGGGATTGGCGGCACCGTAACTTTTCCGCAATCCGGCCGAACGGATCAGAGATGAAAACCGCCGTACAGTCCCGTACCGCCCTGGCCGACACATATTTGGCTGTACGCGCCCATAGTGAGAAGCTGGCGGCGCCGCTGTCGGCAGAAGATTGCATCTTGCAGTCCATGCCCGATGCCAGTCCGGTGAAATGGCACCTGGCGCATACCACCTGGTTTTTTGAAACCGTGATCCTGGCCAGGCAACCGGGATACAAGCCGGCCGATCCCCGCTTCGCCTATCTGTTCAATTCCTATTACGAAGCCTTGGGACCGCGTCATCCGCGACCGCGCCGCGGCCTTTTGAGCCGTCCCGGCCTGGAAGAGATTTACGCCTATCGCGCGCAAGTTGATGCCGCGATGCTTCAGGCTTGCGGCGATACGGCGATGCAGAGCGCCATTCTTCTGGGGCTAAATCACGAGCAGCAGCATCAGGAGCTGATACTCACCGATATCAAGCATGCTTTTTTCTCCAATCCTTTGCTGCCCGCCTATCGTGCCGATCCCCTGGCGGCACACGGACCCCAAAAACTGGAATGGCATGCCCATGACGGCGGCACGGTCCTGATCGGTCATGAGGGCGAAGATTTCGCCTTCGACAATGAAACACCGCGCCATCCGGTGCTGCTGCGCCCTTTCCGCATCGCATCGCGCCCGGTCAGCAACGGCGAGTATCAAGCCTTTATTGCCGATGGCGGTTATCGCCGCCCCGAATTCTGGCTCTCGGACGGCTGGGCGCGGGTGCAGGAGGAAAATTGGCAGGCGCCGCTTTATTGGCTGAAGGATGGCGACGGCAACGAAAGCGTCTTCACTTTGTCCGGCGTGCAATCCCTTGATCCTCATGCGCCGGTCGAGCATGTGAGTCTTTATGAAGCGGCAGCTTATGCCGCCTGGGCCGGCGCGCGGCTGCCCACCGAATTTGAATGGGAAGCATCCGGGCTGGCGCACGGTGACGTGTGGGAATGGACCCGCTCGTCCTACGATCCCTATCCCGGCTTCAAGCCCTTTGCGGGCATCGCCGCCGAATATAACGGCAAGTTCATGGTGGGCCAGATGGTGTTGCGCGGCGGATCAATCGCCACGCCGCCAGGGCACATCCGTTCGACCTATCGCAATTTTTTCCCGCCGCAAGCTCGCTGGCAGTTTTCGGGAATCCGTTTGGCAAGGGATGTGTGATGGATACCAATCTCGCACGGCCACAAACCACGGCTTCGGCGGACCAGGATGATTTCGCGGGCAGTCTGCTGGACGGCCTGCGAAAATCGTCCAAGGAAATCGCCTGCAAGTATTTTTACGACCAGACCGGATCGCGCCTGTTCGACGCGATCTGCGAGCTGCCCGAATATTACCAGACCCGCACCGAAACGGCGCTGCTCGCCCGTCACGCCGAAGAAATCGCCGCGCTGATGGGAGAGGATGTCGAGATCGTGGAGTTCGGCGCCGGCTCGTTGCGCAAGGTCCGCATCCTGCTGGGCGCGGCACGAAGCCCGCGCGCCTATACGCCAATGGATATTTCCGGCGAATATCTTTGCGATGTCGTGCGCAGCCTGGCGGCAGACCATCCCGCATTGACCTTGCGGCCGCTGGTGGGCGACTTCACCCGGCCGCTGGAAATTCCCGTTCTGCCTGGATCGCCACGCCGTGCCGGTTTCTTTCCTGGCTCCACCATCGGCAATTTCAAACCCGATGCCGCCATGGCGCTTTTGCGGCGCATGCGTACCAGCCTGAACGGCGGCGGTCTGTTGATCGGAGTGGATCTGGTCAAGGACCCGGCGCGTCTGCACGCCGCCTACAATGATGCGGCCGGCATCACCGCCTTGTTCAACAAGAATTTGATGGCCCGGGCCAATCGCGAATTGGGCGCGGATTTCGATCTGGACGGCTTCGCGCATTACGCCCCTTACAATGCCGCCGCCCACCGCATCGAAATGTATCTGGTCAGCCTCAAGCGCCAGAGCGTAAATCTGTGCGGCCAGCGTTTCGAATTCGCGCAAGGCGAGCCGGTGCATACCGAGGACAGCCACAAATATACGATTGAATCGTTCCGCGAGCTGGCGGTGCGCGCCGGATTGCGCCCCCGCGCGGTGTGGACCGACCAGGACCGGCTGTTCAGCATGCACTGGCTGGAATCCCACTAGAACGCGCTGCAAACGCTGCACTGCCGCAGAACGATTCCCGCCGGAATGGGCCTAAAAACAGGGCTCCGCGCTTGCCAGGAAAGTCCCAAAGCGCCAATCTGCGCGCCAAATTTGGGAGTGACGTTCATGAAAACAGCAGCCATCGCCGCACTTGCCGTCCTGGCATCCACCGCCGCCTTCGCCCAATCGGGCGGTAAGCTGGCCGTGGCACAGGGCGCCAACACCCAGACCTATGATGTGCCAGCGGGCAGCAAGCCCCAGACCGTCATCATCACCACCCGCGACCTGAAGGATGGGGAGACCACCTCGCCGCACATGCATTTCGGGGTGGAGATGACCCAGGTGGTCACCGGAACCTTTCAATGTTATTTGAAGGGCCTGCCCATGAAGACGGTCAAGGCTGGCGAAAGCTTCGTAATCCCGCGCGAGGTGCCGCATGATTGCCGCCCGCAACCCGGCAGCCCGCCGGCGCATCTGGCCGTGACCTTGGTGATCGACACGGGCACCCCGCCGCGCACCCCCGTCCAGGATGTGCTGATCCCCAAGTAATAGGGACGGGGTTTTCCGCTCCTCAAACGTCTTATCTTCCGTCCGGGCAGGCCAAAAGGGCTTGCCCGGACGACGCATTTATGGGCGACTTAAGGCCAATAAAACCAAAATGCCCGGGGGAAGCGCATGCGTAAGACCGTAATCTTGCTGGGAATTTCCGCAGCCCTGCTGAGCGGCGGCGCCCTGGCCCAAGGCGGCATGCCCAACTGGGCCTATCCCGTGACCACAACAAAATTCAAGCAACTCGACCCCAACGAGGTCGGCCGGCTGCCGGGCACCAAGGTCACCTTCAAGGGAGCCGGCGTGAATGACCGGTTCAATGCGCCGGACTGGTATCCCACCAGTCATCCCAAGATGCCGGATGTCGTCGCCCATGGCCGCAAACCCGGCGTCGCTGCCTGCGGCTATTGCCATTTGCCCAATGGCCAAGGCCGCCCCGAGAACGCCTCGGTGGCCGGACAACCCGCCGACTATATCGTACAGCAGGTCGCCGATATGCGCGCAGGCCTGCGCAAATCCTCGACCGACAAGATGGGCTCGATCAATGCGATGCTGGCCGTCGCCAAGGCCTCGAACGACGCGGAAGTGAGAATCGCCGCCGACTATTTTTCCAAGCTCAAATACCAGAAATGGATCCGGGTGATCGAAGCCGACATGGTGCCCAAGACCATCGTCGGTGACCGCAACATGATGAATGTGGTGCCCGGCCCCAAGGAAAAGATCGGCAAGCGCATTCTGGAGCTGCCGGTCAATCTGGAGCGGACCGAATGGCGCGATTCCAAGTCCAGCTTCATTGCCTATGTGCCGACGGGCGCCATCGCCCGCGGCAAGAAACTGGTCGAGTCGGGCGCCGGCGCCTTCCCGTGCGCCGCTTGCCATGGCCCCGACTACAAGGGCAATGGCAATGTCCCGGCTCTGGCGGGCCGCTCGCCCAGCCAGATCACGCGCCAGCTCTATGATTTCAAGACCGGCATGCGCAACGGCGCCGGCGCCGCGATGATGAAGCCGCAAGTGGCTAGCATGACCGACGAGATGCGCATCGACGTCGCCGCTTATCTTGCTTCCCTCGATCCCTGAGTTCGGAGATTTCCATGCATAGCACCCGCCGCGCTTTCCTTCTCGGCACTGCCGCCGCCGCCACGACTGCCCTCATCCCCGATGCGGCGCTGGCACAAACCACTTTGAGCATCGCCACCCCGATGGACCCGCCGGAATGGGCGTTGCTCGAACGCGAGCTCATGCGCCAGCACACTGCGGCCTGCGTGAAATTCTTCCGCCGCTATTTCAACCAAGCCAATGGCTGGCTGGAGACCACAGAGCGCTGGGGCGGCGATGACGGTCCCGATGACGGCATCGAGAATGTCAACGACTGGCCGCATCTCTATGCCATGGGCGGCGACGAGATCATCCGCGAGATGTACACCAAGGCCTATGAAGGTCATGTCGCGCAGTTCATGGCCGCCAAGACCACCGACGTGCCGATTGGCCGATTGGGCATGTATTACAAGGAATTCCCCAGCCAGTTCGACTGGCAGCACAACGGCGAAGGCCTGACCGTCTTCAACCTGATGCCGCTGGCTGCCCCTTATGACCGCCGTTACCGCGAGCGGGTGCAACGCTTCGCCGGTTTCTACATGGACGAGGATCCGGGCGCGCCCAACTACGATCCCAAACTCAAGCTGATCAAGAGCATGATGAATGGCAGCCGCGGCCCGATGCTGCGCGACGCCACGCCATTGGACTGGACCGGCGATCCCATCGATGTGAAGGACCGCTTCCCCTCGCTCGGCCATGGCGAGGACGATTACAAAATGATGTTGCAGCACTTTACGGGTTACGAGGATGTGGTGGGCGACCAGCCGCTGAATCTCGCCTCGACCCAGCTCGCCACCAACGCCTACATGCTGACCCACCAGCAGAAGTACAAGGATTGGGTACTGGGCTATTGCGATGCCTGGGCGCAGCGGGCGCGCGATAATGGCGGCATCATTCCCTCCAAGGTTGGCGTGGACGGCAAGATCGGCGGCCCCAAGAATCAATGGTGGGGCAGCGCCTATGGCTGGGGCTTTTCGCCCATCGTGCCGATGACCGGCAAGCCGGCCGACCGCAACCGTATCCCCTGGTGCATCAACGGTTTCATGAATGCCTATTTGCTGTCCAAGGGTGACGACAAATATCTGGATGTGTGGCGCAAGACCGCCGACAAGTTCGATGCCGCCTCCAAAGTGGTGGACGGCAAGAAATCAGCGCCCTTCATGTACGGCGCCCAGGGCTTCTACAGTTTCAAGCCCGGCAACTACAATCTGAACTTCCTGGAAATCTACGCTTTGTCCATGAAGCCCGCGGACCGCGCCCGCTGCGAAGAAACCGAATGGTATAATTATCTGGAAGGCAAAAATCCGGGCTATCCGGTGAAGGCGTTGCGCGCGGGGCTGAGCCGCATCCGCACGCGCATGGCGGAAGTGGATGCCGACACCACTTCCTCCGACATGCGGCTGGCGGACTCGCAGCTGGAATTCAATCCCGCCGCGATTGCCTCGCTCACGCAATTGATGGAAGGCGGCCTTTATCTACAGCATGGCAGCTGGGCAAGAAGCTCACCCAACCAGGGCGGCATGCTGCTCTTCTGCCGCCTGCGCTATTTCGATCCCGAACGCCGCCGTGCCGGCCTGCCGCGGGATGTGGCGGCGCTGGTGGATAGCTGGGGCCCGGACAGCCTCACCGTCAGCCTGGTAAACATCAACCCCACCCTGGCGCGCAGTCTGATCGTGCAAGGCGGAGCCTATGGCGAGCACCAGATCGTCTCGGTGTCGGACGGCAAGACCACCATGCCGGTCAATGGTTCCAACTTCCCGGTGCGGCTGGCGCCGGGCTGCGGCGCCAGGCTCACCATCCGGATGAACCGCTTTGCCAACGACCCCACTTTGTCCTTCCCCTGGGAAGCGACGGTGGCGGACCTGGGCGGCGGGCCCGTGACGGAGAAGCCCGCGCATTGATCAAGGCCGGTTTCTCCCGCTTGCCAAGCGGGGGAAACCGGCGTTTGCTTGTCCCCAAGACCAAGAATAACGCCCTAAAAGGCCCAGGGGACATGCGCTCAGCGACTTTGATTGCCGGTATCTTTTGCCTGATTGCAACGGCGGTGCAGGCCGCCGAAATTCGCGTCATCAGCCCTGGGGTGATCTCCAATTCCGGCCTGAAAGAGGTCGCGGCCGCCTTTGAGAAAAAGACCGGCGTGAAGGTCACCATCCAGGTGGCAGGCATGGGTTCGATCCTGAACGACATACGCACCGGAGCCACCGATGTGGTGATGCTGCCGATGGATCTGATGGGCACCATGGTTCTGTCGAACGGCGCGTCCGACTTCACGCCACTGGGCCGCGCCGAGATCGGACTGTTCAAGAAGCCCGACGCCGCACGTCCTGACATCACCAGCACACCCAAGTTGATCGCGGCGCTGAAGAGCGCCTCGGTGGTATTCTATACCGACCCCGCATCGGGCAGCATGCAGGCCGGCATGAGCGGGCGGCTGTTGGCGCGTCCCGAATTTTCGGGGGTGAAAGGCCAGCCGATCAAGGGCGATGCCGAACCCGCCCTGAAACGCGGCGAAGGCGATGGGCAGGCCCTGGGCCTCGGTCTGATCCACGATCCGCACAATCCGTCCAATACCGAGACCGGCAATCCCTATCTGATCGGCGAACTACCCGCCGAACTGGGCATGCATATGGACATGGCCACCGGCATTTCGGCGCGCAGCCAGGACCGGAAAAATGCCGCCGCCTTCATCGCCTTTGCGCTGTCGCCTGAGATGCGCGACGTATGGAAAGCCAAAGGTATCGCTCGTTACTAGATCAACCAGGGGACTGACTCATGAAATATTTCGCCAAATTCCTTGCCGCCTCACTGCTGCTTTCGACCGCCGCGATGGCCCAGACTTTTCTGCCGCAGCAGCCTGAGCCGCCCGGCCCGGTGCCGATCCCGGACGCGCCGCAGCTGCCCTATCACTTCGACACCCAGATACTGGGGGTCGGCGGCGAGCGGTTCGGCAATGTCTCGGCCGTTACCCTGCGCCCCAATGGCAACCTGCTGGTGTTCAACCGCAACCCGGCCATCATGATGGTGGAATATGATCCCACCGGCACCAAGGTGCTGCGCGTCTTCAATCCCAACATCGCCATGAACCCGCATGCCCTGCGCGTCGATCGTCATGGCAATATCTGGGTGAGCGACAGCTTCCTGAACGTGATCTTCAAGCTCAACCCCAATGGCGATGTGATCAAGGTGTTCGGGGTGCGCGGCGAAAACGCGGCCTGGGACGACACAAAGTGGAACGGCATGTTCAACCAGCCGCTGGATATCACCTGGGACAAGGACGACAATTTCTATGTGGTGCAGAGCCATGGCGGCACCTCGCCGCCCGCCGACTGCACCTTCTGCGCCACCTATGACATTCCTCAGGTGCGCAATTCCAAGCCGCGCGGCGTGTTCGTGAAGCCGCCGGCAATTCCGGGCTCGGATCCGCGGGTGATGAAGTTCGACAAGGACGGCAAGTTCCTGGCCAGCGCCAGCCTGAAACATGCCGATGGCCTGCTTCCCGTCATTCACTCCGTGGTGGTCGCGCCCAATGGCGAAGTGTGGGTGGGCGACCGTGCCTCCACCAAGATCGTGGTGTATGACAAGGACCTCAAGCATATCCGCGACATTCAGGTGGGAAATCTGACCTGCGGCTTCTATGTCGACGGCACCGGCCAGCTTTGGATGTCGACGGGCCGCCACGGCATGGTGCTCAAGATGGGCTGGGACGGTAAAGTACAGGGCTGGTTCGGCAAGCATGGCGACGTGCGCGAGACCAACGATGTCGGCGAAGGCCATTACATGGCGGTGTCGAAGGACCAGAAGTACATCTTCATGGCCGACTCCGTGCTGGCGAAGGTCCACAGAATAGTGCGGAACTAACTCCGGCCAACGAAGCAAAAAGGCGGCGCGAAAGCGCCGCCTTTTTTTGCGTCAGGTGGAGAAGCGTCTATGCCTGAGGCGGCCTGGGATTCTTGCCCTTGTAACCGCCGCCCGGTTTGCCGAACTTTTTGCCGCCGAATTTCTTCTTGCCGCCCTCGCCGAATTTTTTCTTGCCGTGAAAGCCGGGCTTGCGCGGCGGGGCCTCGCCGGGCACCTCGCTCTGCGCCACTTTTTCGCGCGGACGGGCGGTGGATTCACCGGTCTGGTCCAAAGCGGGAGAAATGCGCACCCCGCCCTTTTTGCGCTCGCTGACCAGAATGGTGAATTTCGGCGCTATCGCGGGATCGATCTGGAACAAGGTTTCCATTTCAAACACGCGGATGGCGCCGATGTCTTTCTTGGTGACTTCGCCCTGGCGGCAGATTTCCGGCAGCAGCCATTTGGGATCGGCGTTGCGCTCGCGACCGACATTGAGCCGGAACCAGACGCCATTGGCCATCGCGCCGGGAGCCGAACCACGTTCATGCGTTGGCGCATGCTGACGTTCGGTTGTCCGGTGCGGCCGCTCGCGGGGGCCGCGATCCTCGCGCGGCTTGCTCTGTTCACGCGGCCCTTCATGACGCGGCCCGTCACTACGTGACTTGTGCTCACGCGCGGGGCCACGCTGAAACGGCTCGTCTTCGATATCTTCCGGCGCCGGCAGTCCGGCGCGGTACATTTTCACAAACGCCGCCGCCAACTGGCGCGGGCCGTGGCTCTTGAGCAATTCATCGGCCATCGCCAGATCGTCGTCCGTGCCGGCTTCCACCAGCAGGGGATTCTGCAGCAATCGTTCCTGATCCACCTTGCGGATATCCTCCGCCGAGGGGGCATTGCCCCATGTCGCGTTGACGCGGGCGCGTCCCAGCATTTCCTCGGCCCGGCGGCGGCGCGATGGCGGCACCAACAGCACGCTCACGCCTTTCTTGCCGGCACGTCCCGTGCGCCCGCTGCGATGCTGCAGCACCTGGGCGTCGTTCGGCAGCTCGGCATGGATCACCAGGCTAAGGCTGGGAAGATCGATACCACGCGCCGCGACATCGGTGGCGACGCAAACCTTGGCGCGGCCATCGCGTAGCGCCTGCAGCGCGTGATTGCGCTCACTTTGCGACAGCTCGCCCGACAGCGCCACGCAGGAAAAGCCGCGCTCCGTCAGTTGCGACTCCATATGCCGCACCGCATTGCGGGTGTTGCAGAAGACCAGCGCGCCCGGCGGATCCAGGAAGCGTAACAGATTGACCACGGCGCGCTCGATCTTGTTGCCCGCGATGCGCACGGCGCGATATTCGATGTCGGCGTGCCCGGAACTTTCTCCACGCGTCGCGATGCGCAGGGCATCCTTCTGGTAATGCGTCGCCAGAGTGACGATGGCCTTGGGCAATGTGGCGGAGAACAGCAGGGTGCGGCGATCCTGCGGTGTGGTTTCCAGGATAAATTGCAGATCCTCGCGAAAGCCCATATCGAGCATCTCGTCGGCTTCATCCAGAACCGCGCAGCGCAGCCCGCCCAGTTTCAGCGCCCGGCGTTCGATATGATCGCGCAAGCGCCCGGGCGTACCGACCACGATATGGGCGCCATCCGACAAGTCGCGCCGCTCACGGCCCGGATCCATGCCGCCGACGCACGACACGATGCGCGCGCCGGCATAGTGGTACAGCCAGCCCAGTTCGCGCTGCACCTGCAGCGCCAATTCGCGGGTGGGCGCGATGATCAAGGCCAGCGGATCGCGCGCGGGACCAAAGGCGTCCGCGCCTTCCAGCAACGTCTCGGCCATCGCCAGACCGAAGGCGATGGTCTTGCCCGACCCGGTCTGGGCCGAAACCAGCAGGTCGCGGCCTTCGGCATCGGGCTCGATCACCGCGCGCTGCACCGGGGTGGGTGTGGTGTATTCGCGCTCGGCCAGGGCGCGGGAAAGAGCGGGATGGGTGGTCGGAAAACTCAAAGGGAACTCGAGGGGTCGGATTTGCGGCCCCTCTTTAGTCCTCTGGCCGTGAAAAGATAGAAGAAACCCGGTTTTAGCTTTTCATGCCGCCTATGCGCGCCATCATCTGGCGGTCTTTATTGTCCTGCATCAACAGGCTAAGGCCCGAAATGGTGGCCAGCCCCAGCCCGCCGGGCATGCCCGTGTCGGGATCGGCGGCGATCTTGGCATAGCTCTCGCCGGAGACCTTTTCCCACTTTCCCGCCGGTTTTTTGATCTCGACCGCGGCAACCGTGGCTTTGAGCACCAGCCGCACGATGGCCGGATGCGGCGCCGTCGGCTTGGTGAGGCTGGGTGCCCCATCGATCATCTGCCAGCCATTGGCCAGCGCCCAGCTGGTAATTTCGTCCCTGGTCATGGCCGCATTTAACCAGACTTCAAGCGGCTTGTCAGACGGATGTTCCGGCGCACCAGCCCGACGACCAGGCCCATTGAAAATTGTAGCCGCCCAGCCAACCGGTGACATCCACCACTTCGCCGATGAAATAGAGCCCCGGCACGGCGCGCGCCTGCATGGTTCTGGAATCCAGGTCGTTTGTGTCCACACCGCCCAAGGTCACCTCGGCCGTGCGATAGCCTTCCGTGCCTGAAGGAAGGATGCACCAGGAGTTGATCCGATCCGCCAGTTTTTTCAATTTTGCGTCGGCCAGTCCGCCCAGCGCGCCCTCATAATCCGGCACGTCGGCAATCGCCTTGGCCAGCCGGCGCGGCAACAGGTTCGCGAGGAAGGTGTGTGGCGATTGCTTGCCATTCTCGTGCCGCGCGGCGCGCAAGGCGTCCAGGGCATTGGTTCCCGGCAAAAGGTCGATCAGAATTTCTCCGCCCTCGCGCCAATAGGAGGAAATTTGCAGGATCGCGGGACCACTGAGACCGCGATGGGTGAACAGCAAGGCTTCGTCGAACTCCGCTTTGCCACAACGGACGCGGGCGGGCGCCGCGACGCCGGCCAGCGGCGCAAGCCGCTCAAGCAGTTCGCCGTCGAAGGTCAGCGGCACCAGTGCGGGCCGCGTTTGCGTCACCCGGACGCCGAACTGATCGGCCAGGCGGTATCCGAAATCGGTGGCGCCCATTTTGGGAATGGATTTGCCGCCCGTGGCCACCACCAGCGCGCCGCAGCTGATAACTTCGCCTGAAGCCATCTGCAGCGCGAAACCATCGGCGGTTTTCTCGACATACTGGACCTTTACGTTCAGGCGCAATTGGGCACCCGCCTCCCGCATCTCGGTCAGCAGCATGTCGATGATCTGGCCCGCCGATCCGTCACAGAACAGCTGGCCCAGGGTCTTTTCGTGCCAACCGATGCGGTAACGCCGCACCAGGGCGATGAAATCATGCTGGGTGAAGCGGCGGAGAGCTGAAATGCAAAAGGACGGATTGGCCGACAGGAATTGCGCGGGCGTGGCATGCAGATTGGTGAAGTTGCAGCGTCCACCGCCCGAAATGCGGATCTTCTCGCCCGGCGCCTTTGCGGACTCCAGCACCAGCACCTTGCGGCCGCGCTGACCCGCAACGGCGGCACACATCATGCCCGCCGCACCGGCGCCAATGACAACGACATCCCAATCCATGATCGGGTTATGCCGGGCTCAGCCGCGATTGAACAGGTTAGGGTTTGGCGGGCTGTTTCACGAACTCGGCCACATCCTTGGCTGCCAGCGTCTCGGTCTCGGCTTTGCCAAAAAAGCCCAGATCGCGCAGCCAGTGGACAAAGCGGTCCTGCCAACTGCCTTCCCCCGTAAAGTCGCGATAGGCCAGACCGTTGCCATGGGTGCCGCGGGCATAGATGTGCATTTCCACATTGGGAATGCCGGCGTTCAGCATCGCCGAGAAATATTCATCCGCCCATACGGCATGGACCTTGTCCTGCCAGCCCGCGCCCGCAATGAAGGACGGCGGCGCGTCTCTTGGGATCGGCGGCGTGCCATTTTTGCTTGTCCATGCCGGGGTGAACAGCGACGGCCCCGGATAGATCGAAGCCACAAAATCGGGACGCGAACTGATGCCCGCCAGCGGGTCGGTCGGCGCATTATTCTTGGCATTGAACTCCGGATATTGGATGGCCGACGCCATGGTCAGTTCGGCGCCGGCGGAAAAGCCCATCACGCCGATCTTGTTGGGATCGATATGCCATTCGGCGGCGTGCGCACGCACCAGACGGATGGCCTGCTGAAGGTCGTAGACACCATCGGTCCTGGGCTCATAACCGGAGCTGCGCAACCGGTTGCGCAGGATGATGGTGTTGATGCCGTATTGGAAGAAATAGGGCACGGGATCGGCGCCCTCCAGCCCCACCACCAGCGTACTGTGGCCACCGCCCGGCGCCAGGATGATCGCGGTGCCGGTATTGTTGCCGCCACCCGCCAGATGCACTTCGATGGAGGGATTGTGGATGTTGACGATCCGCTGCACCCGGCCCGGCACCACCGGATCCATGGTGTAGACCTCCGCCTCGTTGACGCGCTTGGCATTCAGAAAGGGCGAACCGGGTTGAAACAGCGGCATCACGATGCCGCCGGGCAAAAGCGCTTGCGGCGCATAAGGCGCCTTGGTTGCCGGGGCCGCTTTCGGCACGGCCTGGGGCGCGGGAACCGGCGGCAGTGGGACTTGCGCCGCGGAGGGCGCCACCAGTGCGATGGTCAAAAGATTGGCGATCAGGAATTTGCGCATGCCTGCCCCTTTAATTGGCTCTTATTTTTTCGGGGCGGAGTGTGGATCAGAGCCGCGTCTGCCTCAAGCCATCTTGAGCGCCAAAAAGGCCGGTTTTGTACGGTTTTCAAGGCGGTTAAGGCCGCTTTAACGCAAGCATACTATCCTGACATCTGTTGCGTCGATTGCGAGTTGATCAAACCGATGTTCCTGGAAACCCTGCCTTTGGGTACGCACTATCGCGGCAAGGAACGCCGCGCGCATCCGCGCCACGTCATCGACGAACATGGCGAGCTGATCATTCCCTCCGAAAATATGATTTTGCCCTGCCGGGTGGTGAACATCTCCGCCGGCGGCGCCAAGGTTATGTGCGACGCAATCCCGCCGTCGGGTTCGCCCATCACCCTGGTGATGAGCAGCGGCAAGCGCTTTGAAGGCGTCACCACGCGCTATGGCCAAGGCGAGCTGGGCCTGCAGTTCACCGCGCCGGCCAAGGACAAATAATCTTTCGCTTATTGTTGACGGGGTGGAAGCGTTTCCCGGTCGAATATCGCCTGTTGCTGGGGCGACAAGGTTTCGTAAAAAACTTTAAGAGCGTTGGCGCGGCGTTCCGTATCCGCCAGCTCCGATCGCATCATCTGGATCGAAAGATCGAATCTTTGTGGCGCGCGAAGCGAGCCCATGCGCTCAAAGGCATTGCGCTGGCGGGCTTCGTCCTGGGGGTCCGGGCGGCTGGCTTCGTCAAATGCCTGCCAAGCCCGTTCCTGATCCGGACGCAGGCGCAACGCGTCATGGAGATCGTCAACGGATTGACCTTGCTCCTGGGGCAGAGGCTGGCGCGGCTGCGCCGCGAGCGGCCCAGCCAAGGCAAGCGTAAAAGCGAGAACAAACGGAAGTCTGGTCATGGTCGTAAAACGCCTGCCGCGCATTTTGGCTCCTCAGAGTTGCCCGTCGCCAGTCTAACCTGAATTGTGTCGGTTTCCGGCCACGGCACGCTTGGTGGGCGGTATAGGGCCCCGCGATGCGGCAAACCTGGCCGCACTCGTCATCCGCCCGAGTCGCACTGGAAAATCCGACGGTGTGTTCGTCTGCCGCGCCCGCCATGAAGTCGCTGACGCGCGGGCGGGCTTGGCATTCGAAAACGCCGCGATGCGACGTTTTCGAATGGTGGGCGGTATAGGGATCGAACCTATGGCCCCTACCATGTCAACTTCAAAAGCCGGTGTATCCTCAAGAGTCCTCGTCGTTCCCCAAGACAGCATTAATGCTTGATTTTACAATGTTATTCGCAACGCGATCTGCTAAGATCGTTCCGTAAGTTTCCCTAGAATTCCCACCATTTGCTTCCTATATGCTTCCGAATTTTCCACTTTTGGGGACCTAATAGATGGCCAATCTGACGAAGCGTACGGTCGATGGCGCCGCTCCTGGCGAGAAGGATTACTTTGTCTGGTGCACCGGCACGCCAGGATTCGGCCTGCGGGTCCACCCTACAGGCAAGAAGGTCTTCGTCGCCCAGGTCCGGGTGGGGCGGCAGACCCGTCGACTGAACATTGGACACTACGGTCCCTTCACAGTCGATCAGGCACGCGGGGAAGCAAAGGAAATCATCCGCAAGGCTCGGCTGGGGTCTGATCCCCAGAGGGAGCGCCGCGAGGCCCGCAAAGCCATCACTGTGGCCGAACTCTGCGAGACCTACATGGAGGCAGCCAGGGCGGGACTGGTATTGACCCGCTTCCGGGTCCCTAAACGCTGCTCGACCGTCCTGATCGACGAAGGGCGTGTGACGCGGCACATTGTTCCTCTGATTGGTTCCACCCTCGCTCGTGACCTGAGCCGGGCGGACGTCCAACGCATGGTCGACCAAATCGCCCAGGGCCGAACCAAAGGCGTCCATAAGACCAAACGATTCGGCAAAGCAGTGGTGACCGGTGGCGGCGGCTCGGCCGCCCGAGTCGCTTCGCTTCTGGGCGGCATCTACTCCTGGGCAGAGAAGCGCGGGCTGGTAACCGGTGCCAACCCTGTCCGGGGTGTCGAGACCGCCCGCTACCAGCCCCGCGATCGGGTTTGCAGCAGCTCAGAACTGCGCGCCCTTGGCGAAACCATGCAGGCACGTGCGGCTGGGGAGCCAATGGCGGTCGCAGCCTTGCAGCTCATCGCACTGACCGGGCTGCGACGTGAAGAAGCCTGCGGCCTGAAATGGAGCGAAATCGACGAGGGCGGACACTGCTTAAGGCTTGAGGCGACCAAGACCGGAAAGTCCGTCCGCCCCTTAGGTACCCCTGCCTTGTCACTCCTTCGTTCGCTACCCAGGACCTCCGAGACCTGGGTCTTTCCGAATGAACCGGGCAAAAGCCGGGCTGAGCTCAAGAAGCCGATTGCAAGCCTGTTTAACGCAGCTGGACTACGGGATGCTCGGTCGCACGACTTGCGGCGAACTTTTGCGAGCGCAGCTGCTGACGAAGGATATTCGGATGCGACAATTGCTGCGCTGCTCGGCCATTCCCAGCGTAGCATTACCGCCAGGCATTATATTCGCCGACCGGATGATGCGCTGGTAGCCGCTGCCGATCGAACTGCCAAGAGAATTGCAGCTTCTTTAAGTGGCGCTGGTGCGAAAGTGTTTTCTCTAATAGCCCGCACTTAAAAAAAGGGGCTCTTCGGCAAATGTGGTGGGAGGCAGTCAGTAACCACTCGCCCAAAAAATCACTAAGATTTTAATGCCTTAGAAGTTTAGGCGGCCGCAGTACCAACAAGTGTACCAACAGATACCAAGCATAAACATGGCGCTGACGCACACCGTTGGTGAAAACTCGGCCCTACTTCGGCGATACAGCATATTGCCGGAATTAACGGCTTCGGATTACGCGGAGATTCTCGTCTAGGCCTGTGGCCGTTTCGAGGGCAGGGTAACGGAAGCACTCCTGGTTCGCAGACGAAAAGGAAACTTTCCTGAGACTGCTATCGCCCAATAGAACTCTAAAAGTTTCCGCGCGTTAACTTCGGTTGAGAATTGGAGGCGACTATGCAAGAACCCCGTCAACACGCCGTGCCATCACAGCCTTCCAAGATGAAAAACGGGCGGCACCACTTTCATGGCTTTCGCTTAACTGAAAGCGACATGGCCCTTCTGCCGATGCTAGCGGACTGGCAGAGACAAATTCTGACAACTAAAGGCGGTTACCGTGACATCGCGGATCAGTTAAGTCTCCCTTTGGGAACAGTTCGCAGCAGACTGCACCGTGCAAGAGCGGCCCTCGCAGCGTTGCGAAGTGATCCATCGAAAAGCATCGAGTCCTTCGGCTAAAACCGCGTAAGTCTAACCGCGACGGGTTGGCGATAATCTTTCGTTTTTAGGTTGGACACTACCGGAAGCGGTCATCCTGCCGGTCGCCGTTGTACCGGCGGCCATCAGAATCGCGGTCGCGTCGAGACATCCGATCCGCTTCGCGATTTTCCAGCGACCTCGCGATTTCCAGGTGATGCCGCAGGGTAGGAAGCTGACGCCGCGCCAGGTCACTGACCGGGCCGTGACCTTCCCGGGCTTCATCCCGGAACTCGGCAACGTCCTTTTCATGGTCCTCTACCATGGCGCGGACGAATTCGCGGTCAAACCGGCGACCGTCCAACGACCTCAGACGCTCCATCGTTTCTTTCGCCTCTTGGGACGGTTCCCGGCTGGGACGAACACCAAACTTCGATCCCAAGTTCCGAACCTCATCCCGCGCCTGGCGGTGGTCATTCATCAAAGTTTGACCGAACTCCCGGACGGCCCGGCTGCGGCCCTTCTCGCTCGCCAAACGTCCCATCATTATCTCGGAGTTGCTGCCCTGCTGCGCCTTATAGAGAAACTCACGCGGGCTATCCGCGAAGACGGCCGCAGTTCCCATCAACAAGGCGGCCACGATGGAACCCGAAAGAAAAAGTGAGCGGTACATCGTTGCCTCCCATGATGTCATTTTCACCACAGATGAAACGGAGATTATCGGATGATGGTTCCGGAGCGGATTAGCTTAAAAAACCGGCCGCTCTAGTCGCGCGCGCGCTCAATGGCTTTTTTTAACTTCACCTTCTCGGCTGCCCACCGACGCTCTTCCTTATCCGCTCGGCGATCGAGCAATTCGCGCTCGCGTTCGATTTCCCGCACCGTCTGTTCGTGGATCTCCATTGCCTCGGCCAACGCACTATCCGCCTCGTTCATCGCCGCCTTACGGCTCGCTCGCTCCTTAGCTTGCGCGGCTTCTTCCTTGGCCCTCTGCTTTTCGCGCTCACGCCGCGCCTTCTCAAAAGAGATGATCGCGGCCCTATCGGCTTTTGGCGTTTCAGGTGGCTTGCGCTTGTCGGCCTTTCGCCTCGGCGCTGCTCTGAATTTCGTAGTGGCCGGCGGCCGGATCGTTGGCAACGTCTCCGGTAGCGCCGCGTCTTCAGAGAAGGATCCGGTGCTCCCCACGCCCCGCCTCAGAACCACGCCGGGCTTGGCATTGGTCTGGGCCACTATGGCAGGGTCTTCGGTCTGCTTTGCGAACCCCTGGTGGAATGCGTTGTGGGTCATTCCCCAGGCATCCAGGGCGGCCTTCATGGACGGTGCGGCGATGGCCAGCTCAAAGAAGCCGAGGTTGGTTACATAGGCCTTGAGCTTTTTGGGCATCCGCCAAGCAGGTCAGGCAGCGACCGCCGCTCGTGACGACGTTTTTCTGCTGAGGTCCAGAGCGCGGAGCCGCGCCGCCTTAATGTCAGCCGCTAGAATGTAGAAAGTCTCGGCGGCGAGGTCGCCGTGCCAAACTTTAAGGACATACGGTTTCAATCGCTTACCGCTCATGGGACTGATCCCCCGCAAGTGTCCGGCAATAAACGCGTGCGAAGGACCCTAAGTTCCCTCCCTGCACACTTGATGAGATTTCCGAGTTGGGGCGATACTAAGGATCGCCAGGGGAAGGCCTCAGTGTTCCGCCGTGCCAGGCGCGGCTTCCTTAGTGTGCTGTTTGGCGAGCATCCCGGCCGGCGTTACATGCGCAATCGCCGCCTGCATCTTATTACCGAAGCCAGTGATCACCTGGCCCTCGCCATCACACATGGCATCATAGCCTTGGCGGGCTACTTCGGCAGCGTCCATTTTGTCTTCTTCCTGACCTATCTTAGTGTCCAGCATGTCGGCGCGGCGGAAGAACTCCGTGTCGGTGGCGCCGGGCATCAGGCAGGTCACGGTCACCCCGCTGCCCTCCAATTCTTCGCGCAAGGCGTAAGAGAAGGAGTCCAGAAACGCCTTGGTGCCGTTATAGACTGCATTGTAGCTGCCCGGCATGAAGCCGGCGATGGAGCCGGTGATCAGGATGCGGCCACGCCCGGCATCTCGCATGCGCCGGCCCAGCTCGTGGATCAGATAGATGGTTCCGGTGATGTTGGTATCGCAGACACGTCGCGCTTCATTCCAGTCCTGGTCGAAGAAGGCCCGGCCCAAGCCGCGCCCGGCATTGGCGATCAGGTGCTCGATGGCATGGCCCTGCACCGCCTCGATCAGCTTGTCGACGCCCTCCGCCGTGGCTAGATCCGCCTGGATGGCCTGCACACTGCCCGCGCCCAAATTCCGCAGTTCTTCCGCCGCATGCTCGATTTCCGCCTCGTCTGCCGCGATGATCAGGTCCATTCCGTCGCGGGCGCAATGCTTCGCCAATTCCAGGCCGATGCCTGTTGAAGCGCCGGTTACGACGGAGAGCTTGCCGGAATAATCGCGGGAATGAGATTGAGATTGCGCCATGAGATTTTCCTTTGCTGGTGATCAGGCGTTGGGTTTCATCACGACCTTGATGCAGCCGTCTTGCTTTTTCTTGAAGGTGTCGTACATGCGCGGCGCGTCCTCCAGCCCCACCTTATGGGTGATGACGAAGGACGGATCGAATTTTCCCTCCTCGATCATCCGCATCAGCTTGTCGATGTAGTTGAGCACATTGCACTGACCCATGCGTATGGTGACGCCCTTCTGGAACGCCGCACCCAGAGGCACCATGTTGAGGAAGCCGCCATAAACTCCCGACAAGGACACGGTGCCGCCGGCGCGCACGTTGCGCAGGCAGTCGCGGAAAGCGTGGATGCGATCGGTGCCGAGACCCGTCAGCGCCAGGGCACGATCGGCGATGGCATCGAAACTGCCCGTTCCATGCGCTTCCATGCCCACCGCGTCGATGCAGCTGTCGGGACCGCGGCCCTTGGTGATTTGATTGAGCCGCTCATAGACGTCTTCCTTGTCGAAATTGACAACCTCCGCGCCCGCCTCGGCCGCAAGAGCCAGGCGCTCCGGAACCATATCAATTGCCACCACTTGACCAGCGCCCTGCATTTGAGCGCTGCGAATGCAGAACTGGCCCACTGGACCGCAACCCCAGACCGCGACGGTGTCGCCTTCCTGGATATTGGCGAACTCGGCACCCTGCCATCCGGTAGGGAAAATGTCAGTGAGGAACAGCACCTGTTCGTCGCTCAGGCCGTTGGGCACTTTGGTGGGACAGACATCGGCGAATGGCACCCGGACATATTGCGCCTGTCCGCCAGGATAGCCGCCAGTCAAATGGGAATAACCGAACAGGCCGGCGGTGACATGACCGAACATCTCCTTGGCCTTGTCGCCGGTGCGGTTGGTGCGTTCGCAAACCGACCATTGCCCGTTCTGGCAGAACCAGCATTCGCCGCAGCAGATGTTGAACGGGACTACCACCCGGTCCCCCACCTTGAGCTTCTTGTTGCCTGCGCCCACCTCGACCACCTCGCCCATGAATTCATGGCCAAGAATGTCGCCCTTGTGCATTTCGGGAATATAGCCGTCGTAAAGATGCAGGTCGGAGCCGCAGATCGCGGTGGAAGTGACCTTCACAATGGCGTCGCGCGGCGCCTCGATGCGCGGATCGGGAACTTCTTCGACACGCACATCATACTTGCCGTGATACACCACCGCTTTCATCATGCATGCTCCTTGGATTTTTCAGACAACCAAAGCGCACCGAGAATGTTCCTGTCTGGGTTTGAAATTCGGCGGGATCGTGCTGCAAGCTTGGACGGTGTTATCATATGTTATACTTCCGCTGTGGGTGATCGCGGGTTTTCTGGACTATCTCTGCCATCGCCGCAGCCATATAGAGCGCGCCACTGGCGCGCGCGAATCCCTAATCCACTGGTTGATGTTGCTGGAGGTCGCGGTGCCACTGACTTTGGCCGTGTTCTTCCAAATTAACGCTCTGCTGTTGGTGCTGATGCTGGTCTGTCTGATAGCGCACGAAGTTACCGGCTATTACGATCTCAAATTGGCCATGGCGACGCGCAAGGTGACAATTTTTGAGCATCAGGTGCATAGCGCCCTGGAGGTGCTGCCCTTTGCCGCCATCCTTGTGGTCATGGTCCTGCACTGGCCGCAAAGCCTCGCTTTGCTGGGCTTGGGAACTCAGCGCGCGGATTTTTCGCTAGTGCTCAAGCCGACGCCGCCTTTAAATGAGCTTCTTCCACCAGCGGCGGCATTTTTGCTGCTGGCGATATTGCCCTATCTTGAGGAATTGTGGCGCGGCTTTCGAAATAGAACGCCCTGACCGTTCCATCATTCATGTCCGGTTTAGCTGGCAGGCGTATAAAGCCGGAATAGTTCTCGGAGAAGTGCGATGCGTTATTACTTCGATGTCATGGGCGAAGGGGGCAAAACAACCGACGAGGAAGGGCTGGAATGCCGTGACGCCGCCGACATGAGGCGCAAGGCCATGGCGATCCTGGCGGAAATCGCCACTGACCTTCCCCAAGCCGAAGACCGCTTCACGCTCTCGACCGAGGTGCGCGATGCCCACGGCATCGCGGTATACCAAGCGACGCTGATGATCAACGGACGGGAACTTGGCCCTAGCTGATTGGAGCAGGTTGTGCTTTGAGGTTAACAGGCTTAACTTTCGTTATTGAACTCGGCGCGTGGTAGCGAAGCGCATCGCCTCCGATGAAAGGAGCGACCATGCAGCACCCACAGGTCATCAATCAATTTCTCAGCAAGCTTCTCTCCCATACCCGCATGGATGCGGAAGAACAGCAGGCGATCCGGCTGCTGTCGGAATTCGAGACTTCCGCCCCGGCCCATAGCGATGTGGTTCGCCGCGGCCAAAGTGTCAATTCCTCCTGTCTAGTCGCGGAAGGCCTGCTGGCGCGGACGCGGCAGACCGCTTCTGGGCAAACCCAGATAACGGCCTTTTACATCGCGGGCGACATGCCCGACGTTCACGCCTTGATCACTTCCAGCGCCCTGACCACCTTGCATGCCTTGACGCCGTCGCGAATCATTCGTGTGCCCCGCGCCTCAGTGCGGGATGCGGTGCGGAAACATCCCATCATCGCCGAGGCGCTGTGGCGGGAATCGCTGCTGGACGCTACCATTGCCATGGAATGGATCGCCAATATTGGCCAGCGCGAGGCCAAATCCCGGATTGCCCACTTGTTCTGCGAGATGGTGGTGCGCCTGGGCGTCGGGAACGGCAACTGTTTCCGGGTGGTGTTTCCTGCGACCCAGAACAATCTGGCCGAAGCCACCGGGATGTCGCCTGTCCATGTCAACCGTTCCCTACAGGGGCTGCGGGCGGACAGCATCGTGGACCTGCGCGAGCATCACATTTATGTCGAGGATTGGTACCGGCTTCAGCAAATCGCTGGGTTCGACGCGGGTTATCTCGGTTTTCCCGACCCGCAACGCCTGTTGTTCTAAACGTTCCTGTCAGGCCGCCGCCAACGGCGCAGTCAGACGGACTTGCCCAACGTAACGCGATCCTAACCATATCGAGGCGCTCGGGAGTGTGGGATTCAGCATGACGCGAACGCAGCGTAACGCGCTGTAATCGGAAACGCAGGCATAGTAGCAACAGGCGGAGTATTCGCCGTCCAAACGGTAGAACCGGAATTCGTAGTTGCCCATGCTGCCCTCTCGCCTCACGGACATGCTGGGTCAATCCGCCTGCCGGATCACTAAAGTAAGTTAGCGGAAACGGGTTTATTTCCGCGCGTAAGCGCACCGAACTGCATCAGCTCGACACGACTCTGCCGCAGCCGCCGCACACGATCTGCGGCCTCCCCATCCGGTAAGCGTTTGCCACGCGCAGATAAAAGCCATCCGAGACGGACCAGGCCGCCTTGTGACCGTCCTCGGACCGCCGCACCCAACCGGGGACCAGGCAGTTCGGACAAATAATCTCTTTCGGTTTTTCCGTGGAGGCCAGTGACATGATCTGCAAGTGCCAATACTGAACATGACGATCAATAACCTTTGTTAAGACCGCGGGCCCTGCGACGCAGCGTGTTCCAACAAGAAGCGATGCGGCGCGGAGCAGTTTCCAAGAAGATCTTGCTCCGCCGATGGTTCAAGTCGTGGAAAGAAGCGCATCTTCTTGAAAGCGATCAAGCAAGTAGCCGCATAAGTTGCTGGGCATTGAAGGGCGCGCGCACCTTGATGTCATTGTCGAAATAGACATAGACGTCCCGTTTGCGTTTGGCCGCTGACGGACCGGCATGCGAACCTTGGGCTTCGCGGCCCGCCGCCCAGGCCCTTATCCGCTTTGCCCAGGTTTCGAGCGCCTTTCGGCCGTAGCCGCTAGCATAGAGCTGGCGGCTGCCGTGAAGCCGGACATAGACAAAATCCGCAGTGACATCCATCAACAGCGGCCATTCCACAGTGTCCGCCACCACCAGGGCGATGTCGTACTTTCGCAAGAGTTTGATGAAAGCAGGATCCCGGAAACTGTCATGGCGGATTTCCAAGGCGTGACGAATGATCCGGTTATCCGCCGTCTTCAACCGAGCGCGGCTTTTAAGTTTGGAATCGTGCTTTCCGGCCAGTCGGCCAGCGCTGGCACTGTCGCGTGGTAACAGATCGAAAAACCGCGCAAGAACGTCAGGATTGAACGAAAAATTGGGTGGCAATTGCCAAAGAATCGGACCCAACTTGTCCTCAAGGCCCAAGACACCGGACGCAAAGAAATTAGCAAGCGGAATCCTGGCGTCCTTCAATCTGCGGATATGAGTGATGTAGCGAGGCCCTTTGACCGCGAATTCGAAATCTTGAGGCACCGCGGCGTACCAGGTCGCAAAGCTTGAGGGCCGTTGCAGAGAGTAGAAGGTGCCGTTGATTTCTATGGTCGGGAAATTCGCGGAAGCGAAACTAAGTTCATCTTTTTGTTTGAGGTCATGCGGATAGAATTTGCCGCGCCAGGGTGCATAGCGCCATCCCGAAATACCGATCCGCACCTGCGCCATGCTCGAGCAACGCATAAGGCCCGGCGAATTTCCTGCCGATAACATTTGTTAGGCGAGGAACCATATCTCGCATTTTTCCTTACCCATCCGGAACATTGTCGCTGCAGTCCATGTTTAAACGCAGAGTAGAGCAAGGGATGGAACTGATGAAAACGATACTGATGTCGAGCGCCTTGGTGCTTTGGACGATGAGCGCTTTCGCACAATCGGCCCCGGACCAACCCGGTCACAAAAGTCCCAAGCCGGGTGCGAATTCCGAAACCATGAGCGCAATGGAAGATACCACAGGCGGCCTAGTGGGGCGGATTTCCGCCGAGATGACCAGCACCACCAAGGGCTTCGCCACCGCTGCGGCAATTTCCGACATGTATGAAGTGGCGGCGGGAAAAATCGCCGTGGAACGGTCCAAAAGCGCCGACGTAAAAGCTTTCGCCCAACAGATGGTGGATGCTCACACCAAGACCACGGAAAAGCTGAAGCCCTTGCTGCCAGCTGGCGTCACCCCGCCGCTCCATGTCGATAGCCGCCGCCAAGGCATGCTGGACAATCTGCGCGGCGCCGGTGCCGCCGATTTCGATCATCGCTATGCCGTGCAGCAGGTCGCCGCACATCGCGAAGCCGACATTTTAATGCGGGGCTACGCCAAGGATGGCGACAATGCGGCGATCAAGAACTTCGCCGCCGAGACCAGTAAGGCGGTCAAGATGCATCTGTCCATGGCTGAAGAGATGGCCAACAAGCATCCGGGGCGCTAATTGACCTCCGACATCAAGAATCCGGAAAACGAAGCGGAGATGCCGGCGCCAATGCCGCTTTCCCGGAAAGGGCAAGGTGGCGTCACCACGTTACGGGATGACGATCTTGGCGGTCAGCAGGGCGGCACGGAAAAGAAAAGCCGCATGGCTCCCCAGCCCACGGCCCCGCCCGGCTTGGAGCAAGACGCACACGGCAACGCCATCCCATTCGAGGAGCGCACGCCGGAGGACCAGGAAAAAACGCGTTCTGACCGCTGAGATAGTGCCGCCTAAAAGCACGACCCATGGCTTTAGTCGCCGGAATAGCGGTGCTTACTCATTCTCAGTCACGCAGTACCATTACGTACAATTGCGGATTTCGTGAAGCGAGATTCGTTGCGAACATCTAGGCGCCAGATTGAGGCGATTGCCATGTTCATTCCCAATCAAAGTGATGTGAAAAATGCCATGTCCTTAATCCGGAAGCATGGCGTCCGTGCCATGTCAGAAGCGGATCAGAGAATGAACAAATGCGCGCAACGGGGCGACGGCAGCGGCGCATGCTACTGGATGAGGCTCATGGTGGTAATTGAATTCGCTGAATTCCGTGTTGTAAGGCGCGCAGGTTACGATGGGCCAGTAGATGGGCCAGAAGTGTCGTAGGGTTTCCTAGGCCGCCGGTCAGAATGTTCAATGAACGCTGGTGAGTTATACGGCCTGCGCTAACTTGATAACGGATTTGAACCGCGCGGTGATAATTCCGCACCGACCGGAAACAAAGCCGTACACCTGCGTTAGCCCGATTGGAACAATTCCATCATATGCAGGAACACGCATGGCAAAGGTCCGCGCCAAATCGCACAAACTCGTAGCCAGGGACAAAGGTACGCGACTCGAGACTTATCAGGGCACTGGGGGGGAAACTCATCAAATCTCGGATTCCGATGACGGCACGCTGACGACGCAACAGGGCACCCCCGTTGCGGACGACCAGAACTCGCTTCGCCAGGGCGGGCGCGGTCCCACTCTGCTGGAGGACTTTCACTTTCGCGAGAAGATTTTCCATTTTGACCATGAGCGCATCCCCGAACGGGTGGTGCATGCCCGCGGTTATGCCGCGCATGGATTTTTCGAGCTCACCCAGCCGCTGGCCGATGTCACGCGCGCCGACATCTTCCAACGCAAAGGCGAGAAAACGCCCGTTTTCGTACGCTTCTCGACGGTAGCCGGCAACAAGGGGTCGTTTGACCTGGCGCGCGATGTGCGTGGTTTCGCGGTCAAGCTCTATACTAGAGAGGGCAATTGGGACCTGGTGGGAAACAATATCCCGGTCTTCTTCATCCAGGACGCGCTCAAATTTCCCGACTTGATCCACGCTGCCAAGCCGGAGCCGGACCGCGAATTTCCCCAGGCCCAGACCGCGCACGACAATTTCTGGGACTTCATTTCCCTGATGCCAGAGTCCATGCACATGGTCATGTGGGCGATGTCGGACCGCGCCATCCCCCGCTCCTTCCGCTTTATGGAAGGTTTCGGTGTGCACACTTTCCGCTTTGTCAATGCCAAGGGCAAATCCACCTTTGTCAAATTCCATTGGAAGCCGGTACTGGGCCTTCAGTCGGTGGTGTGGAACGAAGCCGTCAAGATCAACGGCGCCGACCCCGACTTTCACCGCCGCGATTTGTGGAATGCCATCCAGTCGGGAAACTTTCCCGAATGGCAATTGGGCGTACAGCTGTTCGACGACAGCTTTGCGGACAAGTTCGAGTTTGATGTGCTGGATGCGACCAAGATCATTCCAGAAGAACTTGTGCCGGTAAAGATCGTCGGCCGTTTGGTGCTTAACCGCTTGGTAGACAATTTCTTTGCCGAGACCGAACAGGTCGCGTTCTGCACCCAGAATGTGCCGCCGGGGATCGATTTCAGCAACGATCCGCTGCTGCAGGGGCGTAACTTCTCCTATCTCGACACCCAGATCAAAAGGCTGGGAGGTCCCAACTTCACCCATTTGCCCATCAACGCGCCCAAATGCCCATTCGCCCATTTCCAGCAGGACGGACATATGGCGATGCGCAATCCGGTGGGGCGGGCCAATTACGAACCTAACAGTTGGGGCGCCGCGGGCGGCCCCCGCGAGAATCCGCAGCGGGGCTTTGTCAGCTTTACCGAGGAAGTCGATGGACCCAAACAGCGTGTTCGGTCCGAGACTTTTGCCGATCACTACAGCCAGGCGCGGCAATTCTATATCAGCCAGACACCGATTGAGCAGACCCACATCGCCAACGCCCTGGTTTTCGAGCTCAGCAAATGCGAACGCGAAGACATACGCGCCCGTATGGTGTCCCACCTGCGGAACATCCACCAGCTTCTGGCGGGCAAGGTTGCCGACGGTTTGGGACTGCCCCTGCCGCCGGCGGCCAAAGCGGCACGGGAGACCATCACCGATCTTCCCCCATCGGACGCGCTCAGCATCGCCAAGAACGGCCCGGACAGCTTTAAAGGCCGCAAACTGGGCATCTTGCTGACCGATGGCGCGGATGCGGAACTATTCGCCGCCTTGAAGTCAGCTTGCGACAAGGAAGGCGCGCAAGTCGAAGTGATCGCGCCCAAGATCGCTGGCGCCATCCTTTCCGATCGAAAGAAGGTCCCGGCGCAGCAGAAGATCGATGGCGGTCCCTCGGTGCTATATGACGCGGTGGCGCTGCTGGTGTCCGAGCAAGGCTCCGATCTCTTGGCAAATGATGCCCCCACTCGCGATTTCATCGCCGACGCCTTCGCGCATTGCAAATTTGTCGCTTACAGCGCCGCAGCTGGGGTTTTGCTGAAAGCGGCCGGAATCAAGCCCGATGACGGCTTCCTCGAGCTCAATGACGCCAAGGGAGCAGGCCAATTCATCAAGATGTGCCGCAAGTTGCGCTTCTGGGAGCGGGAAAACCAGGTCGACGCCGATGCGGATTGAAGAGGAGCAGAAATGTTCAAACAGTTAAATCCGGCACTTCCGGTCACCATCGAAGGCAAAGGTGCCGGCTACGCCTTTGCCGTGATCGATTACGGCCAGGAGCACAACCTGATCTGGGTGGTCGGCCTGAACGACAGCGGTGAGATCTGGTGCTCCCCCAATCCAAAGGTCCGGCTCGCCCGCAACTGGACGATGGGCAGAAGCGTCGGCCCGCCCGCGCTCAACGTGGCGGCGGAATAGAGTTCAGCCCCTGAGCCTTCTCAGACTGGGTGATATCGTACGGTGGAAAAGCGCTTAGGGCTGATTGATGGAATAGATCATTACCACAAGCGTCACAGCAAGGATGAAAAACACAAATCCGAGCCAAGCCAGCAATCTGCCATGTTTGCCCATTCACTATCCCCCGAAACGGCGAAGTCGGATCAGGTTTATACCTGCCCGGCAGAGACCTGGCGGTCGCGGCCCAGACGCAACGCGCGCAAGCGCGAGGCCTTTTGATGGCTGGCGGCGCGCTAGGCCGTCAATTGCGCCATCGCACCTCCCTTCCGGTACTGCCAAAGGTCGGCAAATTCGTCGGACTTCGTGTTGCGCTTCTTGCTGCTTATCGTCCGAAGAAACCGGAGCCATGACGGAACTGCAAGATGTTTCATGGCGCGATACCGCTCAGTTCCGTTTTCAGCGGATTAACCGCCCCCATAGCCGCCGATAATCGGCAACACTTCGCCGGTGATATAGCTCGAGCATTGCGGGCTGGCGAGAAACACATAGGCGGGCGCTATTTCCTCTGGTTGGGCTGGCCGCTTCATCACGGTGTGAGCGCCGAACTTGGACACATCCCGCGCCTGCTTGTCCGCGGGATTGAGCGGCGTCCAGACCGGTCCAGGGGCAACGGCATTGACCCGAATTCCGCGCGCCGCCAAATGCGTCGCCAGGCTGCGGGTGAAGGCGTGAATGCCGCCCTTGGTGGTCGCATAATCGAGCAGGTTTTTGTTGCCTTCGATGCCGGTGACCGAACCAGTATTGACAATTGCCGCGCCGCTTTTCATGTGCTCGGCCGCCGCCTGCGCCATATGGAAATAGCCATAGAGGTTGGTCTTGACGGTCTTGTCGAAATGCTCCTCCGTCAGATCCTCGAAGCGTGAGACGTGCAGCTGAAAGGCCGCATTGTTGACCAGGATGTCCAGGCGACCGAAGGTCCGCATTACCTTGCGGACTGCCTCGAAGCAAAATTTGCGACGGCTGACATCGCCCGAAATCAGCAGACAGCGGCGTCCTTCTCGCTCCACCGCCTGTTTGGTTATCTCGGCATCTTCCTTCTCGTCGAGATACATCACCGCCACATCGGCGCCTTCGCGGGCGAACAGCACCGCCACACTGCGGCCGATGCCGCTGTCGCCACCGGTTATGATTGCGGCGAGACCGGCGAGCTTTCTGGACCCCTGCCAAAAGGGCGCATCGTAGAAAGGCTGAGGTTCCAGCACGGCCTCCTTGCCGGGCTTTACGATATGCTGCTTGGGGAAGGGCGGCTCAGGGTAACGTCGCGCACCAGCTTGCATCGCGCTTTTGACCTGCTGCTGGGGGCGTTTGCGGTCGGCTTTGGCGACTTGCTTTTGGATGCGACGGTGCTTTTTGGCGGCTTTGGCGGCCATGACTAGCGCGGCGTAGGCGGCTGCTTGGTTGCGTTCTCCGGCGCCGCCTCGTCGCGCGCCTGGGGCAGGCCGCCGTATAAGCCCTCGCGGTTGCGGTCGAAATCGGCTTCTGGGGTTTTCTGTCCCTTAGCCTTGGGATCTAGCTTGTCGTCGGTATTGTTGTTCATAGCGATCTCCTGCACTCCTGTCACAACCGCGCCAAAGCAGGTCGGTTCCCGGAACCTGCAAGCCACCAGTTATTGGCACTCGCGCTGATTTTGGGCGAAAGCAGCCTTCGCGTTAACAAATGCTAAGTAGCACAGCATCTTTTCCATCAGGATTGGCGGACCCATACCGGCTCGCGCTTCCTGAATTGATCACTGTATGGATCCGCTCCTCATGTGGTGCGGCGCAGGAGCAGCGAGGGGAAACTCATTCTGCCCGGGCCCGTTCATTGCTGGTATCTCCAAGGAAATGCACCATGATGGTCACCCTCTCTCGCCTCTATCCGAATGATCACACCGCCCGTCTCGTAGTGCAGGACCTGCAAGCAGCAGGACTTCCAGAGGATGACATTGGAACAATCTCGCGCTCCCACAAAGACCCAATGGAGAACGCAGACACCGAAAACGCGGGCGATGTCATCGATAGGGACCGTGATGGAAGCGATGACCGCACCGAGGCCGCCGGAAAGGGCGCAGCAATCGGAGGTGCGGTGGGCGCAGCCGCAGCCATCGGCGCTTTAATGGTTCCAGGATGGGGGCCCATTCTTGCGGCGGGTTGGGTCGCGAATGCTGTAGCCGGAGCCGCGGCTGGCGGAGCGTTAGGTGGCGTGGCGGGCGCCCTCTCGCAAGCTGGAGTCAGCGATAACGATGCAGCGGACTATGCTGAGGGCGTGCGAAAGGGAGGAACGCTGATTACGGTTAGAGTTAGGGCGGAAGATAGGCGGCATTACGAAGGGATTTTGGATGCCGGTGGTCTGCATCGTGACAGGAGCGGTGATCCGTCAGGCCTTAAAACAACTCCATAGTCGACGCTGATCCCGGTTCAAAGATTGGGATTATCGCAACGGCAATCCAAGTGCGTGGCCCCGGCAGACCGGCGTGCCCTGCACCGTCGATTTGCGAGAAAAGCTCATGACTCCCCCTGCAACTCCTGGTGGCCGGCAACCTTCATCTATGCAGCCTACAGCCGCTCAATTGCTTGGCTGCGCACTACGATTTCAGATTGTCTCATTACTATCTCAAGCCTTTGACGAAATCCGAGCCACCAATTCCGATCCAGGGAGTCCGCCATAACTTCGACCACAATCACATCATCCCTTTCCTTTTGGTCACCTGTGATCCAGACCCCCTTTGCAGGTGCACGCATAAATGCAGTGACTCCGCCAAACTTCTCGGCTAGCGATTCACTGACGTCGTTGAACAGTTGCTGCTCATAAGGTCGCCCATCGTTGTCCCGGAGGGGCAATAGCAATTCAATCAAGTGAGTCTCTACGCGCCCGACCATCGGCTTCTCAATGCTTTGGGTATTGAAGCTCAAGCTTACGGCAGATTTCGCTCGCCTTGCCGGGGTCCATCAGTTTGAGTATTTCGTCCAGCTTCGCCTCTTGCCGGTCGTTGGCTTCCTTGGACTGAGGCGAGCCTACGTATAAGAACCAGGCCAATCCGCAGACTTGCCAGAGCAGTTGAAGAAATTCGGACTGCCAGTTTTCAAAAATATCTCTAGCCCATTCGACGGAATAGTCCGAGAGCGCGATTGAATGGTGAAATTGCGACTGCTCATTCACATACGCTCGCCAGCCGAACCACCAGTGACCCAGGATGGAAATCAAGAAAAAGCCGATGGTGATCCATGCGTAAGCGTATTTGCGGCTGTTGCTCATTGCGACATCAGTAGATGTGAATTGGAAACACGCCGGAAAAATGAAGGGCGAACACTGCAAGCAAAACGGCAGTCAGGATCAACCCAGCTTTCGTGCTGCGGGTCACTTTTCTTTCCTCACGCCCTTGAATTTCTTCGCGGTCTCAGTCTGATCCATGAATTGGCCGCTTTTCTTGTCGCGCTTGGTAAACTTGCTCGCTCCCATGACTTCCGTCTTGAGTTGCGTCCGCTTGCGGACTGCGCCGTTCCTATGATTGTCGCCTGCCGGTGCGTTGGTCGCCATTCTGGAACTCCAAAATTCAGTTTCCTGTGCCCAACGCACAAATAGACCGCGCGGTTTCAGTCCGACTATTTCGATGGAATGGAAAGTGAGCGGGTTGCCGGCGGGATCGTGATGGGCTTGGGATACAGGCCCGCTCGCGGGAAATAATCCGCTGCTCGTCAGAGCGTTGCGGTTCGCTATCGCACGATTCACTCAAAGGCGGCGGACAAGCCTCATCCCACACCACACCTCCGCATGTTCGCAGTCATGGCGAAGCATTTTACACTTTGCGTACTCCACTGCATCCGCATCCGTTGCCTGAGCGGTTACGAAGAGGGCGCTGGCCCCTTGGCTGGTCAAAAGGCGAATTTCATAAGGATGGGTGGTAGATACCAAAGAATCGCGCACGCCGGACCCCGAATGGAAAGCCGCCTAAATCTAGGGTTCCTCAAGGCCTCTTCAATGACCGTACGGGCTGCATTTTCGTCCGATATAGTACGTCGCTCGCTTTAGTGGGGTGGGCCAATCATTTGCTCGATAGCCTCAGCAATGGCGCACCACCGCCGCACGCCTTCCTCGCTGCCGGTTTCTTCCATCCGGCGGATTTCGCAATGAGCACGCTCCAGAGCGAGATCCCCGTAATTCTTCACCATGCCTGTGGCGGATGATTTGATCTCTTCGATGGAACCGGAGTTGGAACAATCAGGCCTTACGGGATTAAGGGACATCGTTGCCTCACTGTAATTGTCGCCAAAGATGACTGACAGAGTCCGGCCAAGTTGGGTTGTGCGATCAAGCTAACAAACGTTAAGTCTGCGGCACCGTTCCGCGTTTGAATCATCTCGGGAACTGAGCGGTATCGAGCGATAAAGAGGCTTGCAGTTCCACCCTGCTTTGTTTTTGCTCGGAGTCATGAGCAAAAAACGGAACATGGAAACCCTGGATCAGTTCGTCGAGCTGTGGAAATACCGCAAGGTCGCGGCGATGACCCAATTGGCAGCCGAGCGAGCGGCCAATGATGAGAAGACGGCGAGGCTGAGGGCTCTGCGACTGGAACGGGACCGGGGGACAAATGCTCGCTGAGCATCAGACCGGCTGAATTTCGATCGACCTTTGGCTCAGGCGCGAAACGGCGGCCTGCTCTGGGTGCCGCCTCGGCTGTGTTGTGACCGCCCATCAAAGGTGGTAGTCCGCCCCGGCTAGGTTTTCCCTGCTAATCGCTATGCTTGCGGGAACGCGCCATGGCCGCGCGGCTGGCGATGAGGGCGTGCTTTGAATTTTTCAGTTCGTTTTGGATTTCGCTTCTCAGCCTTTGCCCCCGCGTAATCGCTGCCCGCACTTTTGGCACGATCTGCGAATGGAGTGTTGAGGTGGCCCGGGGCCGAAGAAGCTCCGAAAAGGGAAAGTCCATCAGGAACCGGCGCTCAGTGTCGACGATCTCGAATTGATAGCCGCTGGGGTCCCGGTTGTTGTGCATCATGTCGGCGCTGATTTCGACCGCGGCGGCACGCGCCTCGAGATAGGCCGCTTCGACATTCGGGAGTTCGCTCCCGATTTCATCGACTTCAAAGCCGCCTGGCGAAACAAGATTGAAAAAGAACAACGCCATGATAACTCGCTGCCGTTATCGGCCATCCAAGCCAAGATACGAGGGATCGAAACTGGCCGCCTCATGCAAGCCAGTTCGGTCAATAATATGCAGCGCGCCACTCGAGAGCGCGACCAGTCCTTCCTGGCGCAATTGCTGCAACATGCGATTGGCATGCACAGCGGATATGCCCAGGGCGTCGGCAATATCGCTTTGTGTCAGCGGGAACGGACAGACGTCGGTTTCGGCAAGTCCCGCCGCGCTGAATCGCGTCCATACTTCGCAGATGAAGTGGGCCATCCGGGCATGGGAATTTTGCCGGCCAAGGGACACCAGCCACTCCTGCTGGATCGCGGCATGGCGCGCCGTTTCGCGCCACAGCGCCGAAACAATGGAAGGATAGAGCTGCATCAGGTCCGCCAAATCCGCGGGTTTGATGGTTGCGACCTGCGCTGCGGTGATCGCGCACAAACGCGATGCGGCCGGGCGCGCGATCGGTTGGCAATCCATGGCATCGCCCGGCACAAAAATAGCCAATATCTGTTGGCGGCCATCCGCCATAACCCGAACCGCATGCGCCACACCCTGGCACAGGATCGACAGACCCTGATGGCGGGCGCCCTGCTGGTGGATGCATTCGCCCCGAGCCAGATCCCGGAAATCCGAAATGGCTCCTTGCAGGGCGGTGCGTTCCTCGGCGTTCAACAAGCAATTGGCTGCGAACAACCCGACCCCGTGATCGTGCGGCGAGGCCTTCGCGAACCTCCTATGTTTTTGGCCACTCAGGGCCGATCGTATCGGATCATTCATGGGGTGCCTCCATGGGAAAGCGGATTGCAACCTTCAGCCCGTCGGGCGCGAACTGCAAATCCGCCTGTCCATTCAAGGAATGGGCTGCTTCCTGTTTCACAAGCGTGAGGCCGAAGCCCTCGCGTCCGGGCGGAACGATGGCCGGTCCATCGAACTCGGCCCAATGCACCGCAACGTGCTGACCGTCACGCCGGGCCTTCAGTTCGACGCGGCCATTCTCACCAAGGGCGCCGAATTTGGTGGCATTGGTCGCCAGCTCGTGCAGGATCATGCCAAAGGAAACGGCCTGCCGCGCCGACAATGTCACGTCGTCGCTCTCGATACTGACCCGCTCGGAACCGAATGGTTTGAGCTGGGACACGGAGATTTCTTTCAAACTGGCGGCGCTCCAATTTTCCTGGGACAGCAGTTCGAATGACCGCGCCATGGCATGCATGCGATCGATGAGATGATCCTTAAAAGACTGCTTGTCCGGCGCCACCTTGTAGGTCTGCCGGGCCACGGCGATGACCACCGAGAGAATGTTCTTCACCCGATGATTCAATTCGGCGATCAAGGATTGCCGCATTGCCTCGGCCCTGGTCAGCGACGTCACGTCGACAAACCCAAGAACCACGCCTTCGATCTCCTGGCTGGTGTCCCGGTAAGGCGCCAGGCGCGCCAAATAGTGGGAGGAACTTCCCTCCGGCGAGATGGTGCGCTCCACCACTTGTCCGCTGGACAGAACCTTGTCGACATCCTGAACCAGGGTGCGAAGGCTGATGCGGCTGGCAAGATCGGTGATCGGTCTTCCCCGGTCCCCCGGCAGCATGTTGAAAAACTTGCTCACGGCGGGGGTAAAGCTGCGAATGATCAAATCCCGGTCCAGGAATACGGTCGCGACCTTGGTGCTCTCGAACAGGTTGGCGAGGTCGGCGTTGGAACGGTCCAGCGCGTCGACCTTGCCGTTCAGTTCGGCATTGACGGTATGGAGCTCTTCATTCACCGACTGAAGCTCTTCCTTGGAAGCTTCCAACTCCTCGTTGGTCGACTGCAGCTCCTCGTTCACAGAGACCAGTTCCTCGTTGGAGGATTTCAGTTCCTCCAGTGCGGTTTCGTATTCTTCGATGAGGGATTGGAGCCTTTCGCGGGTCTCCCGCAACTCCCGTTCCAGGTGCAATGCCGCCTCATCCGGCGCGGTGGCGCGCTGGACAGCCTCTTCGCGGCTTAGAGCAGGTCCGACATCGCGGAAGACAACCAGAAAAAGCCGGTCTTCGCTGTTGCTTTCGCTTAGCGGTTCGGCGGAAAGGTCCACCATCTGGATGCGGTTGCCTTCGGCTTCGACCGCGATGCCTTCGCGGCCGGCCTGTTTTTCGGTTTCGATGGCTTCACGCAGGACTGTGCGAAGGTCCAGCCTCAGCCCCTTTTTCGCCATGGTCAGAAGCTGGCGGGATGGCGCCCCCACCATGGCTTCCAGATACTTTCCCGTATGGCCGGAATAATAGACGATATCGCCGTCGCGGTTCACCACCACATGCGCCGGCGCGTAGCGGTCCAGCACTTGTCCCTCGACCGCGTGCCGCAGGGCAATGCCGCCCAACGACCTGGAAGGGTTAGAACCCGTGGACATCGGAAACGGCGCGGGCCTCAGCCCGCTCACCACCAACGGGACCCTGGCGCGGTTTGGCGCGTCTTCCCGGCTGCGGAATACGCGGTTTTTCTTGTCCAGGGGCGTGAACAATTCGCTGAACTGGCTGACATTCTCTGAGGTGCCGAGGAACAGATAGCCGCCGGGCCGCAAGGCATAATGGAAGGTGGGGATCACCTGGCTCTGCACATCCGGGCCGAAATAGATCAGCAGGTTGCGGCAGGACACCAGGTCGAGCTTGGAGAAGGGCGGGTCGCGGATGACGCTGTGGGGCGAGAACACGCAAAGGTCCCGGACATCCTTGCTCAGGACAAAGCTGCCGTCGTCGGCGATGAAATACTTCCTGCGGCGTTCCTCCGACACGCCGTCCAGCAGCGGCTCGGGATACCGGGCGGCACGCGCGACCGAAAGCGCCGGCTCATCGATGTCGGTGGCGAAAATCTGCACCTTGGGAACCGCCCGCAACGTCTCCATATGCTCGCGCAGCAGGATCGCTATGGAAAAGACTTCCTCTCCCGTGGCGCAGCCCGGCACCCAGACGCGAACGACCTCGTCGGCGCCCCGGTTGGCAAACAGTTTCGGAATGACCAGGGTCTTAAGCGCCTCGAAAGCGTCGGCGTCGCGGAAGAAGCTGGTGACGTTGATCAGCAAGTCGCGGAACAGCGCATGCACTTCCTTGGCATCATGGCGCAGCCGCTCGATATAGGCGCTTACAGTTTGCAGGTGATTGACCTGCATGCGCCGCTGAACGCGCCGCAAGAAAGTCTTTTCCTTGTAACCGGAGAAGTCATGGCCCAGCTGCGTGCGCAGCATGGCGCAGATATCACTCCGCGCCGTCTCAAGGGCCCGGGCCTCGTCCTCGGCCTGGGCGATTTCCAGATAGTCAAGCGTGCTGAAGCTCCGGGCAAATTCCGCGATATGTGCGCCCATTTTCGTGACGGGTACGGCAAGGTCGATCATTCCGCTGCTGATCGCGCTTTGCGGCATGTCGGAATGCTGGGGCGAGATGCCGTCCGTAACCTGCGCCAAGGTCAGGCCTGCCCGCTCCTTGATGGCCTTGACGCCGAGGGTTCCATCGCCATCGCCGCCCGAAAGCACGATGCCGACCGCAAGCTCGCCGATGTCCTTGGCCAATGCGCTGAAAAATATGTCGATGGGTTTGCGTTCGCGCTTTACCGAGCTGGGTTTGCGCAAAGTCAGCATGCCGTGCTCGAACCCCAGGATGGCGTCCGAAGGCAGGACGTAAATTTGGTTGGGCTGAGGAGCCACCCCTGACGCGGCATCCTGGACCGGCATTTTGGTCCGGCGCGCCAGAATTTCGGGCAGCAAGGAATGCCGGTCCGGGGCCAGATGGGTAACCACCACGAAGGCGCAACCGGTATCCGCCGGCATATGGTCGAAAAGATGCTCCAGCGCTTCAACGCCCCCGGCGGACGCGCCGATTCCAACAATGGGATAACTGGCGTCTGTCACGACAATCCTAGATTAGGCGCCACCATGATCCATTCCCCCCCCCCGTCCAGCGCCTACCAGCCGACCGTCGAACTTATCATTTGTTAGTCCCCAGCGGCGTCGGTTCGCGCCTACCCCCGGGGCCGCTTTGGGTCATGGACCGGCCTGACCGGCAAGCGTCAAGAGCTTCAGCCCCGCTGTGCGCGCAGAGGTAGGAGCTGCAGGCCGCGCCCAACCCGGCACGCCTTTAACGCGTTCAAAATGGAGTATTTACGAGAAAGGATCGGTCGTTCGATCCAGTGCCAGAGTGCTGCCCCCAAAAGCAAAGCGAGTGGCAAGGCAATCAGCAGATTTGTCCACCAGTTGAGTCCGGTCGAAAAGAAATAGAGCACTGCCTGTTGTATGGGATAAGCAACGAGGTAGGTCCCATACGAATAGTCTCCTGGCAATCGCACCAGGGTAAAGTCGCGCGTCCCAAACCAGACAACCGCGTAGGACAGCGACGCTACGGCCCAAGAGGGATGCGGCAATGCCAGCAGTATCGCGAAGCCGACGCTGGCCAGACCAAGATAGCCGTTTAACGGTAGGAGTTCGGCACATTTGTAAAGTATCGCGCCAGCACAAAACGCAAGAGGCAGCGGTTTTGCCGCCAACCATGCCAGCAACAGGCCAAGGTAGGGCAGTTTTGGGAACACCAGGAGCGCAGCCAAACAGCACAGTGCAATTGTCAGTGACCCGCCCCTGAACGCGATCGCCAAAGCCGCTAGCAGCGCGTAACAGATCATTTCAACGCTGATCGTCCAAAGAGAGCCATTGACGATTCCTGCGCGCGGAAGGTCCTCAAAGACGCCCGGCAAAGCGAATTGGGGTTGCATTACGATATTCTGGAAATAGGTGGCGAACTCTGGTGCTTGAAAGTAATCCGTAACCGATAGGTTACTCAGTGCCGGCCCCATCAATAGCGCCGTTCCGGAAACTACGATTATCAAGCCAGGCATGATCCGTAACAAACGGAGCGCGATGAACTCGACGCTGGAGCGGCATTGCATCAGGCTTCCCATGACAAGGTAACCACTCAGCGCGAAAAATGCGGGCAGTATCAGCGAGCCAACCGCCCTGATGGGAGCTGGGAGTGTCTCTGGATGCCCCGTAGTGATGGTAAAACTGTGGAAGGCAACAATGCCCGCCGCAAGCATGATGCGAAGGATGTCAAAGCCATTAGACCTCGGCTTGGAAACGGAATTGTCTCTCACCGGTGCGGGGTGGGACGAGTTTCGCGGCGAGACGTATCGTTCGGTGTGGCAGCTCCCGCTGTCTCAGCCGCAGAGTTCCCGGGCGGGGGCTGATTCGCGGCTTGCCTCGCGACCGCAGACCTCTTCTTTTTCTGCCCCGCTACGGTAGCACTCTGATCAGTGCTGGCGCTGCTGGCGTTGTTCCCTGCACCAGCGTTACTCCCGTAATTGTCATCTGCCCTCCCCGTGCTTACGCTCTGTGCGGTCACGGGAGTGGCGATAATCAAAATGCAGACGGTGGCAACGGACAGGAACTTCATGTTCGGCTCCTCGCAAATTCCCGTTGTGAACGTACCAGCGTAATCAACGTTGCGCCGAAACAGCCGCCCGCGTCCCTCACAACTTGGTTTAGTGCGATACCGCGCAATCGGCAAAAGCGTCCGACTTAAACCGAAGTTAAGTTTTTCGTCGTCTCATTGCGCGGCCATAGTGGACCTTAGCAATGACGATAGTTCTTCAGCAGGACGCCCGGCGCGCCATCATCGCCGATTTTGGAACATGGGCTGCAACCCATCTTGAGAAGCGCACACCTGCGACGGACGACAGCCAGGCATACTACGCCTACCTACAGTCGCATCGGCCTCAACTGCTGGAATTCAGGCATCCCTGCCCCGACAAATCGCAAGTGGTGCGTTCCTGGCTGTCGGACGCCGGGCTGTTATCGCCATAGCGCCCGCGCCCGCCTCACAACGCGCTCTCTGCCTCATCCATCGCGGTTTTCACTGCTCGTTCCCCTGCCCGCTCCACTTCCTCCGCCCGCCAGCTCAGACAACGCAATCACCGCGGGAAGAATCCTCGCTTGGCAGTCGCCGCATTGAATATGGCGAAGGCCCGGTGAGGGTCAGACTGAATGAACTTCGATCACGCGTGCGGTTCTGACGCGAACGCGGCGGATAGCTTTGGCCGTGGCGTCCGTCGCGCTCTGTCCGCAGACGTAGTACGCCTCATAGGCAGAGTGGGGGTGACGCGCATTGTGACGATAAGCCTGGAGTCGGTGGGCCATGGGAGCCTTTGGGTTGGTGCGAAAACGCGCCGTTTACGACTTGGGATTCAGCACTGGGGCAATTTTTATACTGGTGCTGAAACTTTGCTGGGCGAAGGGCGTTCCGCGCGAATGGAGGGACCGCCCAATGCCTGAGACGGACATCTGGGGTACCACGCGCAAGCTAATCGAACTGTATGGCCCCGACGCCTGGGCTACCGCCGCCGCCAGGGTAGAACGGCGGATTAAGAACGGAGACCGGGACGGGGCTCGGCGGTGGTTGGAGATCGCCAAGGCGGTCCGCCACTTGGATGATAGACGAGCCGGCTATGAACGCCAGGGGGGCCTGAGCTTGGTGGCGGGAGACAGCATCCCCAATCCCTCAGCCACCCCTTCGATGATCTCTCGGAGCCCCTCCGAGGGGTCGGGCTGCAATTCGATTGCCGCGCGAGCATGATGGGTCAGCTTGGGCGCACTGCGAAGGGCTTCAGCGATACGCTGGGATTCGGATTGATTGACGACCACGGGCAACGGCACCTTTGTCGTGACCGGTGGTTCGACGCCGTCAGCCGCGTAGCGGATATCAACCAACCCCATACCCTTGGACGTCATCGCGAGCAGAAAGCCACGCGCGCCTAAGGGAGTGGCTTCCCGGTGTGAGAACAGAATTGGATCGCCCACATGGAGAATGTTGACATTTGCTCATTCTCATATTGTTCGTCCGCAATGGTACGCAATCTTGCACTGGGGTCGCGCCGCGAATTGCGAATAATTCTCACTGGAACCATCGTTCTTTTCGGGTTTTCCCGAAGGGAATTTACCCGAAAGGACATCACATGCCCCGCAAACAACTTGACGCAATCGCCCTTCTGAAAGCGGACCACCGCAAGGTGGAAGACCTGTTCGAGAAGTATGAAACATCCCGCTCTAAGAAAGCTGACATCGCGAAGAAGATTTGTATGGAATTGACCATTCATACGATGATCGAGGAAGAGATTTTTTATCCGGCCTGCCGCAAAGCCGGCGTGGAAAGCGACATGATGGACGAAGCCAATGTCGAACACGACGGCGCAAAATCCCTGATCGCGGAATTGGAAGCCGGTTCGCCGGATGACGATTTCTACGATGCCAAGGTCAAGGTGTTGTCCGAAGAAATAAAGCACCACGTCAAGGAAGAAGAAAAGCGTGGCGGTATCTTCTCCGGCGCTCGTGAAGCCGAGTTGGACTTGGCCGCTTTGGGCAATGAAATGGCGGCGCGGAAGGAAGAGCTTTTGGAGCAGTTCGAATCCAATGGCCTGCCCGCCCCAGTTACCTTGACTATGAGGGCCACTCCGCCGGAACAGGGCCGCCCGCGCACTTAGGACATTAGGGACAGGAGGGATGCCCCCAGGCTCCCTCCTGTCTTCTCCGCTTCGCGAGCTGGAACTTTCATCGTCCTGGTGCACTAAGGCAATGATACTAAGAGGAATTCAACATGCCGAAGTCCATCGCACAGCGACTCACCGCTCTTGAGAAGACGGTTGCCCAGTTTTTCGGGCTTCAGAAAGCCCGGGCGAAGAAGACGACAAGAAAGGCGAAGTCCAAATCTAAGCGCGTGATCAAGAACGTCCGGAGATCCGCTAGAGCGACCCGCCGCAAGGCGGCCATCTAACCCGCGGAGTTACATGAGGTCCGCGCCAGACGGCGCGGACCATTTTAGAGGCAGAATGTTTCAGTTTCGCCCCGAGTCCGCATCACCGACACCGGCTCCAAGACATGCAGCCATGCTGATCAGGGGCGGGTTCAACTTGGCTTACAATTGTATCGACTTCACGCCGATGATCTTGACGGTTCATATCCGGCCAGAAGAAATCGGTAATTTGGTCGAACCTGAACTCTTTACACTATTTCCCGACGTACCTTACCAACAGTACATCGATAGCTTCGGCAACCGTTGCACCCGGCTCATCGCGCCCCCGGGTGTGCTGTCGATCTGGAACAGATTTGTAATCGCGAACTCAGGACTGCCGGAGCCTTTGCCGGTGCACGCGTACCAGCACGCGGTGCCCGAACTCCCCGAAGATACACTTCAGTTTCTCGTTGGCAGCCGTTATTGCGATACTCAAAAATTGTCCAATCTCGCTTGGTCACTGTTTGGTAAATACTGGGAAGGCTGGCCTCGTATTAAGGCCATCCTGGACTACACTCATGGCCGCATTCAATTCAGCTACCCTAACGCAAGAGACGATCGAACAGCGTTCGAAGCTCACGAAGAGCGCATAGGAGTGTGCCGGGACTTCGCACATCTCGCAATTACCTTCTTCCGGTGCATGAACATACCTGCACGCTATTGCACCGGCTATTTGGGAGACATCGGCGTCCCGCGCGATCCGGCGCCCATGGATTTCAGTGCGTGGTGCGAAGTCTATCTGGGTGGTCGCTGGTGGGCTCTCGATGCCCGGCATAATCAACCCCGCATTGGTCGAATTCCCGTCGCTCGGGGCCGAGATGCTGCCGATGCAGCCATTAGCACTGCCTTTGGTGCAGCAAAGCTGACGGAATTCAAAGTCATCACTGAAGAATAATCTCATATCTAGACAGGAGCTTTCCATGAAACCCCTTGCGATGATTGGCCTCCTCTTGGTACTCGCTGGCATCGGAGGCCTTGTTTTCCGTAGCGTTCATTGGACCGAAAGCGAAAAGGTCGTCGATATAGGCCCGCTTGAAGTTAATGCGGAAAAGGAGCACAGCGCTTGGATTCCGATGAGCGCCGCTATTTTCGCGGTGGTTGCCGGTTTGGGCCTCGTGGTGGCGAGCCGCCGAAACGCTTAAGCGGCCCGCGTTGGTGCTCAAACATCGCGCGATAGTCACCCCGCAGTGGCTAGGGCCACCCCCTAAGACTAGCTCGGGGTTGATGGGATCTGCCACTTAGCTCCAACGTGTGGAACAAACTTCGGATTAGCTTGGCGTATGCTCGTGTGATAAGCAGCGCCATTGTTTACTTCGCATACCTCCTTGGCGATTTCTTTACGAGGAGCGGCACTATGCGCTTCGGGAACCTCTGGGCTTGGTTGTGGGAGCTAAGATTCCCAGTTCCTCGGCCACCCCTTCAATGATCTCGGGCAGCCCCTCGGATGGGTCAGCCTGCAATTCGATCGCCGCGCAAGCGTGATCGATCAAATTGCGCGCCCTACGCAGGGCTTCATCGCGACGCTGGTATTCAGTCTGGTTGGCGACTACCGGCACCGGGACCCTTATCGTGACGCGAGGTTCTACGCCCTCTGACGCGTAGCTGATATCAACCGATCCCCAGACCATTGGACCGGCGGGTGAGCGGAAGATTTCCGTTTCTACCGTGGTTGCGAGATCGGTAATCTTGGCACGAGGGAGCTTGGTCGCCATGGATGTCTCCGATAGGAGAAGTGAGCGGGTTGCCGATGGGATCGTGATGGGGCTGGGGTTCGGGCCCGCTCGAAGACGATAATCCGCTTCCATAGAAATCGTTGCGGTCCGCAATCGCACCAACTCCGCACGCTTGCATCGCGCAAAATAAAGGTTTGGCGCTCCAGGGCGGCCATCGACACCCTTGAGGGCGCGAAAAACGCCTATCGATTTCTCCCCTTGGTGCCCCAACGTACCGAAAGAAAAATAGACAGTTTCACATATGTTAGTTGCTCGCATGTTCAGTTCGGGTTTGCTTATACGCACCCAACTCCAACGCCCGCTTGCCCCGCTACTGACCTGCTCTCTCGGATCGGTAGCGGGGTACTTTTTTGCATTTCACGCAGCGTCCTGTTTCGTGTCCACCGCCACGACCTTTAGCGCTCCGGTCGGCGGCGGCGTGTGCAGCAACAGCGCTTCTTCCATCGCCGCGTTCATCCACTGTTCGCGCGCCGCCTCGTCCAGCAGCAGGACTGGCGTGGCGTCGGGATGGATGGGCGCTACGTCTGGGCTGGCATCGGTGGTGAGGAAGGAAAACACTAGGTGCTTTCCCAAATCAGGAATCAGTTTTGTTCCTCGGTCACCTTCCCATTCCCTCCAGATTCCCGCAAAGAACATCAGCGGCCGGCTTTCGTCCTGGGCAAACCAAGTCCAAATTGATCGCGACCCCTGGTTATTGTCTGGCTCCGCGAAGCTAGTGACTGGGACTAGGCAGCGATGAGCTGTTGGTTTGAGATAGGTCCGCCAATAGCGGCTTTCCGTGTTGCGAACATTGGTGAGGTAGGAATTCTTTGGCTTGCTGCCTGGGATGATTGGCGGCGGAAAGCCCCAGCGTGCGATCAGCAGCTCGCGCACTCCGTCCGAGCCTGCACGCACGATCGGCGCCGTGCGGTTTGGAAAAACGCCGGGCAAGGAAGGCAAGTTGCCCACCTGATCACGCATGGCCTTGACCAGATCAATGATAGCCTTCTGGCCCTTGGTCATGCTGTACAGGTTGCACATGCGCGATCCTGCGCACGGGCCGCGATGACTGACAATAAAAAGGCCCGGCGCGCTGGTCGCACACCGAGCCTTCAAGTTGGGAAAGGCCGGAGAGCCCTCACCCAACTTACGGTTGAGCATCGCAGTAAAAATGTAAGGCCGTCAAATTCTTATCGTGTACGGTGGGCACTGTTGGGCACTGGTGCAGTTTCGATTTTTCCCGCCCCTTGAGGGGTTTTAGGCCCCGGAGATATGGTCCCAGCATGAGCTTTCCCCCGCCCTCAATTTACCGGCTTTGGTACGCGACAACGGCGGTGGTTTTGTTCGCAGGCTTAGTTTTGGCATTTATGCCGGATACCTACCGGCCCATTAAACAGGCCTGGGTGTTTGTTGCCGCGCCCTTTTTGTGGGTTCTGTGTGCGAAGTTCGCATCGGCGCTGAAAACTTCCAGAAAGCAACGAGATGCCTAACGGACCCTCCGGCCAGAAACGCCCTGCCGACGCCATAGCCCGCGCTGTGGCGGTGATGCGGATCGCCACCGGCCAGAACGCCGAAACAAAAACCTAGCTGGGCCGGAGCGCAAATTCAGCCCCGGCGAGTGCTGCGGTATCTCCAAGCGCCGGGTTATCGGAAAGCCAATGAAAGCGCTTGTCTCGACGAGCTATGTCGAAAAGCACAATCAAACCATGCGCCGGCATATGAAGCGGTTTACCCGCCTAACCGCTGGTCATTCAAAGAAGATCGACAACCACGTTCACATGGTCGCGCTGTACACTTGCTGGTATAACTTCGCCCGTATCAACAGCAGCGTTTGCATGTCGCCCGCCATGGCCGCGCATCTTACGGAACGGCTTTGGGACATTGGCGACATCGTGAAGCTGATCGAGGAATGGGAGGTTGCCCAATTGGCCTGATGGCTGGCCCATGCTAGCCTATTGGCCGACATTGGAGGCTCAAGCTATGCGAAAAGTCCTGACCTGTCTCTTCGCCCTTTCTGCTTTCGCCGCATTACCAGCTTATGCTGCAAACGATATGATTTCGGACCAAGCAATACTTGAAATGGCTGTCCAGCAGCATGTGTGGGTCAAGCCTGCTGAGGTGGACGCTCGGATTTCCAAGCTTCGCGCTGAAAACGCTTTGCCGACGCCTCCCGCCGGAACAGAACTTCGCACCTACATCGCCAAGCAGATCATTAGGGAAAAAGTGCGCCAATAGCGCGCCAGTCCTACAACCCTAGATCAAACTGTACCAGTGCCGCACTGTTGGGCACTGATGTAGTTTAAGAGGGGGCGGGATTGCGAGGTTCTCGGCTCAGCCCTACGGTCTGATGATGGGGCTTGTTACATATTCCGCTGTCCCGGCCTGCCGTACGACCGAAGGGGTCAGGCGGGAGGGTTGGATTGTTGAAATGCTCTACGGAGGCCACAGGTCTCACGTTAGCGCGTTATTTGATACCGAGGCAGAAGCTAAACAAGAGTGTGAGCGATTGGCGCGGTTAGAGGGCGTCCCCATGACCAAAGAACCTCAAGGCCGGATGCCAACGAGGGCGATGTGATCGGCAACCAGACGCCGATTAGCTAGGGTCAGGTCCTTCCAGCCTTGCCCTGACAGTGCAGCCGTAGCGGCCGCTGTCCGGCTTTTCTTCCAACACATGGCGCCTTAGCTCCGGCTCATGGGTCGCCAACACGCGCTGGGTCTTCTGCTGGAGCTTTTCCTTTTGCGCCAGCCATTCGGCTGCTCCGACGCTTGGGGGCGCCGTCAAAAGCCAACGGATCCGCTGGCACTCCTCGTCAAAGAGACGATTTGGTAGCCCCCGGAAATCAGCGATGCCGTGGATAATCGCATCTGTCACGAGCTCGCGTTTCGCTGCTACTTCTTCTGGCAATCGACTGAATGCCATGCCTCGGAAACACTCATAGGGAAGCCGATAGTATTCGACAGCAAGTCCCCGCGCTGGACATCGCCAGAATTTCAACTTGGTTTCCGTGATCCGGCATAGGTGGCGGATGGCCTCGCCCAACGTCAGATTTCGGCGGGTATGCCCCCGGTTGAAGTCGTAGCGGAATATTGTCCAGCCCTTGCTGCGGCGGTCCTCAGTGTCTCGGAGGCGAGCTTCCGCCTCCAGCTTGCGTGCCTTATTTCTTAAATCGCCCAATGAGACGCGCTCCAACTGCGGTTGAAGCCGGGGTTCGCAGCCAGGTGTCTCAACTCCTCGAGAAAATCAGAAGCAGATTCGCGCCACGGCTGGCAATCGCTAGGGATTGTGCTGCTTTCACTCACAGCCGCTACGCTAGGAACGGTGTCGCATCAGCGCCGTTGACTCGTCATGTCTAGGAAATCGGTCCCGGAAAAAGTGATCCGAGTGCACCGCCGCGACGATGGTCGCTACGTCAGCCGCAATGAAATTGCGACTGATAGTCCCTTGGGCGTCGATTGGTCGCTCAGCCAGGCCCTCGGAACGGCAATGCGCGAAGCGACATTGGCGAGCCGCGAAGGCTGCCGCGTTCGGATCGAAGTTCAGGACGCTGGCGGGACGTGGCGGCAGATTGATGTGATCGATCCCCCTGACGGGAATGAGCTACGGAGGTTGTGATGTTTATCTTCCGCGTTCTGGTAGCCACGGCAGGGTTCCTCGCTTTTCTCGACCTTTCCGTTGCCAAGACTGTAACTGGCGGCCCCGGCAAAACCGCCGATGAAGCATCAGTGATCGGAGTCGCGGGTCCTGCACCCCGAAAGCCGTCTCCGGCCCCGTCGGAAGTAGCCAAACCCTCGCCCCAACCCAACAAGAAAGTTTTAAAGAAGGTCAAGATTACCCCGCCGCCACCTATGCACGACCCGAACTGACCGGTGTCGTCGAGCACGCCATGACTACCTTCCGCGCCTATCTCTCAACTCGACGAGCCATGCAGAACCCAGCCGGAGAGTTCGTTCGGCAGGTTCGGGACGAACCGGAGATGGAGCGAATCGAAAGTTGGCCGCAGCTACAAGCGTTCGTCTATCGGAAGGTCCACGCGGACAAGGTTCGGGAGACTATCCAGGCCGCTGAACCTGTGTGGAAGGGGTATCGGGCGTTCGTGCTAAAGCGCCGACGGGAGCTGTAGCCTTAGCTGATGACCGCTTTTGACCCAAAGCGGACATTGCGCAAAGAGGTGCACGGAACTTTAGCCCTGCCGGTCCGTTGCGTTAGCGCGTGAGAGGCCGCTAAGTTGAACTTGCCTACTTTGGACCAGTTTCAGATCGTGCCCCATCTGGTCGCATTGGCCGTTGCCTATGCTTTGGCCTTTCCCATTGGTTGGGACCGCGAAAAGGCCACGCGCAGTATCGGGCTGAAAACTTTTCCACTTGTGGCGCTGGCAAGCTGCGGCTTCGTCCAGGCGACGGAATCGCTGCTAGCAGAATCGCCGGAGGGCATAGCGCGCATTGTAGAAGGCCTGATAACGGGCATCGGCTTCATCGGTGGCGGGGCGATCCTGAAAGACGGCGTTTCGGTGCGCGGCACCACCACTGCAGCTAGTATTTGGGCCACGGGCGCGATCGGTACGGCGGTCGGGCTGGGCGCGCTGGATGTAGCAGTGGCGGTTGCCGTGCTGACATTCCTGACACTCAAACTGCTGCCGGTTCTGAAAGACAGCGATGGGCCGAATCAATAGCCCGACCCCGAATAAAGAATGGCCGGTTTTGACCCAAAGCGGACATTTCCACCCACGTCCTGATGCAGATTACGATGGCCTATCGTGCCTCAGCTCTACGACGAGCCAGGCGCAGTTCGCGGGCGCGGGTAAGAATAGCATCTTCAAGTTGCCGCGCGGTATTCGGGTTTGGTACGGCATACTGCCACTCGGTCCCATGTCGAACCTGACGAAAGACCTCTGCCTTCAAGCCTTCTGCGCGAAGTGCCTTGTCCATGACGTGAACTACAACCTTCAAGCGTTCGTCGAGTGTGCCGGGCGGCGTGTACCAGTCGGACACAATCAGCCCGCCGAACGGATCGACAGACGTCAATGGCATAAATCCCAACGTATCTCGCGACGCCTGCCAAAGATAAGCGTTAACCCCCAGATTCCTTGGCGCGGACGCGCTAACGCCAAGTTGAGCCCACTCCGCGTCCGCCATGTCGGATTTCGACGATCCACACGCGTTGAGCGCCAATGCAAACAAAGCAAGAGTTACAGCTCCAGAACTGCGCATCTGACTTAGCTCATGGGTATAGCTTATCCATGACCGCTCTTACGGCTTCCGAAGGACCTGTCACTAAGCCTCTATGCAACACTGTGACCACCTGCGGCAGTTCATCTCCAGCTTTGTCAATAGCCCAAGCGTATGCGCGAGGTGCACTCTCGTGACCGAACAAGTCGAATACGTGCACGGTGCCGTACCAAACCGTGCGCCCACCCTGCTTCTCATGCACAGTCACCTTTTCAGTGCACCGGGCCTTGCATCCGTGGGCATTTTCCACGGCATAGCGAAGTGTAAGCAAAGTGTCGGGCATCTTGACGTGCCAATTCGCACCAATGTTTTCGTCCCAAAACATTTTTGAATTAGGAACGGCCTCGAGGACGTCAAGGGGATTTGCTGAATTTCTTCACGCCACTTTTTGGGATGTGCTCGCAACCGGGATGCCCCTTCCGCGTTCACCGCGGCGGAGGGTTTTTATTTCCAGGAGGCTTTGATGAAGACGATCATGAAGGCCGCTGCCGGGGCTCTTCTAGCAGGAGGCATCACTGTGGCGGCTGCGGAATCTGCGAATGCCGCAGTGCATGTCAGTTTGGGTTTTCCCGGTCCCGTGGTCTACCCGGCGCCTTACTATGGCCCGCCGCCTTGCTACGCTTACGGCCCCTACGCCTGTCCGAGGCCTGCGTACTACTTTGCCCCCCGGCCTTATCCATACTGGTGGGGGCCGAGGGGGCACAGGTGGTATCCGATACGGCACCACCGCCACTGGTGAAAAAGGCGCGGGCGCATTCCGATGTGCCCGCGCATACCGAAATAGCCCGATTGGTGCCGGCCTGCGCCTTTGATGGCACGATATTACCGCCGCGAATAAATAGACTTGAAGAAAATGCATATCTTAGAAGGCCCGAGTGACAAAAATTTTTTCTCACACCCCTCTTGCAGCGGTTTCGCGGGCTCCTACCTCAAAAAACGCTTGGCGGCGACCAGCGCCAAGTTCGCCCTAGGAAGTTCGGGGCGATTATTCAACGCTTCTAGGAGGTTGAAAATGCGTACTGAATATGCCCCCTTTTTCCGCTCCACCGTCGGATTCGATCATTTGTTCGACCTGTTGGAGCAAGGCTCTGAAACCGCCCAGGGGTATCCGCCCTACAATATAGAGCGCGCGGATGAGAACAACTACCGCGTGACTGTAGCCGTTGCCGGCTTCGCCGAAAAGGATTTGAACATCGAAGTGCGCGATGGCGTCCTTACGGTGGAGGGCAAGCGGGACCCCGACCAAAAATCGACCTACTTGCATCAAGGCATTGCGGGGCGGGGATTCCAACGCCAATTCCAACTGGCCGAGCACATGGAAGTCCGTGGTGCCCGGCTCGAAAACGGGCTGTTGAGCGTGGACCTTGAACGGATGATCCCCGAGGAGAAGAAGCCTCGGCGGATAACGATCAACGCCCCCGAACTTAAGACAATCGGTGGCGGCAAGGCGGCCTAATTCCGGCTTGTTTGGGATGACCCAGAATGAGAGCCCGGCCAGCCGCGCCGGGCTCTCTGGCTGGCAAGAGCAGGTTTCAAAGGCAGAAACGGAGGACTGCCTGCTGAAGGAGAATGAATCATGGGAAACAACGCAAACGTAATTTCAATGGGCCAAGGAGCAGCCAACCTCAAACGGTCCTTCTGGAGTTTCAATTATCCGCATCAGGTCGTGAGTGATGAGAATCTGAACTTGGAGGAAAAGCGGGCAATCCTCTCGGCCTGGGCATCTGATAAGCATACGGTTGAATCGCTACCGACATTGCGCCATCTGCCCGGTACACCGTTCCCGGTGACGTTTAGCTCGATCATGGCCGCGAGGGTCGCACTCGACAAAATGACCGGCGCGTACGAGGAGGCTTCGTCGTTGCCCTCCACTGCTATTGACGCCCCGGTCCAGGCGGGCTTTGGCAGAAGCCGCAGAAGCAATATCATCATGGCGTTGGATCGGACCGGTCACCTGCAAACTGCACGTTGGAGGGATCGCCCGCTGGCAAGGCTTACCGCTATGGAATAGAGCATGCTTGCAACCGTTCCAACAAAGGATTGGAGTGGGCAAGGAGCTACCGGTGGGCGCTCCTCTGCCCGGACAGCTAAGCTCACCCAGTCTACTGCCTGATGATCTCTCGAATACGGGCAGCCAGCGCCTCCATTTCAAACGGCTTCGTTGTAACGAACATACCTTTTTCAAGGCGGCCATTTCCGACTACTGCGTTTTCTGCATACCCAGTGATAAACAGCACCTTAAGACTTGGCCTGTGCACTCGGGCCGCATCGGCGACTTGCCTACCATTCATCTTTCCAGCACAGTGGGATCCGAAGCTTGGAATTCACGTGACTTGAAGTCGCG
>JADMIO010838909.1_pt1 | contig 51293 bp, 36 predicted proteins | sample 8958161 | NCBI WGS metagenome assembly JADMIO01 (sample SAMN16585339, study PRJNA669376) | soil metagenome | isolation source: Crop rotation soil | place: USA: Cullars Rotation, Alabama | collected 2011 | reverse complement strand
CTTTCCCGGCGGTGGACCGGGCGGCGGCGGCGGCGGGGGCGGCACGCCGTCGGCCGTTCAGACGGCGATGCAGTCGCTCCGCGAGACGCTGAGCAACAACGAGGCCAAGCCCGAGGAGATCAAGGCGAAGGTCGAGGCGGTCCGCGCCGCCCGGGCCAAGGTCCGGCAGGACCTGGCCAAGGCCCAGGAGGACCTGAAGTCGCTGCTCACGCAGCGGCAAGAGGCGGCCCTGTTGACGTTGGGCGTCCTCGAGTAAGGGAACCTCGTCCAACCCCGGCGGAACACGCGGTGGGCCGGCGTCGTCGAACCGGCCCACCGCCTCGCCGTGCGCTGGGACGCGTTGCTGCGGATTCCACAAGCCCGGCGGGGGCTCAAAACCATAATGATCAAGGGAATCATTCTCGCCTCCGCCTTATCGCTGTTCGGCACTGACGAAGCCTTGGCGCGTCGCGCGGCGGATCCCCGCGAGGATGATCGAGCCGCGGTTCACGTACGGCACGATTTCTTTTGACACAGCGGCAGGGCTCGATATCATCGAAAACGCTAGGGCGCAATCGAGGACACGTTCGCCTCCGGCGTGGTCTTTGTCCTGTTTTCTGATTCTGTTCCACCAGGGCTTGGCCCGCCGCGCCGGGGGGCGCTGACTTCGGCTACCACTACGTCATAGCGCGGGAGATGTACAACCTGGTCCGGGCGGCGGAGGCGGGCCGGGCCGGGTTCGTCGCGCCGGCGCCGGGGACTCCGAACTCGTCTCGAACGGCAACATTGCGGGGACGATCTGCCGCGTTGACGCGGCCTCTGCCCATCGCAACCTGACCGCGGCGGCATCCCCGGATGACCGGATCATTTGGTCAAAGCCGGGCCGGGAGCTGGACCGTATTCCGCACGTCGGACTTTCGACCGCTTTCAGTGGGTCATTGCGGCCATGAACGTACTGGGAATCGGCGGCTACTCGCACGACAGTTCTGCCGCGCTGGTCTGTGACGGCAGGCTGGTCGCCGCGGCCGAGGAGGAGCGGTTCACGCGCCGCAAGCATCAGGAGGGCTGGCCGCGGGAGGCCATCGCCTTCTGCCTCGACCGCGCGGGCCTCGGGCCGGAAGACGTCGACCACATCGGGTTCTACTGGCGGCCCTGGAGCGTCGACGCGATGAAGGACGTCGGCCGGCGCCTGCGGCACCTGCCCGCCTACCCGGTCAACTCCACGGGCTTCCTGCTCGACGAGGCGCACAAGACCGCGTGGTACCTCTACCACTTGCGAAGGGAGAAGGCGCGAGGCGGCGGCCGGGCCCGCATCCACTTCCCGCAGCACCACGACACCCACGCCGCCAGCGCCTTCTTCTGCTCGCCGTTCGACGAGGCGGCCGTACTGACGATCGACAGCCGCGGCGAGTGGGCAACGACGGTGATGTACCACGGCGCGGGGAACCGCCTGCGCCCCCTCCGGCGGATCGACCTGCCGCACTCGGTCGGCGTCGTCTACCTGTGTACGACCAATGCGCTGGGGTTCAGGACCGGCGACGAGTACAAGGTCATGGGGCTGGCGGCCTACGGCCAGGCCCGCTACCTCGACCGTTTCCGGCAAATCGTCCGGCTCGTCCCCGACGGCACTTACCAAGTCGATCCCTCATACTTCACCGTCGATCACAGCCCGGGCCGGTTCGCGGGTTACGTCACGGAACGGTTCACCGCCCTGTTCGGCCCGCCCCGCGCCCCCGGCTCGGAGATCACTCAACACCACATGGACGTCGCCGCCAGCCTTCAGGCCGTGCTTGAGGAGGCGGTCTTCCACATGCTCAACCACCTCCACCGCCGGACCGGGAGCAGGAACCTTTGCCTGGCGGGCGGCGTCGTTCAGAACAGCGTCATGTGCGGCAAGGTCCACTCGAAGACGCCGTTCGACCGCGTCTTCATCCAGCCGGCCAGCGGGGACAACGGCTGCTCGCTGGGCAGCGCCTACTGGGTCTACAACCAGGCCCTGGGTCAACCCCGCGGCGAGCCGTTCACAACCTGCGCCTTGGGGCCGGAGTTCGGTGAGGCCCAGGTGCGGTCGGTGCTCGACGCCGCCAAGCTGCCTTACCGCAAGCCGGACGACCTGGTCGGCGAGACGGCCCGGCTGATCGCCCGCGGGCAGATCGTCGGCTGGTTCCAGGGGCGGATGGAGTGGGGCGCCCGGGCCCTGGGCAACCGCTCGATCCTGGCCGACGTCACCGACCCGGAAATGACCAACGTCGTCAACCGGCACGTCAAGCACCGGGAGGACTTCCGCCCCTTCGCCCCGGCCTGCCTGGCCGAGCAGGCGGGGGAGTACTTCGACAGCGACGGCCCGTCCCCGTTCATGCTCAAGGTGTTCCCGGCGCGGGCGAAGGCCAAGTCACAGATGCCGGCCATCGTCCACGTCGACGGGACGGCCCGGCTGCAGACGGTCACCCGCGAGGAAAACCCGCTGTACTATGACCTGATCGCCGAGGTCGGCCGCCTCAAGGGGGTGCCGTGCGTGCTCAACACGTCGTTCAACGTCAAGGGCGAGCCGATCGTCTGCACGCCGACGGACGCCCTGAAATGCTGGGCGAGCACGGGCCTGGACTCGCTCGTCATCGGGCCGTACGTGCTGGAAAAGGCGGCCCGATGCTGACTGCGCAGCCACCGCGTGTCACGGCCGGCAACCCTCGCTCAAAAGCAGCGGGGAAGCGGGGGATCATCGTCACCCGGAAGCACAAGTTTTTTCTGCTGGCGGCTTCCCTGCTGTTCTGCCTGTTCGCGGCGCTGGCGGGCGAAGCGTATTGCAGGCTGTTTCTCGACATCAGTCTCCAGGGCAACAGCAGGCACCTGTTCGTCGCCAACGCCTTCGGCGAGAGCATGGGGAACGCGAGAAACGTGAAGGCGGTTTCGTTCGGCGTCGACGTGTACACCGACGACCACGGGTTCCGCCGGGACCCGGGACGGGAAGAGCGAACGTGCGACTCGGCGGTCCTCATCCTGGGGGATTCCGTCGCGTTCGGCCCCGGGGTGGAAGAATCCAAGACCTTTGCCGGCCTGTTGAGGCGATCGCTGACGGGTACGACCGTCTATAACAGCAGCGTGATCGGCTACGCATTGCCGGATTACCGGAACGTCCTGAACCGGTTCGTCCCGGACCACCCGGAAGTCCGGAAGGTTTACCTGGTCTTCTGCTTGAACGACGTCAGCAGCCAGAGCGCCTTGAACATCAACCGTTTCTTGAACCCGGGCGGTGACGGCAATCTGGTTGACAAGGCCCGGGGGGTCCCGGTCGTTGGGGCGGTGAACGAGTTCCTGCGGTCGCGGTCGGAACTATACCTTGCGGTCAAAGACGCGTTGACCAATCCTCGGATGAGATACTTCCAGGAGGACCTTGGTTATTACTCCGTGGAGGAGGGCCGTTTCGCGGAGCTGATGCAGCCCGCCTTGGACATCGACCGGGCGTGCCGCGAGAGGGGGATCGAATTCACGGTCGTCATCGCGCCGTGCGAGCCGCAAGTGAGCTCCACGGACCCCTCGTTCCAACTCCCCCAGCAGAAGTTGGCGGATTACCTGGGGAGCCGCCGGATCCGTTACATCGATCCGTTAAACCGGTTCCGTCGTTACCCGGGCGACCGCGGGAAACTCTATCTGAGCGGTGACGCGGTGCATTTCTCGGCGGCCGGGCACCGCCTGTTCTATGAAGTGCTGTGGGGCGACCTACGGCCGGAGGGCCGTTTGTAGGGTCGCCCCCACCCTGGCATCAAGGTGAGGCCGCGCGCGCGGGCGTGGGTCGATGGGGTAGGCGATTCCGGAGTTTGACGTGACCGCGATCCTCGGCATCTCCGCGTTCTACCATGACAGCGCCGCGGCGCTGGTCGTGGACGGGGAGATCGTCGCCGCCGCCCAGGAAGAGCGTTTCACGCGGACGAAGCATGACGCCGGCTTCCCGGCGAACGCCGTCGCCTACTGCTTGGGGGAGGCCGGGCTGACCCCCGACCGGCTCGACTACGTCGCGTTCTACGACAAGCCGTTGGCCAAATTCGATCGCCTGCTGGAGACCTACCTGGCGTTCGCCCCGCAGGGCCTGCGGAGCTTTCTGACGGCCATGCCCGTATGGCTCAAGGGGAAACTGCACACGCGACGGGCCATCCGGGACGGGATGCCCGGGCCGGTCAAGGCCCGGCTGCTCTTCATGGACCACCACGAGAGCCACGCCGCCAGCGCGTTCTTCCCCAGCCCGTTCGAAGAAGCTGCGATCCTCACCCTCGACGGCGTCGGCGAGTGGAGCACCACTACCCGCGGCGTGGGCCGCGGCAACCGGATCACGCTGACCCATCACCTCCAGTTCCCCCACTCGCTCGGACTGCTCTATTCCGCCTTCACGTACTACTGCGGCTTCAAGGTGAACAGCGGCGAGTACAAGCTGATGGGCCTGGCCCCGTACGGGAAACCCGTCTACCGGGACGCCATCCTCGAGCACCTGATTGACCTGAAGCCGGACGGCAGCTTCTGGCTCGACATGAGGTACTTCAACTACTGCCAGGGGCTGACGATGACCAACGGCCGGTTCTCTCGGCTGTTCGGCGGGCCACCCCGACGCCCGGAGTCGGACATCGAGCAGCGGCACATGGACCTGGCCGCCAGCATCCAAAGCGTCACCGAGGAGGTCGTCCTACGCATGGCCCGGGACCTGCATCGGGAGACGGGGATGACGCGCCTCGTCCTCGCCGGCGGGGTCGCGCTCAACTGCGTCGCCAACGGTCGCCTCCTGTCCGAGGGCCCGTTCGGCGACCTGTGGATCCAGCCGGCGGCGGGGGACGCCGGCGGGGCGCTGGGCGCCGCCCTGTTCGTCTGGCATCAATTGCTGGAACGCCCCCGGCGCCCCGACAACGGCCGCCGCGACGCCCAGAAGGGGAGCCTGCTCGGGCCGGCGTTCCCCGCCGAGGCGATCCGGCGGTTCCTCGACGACGAGGGCGTCGACTACGTCCGCCCGCGGGACGAGGCGGATCACGCCGAGTACGTGGCCCAACTCCTTGCGGAAGAAAAGGTGGTCGGCTGGTTCCAAGGCCGGATGGAGTTCGGCCCGCGCGCCCTGGGCGCGCGCAGCATCCTCGGCGACCCCCGCTCGCCGCGCATGCAGGCCAGGATGAACCTCAAGATCAAGTTCCGCGAGAGCTTCCGCCCCTTCGCCCCGGTGGTCCTGGCGGAGCACGCGCACGAGTGGTTCGGCCTGCGGCCGGGGCAGGAGAGCCCCTACATGCTGCTCGTGGCGCCACTCCTGGAGCGGCACCGGACCCCCGTGCCGCCCGAGCAACTGGCGACGATGGAGCGCGACCCCGACCTCCGACGCCGCGTGAACGTGGTCCGCTCCACCGTGCCGGCCGTCACGCACGTCGATTACAGCGCCCGGGTGCAGACGGTGGACCGGGAGAGGAACCCCCGGCTCCACCGCTTGATGAACGCGTTCCACGCCCGCACGGGGTGTCCGGTCCTGGTGAACACGAGCTTTAACGTGCGCGGCGAGCCGATCGTGTGTACGCCGCAGGACGCGTACCGCTGCTTCCTCGCGACCGACATGGACGCGCTGGTGCTGGGGGACTACGTCATCCTCAAGAGTGCGAAGGGTCATGGCCCGGAGGCGGCCGACGCGTCCGCCCGCGCCGAGTACCTGGCGCAGTTCCAACTCGACTGACGGGGGCGCATTGCCGTCCGCGAGACGGCACGTTCGAGGCGTGTTGATGACCAGCGCGACGGCAACACACCGACGTCATGAGGCCGGCATCAAGAGGCCGAACCGCGAAGTCGCGGGCAAGGCGACGAGACCGGCGAGCCGCCGCGGGAAGATCCTGCGCCGGGGCTTGGGGGTGCTGTTCGTCCTGGCCTTCACCGAGCTGCTCTCGTTGGCCGCCATACCCGTCCTGAACACGTGGCTCAGCGACCGGATCCGCCGCAACAAAGACGTGTTCGAGGAGCAGTCCAGAGCGATCCGGGAGCTTTTGGGACCGGGGCAACTGATCGAGATCCATCCGGTGATGGGCTGGCGGTACGCGCCGAACTACGCCAAGGGGCCGCACCGGCTGAACGCCGCGGCCCTCCGCAGTGGCCGGGACTACGACCCGGTCGCGCCCACGGGCGTCCGCCGCGTCGCCGCCTTCGGCGACTCCTTCGTTTACGGCAGCGAGGTCGGGAACGCGGACGCCTGGCCCCGGATCATCGAGGCGGCGAACCCCGACCTGGAGGTGCTGAACTACGGCGTCCCGGGGTACGGGACCGACCAGGCGTACCTGCGCTACCGCGAGGAGGGGAGCGCGTACCGGCCCCGGACGGTACTGATCGGCTTCGTCCCAACCGACCTGTCGCGCACCGTCAACGTCTACCGCCGCTTCTTCCACAGCGAGGAACTCCCGCTCTTCAAGCCGCGCTACGTCCTCGACGGCAAGGACGGGCTTGCCCTCATCGAATGTCCGGCGCCGACGCCGGCGGCCTACGCGCGCCTCCTCGACCGGCCCGGCGACGTGCTGGCGCTCGGCAAGAACGACCAGTGGTACGAGCCGGCCGTGTACGAAAGCCCGCTGTACGACTACTCCGCCTTCGTCAGGCTACTGGGACTGACCGTCGTCAAGGCGAAACGGCTGTGCGACGGCGACCGGCTGACGCGGGGGCGAGTCTTCAACGAGGACTGCGCGGCGGTCAAGATCCAGTGTAAGCTCTTCGAGGAATTCGCCGCGCTCGTCCGCGGGCGGGGCGCCGACCCGCTGGTGGTCCTGTTGCCCGACAAGCCGACCGTGCAGGCCGTCCGGCGCGGGGAGCCGCCCGTCTACGAGCCGCTCGTCCGCCATTTGAAGGCGCGCGGGATCGACTACGTCGATGCCGGTGACGCCTTCCGCGCCGCGGACGTCGCCGACGCCGACGGGTGGTTCGCGACGGGCGGCCACTATTCGCCGGCAGGGACTCGACTCGTGGCAACCTGGATGACCGGCATTCTCCGCGAGCGGCTGTCATCGCCGCGGCCCGACGAGGCGCCGGGCGGCGTCAGCAGGAGCAACCCGTGAGCCGCGACGCGAGCCCTGCGAGGAGCGCGTTACATGCGAATGTCCGACGACCCGTTCGACCCATCCGCCCAAACAGTACGGCAGTTCGCCGGCTTGTGGGCCCTGTTCTTCGGTGCGATGGCGTGCCAGGCGTTCCGGTCGGGTCGCCTGCCCATCGCCTTGACGTTCGCCGTCCTGGCCGTGACCGTCGGGCCATTGGGCTTGATCCGGCCCGAGGCAGTGCGCCCGATCTACGTTGGCTGGATGAGGCTGGCGTACCCGATCGGCTGGGTGGTGTCACGCCTCCTGCTGGCCGGACTGTTTTACGGGCTGTTCACGCCGATGGCCCTGTTGTTCCGGGTCACCGGCCGGGACGCCTTGTGCCGCCGCCCCCAGGTTGGGAAAACGACGTACTGGTCAGCCAAGGCGACGGCGCCCGATCCCGCGCGCTACCTCCGCCAGTTTTAACACGCGAGGACTACCCATGAACGACGAGCCCTTAAGCCCCTTCGAGAAGGCCGCCCGGGAGGACCCGGAGGGCAGCCTCCTCGGCGAGATGTGGTCGTTCCTGATGCAAACCAAGAAATACTGGCTCATGCCGATCGGCATCGTCCTGTTGCTGCTCAGCCTGCTCATCCTGCTGTCGGGCACGGCGGCGGCGCCGTTCATCTACACGCTGTTCTAACGAGTCGTGAGCAACCCCGGGGGCCGGCTGACAAACGGGATGGACACCGGCCCAATACCCTGAGGGAAGGGAAACGGTGGAGTCGAGCATGAACAACAGCCGCAAACGTGCCTTGGTTGGCCTGGCCGCGCTGATGAGTGAACTCCTCGTAATCCAGGGCGCCCTGGCCGACGCAGACGTCCCGCCGCGCCCGCCGGTGCGGGTGCCGAAGTCCGAGATGGGCGTCGAGCAGTTGCCCAACGACAAGCTCGACTGGCTGCTCGACGCCAAGTTTGGCATGTTTATCCACTGGGGCCTTTACTCCGGCATCGGCAAGGGCGAGTGGTACATGGAAAACAAGGGCGTCCCGATCGACGAGTACCGCAAGTACGCCTTTCCCGAGAGCGGCGACGCGTACTTCGATGCGGCGCAGTACGACCCGGCGGCGTGGGCCGGGCTGGCGAAGGACGCGGGCATGCGGTGGATGTGCCTGACCACCCGCCACCACGACGGGTTCTGCCTGTTCGACAGCCCGCACCCGAACGCGTTCACGAGCATGCAGACCCTCAAGCGCGACCTCGTCGCCGAGTACGCCAAGGCGTGCCGCGCCGCGGGGCTGAAGGTCGGCATTTATTACTCGCCGCTGAGCTGGCGCTACCCCGGCTACTTCGACGTGACCGGCACCGACTGCAAGCGCAACAAGTGGGGCTACACGACCGACCCGGCCCACAAGGAGAACGCCCGGTTGATGAAGGAGGAGAACTACCTCAACGTTAAGACGCTCCTGACCCAATACGGCAAGATCGACCACATCTTCTGGGACGGCGGGTGGCTGGGCCAGACGGGTACCGACGCGTCGAGCGCGTTCTTCCACGAGCCCGGCAAGTACCTCGACCCGAACAACCAGTGGCCGGTCCCCGAGAAGTACCAGGACAAGGAGGAGTCCACGGGCAAGCCGCTGGGCATCATGGGCATGGTCCGCAAGTACCAGCCCGACGCCATCACGAACCTGCGGTACGGCTGGATGGGCGACATCGTGGAGCAGGAAGGTCCGGCCGAGACCACGGGCCCGATCAGGAGCGACGCAATCTGCGACAAGTGCCTGACCATGCAGCTCGGCGGCTGGGGGTACAACGCCGAGTCGGACGCCAAGGGCCGGGTGATGAGCCGGGATAAGCTGATCCGTTACCTGGCCAATTGCGTGGTGCGCGACATGGTGCTGCTGGTGAACGTCGCCCCGGACCGCCACGGCGTCATCCCGGCGTTGCAGCAGAAGAACCTGCGCGAGGTCGGCGCGTGGCTGGCGAAGGCCGGCGAGGCCGTCTACGGCACCCGCGGCGGCCCGTGGCAGCCGGTCGATAAGGAGTACGGGTATTGCTACAAGGGAAAGACCGTCTACGCGCACCTCCTGGACACGTACAAGGGCGACACGTTTAAGGTGCCGCCGCTGGGCAAGCTCAAGGTGCAAAAGGTTGACGACGCCTTCACCGGCAAGCCTCTGGCCTACGACGTCAAAGACGACGGCGTGACCGTGACCGGCCTCGATCGCACCTCCTCGCCGGCCGACACGATCATCGCCGTGACGTACGACGCCGAGGTGGAGAGTGTCTGGGCGAAGTCGCCGGATCATTAAACAACTGCCGCGGTAGGCAAGGAAAATGGGAGAAATGTATGGGCACGCGCATAGTTCCATAATACCACGTGTGTCCGTGTGTCCCCATTTTACTCTCGACCTGACCAAGTGATGAGGCTTAAGTGAATGGCGTTCACAGTATCCTGTTTGTTGTTTCAACGAGGTCGGGACCCCTGTTGACGCCCGGCGATGAAACCCGACCTAACGGTTACTTTTAGGCGGCGCTACGTTTACCGAACACCCGTTGCACATACTTTACAAAGGTCACGCCACGATACCGTTCGAGTTCTCGCTGATCTGTGTTGAGGTCAATGCGGCGTCGGAAGTTCGACTGGTTCAACTCCACGAGCCGGGCGTCAAGTTCTCGCCGCTGTATGTCAATTCGGGCCTTGAGGGCCTCAAACTTTTTCGCCAGTCGTTCCTTCTCGTTTTGGAATCCAATGGTCGTTTCGCTCATTTGCTTATGACATTCACGCCTTGCCGCGTCCTCTTCCTGTGCAACCTGATGACGGTACCGGAGATAGTTCGAGCTCACAGTCTGCCTCTCGCGCACCTGCTCGTCGGCGACGGCCGAGACCTGCTGGTCGATGGCTCTGCGATCGGCTTGATATTTCGCAGACAATCGGGCCGTGTCGGCACTTGACAGCTGCGCGGGAGCGTCGGACCGGGCTTGACCCTCGACCGCGTCTCGCCAGCCCTGCAATGTGGCTGCCTTCGCGGCACCTATGCCAGGTACGCCATGGACCCGCCAATCCACATCGGCGGCCGAGTTGATTCCGGCTGCCCGTAACCTGTCTTTCAACTTCGCACCGATGCCGGGAAGGTCGGCTCCGGCGACGAACGTGTTGGTCATGACGTTCCGGACATAGTTTTCCCGGACATGCTCTAGCATGTGTTGCCGGTCGTGCGCTTCGGCTGTCGCCAAGTTGTTCCGTCGCCGGACGAGTTCTTCACGCTTGCGCAAGGCCGCGGAGTCGATCCGACTCAGTTCCTGCATCTCCTTCTTATTCAGAGCCTCCATTCGTGTCACGAGGGTCGCAAGGGTATTTTCTAAATCCTGTTCGATAGCTCTTAAAGAATTACTCAGCTGCTGGGGAATCATCCGGTACGCCTTATCAATCGCGACGAGCGGCTCCATTGCCATTTGCCGTTCGGCATTTACCGCCTGGATCCCATCCTCGATCCGCGCAACAGCCCGGCGCGACTCCGCCACTTTTATCGCAGCGGCTTTCTTTAGGCCGACTACGTGTGCCGACGAATACCGAAATACGAGCACGGCGAAAGCAGCAGTGAACGCGGCCCCGGCGAGGCTTGCAGCCGCCCCGTAAGATTGAGTTAGATGGACGAGTGATATCCCGCCAGCGATGGAGATGATGGAGAGAAGGGCAAGGAGCACGCGGTCGAGCGTCACGGATATAACTGCCAAGATCGGCGGCAACGGCTTTTGGTCGAGCAGGTGATCGAAGAGCCAGTCTGCGCCAGCGACCAACGGCATCGGGGGCGATACGTCCACGTTCAGCACCCCGGGCTTATCCTCAGCGAGGTGCCCCGAGAGCCATGCGGGAATGTTGCCGGTCGCCCGCGCCGATGCCCGAGGTGGGGGTGCTGCTAGCCCGTCCAGACCCGGCACCTGAGCAAGCGGCAGGTACAACAGGCTTCTCAGGTGCGCGGATAGGGACTGCAATTCCGGTCGGCCGCTCGCGTCAAGCGCGGCTAGCGCACGGGACGAACTTGGTCGCTCAAAGTCCTCGCGGCGGAATAGCAGGCACTCGTCACCGGCGTTCGCTTTGGCCCACAAGCTGGGATCGATAGTGAGGGCCGACAGCGAGACGAAGATGACCCATGCGGAGAAGTTGTCCAACTGGGAGTGATAGTCAGCCCCGCTTCGCTTCGGGTGTTGGTAGTTCCGATGTCCTTCCTCGTTGCTGTGCATGCCTCGCAGGGCGGGTACATAAATTCCGTCGTAGTCGATCAACCGGATGGTCCCCCCGGCTACTAAGACATTTCCGTGTTGCAGGTCGCCGTGGGCGACATCGGCCATCTTCAACGCGGCCATCATTTCGATCCACTGCTTGGCAAGCGTGTGAAGAGTCAGCGGACTCGCTAGGTTCTTCTCGACGTAGACGTTAAGCGGAACCCCCTCGATCCACTCCATTTTCAAGATCGGGTACCAGTGGACGCCGACGCGGATGCCACGTTCGATGTACTCGAAACCCACCGTGTACGGCAGTCTGATCGTTTGAAGGTGCGCGCTGATGGCTGCATACCGGAGGTGCTGATCCGGGATGTCACGGAGAAAGCAGCGTACTGCCCACCGCCGACCACTGGGACAGTTTATCTGATAGACGCTGGCAAACGCGCCGGTGATTGGCCGCGGCAATCCCAATGCGTTGGTCGTTACCGTGCCCGCTCGCAACTCCGCGTCAGCAAAGTTGGTCTGCGGATTCTGGACGGCGCTGAAGTAATCGCTTTCGATCGGCCAAGGCACCCGCTCACCCCTCTGCAAGCCGTTGATCGGACAGCTGACACCGCATGAACGTCACGTCGTCGTTCCTCATCAGTCGCAGACCGTCGCCGGTGGTTTCGGCGCGCTCTAACTCGATCCGGCATGCAAATTGTTCAAGATTAGATATTTCGTCGAATAGGGAAAGGAACTCCTGCGGGTCGTCGTCTCGCAGTTCCCACCGCCGCAGGAAGTAGCAGGCAAGAGCGTCAGTCATGAGGTAGAACGCGTCCCCCGGCTGCCATAGTCCATCATCGATGCGACGAACGGCATCGCCTACGCAAACGTTGCTGCACGGATTGCTTGATAGCAGGACGGGCCGGCTGTCGAACTGCTCGGCGCGTTCGATGGGAAAGGCCCTCTCCAACCGGCTCCCGCGGAGGTGGAAAACGCAACTGTCTCCGACGGCAAACGCGGACCATATACCTCCAGCCTCGATGTTCAGACCGGCTAATGTCGCGAAGGCCCCGAACCGCATTTTCTCCTCCGCATACCACGGTAACGGCCGTTCGCCCACGCGCCTCCGCCACTCTTGCTGGAGCGGGGTCAGTTCCTCGTTTACGTTCCCCTTGCCGAGTTCTCCTTTGCAGTAAGATTGGGTGAGGATGTCGGCCCAAATGCCGGAGAAACTCGTCTCCGTTGCCCCGTCTGCAACGGCTAGGCGCAGAACCTCCACCTCGCCATCCACCGGCACGACGGGCCAGAAGGCGTCCTCATACTCTTCTGGGGCATTACCCGCCTTCGGCAGGCTAAACGCGCGGACAACTGTTCGCATGTCGGTATCCCTAACGGAGGTTGCTCGGCCGGGTACCGATGTCGAGGAACCGGATCAGGGAAACCAAATCGGCGTTGAACGCGAACCCTCGGGTCAACTCCGTGACCATCAGCCCTTCCTGCTTCGCGGCCGACTGGATGTGCGGCGGCAGAATGCTAGAGGCGTGGAAGAGACGTCGGGCGTTCTCGTCGGGCAGGCCAGCGTCCGAGTCGGGGAACTCGATCGGTGATCCCCTAGTTGAGGAGATGTGGATGTTTAACAACAGAACGCCACCGTCAGAACTGGATAATGCCTTGATCCCATCCGCTGCGGCCATGGGGTCGCCGTCCGTAGACTCCCCATCCGTGACATTGATAACGATGGGCGGGAACCCATCGGGGTGCTGGGCAGTCCAGCCGGCGAGGATAGACTGCGCCTTGTTCATCGCGGCGCACATAGGCGTGCCCCCGCTGGCGACGGCGTCGAACCAGATCGGGAACTTCGTCTTCTGTTCGACTAACCCGCCGGCCCCATCGTCGACCTTCTTCAATCGCTCTTCGATCCGCGCGGGTGCTTCGGCGATCTCGTGAATCGGGACGAGTTCCCGCGCGGCCAAGGTCCCGCTGAACGCGGGCTGGACCCTGTTGGCGGTGTTGTCACCGCCGTAACCGAGGACGCCGACGTGGTAATAGTCGCGGACGCCTTCGGACTTCGTACACTTGATGATCAGGTTCGTCAGCAGCCGGTTGATCACGTCCGCCACGGCCTGAGCCTTGGTCTTCCCGGAGGCAGTGTGGGTATACTGCTGACCGTCAACGACGACGGGTCGTTCAAGCGGCTGAGCGTTCGTGGGGTCCATAACCTCCTGCATGGACCCTGACTGGTCGATAAGAAACAAGAAACAGGACGGATTGCTGCGGCTAATCTCGGCAGTATATGGCATATCAGGTTGCCTCCTTCGGTACTCCATCCCCCACGGGTGGACATTCGTGTGGGATTGTAATGGGATTTCCAGTTGGCGGTACAACTTTTCGCGCAAATGCATCAGCTGTCGGAAACGGACTTGCTTATCACGAACGCATGTTTGTGGCCAGCCTCTCCAGGTCCAGGTGCGGTCGGCCTAGGTTGGCGGAGAGCAGGACCACGCTGTTACTCTGTTACTGATCGACAGCGGTAGCCGTGCCGCCTTACGCGGCCGCTGCTGCCCCCAGCTAAAGAGAGGATGCACGTGGCAAGAGGGTTCTTTCGCAGCCCGTCCTTGAGAAAGCGGATCGCGGCCCGAACCTCCCTGAAGCGGTACGTACGACATTCGCTCGGCTTAAAGGCCCCTCGCGGATGGGGTTGGCTGACTAATCCAAAGAGAGCTGCCTACAACCGCATCTACTACCGAACGAGCAAGGGCTGCCTTGTGATGCTTTCCTTGCTCCTGCTGCCCGCTTCGATTTTCATGGTTGGGACTGTAACGCTAGTGGTCCGGCTGCTGCTTCGAATGTGAACGCGTCGGAACCTCCGCCTTCTGCCGTTCATCGCAACGCTTCCTGGAACGGCCGGGGCGCGCGGCGTGTGTTCCCGGCGCAGCGATGCGCCATCCTATGACCCGCGGCGCTTCTGCCATTCCCGTCCGTTGCTCGCTCAAACCGCGGCCGTCACGCGCAAGAAGGTTGCGGGGATGGAGGTGGCACCCTTGTTTGGGCTCTTGTTCTGACTGTTAAACAGCGTTTCCAGTTCCCGCTGTAGCTCGGCCGTCCGCCCGGCCTTTTCGGCGGCGTCGAAGGCGTTCATGGTCGGGCCGTAGTAGGTTCGGAACACGGCGAGGAGTTCCGCGGGCGTGCCGGGGAAGTTGAACGTGTACGTGTCGCGGGCGAACGAGATCCTGTCTTGGGGGACCCCGGCGGAGGCGAAGCGCTCGATGACGTTGCCCTCGACCCCCCACGTCATCGGGCTGACGAAGCCTTCCGGCGGCGGCGGGGAGTAGGCGGAACTGATCTTCAGGATCTGCGCGACCAGCGTCGGGTCGCCGGGGATCCAGTTCCCCATGACGATCCGGCCGCCGGGGCGGGTCACGCGAACCATTTCCCGGGCGACGTCGAATGGCCGGGGCGCGAACATCGCGCCGAAGATGCTCACCGCCAGGTCGAACGCGTCGTCCTTCAAGTCGCGCAGATCGGTCGCGTCGCCATCCTGGAACGTGCAGTTCGACAGGCCGGCCTCCCGGGCGCGGCGGTTCCCGGCCTCGACGAGGTTCCGGGCGATGTCGACGCCGAGCACGTCGGCGCCGCGCCTGGCCGCCGGGATGGCGGTCGTGCCGTCGCCGCAGCCGAGGTCGAGGACCTTGAGCCCCTTCGTAATTCCGAGTTGGTCGACGAGGGCCTCGCCGCTCTCCCGCATGGTCTCGGCGATGCGCGTGAAGTCGCCCTTTTCCCACAGCGCCTGGTTCGGGTTCATCGGCTCAGCGTACGGGTCCGCATACGCCACGGCAAGGGCGGTCCGGTCACAGACTTACGACGAAGGCACGGAGACGCGAAGGCCAATTCGACTCCTCGCGCCCGTTCGCCCGCATGTAGTAAGAAGAGCGGGGAGGATGATCCACAGATTACGCAGATTTCCGCAGATTTAAGAAACAGGTTCGCTTTTTTGATCTGCGTAAATCTGCGTAATCTCTGGATCGTTCTCTTTCTTGCACTGATTCCGCGTCGCGCGCGCCAGGATTCGGCTTGCAACCAGGGTGATGGTTGATTAGGATAGTGTATGGAAAACGGCCGGGCGGGAGTGGTCCTGCGCGCCGCGGGCTCTTTGACAACCGGATCGACACTGGCGACGTCGCAGCGCGCGCGGGCGAATTGGGCCGCGGAAACGCTGCGACGACGAGGGGAGAATGCTACGGATCGACGAAATACGTGACGAAACGAACCCACGGCGGTTCGCGCCGCGAAACCGGCGTATGTGCCGGGTGCGATGAGAGTTGAGGCGAGCCGCGTGGCGATTTCGGCGTTTTCACGGGCGCCAAGCGAACCCACGGCGGAAGGGGGCGCGGAAGGTTCTTCGCTCTGCCGTTTAGCGGGCGAGCTTGCTCGCCGTTTCTGCTGGCATCGGAAAACGGCGAGCGAGCTCGCCGGCTACACGAGAGAGAAGGCACACTGCCGTGCGGGCATTGGATTCTGGTGGGCGGGCGGGTATTCCTGTCCGGCGTGGGTCGCGGGGGCGATCGCCGGGATGGATGGGCCTTCATGAAATGGTTGTCGGAGCGTTCGATGGGCAAGTGGGTCGCGGCCGCGCGCCGGGCTTCGGTCGTCGTCATGGGTGTTGCGGCGATCGTCGCGGGTCCGGCGGCGGGGGGCGAGGGGACGACCCGGCCGGCGGCGACGTCGACGGTCCGGGCCGAGGAGACGGTGCTGTACTCGATCCCGGACGGCGTGCAGGTCGCGGATACCGTGGCCAGCCCCGACGCGCGGCACGTCGCGTGCGTCGAGTCGAGGCCGAAGGACGCCGGCGCGGTCGAGGGCACGCGGGCGGCGCGGGAGCGCGTTTACACGGTTGCGGTCGACGGGCGGCGCGGGTCGGTTTACGAGTGGGTCGTCGGGCGGTCGCTGACGTTCAGCCCGGACGGCAGCCGGTACGCGTTCGAGGTGTCGCACGACGGGCGGATCTTCGTCGTGGCCGGCCCGACGGATGGCTCGGCGCCGGCGCAAGAAGGCCTTGGCTTCTTCATGGTCGCCCGCGTCACGTTCAGCCCGGACGGCAAGCGGCTGGCGTACCGCGTGCGGCCGGAGCGGGTCGGGGCGTCGGTCATGGTCGTGGACGGCAGGAGCGGGGAGGCGTTCGACCCCGCGCCCGACCTGGCGAAGGAGGCGGACGATGACGCCGAGTCGATCTTCAGCAAGGACGGCCGGCGGTTCGCGTTCCGCGCGTGGCACGGGGGCAAGCAACTGTTCGTTATCGATGGCACGCCGGGCACGCCCTATGACGAGGTGCGCAAACTCGTCTTCAGCACCGACGGGAATCATTACGGGTACCTCGTGCGCAACCGCGAGGGCGGGGCCGACCGCTTCTTCGTCGTGTTCGACGGGAAGGAGCAGCCGCGATACGACCTGGTCGCCGGGCTGGTGATGGCGCCGGACGGCCGCCGCTTCGCGTACGCGGCCCAGCGGGCGGGCAAGCAGATGCTGGTCGTCAACGACAAGGCGTACAAGCCGTACGACGGCCTGGGCGACATCGCCATGAGCCCCGACGGCCGGCGGCTGGCGGTCTCCGCGCTGTCCGGCAAGCAGTGGGTCCCGATCGTGGACGGCAAGGAGGCGGCGCCGCTCGACGGGATCGGTCGGTTCATTTACAGCGCCGACGGCCGGCACATCGCCTACGCCGCGTCGCACGGCAAGAAGCAGGCCGTGGTCGTCGACGGCAGGGAGGGCCCGGCGTTCGACGTGGTCGGCACGCTGACGTTTAGCCCCGACGGCGCCCGCCTCGCCTACGGCGCCGCCGACGCGGCGCTCGGTGACGGCCGGTTCCTGGTCGTCGATGACAAGGTCCTTGGTCCGGCAGGGCTGTTTTCCTTCAGTCCTGATGGCCGACACGTCGCCCACGCCGTCCCGTTATCTGGACAGCCGGGCGCGGGCGAGAAGTGGGGCCTCAGCATCGACGGCGCCGCTGCCGTCCGCGCGGACAAGGCGGGTGGCCAGGACGTGCCGGCCGCGTACGAGGGGTTCCCGCTCGGCAACCGTCTGATCTGGGACGGACCCGCGGGGGCGCGAGCCATCGGCGGGCGGGGCAAGGACCTCCTGCGCGTCGAGCTCCGTCTCACGCCTTGACGTATGCGAGCCACCTACGATTGATGGTTACGGAGGGCCGTCATGTCGCCCGAGGCGAAGTTCATGGTCTGGGGCTCGTGTGTCGCGGTGGGCCTGATCGCGCTGGACCGCATCGGCTTGTGGATGGAGTCCCGCGGGTGGCTCTACTGGCGCAAGACCAAACGCGAATCGGCCGGCGGCGGCGCCGTCGGGGCGGGGATGCGGTTCCTGCAGGAGCTCGTCGAGCCGCAGGTCCAGCACGTCGAACGCGACCGCGAGCAGCGCCGGGCGATCCGGCTGGATGAGCGCGGCGGGCCACCGGGCGAGTCGCCTCCGTCAATACGGCGGAAGGAGCCTGCGCAAGCCGTGGATCAATACAAGACAAAGGAAGAAGACGTTCCGTAAGATCACGGCCGGCCAGAACAGCGGGACGGGGCGGCTTTGCGACGACACTTGACCCGCCGCCGACATTGCGCCGGCCAGGCGCTTGAGCCACGCCGTCCCGCACGGCCATTCGGCCAATCGGTCGAGCCACTCCGCGGGGATGCCGTCCGCGCCAGACGTTACGCCCGCGAGCGCACCTGCGATCGCGCCCGTGCTGTCGGCGTCGCCTCCGGCCGTCACGACGCGCTCGACCACCGCGCGGAAGTCGCTCGGCGACAAGAGCCATGAGTAAAGGCACACGGGGACGGTGTGGTTGACGTAGCCGCTGATGCCGTCGCTCAGCCCTCGCATCGCAAGGTACTCGTCGAACGACGTCCCACGTCCCACATGCCCCACCAGATCGTCTATCAGGTGCAGCATCGACGTGCCGCCGAGTTGCTCTTTGACAAGTTCAAGGTAGTCGTGAGCGGCCACCGTTCGCCCGAGCGAAGCGCACCGGACCGCGTAAGCCGCCGCGAGGGCCACGGCCAGCGCGCCGTGCTCCGCGGCGGGATCGGTGTGTGTCACGCGGGTGGAGGCTGTCACCAACCGTGCGAGCGCGTCAGGATCATTCCACGCATAAACGCCGAGGATCGCGGACCGCATCGCTGGCCCGTTGCCGGCCGACCACACGCCGCTGCGGCGCGGGCCGAAGCCCAGCCAGAGTTTGAGGCACGCCTTGCCCGTCGCCAGTCCCACGCCCGCCGGCAATCCCAGAAACCACCAACGCAACCGCCAGGCGAAGCTTCGCGCGAAGCGTTGCGGGTCACCGCGCGAAGCCAGCAGGGCCTGCGCGACCATCCGGGTGTGCTCGGTGTCGTCGCTGGTCATCCCGCGGCCGAAGACGAAGCGGTGCCGGAGCGGCGGGCCGCCGAACAGGCGCTGCGCGCGCCGGCGCGAAAGGCCTTCGCGCGGCAGGCCGATGGCGTCGCCGACGGCCGTCCCGAGGAGGATGCCCTCGAAGTGTTTCTGGAGGTTGTAGGGCATCGGTCCGGCAGTCGTGCCGCGCGGGCGGCATCACAATCTCGGATCGACCGGCTCACTCTCCAGCGCGAGGACGCCGAAGATGCACTCGTGGACGCGCCGCAAGGGTTCGCGGCGGACGAACCGTTCCAACGCTTCAATGCCCAGCGCGAATTCCCGGATCGCCAGCGACCGCTTGGCCATCAGGCCGCGGCGGCGCAATCGTTCCAAGTTGCCGGGCGCGTCGTACTCGGGGCCGTAGATGATCCGCAGGTATTCGGGCCCGCGGCACTTCACGGCCGGCTGGACCAAGCCCTTGTTGCCGCGCAGGACGAAGTCGAGCGGCTTGACGACCATGCCCTCGCCGCCGCCGCCGGTGAGCTGTTCCCACCACGCCGTGGCCGCGTCGCAGTCGGCGGGGTCGGTCACGTTTACGGTGCGGTGCGGAGTCGCCATCAGCGGCGTGCCCGGCACTGCCGTCGCGAGCCGGGCCAGGGTCTGCATGTGCCACGCGTGGTCCCGGTCGACGTGAACCCGGCCCTCGCTGGCGAGCAGGTGGAACGGCGCGAGCCGCAGGTCGTCGACCGAATGTACCGGCCAGCAGTAGTGGCGGTATGCCCCGACGTACCGGTCCACGCGGGTTTGCCGTTCCCTCCGGCGCTCCAGGAGGCCGGCGAGGCTGCCCTCGCCCGCCGCGGCGTATCGCGCGTGGGCCTGCTCCAAAATCGCGACAGTCTCGGACGTCGCCGCCCGCGCCGCCGAGCCGACGGCGGCGTACTGGTTCTTCAACAGGTCCTGGGCCTTGGCCGACCACGGCATCAGCTCGCAGTCGAGGCAGAACCAGTCGCTGGCGAACTCGTCCCAGAACCCTGCCGCGGACAGCGCCTGGCGGACGGTGTCGAGCAGCGATGACTCCACCGCCCGGTCGTCGAAGAACCGCCGGCCGGTGCGCGTGTAAACGATGCCGGACCCGTCGTTCCGGATCCCGAAGCGGCGCAGGGCCACGTCCTCGTCGCGGCATACGACGGCCACCGCGCGCGAGCCCATGTGCTTTTCCTGGCACACGACCTTCTCGACGCCTTGGCTGCGGAAGTAGTCGAACGCCTGCTGCGGGTGTTCGAGCAGCCCCGGCCGATCGCTTGTTTCGGACGGCGACATCGTCGGCGGCAGGTAGATCAACCACTTGGGGTTGGCCGCGAACCGGCTCATGACCTCGAGGGCCGCGGTGGCGTTCTCGGCGCGGACGGTGACGCTGTGGTGCAGGCGCGTCGTGACGATGCGCTTACCGCTCACGTCGGCCAGGTCCAGCACGTCGTCGTGCTGTTGCTGGGCGGACAGCGTTGGCGTCACCGGCGCCGTCGCGCACCGCACGGCCCAGCGCTGCGCCTCGTGCTTCAGCGCCGCGACGGCCGCTTCGGGTTCGAGCCACTCCAAGGCGTGGTCGGACTCGGTCGGGTCACCGAGTTGCTCGCCGAGCGTGGCCTCAAAGTACGTCCCGTCCTTCTCGAACAGTCCGGTCTCGATCGCACCGCAGAGCTGCGTGGCGCACCCGAGCCGGCGCCGCACGCGCACGGCGTGGCCGAGCTCCTCGCGCACCTCACGGGCGAGGGTTTGTTCCGGCGTTTCGCCGGGGTCGGAGCCGCCGCCCGGGAGGAACGTGCCGGTGGACAAGCGGATGACCGCGACCCGGCCGGCGTCGTCCCGGATGACCGCGTAGGCGCCGGGACGGCGCTGGTATGCCCGGTCCGCCAGTCGCTCGCCAAAGACGGGGGGCTCGCCTCCACCGGGCGCGGGCGGCAAAAAAGGCTTGCTCGGTTCGGCGTACGTCCGCCTCGCGGCGACGGAAGCCAATTCCCGCTCCGGCCAGCGCAGGGCGGTCAGCTTGCCGCCGAACGCGCAGCCGGTATCGATGTTGATCGTGCGGTTGAGCCAGTCGGCTTCGGGGACCGGTGTGTGGCCGTACACGACATGGGCCCGCCCGCGGTACTCGGCCGCCCAGTTGTAGCGCACGGGCAGGCCGAACTCGTCGGTTTCGCCGGTCGTCTCGCCGTAGAGCGCGAATTCGCGCACCCGCCCGCTCGCCCGGCCCGCATACCGCTCTTTCATCCCCGCGTGCGCCACGACGAGCCGGCCGTCGTCGAACACGTAATGACTCACCAGGCCGTCGATGAAGCGCTCGACCTCGCCGAGGAACTCCGGCGGCTGGCCTTCCAACTGCTGCAACGTCTCGGCCAGTCCGTGCGTGACCTGCACGTTCTTCCCGCGCAGCTTCCGCAGCAGCTTCACGTCGTGGTTGCCCGGCACGCACAACGCCACGCCTTGGCCGACCATCGCCATGACCAACTTGAGCACCTCGACCACTTTCGGCCCGCGGTCCACGAGGTCGCCGAGGAACACGGCTTTCCGCCCGGCCGGCGGCACGACGTGTTCCGGGTCGCGGGTGTCGTAGCCAAGTTGGCCGAGCAGCTCGACCAGTTCGTCGTAGCACCCGTGAACGTCGCCGATGATGTCGAAGGGGCCGTGGTCTCCCTTACGGTTGTTCCACAGCGGCTGTCGCTCGAGCGTGAACTGCTCGACCTCCTCCGGCGTGTTCAGCACGTACACGTACCGGAACCCCTCCCGCTCCAGCCCGCGCAACCCGCGCCGAAGCTGCATCGACTGGTTCCGCACCACGTGCGGCCCGAACGCACGGTCCGGCCGACCCTTGTTCCGCTCGTGGCACACTTCCTCCGGCATCCGTAACACGACCGCGGCCGCCAGGACATCGTGCTCCCGCGCCAGGTCGATCAGCGTCTTCCGCGCCTCCGGCTGCACATTCGTCGCGTCGACGACGGTCAACAACCCCCGCGTCAGCCGCTTCGAGGCCACGTATTTGAGCACGTCGAACGCGTCGCCGGTCGCGTCTTGGCTGTTCTCGTCATCGCTCACGAGCCCACGGCAGAAGTCGGAGGAAAGGACCTCGGTCGACTTGAAGTGTTTGCGCGCGAACGTGGACTTCCCGCAGCCGGAAGGGCCGACGAGGGCGACGAGACAGAGTTCGGGGAGGGTCAGTTTCATCACGACCCTACGATACGCCCGCGGCGGCGCGAATCCACGAGAGGTGATTGAAAGCATCCGAAAGGATGCCGGCGGAATGCGAATCATCCATCGCAAAGGAAAAGAAGGCTCGCTCTAAGTCCGTCATGCGCGCCGGTGCTAGCACCCAGTTCATGACCTGGCCCGCTGGCTGCGCCCGTCTATCCCACCAGGGATTACGCAGCTTCCAGGGTTTCGGACGTCGGTTCGAGATGCGCCCGACATTCTGTTCCACGAACGTCGCGAAGTGGCATGCGGCAGATGCGCTAGCGGCGATGTCCCATGCTTCCAGGTAGCCCTGCAGGTCGTCCTCGGCCTGGCCGATGGCGCACAGGCATGAATCGATGGTGAACGGGTGAGGGAATTGACCGAGGACGTTTCGCCACAGTGCATGTAGAAAACCGACGATGGCACGCCGCTCGTCCTGTGGCCATGTCTGCCAGCCGCCATACGCGAGTTTGCCGAACAGCGTTTCCGGGTCGATCCACCCGCCACCCCCGTCTATCGCCACCAACTCGAACAGCCGTGGAAGAAAGTGCCGGAAGTCATCCAACGAACCCCACGTCGTCATCGCTTTGAAGGCGTACCGACCGAGCTCGCCCGGACCGAGTCGGTGCAGCGGGGCGGAGCGTATTAGAGCCTCGTCCGTATCCGATACACCGTCCCAAAAGACCTCTGCTTCGACGGGCAGTTTGTATCGCGAAAAGGTGCGATACAGTATCTCGGTTGCATCGGGCAGATCGTCATTGGCGATTCCTTCCCGCACCGCGGTACCTCTTCGCTCATCCCAAAACGCCCGAAGCACTGGGCCGCACCTCCACACGGGCGGTTGAAAACGGCTCTTTGAGACACTCCCCCGACCAGGCTGATGTGAGGACAATCGCCCCTTTGCTACCGCGTTGGAATGCGCTTGTTCCCGCGCCGACGCGCCGCCTTGTAATCGTAAGCTCGGTCGAAGTCCACCTTGCCGATCAGTTCGAGGATTCCCTTTCGCTGCATTGATTTGACGTAATTGTCCAATGCGGCGGCGACGGCCGCGCGCTTTGTGTTATGCCCGCCGAGTTCCATGGCTTCAAGAATCAAGTTGTTGTCCAGCGCCACGCGTGTAGTCATCGCAACACCTCGGGTTTTGTAGGAAGAAGACGGAACACCGCCATCTGCGTCGCCGGCCCCACTTCCGGATCTTCCGGCCCCACCGGCAGGAAGTGCACCGTGTAGCCGAAGCGTTGGGCCGCGGCCGTTGCCCAGTCCTGAAACTGCGGACGCGTCCACTCGAACCGATGGTCCCTGTGGCGGAACTGCCCTGCCGGGAGGGTCTCGAAGCGGACGTTATAATCGACGTTCGGCGTCGTCACGACGACCGTTGCGGGGCGGGCGAACTCGAAGAGGACGCGCTCGAAACTCGCCAGCCGCGGCTCGTCCAGATGTTCGATCACCTCGACGACGGCCGCGGCGTCGAAGCCCTTGATGCGGTCGTCACGGTAGATCAACGAACCGTGCAAGAGCTGGATGCGCTGCCGCTGGCGTTCGGGCAGGCGGTCCAGGTGTAACCGGTCCGACGCGACTTCGAGCGCGCGGTGCGAGACGTCCAGGCCGACGACCTGCTCGAATTGCTTGTCCGCCAGCAGCCGGCGGAGCAGGTTGCCGTGGCTGCAGCCGAGGTCCAGCACGCGCTTGGCGCCGGCGGCGCGGAGCACGGACAGAACGGTGTTCAGCCGGTGCTCGTTCAGGCTGATCCGCTGCTCGACCTGCTCTTCCTCGTCGTCGCGCCGCTCCTCGACGGCCTCCTCCTCGTCCGGGTCCGTCCCCATGAGCCGCGCCAGCGCCTGGTCGGCCAGGTGCTTTCGGTGCTTCAAATACCGGCGGACGATCACTTCCCGCTCCGGGTGCCGGGCCAGCCATGCCTCGCCGTGACGGAGGAGCTTGGCCACCTCGTCCTCGCCGATCCAGTAGTGCTTGTCGTTGTCCAGCACCGGCAGGAGCACGTACAGGTGCGTGAGCAGGTCGTGCAGCGTGACCGTCTGCGACAGTTCGACCGTGAAGTACGGCCCTTCGCCCCACTCCGGGAACCGCTCGTCCAGCGGGTGGTGCGTCGCTGCGACCACGTAGCCGAGCGGCTCGAACAGCCGGCGCAGGAACGTTTCCCCGCCGCGGCAGGGGACGACGCTGATCCGCGCCGTCAGTGGGATCGGCGTCTTGGCCAGTTCCGAACGCTCCCGGCTCGTGCCCGACAGGGCCGAGCCGAACACCTGCGCGATCGCGACCGAAAGGAACGAGTTGGCCGTGTACGGCCGGTCGTTAACGTACTGCTCCAGTGAAAACCCTTCGCCCGCCGGGCCGCGACGGTTGCGCACGAGGCCGACCGGGTCGATCTCCAGCAACAGCGCGGCCGTGCAGCGCTCCGCCGACACCTCGGGATAGAAGACATGCGCCTGGCCGAAGGCCTGCTCGAACGTCTGCGGCCGGGCGGGGTTCTTGTGCAGCAGGTAGCCAAGATCCGTCGCGGGCGCGTGGGTCGTCGTCAACGTCAACAACATGATTCCGGATGGTAACCACGGTCATCGCGCAGAAAAACGCCATCAGATACCGCGGAGCCGCAGCAGCAAGTCGTGCAACGCCGGCTTGCCCGACGGCGCCTCCGGCAGCCGGCTGGCGTCATACGCGGCTTGTAGCTCACCCCTCAGGCGCTCGTACTCCTGTCGGTAGAAGCCGAAGTCGGAGTCGGTCAACTTCGACCGTTCCGGCCCGGCCAACTTTCGGGCGATCAGGTCTGGGACGTGGGGCAACGGGTAATGCCCGTTCAGGGTGGTGAGGTTCGCCTCGACTTTGCCGGTCTTCATGAGGTGAATGCCGGTCAGCAGGACGCGGTAGACGTACAGCAGCGGCTTGACCCGCCGCGGGCTCTCCTTTTCGAAGAGCTTCCACTGCGTCTCCGCGAAGCCGAAGTAGTGGTGCGCGTGGTGGCGGGTGACGCACCCCTTGCCGATCTCTTTTAGTTCCTCATGCTCCGGCGTCGTGCGCACGACCAGCGGCGAATAGAGCTGTTCCAGCACGTAGCCGTTCTTCTTCAGCATGAGGAGGAAGAACTTGTGCGCGTCGTGCGTGACGAAATCGATCTCCAGGCCGTCGTGGACGCCGGACCGTTCCAGCGTTTCCGGGCCGGTGCTCAGACCGAGGACCTCCCTCGCCGGGAGGACGTGGACGCCGCGCAGGTCGTAATCGCTGTCGGGAGAAGGGAAGCCGTAGAGGTGCGCCCCGCTGACCGTGACGAACAGGAGCGGGTAGGGCTGCGCGTCGACTTGCTTGAGAATTCTCGGGTCGTAGGTCGTCATGCTCGCATCGTCAGTTTATGTTCCAACGATTGGGGGGGCGGGTATTGTAGGGGCAGGGCTTGCCCTGCCCTTTGTCGTTCGCACGATCGGTACCGGGCAAGGCAAGCCCTGCCCCTACAAGGTTCCGTGCGCCGCGCGCACGAGTGCGCCGGGAAACGCGTCAAAGCATGCTGCGCCTCGCGCGCACCAGCCAGTCGTTCGCGGCGGCGTAGTCGGGGCGATCGGGCAACGCGGTGCGCTCCACCGCGGCGTCAAACCGGGCGTGCAATTCTAATCGCCACGCCTCGCACTGCTCGAACGGCACCTCGCCGCGCTTCACCGTCAACAACCGTTCGCGGTGCGCGCCGACGTGGACGGGCACATGACCTTCCTCGAGAACCGTCACGCCCGCGATCAGCAGGCGGAGCAGGTGCATGACGTGCTTCCACTTCACCTCGCCCTTGTTGCGCAGGTCGGCCTGGAGCTTCTTGAACTGGCTCATCACGTAGCCGTTGTAGGTCTGGTAGACCAACTTTGAGAGCAGCCGTTGTCGAAGGTCCAGCAACTCGCGGGCCAATAGCGTCGCATGTTCGACGAGCGGTGTGTAAAGGCACTCCAGCACGTTCGGGTTCGCCTTCAGCGCGAGGACGACGAACTTCTGGGCCTCCCAGTAGACCTCCTCGGTCGCCGGGTTCTCCAGTTGCTCCGGCACGCCATAGAGCGACCAGTGCATCTCGGCCGGCGGCAGGTAGACGCCGCGGCGGTCGGTGTCGCTCTCGTCGTCGTCCAGCCCGTAGGCGCGGGAGCCGACGACGCAGCGGTAGATGACGTGCCGGTAAAGGTCGTACTCGGCCAGTGGATCGGCGCCCCGCACGCCCGCACCGATTACGCCGCCGCCTTTGTACTCCGAGAGGACGGCCAGTTCCTGTCGCCGGAAGGCGGCCTCGACGTCGTCGGGGAACCGCACGCGGTAACTGTGCCAATAGTCGGCCGGCGCCTGCACGACCACGCCGACCGCCCCGCGCGGGTGGTCCGGTCGTCCGTCGGCCCCGCGGACTTCGGTCAGCGCGACGACCTGAGTCCCGACCGGCAGGATCAGGTGAGGATTTGGGGGCAAAGCATCCGCCACGCGACCCTGCCTTGGCCATTAAGGCTCGCCGACGCAACGGAAACCCAGGCATCGGCCTTTGGCCGATGGCACCCGGCCGCGGCGGTAGGACGAGCGGCATAGGAACGCGGGGCCGATCCAACTGCCCCCTCGCTCGCTACGGACGTGCGACGCCTGACGGTTGACCGGGTTCGGCTCACACGCCTCGGGCGAATGGTAGAAGCTCGGCGAGTACCAGTCGCGGCACCATTGCCAAACGTTGCCGGCCATGTGCCGCAACCCCAGCGGGGAAAGGCCAAGATCGACGTGGACCTCGGCCAACGGCATCGTGTCGGCTTGGTAAGTATTGCCCGGCCGGTGCTGGGCGTACCGCATCCGCTCGGGCGTCGGCGGCTCGTCGCCCCAAGGGTACGCCCGCGCGGTTGCCCCGCGCGCGGCGTATTCCCATTGTGCCTCACTCGGTAGGAACGACCCGCCGTCCTCCTCGTGACGCGCCCAATCGTGATGATTGGCCCACAGCGCGTAAGCGTTCGCCCCGCACCATGAGACCAGCACCATCGGCAGTCGTTCCGTCCCCGGCAGGGGTTCCCATTCCCCTTCCGCACTGCGCCGCAGAAGCTCATGTTGCCGTCTCCGGTCCTCCGGCGGCAAGAGAAACCATTGGTGCAATATCGACGGGGCGACGGGGCCAATCGAATTGAGAAAGCGGCAGTAGGCGGTGGTTGATACGGGCTCGGAGTCGATGAGGAACGCGCTGAGCCGGGCCACGTGGGCGGGACGCTCGTCGGCCAGGGCGTTGCCGGCCTCGGAACCTATCGTGACCGTCGCCGCCGGGATGCGCACGCTGACCATCCCGTCCGTGCGACGACGATAAGTCCGCTGCCCCTGCGGATTGTTCCCCAAGTCATCGTAGAGTGGTCCTTCTCCAACCTGCTGCGTCGTGATCGATCCGCTCAACTGCGTGAAAGGCACTACGTGACGGGCGGGAGCCCGCGAGGTTGAGCCCCACCACCAACCTGAAGCGGGCGGATGGCCGGAACCCTGCTGTAGGTAAACCATCTCGGCCAGATCGCTGAGACGAAACGGGTCGCGGGTAAATACCGACTTGTAAGCGAGGTTCGGCGGGTCGTCGGGAATGGTGACGTCGAATTCGTCTTCCATCTCCATCACTAACTCCACCGCGTCGAGGCTGTCACAATGCAGGTCTTGGATGAGCCGCAGTCCGGCGTGAACGTCCCGACGGCGGAGCCCCAACTGCTCCGCCGCGATGTCACACACGCGCGTTTCGATCTCCGAAAGCGTGAGCCGAACGTCTTTTGTCGTCGTCATTGAACACCTCCCGATCCTACGCGCCGGTGGGTCGCGCTCGCGTCATTATGCCATTGCCCATCTCAGTCCGCCGGGCAGCGTCTTCGGACCGAATTCAACGTGCAGGACGCGGCGGTGCGACGGGGCCTTGGCCGGGGATGATGCGTGGAGGATCAGCGGCCGTATCACGACTAAGCCGCCCCGGCCCGTCACGCAGTGGGTCTGGCGGGCCTGGGCGGAAAGCTCCTCAATCTCCTCGGCGTCCAGTAATTGGTCGTGTGTGCCCGCGATGACGCGGAGCGGGCCGTTGTCGAACCCGCAGGGGTCCAGGTGGAATCGGAGCGTGACCATCTGCCGCAGGAGTTCCACGGGCGGCTGGACGTGGACGACGCGGGCCTTCTCGGACCACGGGCCAAAGCCGGGCACGTCCAACCGCTCGCGAACCGCGATGGACCGATCCTGGTGCCAGGGCACGGTCCAGTTCGCGGCCCCGACCTTGTCGAACAAGATCGCGCGGACCGGAACTGCGGCGGCCGCCGTTGCATCGATAACGTCTGTCACACACGGCAGCCGCAGAATCGACTGGACGAATGGCTGGTTCAGCAGGTTCCGGCGCGCGAACGCGACTCCGCGGCGGACCCGCGCCGACGCCGGGTCCGTCTCCATCGCCTCAACGGCGTCGATCGCGTCGCACACGGCTTGCGGGCAGAGGAAGTCCTCCTCGACGACTACGCCGTCCCGCTGCAAAGCGGTCGACCGAGACGAGGGCTGAGTGTGCAGGATCACGGCCGATTCCTCCCTGTTTCGCGCCGTCGATGCGTGCGCGGCTGGCGGGTCGAGCCGATTGTCCGGCGCCATGACCCCGGCATCAACCGAAACACCCGCCTAAACCGTCTGTCGCTATTTCGAAATCAGTTCAATCGTTTGACGCTACTGTGCAATTGTGGTGCATGGGCCGGATTTGTACATTCTGCCCCCGTCGTGATCGTTCGAACGCGGCCCGGTTTGGCCGCACTCGTCTTGGCGGACGGGGCGTCTGGTGTTTCTCCTCGCGATGCCCTATCTTATTCGCCACACGTCAGCGGCGGTCCGAACAGTGCCGCGCCCCCACAACCGGGCGCACAGAGATGGAGGATTGATCCCGTGAAAATCCGCGACCCCAAAGAAACGAAGTACGACCTCGTCTCCCTCGGCGAATCGATGATCCGCCTCTCCCCGCCCGGCTACGGGCGCATCGAGTTCGCGCCCCTGCTCGAAGTGTGGGTGGGCGGCGGCGAGTACAACGTCTCGTACGCCCTGTCGCGCCTCGGCCTGCGGACGTCGTGGGTCGGCGGGCTCAACGATTCGCCCATGGGCCGGGTCATCATGAACCACGCGCGCGGGGTCGGCATGGACATCAGCTACGCCCCGGTCCACAAGTGGGACGGCGTCGGCAAGAAGGACCGCATCGGCCTGAACTTCACCGAGGTCGGCACCAGCAAGCGCGCCAGCGCCACGCTGTACGACCGCGGCCACACCGCGACGGCCAACCTCCAGCCCGGCGAGATCAACTGGAACAAGCTCTTTAAGGAAGACGGCGTTCGCTGGCTGCACACCGGCGGCATCTTCGCCTCGCTGTCGGAGTCGACCCGCAAGGTCGCCGCCGAGGCGGTCAAGGCCGCCCACGAGGCCGGCACGATCGTCAGCTACGACCTCAACTTCCGCTCCAAACTCTGGAGCAGCAAGGACGCGATCGCCACGACCAAGCCGCTCGTGCCGTACATCGACGCCCTGATCGGCAACGAGGAGGACTTCCACAAGGTGCTCGGCTACGAGGCCGAGGGCGTCGACATCGAGAAGGCCGGCAGCCTGGACGTCCGGCCGTTCAAGGCCATGGTCGAGCGCGTCGTCAAGGATTACACGAACATCAAGGTCGTCGGCACGACGCTCCGCGGCGTGAAGACGGCCCTCGTCAACGACTGGTCCGCCATCCTCTGGACCGAGGGCAAGTTCTACGACGGCCCGCGCTACGACGACCTGGAAATTGAGGACCGCGTCGGCGGCGGCGACGGCTTCGCCAGCGGCTTCGCCTACGGCTTCCTCACCGGCAAGTCCCCGCAGGAGTGCGTCAACCTCGGCGTCGCCCACGGCGCCCTGCTCATGAGCACCCGCGGCGACAGCAGCCAGATCACCCTGGACGAACTGCTCCACACCGCCGGCGGCGGGAGCGCGCGGATCAAGCGATGAGCGCTCTGCGTTCCCTCTCCCCTGTACGCAGGGGAGAGGGTTAGGGTGAGGGGACGACCTCGGGTTGCGCGGTGGACAACCGACCGTCCAGAGTCGATCCCTTCCTCCTGCAATTCGCCAGGGACATGCGGCAGGCGCCAGCCCCCGCCGAGCAGCGACTTTGGTACTGCCTTCGTGACCGAAGGCTGAACGGATTCAAGTTTCGACGACAAGTACCCGTCGGGCCGTACATCGCAGATTTCTATTGCGCGGCTTGCCGCCTGATCGTGGAATTGGATGGCGACTCGCACGCGCACAGACATGAATACGACGCGGAGAGGACAGAGTACCTGAATCAGGACGGGTATGTGGTCGTCCGGTTCGTTAACGACGACGTGTTCAAGCACCTCGACGCCGTGCTGGAAAGCATCTTGAGCGGGTGTCAAGCGCGTTCGTTGACGGACGGGAAGTCCCCTCACCCCAGCCCTCTCCCCTGAGTACAGGGGCGAGGGAGGAAGACCAACCAAAGCCTATGCGAATCCTCCTCACCACCACCAGTTACCAGGACACCCCCGGCCGGCACCACGACGTCCTCGCGGCCAGCGGCTTTGAGGTCGTGCGGGCGCGCGGGCCGCTCAGCGAGCAGGCCATGCTCGACCTCGTCACGAAGGACGGCGGGTTCGACGGCCTGCTCAACGGCGACGACCTGATCACCGCGAGGGTCATCGACGCGTGTCTCCCGCGGCTCCGCGTGATTGCGAAGTACGGCATCGGCCTCGACTCGATCGACGTGAAGTACGCGACGGGCAAGAAGCTGCCGGTCCTCTTCACGCCGGGCGTGAACCACACGACGGTCGCCGAGCACACGTTCGGCCTGATGATCGGCATCGCCAAGCACTTCTGGCCGCACGTGCGGTCGGTCAAGGGCGGCGGGTGGAAGCGGATCACCGGCAGCGAACTCGCGGGCAAGACGATCGCGATCCTCGGCATGGGCCGCATCGGCAAGGAGGTCGCCAAGCGCGCCCGCGCGTTCGACATGAACGTCCGCGGGTTCGACCTCTACTGGGACGAGGGCTTCGCCAAGGCCTGCACGGTCGAGCGCTGCACGACGGCGGAGGACGCGATCAAGGACGCGGACTTCGTCAGCCTGCACATGAACCTCGACGAGAACACGCGCGGGTTCATCAACAAGACGCGGATCGCCGCGATGCGCAAGGGCGCGGTCGTCATCAACACGGCGCGCGGCGGGCTGGTCGTCGAGGCGGACGTCGCCGAGGCGTGCAAGAGCGGGCAGCTCGCCGGCTACGGCGCCGACGTGCTCGACCACGAGCCGCCGGAGCCCGGCCACCCGTTCAACGCGATCGACAACATCCTGATCACCCCGCACGTCGGCAGCCGCACGTTCGAGAGCGTCGAGCGCCAGGCCCTGCGTGCGACGATGAACATCGTCAACTTCCTCAAGGGCGATCCGGACTACATCCAGGCGAATAAGTTTTGAGGGAGAGGGAGAAGTTGCCAGTTGTGAGTTGCCGGTTGCCAGTAAAGGCGAAGGCGGACGGTTTTTCTGTTCACCGGCAACTGATAACTGGCAACCGGCAACTTCCCGGGACAACTGGCAACTGACGGCTTCCTCATTACACTGAGACGGCAGGAACGACGGACCACACGCACCCTTTTACGACGGACACGATCATGGCAGAAACGGCTGTCGCGGACATCGGGTTGATCGGCCTCGCGGTCATGGGCGAGAACCTCGCCCTGAACATCGCGGACCACGGGTTCAAGGTCGCGGTCTACAACCGCACGACCGACGTGATGCGGAAGTTCGTCGCGCGCGAGAACCCGCCGGGCGGGCTCGTCGGGTGCGAGACGGTCAAGCAGCTCGTCCAGGCCGTGAAGAAGCCGCGGAAGTTCATCATCCTCGTCAAGGCCGGGCCGGCGGTGGACGCGGTCGTGAAGGAGCTGATCGCGGCCGGCGTCGAGTCGGACGACATCGTCGTCGACTGCGGCAACAGCCTCTGGACCGACACGATCCGCCGCGAGCGCGACTACGCCAAGCAGTGCAAGTTCTTCGGGTCCGGCGTCTCCGGCGGCGAGCTCGGCGCGCGGTTCGGGCCGTCGATGATGCCCGGCGGCGACCCGGACTCCTGGAAGCACCTCAAGCCGATCTGGGAGGCCATCGCCGCGAAGGTCGACCCGAAGACCGGCAAGCCGTTGGAGAACTACGCGCCGGGCAAGCCGGTCGTCGGCGGCGTGCCGTGTACCGCGTACCTCGGGCCGAACGGCGCGGGGCACTACGTCAAGATGATCCACAACGGGATCGAGTACATCGACATGCAGCTCATCTGCGAGGCGTACACGCTGCTGCAGAACCTGCTCGGCATGAAGCCCGACGAGCTGTCGAAGGTCTTCGCCCAGTGGAACGAGGGCGACCTCGACTCCTACCTGATCCAGATCACGGCCGACATCCTCCAGCAGCGCGACCCGATCCACAAGGACGGTTTCCTCGTCGACTACGTGCTCGACACGGCCGGGCAGAAGGGGACCGGCAAGTGGACGAGCGTGAACGCGCTCGACATGGGCATCCCCGCCAACGCGATCGCCGAGGCAGTCTTCGCCCGCTGCCTCAGCGCCCTGAAGGACGAGCGCGTGACCGCGTCGAAGCAGCTCAGCGGCCCCAAGGCCGAGCCGTACAAAGGCGACCGCCAGGAGCTCGTCAACGCGGTGCGCGACGCGCTCTACTGCTCGAAGATCTGCGCCTACGCCCAGGGCTTCCAGCTCATGCGCGAGGCCCAGAACGAGTACAAGTGGAAGCTGAACTTCGCGGAGATCGCCGCGATCTTCCGCGGCGGGTGCATCATCCGGGCCCGCTTCCTCCAGAAGATCACCGAGGCCTACAACCGCGACGCTGACCTCGTCAACCTGCTGCTCGACCCTTACTTCAACGACCAGGTGAAGAAGGGCCAGGCGAACTGGCGCAAGGTCGTCGGGCTGGCCGCGCAGTCGGGCGTCGCGGCGCCGGCGTTCATGTCGGCGCTGGCGTACTACGACGGGTACCGCGCCGAGCGACTGCCGGCCAACCTGCTCCAGGCCCAGCGCGACTATTTCGGGGCGCACACCTACGAGCGCACCGACCAGCCGCGCGGCCACTTCTACCACCTCGACTGGCCCGAGCCCAGCCGCCCGCAGATCGCGATCCCCGTCCCGGAGAAGCGCGAGGCCCAGCCGACGACCGAGAAGAAGGCGACGGCCAAGCCATAACCGGCCGGGCGCCGCGTCGTTGCCGCCGCGCGTCAGCGCACCGGCACGTTCGACGGAAGATTCGTTCGCCCCGTAATCCCGCGCCGCCGCCTCGCCACATGCGGGCGGTTGGCGCGGCATCGCGCGGAACATCGCACCAGACCAGTAAGGAAGAGGGAACCACATGTCCACCAGCACCAACTATGTCATGCCGGTCGCGATGCACAACGCGATCGTGGCGGCGGCGTACCGTCACCGGGGTTACACCGCCGAAGAGGCGGACGCCGCGGCGCGGTTCAGCGAGCTGACGAGCCGACACGGCAACCACACCCACAGCGCGATCAAGGCCCTGCACCTCGATGAACACTTCGGCTCCAAGGCCGGCGGGTGCGTGCCCGGCGCGACGATCGAGAAGCTCCCCAGCAAGTACAAGGCCGTCGCCCGCTGGAATGCCAACCGCAAGCTCGGCCAGGCCGTCGCCCTCGAGGCGATGGACGAGTGCATGCGGCTCGCCGACGAGTACGGCATCGGCGCCGTCGCGGTCGACAACGCGTTCCACTACCTCTGGGGCGCCGGCTACGTCATCGAGGCCGCCAAGAAGGGGTACATCGCGTACACCGGCTGTACCGCCGCCCTCGCGGAGGTCGTGCCGTTCCGCGGCAAGGCCCCGACGCTCGGCACGAACCCGCACTCCTGGGCGTTCCCGACCACCGAGGCGATCGGCTACCCGATCTGCATCGACTGGGCGACCAGCGTCGCGGCCATGGGCAAGGTCCAGCAGTTCGCCCGCGAGGGCAAGTCGCTGCCCGCCGGCTGGGCCGTCGACGAGAAGCTCAGCCCGACGACCGACCCGAACAAGGCCAAGTACCTCTTCCCGTTCGGCGACCACAAGGGCTACGGGCTGTCGCTGATCGACGAGCTGATGGCGGCGTACGTCGGCGGGTCGCTCCCGACCCTCCGCAGCCGCTGGGACACCGGCCCGAAGGACGAGAAGCGCACGCCGAACTTCTTCTTCCAGTGCATCCGCGCCGACGCCATCGACGGCGGCGACTTCGCCCAGGGCCGCTCCCAGTCGCAGAACGTCAAGGCGGTGATCGACGACATCCTCGGCCACGGCAACGAGTCCTGCATGCTCCCCGGCCAGGACTTCGCCCAGTCCGCCAAGGAGAGCGAGCGGCTCGGCGGCCTGGTCTTCACCGCCGCCGAGGTCGACGCCTTCGACGCCATGGCCAAGGAATCCGGCACCACGCTGGACCGGTCGAAGATCCGGACGGCGTGAGGCGTGAAAACGTGAAACGTGACGGGAAAGCGGCGGGGCGATGCGTAGCGGCCGGGCCGAAGGCCCGCTGTTTTGCGAACGCGCGACCCATCGTCGCATCGCAACACCGATTCGACAACTGACCTGGCGACGAGGAGCGCGGCAACCATGAGCAGCACCAGCAACAACCTGTTTGACCTCTCCGGCGAAGTGGCGGTCGTCATCGGCGCGACCGGCGTGCTCGGCGGCGCACTGGCCGAGGGCCTGGCCGGCGCCGGCGCCGCGGTTGCCGTCCTCGGGCGGAGCAAGGAGCGCGGCGAGGCGTGCGTGAAGCGCATCGCCGACGCCGGCGGCAAGGCGAAGTTCTTCGCCGCCGACGCGACCGACGCCAAGAGCCTCGCGACCGCCCACCGCGACATCGAAAGCGGGCTCGGCGCGCCGACCGTCCTCGTGAACGCCGCCGGCGGCAACGACCCGAAGGTCACCGTCACGCCGGACAACCCCGTCGAGAAGATCACCGCCGACAACTGGCGATCCAGCTTCGACCTCAACCTCGTCGGCGGTGCCCTGCTCCCGTGCCAGGAGTTCGGCCCCGCGATGGCCAAGCGCGGGAAGGGGAGCATCATCAACATCGCCAGCGTCTCGGCCCACCTGCCGCTCAGCCGGGTGATCTCCTACTCCGCCGCCAAGGCCGCCGTCCTCAGCCTCACGCAGTTCCTGGCGCGCGAGTGGGCGACGAAGGGCGTGCGGGTCAACTCGCTCACCCCGGGCTTCTTCCCCGCCGAGCAGAACCGCGCCCTGCTCTACAACGCCGACGGCTCCCCGACGCCGCGCGCCCAGCAGATCCTCGGCCACACCCCGATGGCCCGCTTCGGCGAGTCCCAGGAGCTGATCGGCGCCGCCGTCTTCCTCGCCAGCCCCAAGGCCGCCAGCTTCGTCACCGGCATCGACATCCGCGTCGACGGCGGGTTCCTGTCCCAGACGATCTGAGGGCGGGCAGAGGGCAGAAGGCAGAAGGCAGAAGTCAGCGGGGAGTGCGGCGCAGGCGCCGCACGATCCGTCATCCGGAGCGACCGCGAAGGATCACTCGTCCGTCGCGAGGGAGCAGCCGCGTTCCCCTCGCCCCGGCCATCCCGTGCGACGCCCGATCCGCCGTGGCTTCGCTTGGCGCGCCCGCACACGGCATTTTCCGCCCGCCCGGCCTCGTAACAACTGGCCGGCCGTTGGTTTGCAGCTCGAATTCCCCCAAAACCGCCGTGGCTTCGTTTCGTAGCGTTTTTTCGTCCCGGCGTAGCGTTTCCCCGCGCGGCCGGTCGTCGGCCAGCACCCGCTTGCCCCACCCGCGCGTTTCGTTTCGAGACCGCCATGGCTCGTACCCCGGTGGACAAAACAAGAAGGACCTCGGCGCGCAACGCGGCCGATGCTCCCGATCCTACCGCCCGGGCGCGGCGCTGCCCATTATAAAGTTAGCAAAATGTTCGGATTTGGGTGGATATCGGATGTCAAAGATGCGTGGCCTGTGATCGACGCATCCGAATGCCCGGCGGTAGGGTGATGAACTCGCCGGGAGATGCGCGTTGCGCAGATTCTGCACGAGGAGTACGTACAAGAAACTTGGCCCAGGGAGGTACACTGCGCCGCATGGCGTACTTCCTGAAACTGCTCGGTCTGCCCCGCAAAGGCCTACCGGAATTCTGGTGGGACGAGCGGCAGGAACTCATGGCAGGGGCATTCTTTTCCAAGCGGCCGCGAAAGATCCGGCCAGGCGATCGTTTGATTTACTATGCCATCGGGGGGAAGAAACGCGTGGTGGCCGAGGTGGAGATAACCGGCGAGGCCACACAGGAGCCACCATACCCCCCCGATTGGCCACCCGAGCGTCGTACCCGCTACCACTGGTGGATGCCCGTTCGGATGCTGGCGAAGTGCCCAGCCAACAAATCGGCGCCGCCTGTCGCCGAACACTACCCGGCCCGCATCGTCGGCGGCTCATACCACAGCTTGACGGACGCGCAGGGGCGCGGCTTGGCTGACGCGATCCGCGCAGCCGCCACGCGCGGCGTCGGTGACGTAGAGCATCGGTGATCGCCTACGGCCTGTCATGTCGAAGGGTGCAGGTCGAAGAGCGGCTTCATGCCGCCGGGACAGTCCAAAGCCGGCGTTCGCGGTCAGCAGCGAAGGCGAGACACGCCCGAATGTCTTCCAGCGTCAGGTCGGGAAAGTCGTCAACCATCTGGGCAGGCGTCAGCCCAATGGCCAAGTGTCCCGGCAGGTCGCGCACCGTCATTCGCAACCCGCGAACGCACGCCCGAACGCTCCGCTTGTCTGGCTCGACCTTGATGACGCTCCGGCAGTCCATTACTCTCCGCCCTTGCCGCCGTCTATCGGACGTCAACTGTGCACCTGCGGCGGATGCCTAAATAGCCGACCGCGATTCTCGAACCCTCAATTGCGTGCGAAAGCCGAAAAAACGGGGCATTCCCGCGCGACGATGTTCGAAAATCGTGCGCTCCTATACGACAATGGAGATAACTGCCACGAAGCTCTTGACATAGATTCGCCGACCGCTAAACTACGTTCGCTCACCCCGGGATTGATTTTTGTCGTTGACTCGCGACAGTGTGCGGCAAGGTTCGCACATACGGCCGTCCCAATTATTGGCCGCGAATTAGCCTCTGCTCGTTATTGACCTAGTGTCAGCAGCCAGAGGAAGAATCCCGGGGTGAGCATTCTCAGATCGCGAAATCATTTCTACTGCAACCTTTATGCCGCGTCTTTTGCGTGGTGCTGCCAGTATCGACGAAATTGCTCAATTCCTAGAAGTCGGTGCGAACTTTCTCCGGTTTATATTGTACGGTCGAAGGGATCGTGGGCACTACAAACATTTCCGAATTCGAAAGCGGTCTGGCGGATATCGAGAGATATCTGTCCCACCTGAGAGCCTAAAGATAATGCAGCGCAAAGTCGCGTCGGCTTTGCTCGACTTGTACCCCGCAAAGCCATCGGTCCATGGATTCTTACGAGATCGCTCGGTTGTCTCGAATGCTAAGCGCCATGAGCTCTAACGAGTAGTGGGCAATGTAGACCTAAACGACTTTTTTACCAGCATCCACCTCGGGCGCATCAGTAATGCCCTTCAGAAGCCGCCCTACTCCCTGGCCGAGAAGGCTGCCATCGTTATCGCTCAGATATGCTGCGACGAGAACGGGATCCTACCACAAGGGGCGCCTTCATCGCCAATACTATCAAACGTCATTTGTCGAGAACTCGATGAGCAATTGCAGCAGGTGGCTCGCCGACATGGCTGTCGGTATACGCGTTATGCAGATGATATCACGATCTCAACTTCTCGGCCAACGCTACCAATCGAGCTGTTTTCGATCGAACCGCTCACCGGAAAGGCGATCGTTGGACCAGCTCCTTCACATGTGATTACTTCTGCCGGATTCTCACTTAACTCATATAAGGTGCGAATAGCATGGAGCGAGAGAAAGCAGGAAGTGACCGGACTCACGATTAACGAACGGACCAATTTGGGGCGGTGGTTCGTCCGGGAACTGGACTCGTTGATTTATATATGGCAAAAATACGGTCCCATGGCGGCGGCCGCCCGTTACGCACGGCGGCACCGGATCCCGGCAACGCTGGCGAATCCGAAGCGCGTTTTGAATTTTTTGCGGGGCAAGTGCTCTTTTCTTAAGATGGTCAAAGGCGAGCACGACCCAGTGTGCCGCCGCCTTCAGTGGGACCTAGCTGATTTACCGGATTCGGCGGTTCCGCCTCCGGTTTCGGTGTCCTGCCTTCCAGCAATGCCTCTTTATGGGCTTCGTGGACGTTTTCACGGATGGCAAACGGTAGTTAATCAATACAAGGAAAGTGTTAAATTCTTGGAGGTAAGGGCTGGACCGGACTTGCACAACGGCAGCGCCTTTATTGTTGGTTCTGACACCGCTATAAGTGCCGGGCATAACATCGCCGCTGGCCCGGTAAGACTTTACGACGGTGACCAAATTCTTTACCCATCCCGCGTTTGGTATATCGACGTACGCGGCTCACGAGATATCGCTCTTTTGATGTTTAACGGCCATCCGTTTCGGAAGCTACCGCCGTTTCACTTTCAGTATCGGCTGCCGGAGATCGGCGAGGATGTTGCGGCCATAGGCTATCCACAGGTCGGATATCGACACCCGGATACCGTTCTGCACATTGGCGCGGTTGAGGCGCTCCCTAAGAGTCTTGCAAGAACGCGTTTCATTCAAACAAGCTTCCAAAGTGGTGGCGGATTAAGCGGCGGACCGCTGGTGGACCGGAGGGGCGCGGTTTTGGGCCTTATGGTAGAGAACGCCTACATGGAGGTGGCAGAGGATGACAGCGGGAAGCGGCAGGCGCCGCCGCGTCCGTATGGTCAAGCGATTCCCTACGAGTATGTCGCACGAGCGCGAACACTCCTCCGACGTCGCGGGGACTCGGCGCTTATTGAATCGGGATTTGAGCTTGTTGAATGGCTTTCAACTCCAGAAGACTTCGCCAAATAGGGAGACGTAGGTGTTCCGTAGAAAACCTCAATTCTTTGCAGTCTTTGCGCCAATGCCTCCGCGAAATACTCGGGAGAACTGGCCTTAACTACCGGGCGAGCTCAACCGCTGATCTGAGGTTCTACGCAGTAAACCTGAACCCCTCGGGCCAGCGCAGGAAACGCAGGACGAGGAGCAGGTGCGGAAGCTGTAAGACGTTGGTACGTCTCTCTCGCCTTGCACCTAGGCTTCTCGATGGACGAAATCCACCAAGGATAAGACATTTCCGTCATATCGACTCTCAATGTGCCGACGAGCTTCGTGGATAGCCTTCTGCTCCGCTTCCTTCCCATGTCTTTCCATGCGGTTCCCGAGCAATTTCGTGCCTACCGCCCCGACGGCAGTCGCAAGAACGGGAATGAGGGGAGCCTGCCCTAGGAAGTACCCAAGGATTAATGCACCGCTGGTCAACGTGACGGTGGTATGTGCGCCGGCGTGATCGGCAATAGCCTTGCCAACGCGTGCAATACGCCTGCTACGTCGTATCGTCGGTGTGTAGGTTGGGATCACCTCGGGCGCGCGTCTCGCAACTTCCTCCGCGTATTGCCGAAAGAAGCCATTTGCCGCAGCAAAGTCATTTCTGGAGAGAGCGTCCTGGAAACTAACAAACGGGCCGCTTCGCAACTCGATGATCATTTTAGCGCTTACATTTCTGAGAAACATACGATTGTACAGTCCGTAGTGTAAGGGACCCGGCGCAGTGGCCGGATCTTTTTCCCATGGATGCTTCAGGGGAGTGTTCGGTGGAAGGATCGAATTGGGCATGGAACTTCCGAGACCATACTTGTGCGGAAGGTTGGTGAGGTAATAAGAGCTCGCCCAATTCTTAACCTTGCGCATGCGATCGCCGCTGAAATGCCGCGCCGCCACTTTCCAGTAATCGGAGCGTGTGTGCGTATCCCGTCCCGCTGCCTCCGCAAGATTCTGAGCGGCCTTAAAGGCGATCAGCCGGTCTCGTTCGGACGCTGGATCTTCGTGTATCGATTCTAACATTCTCTTCTTGAATTCTAGCCCGAGCACTGAAGGCATCCATTCAACTACTGAGCGTCCCTTCTCCAAAGCCCGCTGGAGCGTCTTCGCATATTCTTTGAATTCGTCGGACGAATATGTCGCGGGAGTATCGCCGGTGAATGGCACAAACGTCTGTTCTTTCGCCTTTGCGGCCTGAAGGACATTCAGATTGGTGAAACCGTCCATTCCCTTCCGCAGTGCGACTCCCAAGACTTTTGTCTCCAACAGATTGCAAACAAGCGGATCTTTTCGGCCGAGCCTTTCCAGAGCGCCGCATAAAAAAAAGTTGTCTTGAATGATTGGGCTGTCTACGGTAAGCGCATGAAAGGCGAGAAGCTCTCGAAAGTTCATCCCAAGATGCCAGTCGGGATCGGCGAAACCGAGGTAAACCTTTGTATTCATGGTTGCTCCAGCAGTGCGATCTGGACTTCGCGAAGCTATCTCAAGTTCTGCCTTTTCGCTATCGTTGCCGTCACGTCGATGGCCTTTCATTCGGCAAACGTACTCTGAGTTTGGTCAGATAAGCAGATCGTTCACCGCCACGCGCCAGCCGGGCATGGCTGGTTCGGCGTCAACGGTGTCACCGCTCCGGTAGGTGGTGCGGCGGGTAGGGTCGGCCGCCCGGTAGACGTGTACTTCGCGGGCGACCGGGTCCACGTCCCAGATCACGAGCGTTCCGGCCAGGAAGTAGTCGGCCCGCTTGGCGGCCATGTCGGCCTCGGCCGAGCTGCCGTAGTCGTTTTCGCTGCGGACCTCGGCGGCGAACACCGGCGCGCCTTCGATGAAACGCATGGGGTCCGCGTTTGGCGGGCCGACGTGGAACGAGGCGTCGGGGGAAAACGACTCCCGGCCTGAAGGCAGCTCCGGCACCGTATAGCCGACCCCGTCGCCGAATGCTTCGCCTGCGCCGACGGTACGTGCGTGGGAATCAAGACTCATGGCGATCCGCAAGGCCACGCGGCTCGGAAGGCGTCCCGATGGCATGTATCGCACGATCCTTCCGCCGACGAGCTCGGCCTTGCCGTCCTCGCGATACAAGTCATCCAGCGTCGCACGTGGTCGCGTAACCAGTGGCATCGTTGGAATCATATCCATGGTGGGAAGAAAAGTGCATAAGTTGGGCCGCGTCACAACCTGAACTGCCGGCGGAACTCCAGCGGCGTTTGCCCGGTGTCGGTGCGGAAGGCCGAGGCGAAATATGCGGCAGACGTAAAGCCGGACGCCCGGATGACTCGGCGGAGTATCCCCTCAGCGAAGTTTCATGGAAAGCGAGACCCCGACGGAGAAAAAGCACCGATCCCGTGGCGTCGGCGGGTCGTCAACTGATGCCATACGTGACGTAGGCCAATCCCCCGAGTACGACCGCCCAGAATGCAATCGCGAACGACCACCACAGCACGCGGATGAAGGTCGCGTCGCCGCTGCGAAGCCAGTGCGACGCACGCGGGTCGCGGGTACACCAGAACCAGGACGCCCACACGCCCGCGATCATCGTCCAGCCCACGACGTGCCGCCAAATCGCGGCCGAGTCGACGAAGCTGCTGCAGATCAAAAGCATGAAGATCAACAGGCCCGCCAGTTGGAATACGCTGCGGGCCACTCTGCGGATTAGTTCCTTCGGCGTCTCGGCCGGGGGCAATTCGACGGGAGGTGGCCCGGAGCCGGCGTCGCCCGGCGCGAGCGGCGTGATCGGTCGTCGCGCCGCGACGATCCGCTTGAAGACCTGCATGGATGCGTAGGCGAGCAGCACCCACAATACGTTCGAAAACAAATTGACCGAGACGTTGTCCCAAAAATCCAATTCGCGTTCCCCTTTCGTTAAAGCGTGCGAATCTTAGCAATTGGACGCAGGGCCGCCGTTATAAATTCGGGTCGCGTCGATACGCGATGCCCTCGGTGGAATGACGGGGACACCACGTCGTTGAGGAAGGAAAAGGCGAGCGACGGAAAAGGGGAGAAGCCCGGGGAGAAGCCCCAATTGGGGCAAGATTATCCAACGCGGCTTCTCGCCTGTCCCCGCCTTGACAGGAAACAGAGCAAGAGTTGTCGAGGCGGCGCGAGTCGACCCGGCCGACAGCGTGCTGCTGCCCCTCTCCGCCACCGGCCCGGCCGCGGGCGTGTCCGGGACGCGGGAGTACGGCGTGCGGCAGATCGTCTGGCTCACCGCCGGCGCCGCGGCGGCCGTGATCGTCCGACGGGATGACAAGGTGAAGGGGTGAAGGGGAGACAATCCTAAGGCTATCACATATCACCTTGTCACCTTGTCACCCCCTCACCCCCTCACCCCCTCACCCACGACGGCGACCTATCATGTCGCCATGGAAATCAACCTTGTCGTGCTGAACGTGGGGAACTCCCGGCTGGCGATGACGACGTTCGTGGCGGGCGAGCGCGGGGAGGTGACCCGCATCCCCAACGCGCAGCGGGCGACGTGGGAGGAGGCGATCGCGGAGGCGTGGAACCTGATCGAGAACCGGGACAACGCCGCGATCGTGGCGGCGGGGGTCAACCCGCAGATGGAGCGGGCGCTGGAGGACGCGGTCGCGTCGGCGGCCGACCGGCGCGTCGTGTGGGTTGGCAAGGATATCGAACTGCCGATCAAGGTGCTGACTGACCGCCCGGAGGAGACCGGCGTGGACCGCGTGCTCAACGTGGCGGCGGCGTTCGAGCAGATCGGCAACGCCTGCGTCGTCGTCGACGCCGGGACGGCCATCACGATCGACGCGTGCAACGACGCCGGGGAGTTCCTCGGCGGCGCGATCGCGCCCGGGGTCGCGATGCAGCTCGACGCCCTGCACGAGCGGACGGCCAAGCTGCCGCGCGTCGAGTTGGCCGTGCCGGGCGCCCCGTTCGGCCAGAACACGGAAGAGGCGATCCGCCACGGCGTCTACCACGGCATCCGCGGGATGGTGAAGGAACTGGTCGAGAACTACGCGACGGAACTGGGGCGATGGCCGGAGGTCGTCGCCACCGGCGGGGACGCGGCCAAGCTGTTCACCGGCTGGGAACTGATCCACGCGATCTCGCCGGACCTGACGCTGTACGGCATCGCGCTGGCGTATACGAATCACCATATCAAGCATGGGATGTGAGGAGGATAGTCCTTTGTCATTAGTCCATTGTCATTGGTCCTTTGTCCTTTGTCCTTCGCAGGGATGCCGCCGCGGGGATCGCTGACGGAGACGGCGGGACTTCGAGAAACGCGAAAGGGCACGGGTTGGACCGTGCCCTTTCGCGTTCTTACGAACTCTGGCGTGTTCGGCGCATTACGACGTTCGCACCGCGCTGGTGGTTGCGCCGGCGGAGCCGTTGCCGGCCTTGTCGAAGGCGACGAGGCGGTAGTAGGACGTCGCGCCGATCGGGGCCGAGGTGTCGCTGAAGGTCGTGCCCGTGATGTAGGAGCCGACGTTCAGCTTGACCCAGGATCCGCTCGGCGAGTCGCTGCGGTACAGGTTGTACCCGACGAAATCGGACTCGGTGTTGCGGGTCCAACTGAAGCGGACGCCGCCGGCCGTCGAGGTGACGGCGAAGTTGGCGGGCATCGCCGGGGGCGTCGTGTCCTGGGCCGTACGGGTCGCGCTGACCGACGCGGCGGCCGAGGCGTTGCCGGTCGTGTCCATCGCGACGACGCGGTAGTAGCTCACCGCCCCGGCCGTCGCGGTCGTGTCGGTGAACTTCGGCGCGGTCAGCAGGGCCGAGTTGATCTTGACGTACGTCCCGTTGAGCGAGGTGCTCCGGTAGACGTTGTACCCGGCCAGGTCCGGCTCGCTATTGGCCGTCCACGTCAGGCCGATGCCGGCCGTTGACGGGGCGGCGGCCAGGCCGGCCGGCTGCGCGGGCGGGGTCGTGTCGCTGGAGGCCGGCGTGTTGAACAGCTCGATCGCCGAGATGATCGGGTTGTCCGTCTTCTTGATGAAGCTGAGGTTCAACGCGCCCCCGGTCACGTTCACGTTGAACGTGTTGACCAGCGCCGCCTTGCCGCCGCCCTGGGCCGCGATGTCGAAGTTCGACAGGATCGTCGACCCCTCGGCCTGCACGTCGAAGATCCGCTGGTTCGCGGTCGTGTAGACCGGGTCGGCGAAGTACAGCTTGAGCGTGTACGCCCCGTCCGGCACGCCGACCGCGTAGGTCATCGCGCCGAAGCGGCGGCTGTAATACATCGGGTCGTCGGTCGTGCCCTGCACGTCGTAGGCGCCGCCCGAGACCGTGCCGCCGGTGAACCCGCTGTCGGGCGACCAGGTTCGGCCCTGGCTGTCGGTGAACGCGCTGCCGCCGACGTTGACCCGGACGGTCACGGGGGTGAACGAGGTCCGCGCCCCGCTGACCGGGCCGGCCGCGGTCGACTCGTTGCCCGAGCCGTCGACGGCCGCGACCTTGTAGAACCAGGTGACGCCGACCGAGACGCTGCCGTCGGTGTAGGTCGCGGCGCCCGTCACGAGCGACCCGCCGTTCAGCGCCGCGTAGCTGCCGCCGGCCGAGCTGGCCCGGTAGATGCGGTAGCCGGCCAGGTCGGACTCGGTGTTGGCCGTCCACGTGAGCTTGACGCCGTCGGTCCGGCTGGACGAGGTCAGGCCGGTCGGGACGGCGGGCGCCGTCGTGTCGATGCGGACGGCGTCGGCGACGTCGGACATCGCCGACTCGTTCGCCGACAGGTCCACCGCCGCGACCTTGTAGTACCAGTGCTCGCCCGCCTGGTTGGCCGAGTCCAGGAAGCTGGCGTCGGTCACGAGCGCGCCGCTGTTGAGCGGCAGGTACGTGCCGGCGGCGGCGTCGCTGCGGTAGACCCGGTAGCCGGCCAAGTCGACGTCGGTGTTGGCGCTCCACGTCAGTTGGACGCCGTTGCCCGCGCCGTTGGCGACCAGGCCGGTCGGCCGGGCCGGCGGGACGGTGTCCGCGTCGCGGGTCGAGTTGACCACGGCCGACGCGACCGACTCCCCGCCCCACGAGTCGACGGCCGTCACCTTGTAGTAGTACTTCGTGCCCGCCGCGGCGGTCGTGTCGAGGTAGTCGGAGGTCGTCACCGTGCTGGTGTTGACCTTCACGAATCCGCTGGTCGACGACGTGCTGCGGTAGACGTTGTACCCGGCGAGGAGCGGGTCGGTGTTGTCCGACCAGTCCAGCGCGTTGCCCGGGCCCTGCGGCGCGGCGGTGATGCCGGCCGGCGCCGCGGGGGCGGCGGGCCTCATGTTGCTGACCAAGTAGACGTTGTCCTGGTAGTCGTAGTTCACGCCCAGGTAGTCCATCACCATGATCCACTGGTTCGTCACGAGGTTGCCGTTCCGGTCGCGCACCGGGAAGAAGCGGACGTGGTGACCCTGGTCCTGCGGCTGGCCGGTGACGGGGTTGTTCTGCGTGTCGTCGCTGGACTCGGTGTCGATCTGGAACCGGAACTGCTGCTGCGGGTTCGCGGTCGTCGCGCTGGGCCCGGTGAACGTCGCCGCGCCGGCCGGGTTGCCCGACGCGTCGGACCGCGGCAGGAACGATTGCCCGTCCACGCCGGTCTGCGTGATCAGCGCGGTGCTCGACCCGCTACCCTTGGCCGACCACCGCACGGTCGCGGTGTTGCCCTGCGTGTGGAACGCGCTGAGCTGGCGGACGGTCATCGGGATGTTCGTGTCGGCCCGCGTCCAGTAGCGCGACAACACTTCCTCGCCGACCGTCGCGATCTGCCCGGCCGCGCCCGAGCCGATGCCGAACTCCTGGCCGGCGTTGAGGATCGTCGTCTTGTACCCGTAGATCAGGTTGATCTGGGTGACGAGGTTCGGCTCCATGTTGTTTTCGGACTTCGCCTGCCAGTAGCCGGCGAGCTGGACCTGCGTGGCCGGCTCGTCCGCGTCGTTGCTGTTGATCGTCAGCGTGCCGGTGTACACGCCGCCCTGGTTGCGGTTGTTGCCGCTCGGGTCGATCGTCTGGTTACCCGTGTGCGGCGGGTTGCTCTGGGCGACGAACTTGACCGAGACGTCCAGGAAGTCGCCCGGGGCGATCTGCGTGCCGGAGGCCGGCGGGTTCAGGATCGTCCACGCGCTGGTGTTGCTCACCGAGAGGGTGCCGAGCGTCAGCACCGACGAGCCGGTGTTGCGGACGCGGACGACCGACGTGTCGTGCGTGACGTTGTCCGGCCGGACGATGTCGAACTGGCCGGTCGCCGGGTTGTAGTCCAGGTCCGGGTGGGCCGCCTGGATGCGGTTGAAGATCAGCCGGTCGGCGAACGGCGCGCCGTCGACGTTCTCCAACCCGATCTCCGCGCCGGCGGCGGCGGGCTGGACGTTGCGGATGATCCCCATGAAGTCGTTCGTGTCGTACGCGCCGTTCGTGTCGTTGACGTAGTCCTCGCTCGTGAACACGTAGGCGTTGGGGACGACCGTGCCGTCCTGGTTCTTCAGCGCGTAGAACCGCATCTTCCGCCGGTTCGCGACGGTGTTCTCCTTCGTGTTCAGCACGTCCTCGCTGTACGCCGTGTTCCCGAAGATCGGGAACGTGACGTACAGGCCGAAGCCGAGCGAGCCAGGGTCGAAGCTGGTCGTGCCGAGGAGCGTCGGGTGGACGCTCTGGGCGTCGGCGGCGGCGACGGTGAGCAGCTCGGTGTTCTTGGAGGGCGTGCCGGCGTCGTAGTACCCGAAGCGGACGGCGGGGGACCCGCCGGCCATCGTCGCCAGCGGCTCGATCGTCACGTTGCCCGGGCCGGCCTTGACGAGGCGCGGCATCACGACCTCGTCGTTGGGCGAGACGAGCGGTTCGGTGTTGCTGAACAGGTTCGTGTTGGCCTTGTTCGCGTCGCCGACGTTGACCGGGATCTGGTAGAGGTCGAGGATGCGCTGGAGCGACGCCTCGTTCTGCCCGCCGGTGCCCGGCGTGGCGAGCCCGCGCAGGTTGATCACGAGCGACCCGCGGGTCTGGTCGTTGCTGACGATCGTGAGCGTGGTGGTGCGGATGCCCGCGCCGCCGGTGCTGACGGCCTTGAACGCGACGCCGATGTCGACGTACCCGCCGACCGGGATCGTGTAGGGGAGGTTCGGCTTGGACGTGATCGTCCAGTTGGTCGTGTCCAGCAGCGTCAAGCCGCCCGCGGGGATCGACAGCGGCTGGGTGCCGGTGTTGCTGATCCGGACCGTCTGGGTCGGGCTGGCGGTCGTGTTGTTGCCGGCGTAGTCGTCGTTGAAGTAGAGCGTCGACTTGCTCGCCTCGATGCGCGCGCCGGGGGCGATCGGGCGCGCCAGCGTGATCGTCTGGGCGCCGTAGTCGGCGATGTAGAGGTAGCCGCTGTTCAGGTCCTCGGTGAGGTCGAGCGGGTTCGTGAAGCCGGTGAGGCCGGCGATGCCCGCGTGGGCGTCGGTGATGTTGCCGTCGCCGCCGGGCGTCAGGACCATGATGTCGGCGCCGCCACTGTAGCGCGTGACCAGCAGCTTGCCGTCCAGGGCGCCGCCGAACGCGCCGCCCTGGTACTCGATGATGCCGTCGGGCGAGTGGCTCTGGCCGAAGTTGTAGGCGTAGCCCTTGTAGTTGCGGTCGGGCTGGGTGCCGACGGGGTAGGCGGTGAACTCCTGGTCGTCGGGGTTGGCGGTGGGGTTGCCGCCGTCGAGCACGTACTCGCCGCGCGTCGGGTTGGGGTGGCCGTAGTACCCGTTCTGAACGATCTTGAACAGGAAGTCGTTCTCGGTCTGGTTGACGTTGGTCAGCGCGGGGACGTTGGTGCCGTCGTAGGGGCCGGCGGTGCCCTGGTCGATGCGCTGGCTGCTGAAGACGGAGTTGGGGTAGCCGGGCGTGCTGCCGCCGGCGGCCGAGCCGTTCGTCGGCGCGTACAGGTAGCCGGCGCGCGTCCAGACGAGGTCGTACGCGTTGCGCACGCCGGTCGCGTAGAGCGTCACCGGCGCGTTGTTGGCCCAGGGGTTGTAGTTGCCGGCGCCCAGGCCCTCGGTCTGGACGTTGAGCGCGCCTTGGTTATTTGTCAGCCGCTGGTTGATCGCGGCGACGTCGACCTTCAGGACCGCGGCGTTGAGCAGGTGCTCGGACCGGCCGGCCCAGACGACGTCCGGGGCGCCCATCGCGCTGTTGCTCGCCTGGGAGAAGTACATCGCGCCGTTCTTAAACACGATCTGGTTGTTCACGTGGTCGCGGGCGGCGCGCGGCAGGTTGGTGATCGCGTCCTGGTAGTTCTCCAGGTTCGCGCCCGTCAGCTTGCTGATCTTGCCGGACCAGTCGGGCGCGCCCTCGAGGGCGTAGTAGCCGTGGGCGACCCACGCGATGAGGTTGTCCGCGGTCGACGACGGGTCGAACGTCAAACCGGAGATGAGCCGATTCCCGCTGTTGGCGGTTTGAACGGTCGTGATGTTCTGCGCGGCGCCGAGTGAGCCGTCGGCGTTGATCGTGAACCGCTGGATCAGGCCCGTCAGCGTGGTCGCGTAGAGCTTGTGGTCCGGGCCGACCGTCACGCTCGTGTAGCTCTGACCCTGCGCGGTGGGGAGGACGACCTTCTCGAACGCGATGTTCGGGTCGGTCGGGGTGATCTTCGTCCCGGTCGTGAAGCTCGCCTTGTACGGGACGAACGGCGAGCCGCCGGTGTCCTTCAGCCCGGCCGTCACCTCGTAGGTGTAGGACGTGTTCGCGTCGAGCGGGCTGCTCGGCTGGAGGATGATCGCGTCGCCGGCGCCGGACGTCGTCAGGTGCGCGTCGACCAGCAGGTGGTCGCTCGTGCGGTACATGAAGACGGTGTTCTTCGTCAGCGTGTTGCTGTTGATGCCGTGGCCGAGGTTCGGCATGTTGACGGCCATCGAGACGAACGCGTCGCGCCAGACGTCGGTCGCGGCGTCGCCGGGGATGCTGACGTCCCCGCGCACGCTGGGGCGCGAGACCTGCGGCGTGCCGGGGGTGATGTCGAAGCGGTCGAAGCTGACCGTGACCGGCGCCAGGTTGTTCTTCTGCATCACCATGATGCCGGCCTTGGCGGTGGCGCTGAAGAACGCCGACTTCTGCGTGCCGGACAGGGTGAGCGTCTGGGCGATCGGCGTCTGCGGGCCGCCGTTGATCTTGTAGTAGGCGTAGATCGTCCCGGTGGACGGGTCGCCGGCCAGGTACAGGTCCAGCGTGCTGATCGACGAGAACGCGCCGACGTTCGTGTAGGTCGGGTTGATCGAGTGCGTGAACGCCGTGCCGCTCTTGGTCTCGTCGACGAACTGGATCGACTGCCCGTTCGGCTGGGCGACGGCGACGAGCTTGACGTAGTTGTCCTGGTCCGGGCCGAAGACGAGCCCGCCCTGTTCCGACGGGTCCTTCAGGAACCCGAGCGGGCCGACGAGGCGCGTCGAGATCGTGAACCCGCCGGACGCGGTGGCGTTGAACTGCGTCTGGAGCGCGTTGACCTGCGTGTTATCGTTCTCCCACGCGCCGCCGGCGGTGGCCGTGCCGGCAGCGGTCAGCTTGAGCCGGCCGGCCGTGGTGTCGAGGTCGATCAGGCTGGGCTGGTACTCGTTGTTGTTCTTGTTCGGCTGGACCCAGGTCAAGCCGGTCGTCTCCCCATCCTTGTCCGCCATGCCGCTGCGCTCGCCATCGAACTCCAGGGTGTACGGGAGGGTCTGCACGACGGACGCGTTACCCGCAAGCAATCGGCGGTCTTCCAGCTTTTCCACGACCGCGTTGACGGCGCAGCTCAAGCGGGACTCCACACGGGGGTTCTTCGACAACACTGCTGGTCTCCGGGAAAAGTTCTGGCCCGCCCGCGCACACACCCGGCGGACGGCATATCGAACTATACATCTCAAATCCGGACGCGACGAACCCGACCCCGGCGGGGGCGGCGGCGCACGTCTTCCCCGCACAAATCAAGGGGAAACAGGGCGTTAAGAAGTATGTCGGGTGGGAACGGAGGCGAGTTCAAGATTATAAAGCACTCGCCGGGGTGGGTCGGATAATAGTCAAGGTTTCTCTAATGTTAACGTCAACACGCCATAGATATCGGTCATTTCCCTAGGAAGCGATGGACCGCATAACGTATCAGATCGTTGCTATTAGTCAGGTTCAGCTTCTGCTTGATATGTTCGCGGTGGGCTTCGACGGTCTTGACGCTGATGTTCATGGCGCTGGCCACGTCGCGGGTCGAGAGGCCTTGGCCGATCAACTGCAAGACTTCCAGCTCGCGGTCGCCGAGACGGTCTTCGGGCGAGCCGGCGCCGCGGTTTCGGCCGTGGGTGACCTTCCTGAGCAGGTCCTGCGCGATCGCGTCGCTCACGGACGTCTCGCCGCGCAGGGCTTGGCGGACGCGCGCGACCAGCGTGCGCGGCTTCTCTTGCTTCATCACGTAGCCGCAGGCGCCGGCGCGCAGGACCCGCTCGGCCCAGAGCGCCTCGTCGTGCATCGACAGCACGAGGACCCGCGTGCCGGGATGGTGGCTTTGGACGTCCTTGATGAGCTGTAAGCCGGGCTTGCCGCGGAGCGAGAGGTCGACGATGACCAGGTCCGGGCTCGTCGCGCGGATCGCCGCCATCGCCTCCTCGGCCGACTCGGCCTCGCCGCACACGGTCAGGTCGCGCTCCTGCTCGAGGAGCCGGACGAGGCCCTGCCGCAGGACCGGGTGATCGTCGACGAGGAGGATGCGCGACCGCTCGCCCGCCTGGTTTGTGTTGTCACCGTCACGCATCGGGCACCACCACCGGCGGCACGGTCACCAGGCACTCAACGACCGTGCCGCCGCCGGGAGCGGGCCGCACGTCGAGCGAGCCGCGGATCATTTTCGCACGGTACTCCATGAGCCGAAGTCCCATCCCGTCGGACGGCGGCACCGACGGCATGCCGACGCCGTCGTCCGTGACCCGGAGCACCAGTCGGCCCGCCGCGTCGACACCGAGCTGGATCGTCAACCGCCGGGCTTTCCCGTGGCGGAGCGCGTTGTTGATGGCTTCCTGGGCGATGCGGTACAGGTGCGACGCCGTGGCCGCGTCGAGAAACACGTCGGCGTCACACGCGAATTCGGCGGCGACGCCCGGCAGGCGGCCGACGCGGTCGGCGAGTTGCCGCAGCGCCGATGGCAACCCGTCGTCCTCCAGGTCGACGGGACAGAGTCCCCTCGCCAAGTCGCGCGTGTGGCGGATGGCGTCGTGGATGAGGTCAGCCACCTGCTCGGCGTCCGTTGCGATGGCGGCGGCGGCGCCGCCGCCGCGGGCCTGCTCGGCCACGGCTGCGCTGAGCAGGGCGATGCCGGTCAGCTCCTGCCCGAGCCCGTCGTGCAGGTCGTGGCCGATGCGCTGCTGTTCGCGCTCGCTGACCTCCAGGATGTCACGCTCCAGGCTGCGGCGCTCGGTGACGTCGCGGAGGGAGATGGCGTAGCCGCGGGCGCGGCCGGCCTCGTCCTGCACCGGCGTCAGGACCACGCTGGCCCAGAACCGCCCGCCGTCCCGGCGCACGACCCAGCCTTGGTCCTCGTACCGCGAGTCGGCCAGCGCCGCGACGCGCTGCCCGGCCGACGCGCCGCCGGGAAAG
>JADMIO010904367.1_pt1 | contig 51304 bp, 38 predicted proteins | sample 8958161 | NCBI WGS metagenome assembly JADMIO01 (sample SAMN16585339, study PRJNA669376) | soil metagenome | isolation source: Crop rotation soil | place: USA: Cullars Rotation, Alabama | collected 2011 | reverse complement strand
CGCGACAACTTGTCCACGTGGAATTCTAAGCTTAGGATCCCAATGTGCTGGAAAGCGTGGACACGGTCAAAGTGGTCCTCCTCCGAATCGGCGCGCGCTGAAAAAGCCCCCCGCCCGTGTGAACGCGCGAGAAAACGGGCGGCTACGCTAGAGCCGGCTATGCTGTGAATGAACCTCAGCCGGAGCGCGCATGGCACAGCAGGAGCTCGCCTCTCATGGATTCGACGCGGACGAGGCCTTCGGGTCCGGGTATGTCGAGCGAGAGCTGGCGGTGGCCCGGCATTTTTTCGAAGCCTACGACGGTGTGGTCGGAAAGAAGGGTCTCGAGTTCGGTTGTCACCTCGGTGGATCGGCGATCACGTTGAGCGTGCTGGGCGCGCACGTCGACGCGGTGGACGTCGATGCGCTCGCCTTGGACGTGGCGCGAACCAACGCGCTGCGATACCGCGACTACACCAAGCATTTGCATTTTCATCACGTCCCCGACACGCGCTCTCTTCCCTTCCGCGAGCGCTCGTTCGATTTCGTGAGCTGCAACAGCGTGCTCGAATACGTGGATCTCGCGCAATTGCCGGCAGTCCTCGCAGAGCTCGATCGCGTGCTCAAGCCCGGCGGCGTCTTCTACATTTTGGGGACCTCGAACAGGCTCTGGCCCGTCGAGTCTCACACGCGCAGGGTCCTCACCAACTACGTTCCGAGGCGGGTCTTGCGTCGCATTCCAGCGCTGGCGAAGGTTCGCCAAGGAATCTCGTATTGGGACATCGCCGGCCGTCTGCCTGGGTATGCAAACCTGGACAGCGAGCAGCAGAACGAGAGCTATTTGCGCGCAAAGGCCAAGGCGAGCACCAACTTGTGGCGCCTTCGGGCGCTGCAAGTGGCGGGGCGCGCTCTAGGAGTGTTGCGCGTTCCCGCCGGGATCCTCACCCCGTCCATCTGCACCGCGCTTCGCAAACCTTACGAGATCCACGACCCTTTGCCGTTCAAGCCGCGTCCGCGCTGACGCGCGCGCCGCTTGGTGGTGCCAGGGGCGCGTCAGCGCGTGTCAGGGCCCGCAACCGATGCCGACGTCGAGGACGTCGATACCGGTGAGCAGCATGGCCGCATCATTTCCATCGGCATTCATGATTTTGAGCTCGTGGCCCGCGCCATGCCCATTGCTCTCGTCGTTGCCGGGGCGCCCCAGCCAGAGCGAGACGATGCGCCCGTCCGGCAGGACGCAGGGGGAGTTGTCGTCGGCGAACAAGAAGGTGCCGTCCTCGTCGAGGGCGCCGTTGATCAGCTCTGCGGTCTGCGTCGATTCTTTGAATCGCCACACCTGTTCAGCCTTTCCGTTCCACGTCCCCTCGAAGACGATCGACCCATCCGGCGCGTAGGCTGCATGGTGATTCGCGGTTCGATCGCCTCGCGCCGCGGCTTGCGTCACGACCTTGCGAAACCCGGTCCCGTCCGTCCCGATTTCGCAAATGGCGGTTCCCGGTCCCGAATAAGGAATGGAGCCGCAATCGAAGAGCACTCTCTTGCCGTCCTCGGAAAGAACCGGTTGCTCGTTGAAGGGCGTATCGAGCGCGGCCGTGAGAATGAAAGGCTCGCCGAACTCCTGCCCCTCCCGGCGCACGACGAAGAGATCGCGCGGATGGTTTCCTTGGGTCGCATAAACGATCACGTTCCCGTCGGACGAAATTGCGCCCGGCGCCGCCGAGAGAGGATAGCCGCCGGCGACGACGATTTGCGCGCGACAGTAATCGCTGCTGAGCACGACGAAGCATTCCTCTTCTCCGCAACCGAAGCGCGTGGTGCCTACGAGAAGGAAATTGCCGCTTTGGGCGATGTTGATCATCACATCTCGCCCTGGGCCGAAGCGATCGAGCGCGGCGCTGACGTCCTCGGGCTTGGCTCCAAGGTGAGCGGCCATGCGGTAGATGTGCATGGGGGATCGATTGTTTCGAAACACGACGTGGCCGTCGCGGCTCGCGTCGCTTTTTCCGCACGAGCTCGGATCCAGCACTTTCCAGCTGCTGTCGATGCCTTGCAGCTCGGAAATCGGCGCTACGAGATCGTCGAGCGAGCTGCTTCTGCACCCGGGACCCGCGGCAACGCAAGACAGGATGCACACGCACGCGAGCAGACTACGAAAGATACGCGCAGGCACGTCTCTCGAAAGATAGCATCACCCAGAGGTGAGCGGCGGCGCGAAAGTCTGCAGCGTGGGCAGCGAGCGATCGGTCGACAAGTAGCCTGAGAAGCCGAAGAACACGAGCTGGCGGAAAAAATCTGGGTTCGCGCCCAGCCCTTCTGATTTGGTCAGGCGGATGTCGTAACCCGCGAGGATGCCTAGCCAGTTGTTGATCCCGTAACGAATTTCTGCGGTTCCGGCGAGGAAGGTAAGTCGCGAGATGCTGGTCGGATCTTGTCTGAATGCCGTGCGTGAACCCACGACATTGAAGAGCAGCGCAAGCCCTTTGAGTCGGGTATGCGGAAAGGGGGTACCTTCCAGCGTCGCGCTCATGTTGATGCCCGGGCCGAAGCCGAGGCGGGGCGCGAAGGTGCCGTACGCGTATCCGATGTTGCTGTTGAAGAGCCAACCGGGCCGGATGTAGAGCAGCTCCTGGGTGACGATGGGGCTCAAGATCGGACGACGATCGGAGTCGAACGGCGGTGCGCTCGCGGCAACGATGCCCCCCACGGTGGTGGTGCGCAGATCCGGAGAGAACGTGTGGGTGAGCCCCACGGTCATTTCGCCCGAGTGCGTGGTCGAGCGACCGCGGAAGTTGGGAGGCTCTTGGGTGAAGTCCACCAAGAAGACCGTGTAGAGCGGCGCGTAACGGAGTGTGGAAAAGATCGTGTTCCTCACGTCCTGGTCGTAGAACACGGTCGCGTCTGCGCCGGGCTCCACGTAATCGAGCCCTTTGTGCACGAGTCGCATTCCGTTCCCCGCGTCGATGGGGGTGTCCTGGATGGTCGACGATCCGAACGCGTCGACGGCGAATCGAGAGCGAACTCGCTCGGTGTGCTCGTAGTTGAGCGCGAGGCGCCCGCCAAAGTAGGCAAATGAGCGCTGCGGCGATCCCGCCGAAAGCTGAAAGAGAGCGCCGTCGGACAGTCGCGAGGAGTCGAGCGTCTGCACGGAGCCGAGAAGGCGGGTCACGAGAACGGCGCGAGGATGAATGCTGTACGAGCCGGAGATGGACCCGAGGATGGCACCGTCGTTCGAAGGAGGGGCCTCGTCGAGAGGGGTGAAGTGCTGTCCGCGGACGAGGAGACTGATCTCGACGGGATCTTCGGCCGTCAGCCAACTGCGCCTGGTGAGCATCGCCTCGGCGCCGGTGAAAAAAGAGCGATTGTGGACGATGGGCGCGTTGGCCGCGCGCACCGTCTGAACGATGTTGGTGTTGTAGCCCTCGATGATGGAAGCCTGGGTGACGTAGTCGGTGCCTCCGCTCTGGATGCGGTCCCCGTTGATGTCGAGGGGTTGCAAGCGCACGCCGGTTGCTTGAGCGTTCCTCGCTGCTCTCTGGGCGCGCAGAGTCTCCTCCGCCTCACGATCGGCGCGGGCGACGACGGGATCGAAGCGCCCCTCCCGGGTGGTACGAGCATCCATGCCGGCGGCGAGATCGCGCGTTTCGTTGGTCTCGCGCGTGCTCCGCGTGTCTTGCACGTCGCGCACCTCCGGTTGCGTCGGCGCGGTGGGAGGCGAGCTCGGGGCCGTGGGCTGCGTCGTCTGCGGGCTGGATGCGGGCCCAGGCTTCGCCGTGGCGCCCGCAGCTTGCGCCAAGATCACGACTGCAATCTGCAGGAGAAGCATGGTCGTTGTCGGCCCGTCTTCGGCTTCGTGAGCGAAAGAAGGACATTAGCAGAGAAACGAGGGCTCCAGGCCGCGAAGTGCTCAGCCGCGAAGGTTACGGCCTCCGTAGAGCTCTTCGTACTCACCCGTCATGCGATCGATGGAGAATCGCTCGTTCGCATAGCGCTCGGCCGCCTCACCCAACCGCGCCCGCCGCGACGCATCCGCAGCGAGCTCTGCCAACGCGCGCCCGAGCGCATCGGCGTCGCCATGGGGCACGAGCACGCCCACTTCTGGTGGAACGATCCCCGGCAGCCCGCCCACGGCGGTAGCGACGACGGGCAGCCCGCACGCCATCGCTTCGGGGACGACGAGCGGAAGCCCCTCGGTCCGCGAGCTCATCGCGAAGAGATCGAAGGCGGAAAGAAGAGAGGGGACGTCATGGCGCGCGCCGGTGAGCGTCACGAATTCCGCGAGCTCTGGCTTGATGGCTGCCTCGGTGTTTTTTCGCTGAGGACCCTCGCCGACGATCAAAAGTCGCAGGTTCGGTCCGAGATGGGGGGAGAGCGCGCGCACGAGGAGCGGGTGATCCTTCTCCTCCACCAGTCGCCCCACCGTTCCGACCACCACCGCGCCATCCGGAATTTTCAACTGATCGCGCACCCGCGCGCGTTTTTCGAGGTCGCGTCGAAATTGCGACAGCGGAATGCCGTTGGGAATGACGCGGAGCAGCCGCGGGGTCACACGTTCGCTCTCTTCCGCAACGGTCGCTGTTTCTTTCGAGACCGCGACGAACGCCGAGAGCAAGCGCGTCGCAAACCGGGCGAGTGCGAGCGAGGAGCGCGTGTACGTGTTCGCGCCGTGCTTGGTGTGGATGAGCCGTGACACGCGCCCCAATCGCGCCGCCGGAGCCGCATAAATGAGCGGCGCCGCGTTGTGGGTGTGAACCGCGTCCGGCCTTGCACGTCGGAGCGCCCGGGTGAGCCTGCCGACCAAACCGATGTCGAATCCCTCCGCGCGCTCTCGCGGTACGTCGAGAACCTCGATGCCCTCGAACTCGGGACGGAGCGAGCCCCCTCGCGTCAGGGAAATGACCTTCACGTCGTGCCCGCGCGCCACGAGCTCACGCGAAAGATTCAGGATGAGCCGTTCCTGACCGCCTACGTCCAGGGAAAGCACGACATGGACGATCCGCATCCTCAGTTGTCTATACTCAATGCCCCCGTGCGCGTCCTGGCAATCACGCAGATCTGGCCAAACAGCCTGGAGCCGCTCAGCTCACCGTTCAATCTTCAGCAGTTCAAGGCTCTCGCGACGCGTTGCGATCTGCAGGTGCTGTCTGCGGTCGCTTATTTTCCCGGCGCGAAATGGACCGGGCAGCCACCGCGTCCCGCGGAGTTGTCGTCTTTGCCGAAGCGCGAAGAGATCAGCGGGATCGATACCGTGTACATGCGGCAGTTGTACGTTCCCAAAGTGGGGGTGCCCGTCGCCGTTCCTCTCTATTTGGCGTCGCTGATGCCGTACCGCAAGCTCGTCGCGCAGGCAGACGTGGTGCTTGGCACCTGGGCGTATCCCGATGGGTGCGCCTCCGTTCTCTTTGCGCGCGCGTTGGGCAAACCGGTCGTGGTGAAAGTGCACGGCTCGGACTTGAACGTGATCGCCAAAATGCCGAGCGCTCGTCGAGTTCTCGCGAGGGTGCTGCCCAAGGCAGATGCCATGGTCACGGTCTCGAACCAACTCGGCGACGAAATCGAGGGGCTCGGTGTGGCTCGATCGCGAATCGTGCTCGTCAGAAATGGCGTCGACGCCGATCTGTTCACCCCACGCGATCGCGAGCAGGCGAGGCGCTCGCTCGGTGTGCCGGTCGGGCCGCCGATGATTCTTTTCGTCGGACGTCTCGAGCCGCAAAAGGGGCTCCTTGAGCTGCTCGAGTCCTTCGAGCGCATCAGGCGGGCGCGTCCCGACGCGCTCCTCACCTTGGTGGGAGACGGCGTATCCCGTGCGAAGGCGGAAGCGGCGAGCGTGCGTCACGCGGGCGCGCTTCGGGTGACTGGTCCGCAGCCCCTCACCGAGGTGGCAAAATGGCTGAGCGCGTGCGACGTGTTCACGCTGCCGAGCCACGCAGAGGGGACCCCCAACGTGGTGCTCGAGGCGCTTGCGAGCGGAAGACCCGTGGTGGCGACCGACGTTGGAGGCATCCCCGATGTGCTCGGCGATCCGCGCGCGGGAATGCTCGTCCCCTCACGAAACGCGGCGGCGCTCGCGGATGCGCTCCTCTCTGCCATCGAAAAAAAATGGAATCCCGAAGAGGTTTGCGCGTGCGGGCCTGGATCGTGGGACGACAGCGCGCAGCGACTCTTCGAAGTTCTACGCGATTGCCGGAAAAACTGATTTATCGCGGCGCGCGGTCGCAGGCGGCTTTCCAACTCGCCAGCGCCTTCTTCACGGGAACGACGTTGCTCACGTATTTCGAGTGGTACGGATCACGTCCGCTACCGAGCGGTCTCGGTTGGCCGTTTGCATCGAAGACGTTGAGTCCGATCACGCTGCACGCGTGCTTTCCGGGCTCTTCGTCGAGCTTGCGCTGAAAGCCCCCCGACTCTTCGACGACGTAGACGCCGCATTCCCACGCCATGCGATCCTCGACGTTCGCGGTGTGCAGCTCGTAGATGTGCTCTCGGGATTGGGCGACGTGCAGGTAGTCGCGCTGAGGCACCTTGCAAGACTCGTAGCCGGGGACAAGAAGCCCTTGGGGATCGACGCGCAAGCCTCCCGAGTCGGACTTCACCCCGACACCGATCTTGGTATAGGTCTGCGCGTCGAAGGTCGCGCGGCCGGAGCCGTCGGTCGTCCCCGTCTTCGAGTCGATCAACGCGCTGTCGCCCCCCGACTCCGTGAGCACCGCCGCCGCGAGGTTGGCCGTCACCTTGAACGCTCGATACCTGAACTGGACGCCTTCCACGGGCGCTCCGTCCTGATCGGTCGCTTCGAAGTCCATTCGCTTCACCTTGAACTTCGCGCCGAGAAGCTTGCTCTCGTCGTTTTCCCCCTCGCCCGCGGAAGGCTCGCCCCCGCACGCCAGCGCGCCCAGGCTCGAAACCAAAAGCAAAACGAGCGCATTTCGATGCTGCATGTACGACGGTGTGTGCACGCACGAAGCCAGCGTTTAGCATCAATTAAATTCGATACTTACGGTTGGGCGGTCGCCGGATTTGGATCCCGAAGGTGGATCCGCGACGGCTCACTCGCCTTTGATCGCGCCGCTGCTCTTCGCCGTCTTCTCGAGGATCTGGGCGATTTGTTTCGGAACCGATCCGTACGCCTCGGCGGCCGCGATGAGCCCAGCGTTCGAGGAAAGATCGGTGAGAAATTCGCGCGAGTAGGGCGTTCCCGACAACCCCACCAACCGTGTGACGAGACGGGGCATTGCGCGTGCGATGGCCGCCTTGGCCTCTTCGAGTTGTCCGAGATCGACGCACGCGTCGTGAAGCGCCAAAAAGACCGGTGCCTCGTTCAAAAGACTCGGCGACCCCTCGTCGAGCAATGCGGCGGCCTCGCTCGCGAGCTCTCGCGCGCGCTCGGGTTGGCCACACCGTCGTTCCGCTTCTGCCCATAGACCCACCGCGACGGGCACGACGTCCAGCATCTTGGTGGCGCGATATCCGTTCGCTGCGGTTCGTAGCAGCGTGCGCGCTTGATCGGCGTTGCCGCCGACGTTCCGCAACAGCTCCGCGCCGCGATAGAAGAGCACGCCGAGCGTGGCGCGATCGTGGGGAACCCAACCACCGGAAACCGCGTTGTCCGCGATGGATCGCGGTTCTTCCAAGAGCGCGTCGAGCGCCGGATTGCCGCCGAACGTTGCCGTGAAACAGAGAAGGTTCATCTGACCGTGGCGAACGGTCCCCGGCGAGCCAACCGCCTGCGCGAGCGCGATTCCACTTTCGATGGCGATCCGCGCCTCTGCTTTCGCACCGAGCGTGGTCAGTGCGAACCCGACGTTGATGGTCAGGGTGGCCTCGCGCGTTTTCAATCCCGCTTCACTCGCGGCGCGCGCGGCGGACCTCCGTGCATCGAGGGCAGCGCCGACGTCCCCGCGCGCTTGCCGCACGACCGCGAGCGTTTGCCATGCGTCTACCGCAGCACCGGCCAGGCCCTGCTCTTGAGAAATGGAGAGAAGGTGTTCTGCGGTTTCGGCGGCGCGATCGAGCTCCCCCTCGAATGCATACCGCGTTGCCAACGCCGCTGCGCAGCGCGCTTCTTCGTCCGCGAGCCCCGCGGCCTTGGCTTCGAGCCTCACTTGATCCAAACGCGCGCTGGTCTCCGGCCCACCGCCGCACGCGTCTTCGTAACGAACGCGGGCTCCGTTCGCTCGCACCTGGCTTGCCGAATCGTGAACGGCTTCCTCCATCGCGCGCACCGCGGTATCGCGGTCTCCCGCGCGGGCGTCGAGTCGGTTCCACGCCTCGTCGAGGATTTGCGCACGAGAAAATTGAGTGGGCTTGTCTTCGGCGAAGGCGAGCGACCGCTCTGCGAGCGACAACGCCTGGCTCAATGCATTGGCCGCGAGCGCGCGCCTCGCCGCCTTTTCCAGGTACCCAGCGGCTTCGTGGCTTTGCCCGCCGAGATCCAGGTGACGCGCCACCGTCGCATCGTCCTCGCCCATTTTCGCCAGCCAATGCCCGGCGTTCGCGTGGAGCTCCTTCAGCACCTCCTCGCCTATAGACGAGTAGGCGACCTCTCGCGTGAGCGCATGCTTGAAAGCCCACTCTCTCGTGTCTTTGAACCGCGAAGAGGCTTGCTCCACGAGCACCTCCGAGGAGGCGAGCGAACGCAGCATCTCGCTCGCCTTCGGTACGTCGAGCGCGGTGAGGCCCGCATCCCAGCCCACCAGGCCGAACACGGCGAGCTTGGTGGCAGCTTCCCGCGCGTTGTCCTCCAGGCCATCGAGGTGCGCTTGGATCGCCGCTTCGATGGTGGGAGCGCTCGTGGCATCACGGCCTTGCGCGGCAAGTCTCGCGAGCTCCTCAGCGAACAGGGGAGAGCCCGCAGCCTGCGACGCGATCAGCTCCGTGAGCTTGTCGCCCGAATCGCCCGACGCGCGATCGCCGAGCATCGCTTTCGCAATCGCGCGCACGGTTCTTTTCGAGAGGGGCCGAAGCTCGATGCGCACGTGATCGCGACCGGAGAAGCGTGCGGGATCATCTCGCCAAAGCATGGGGCGTGTGGTCGCGAGAACCCAGACTGGATGCCCTGCCGCACGGCCGAGCAAGTGCTCCACCCACGCGAGGCTGTCGGCGTCCGCCCACTGTACGTCCTCTAGCGCTAGCACCAACGGGGAGACCCTCGCGGTGGCGAGCGCGATATCCGTGAGTGCAATCCAGAGCGCGTCGCGCGCTCCGCGTTTGTCGTCCGTTTCCGGTAGTGTTTCGTTGGCAAGCAAGCGCGCGATGAGCTCTCGAGCAGCAGGGGGGACCGCGACCCCGAGCCGCGTGACCAATGCGTCGGCAGCCCCGACGCTCTCTTCGAGCCGCGCCCCCTTGGCAACCCCGCTGAGGCCGCGTGCGATGTCCGCCATGACGCCGAGCGCGTGCCCTCTCGCGAACGACTCGCACCGTACGAGCACGATGCGAGGGCTCGAGGCATGCGAGCCAACCCGGGAAATCGCTTCACGCCGCAGGCGCGTTTTGCCGATTCCGGGCGCGCCCGTGATGGTGGCAATCACCGGCGTGTGATCGTCGATGCACCGTTCGAAGGCGGCCATGATCTGGCTCAGCTCCGCTTCGCGTCCCACGAACGGGGCGCCGCCGACGAACTCCTTTTTTCCGCGCACCGCGCTGCCGACGACCGCCGTTCCGTCGCTGCGAATTTGGAACTCGTACCGGCCGCGCGCGAGCTCGCTCGTGGTCGTGTCCGCGAACACTTGTCCGCGCTGCGCGTCGCGAGACAAGGCCGCCGCGCGATCGACCACCTCACCGGTGGGGCGCGTCCGATCGATGCGCGTTCGCCCGGTGGCGATCCCCACCGCGGCGTTCGCCTTGGCCAGACGCATTCCGAGATCGATGGCGCGCCCTGCCTCGTCCCCGAGAGCCTTCTTCACGCCCAAATGGGCGACGATCGCGTCGCCGCCCAGCTCTGTCGCGTCTGCTCCTCTCGCTCGCAAATGCGCGAGCAAGCGCGCCCGCGTCGGCCCCTTCGGGACCTGAGTGGCGAGAATCGAGGTAACCAGGCGCGATCCGCCCACGTTCTTGGAGGTGGTGAGGACGATCGAGCCCATGCTCATGGGGGGCAGCTCGGAATCGCCGCGCATCGCGGATGTCTGCGCAGAAACGGAGACCTCCTCGGCGATGTGTCGCAACTCACGAGCGACCTCGCGCGCGCTCGCGGGGCGATCCTCCGGCGCGGTGGCAAGCATTCGCGCCAAAAGCTCGTCCAGCGATGCGGTCGCGTCCGGAAAAACTTCGCAGAGGCGTGGCGCCGGCGTGGTCACCAACCGAGCGAGGATGGCGATGGGCGTGGGTCCGACGTGCGGCGGTCGACCGGTCACCATCTCGAAGAGGGTCGCGCCAAGTCCGTAAATGTCGGCCTTCGGACTCACCTCGCCGTCGCCTCGCGCTTGCTCGGGCGCCATGTACGCGGGGGTCCCGATGATCGCGCCCGTCCGGGTGAGCTTTGCGTCTTCTGCAGACGCGACGCCGAAGTCGACGAGCTTCACGTCGAGCGGTCCGGTCGCGGTCCCCGGCTCGCCCGCCACGAGAAATACATTCGATGGTTTGATGTCACGGTGAACGATCCCGGCCGAGTGCGCCGCGGCGAGCGCGTCTGCCACCGCAGCCCCTACGTGCAGCACCTGGGGAAGCGTGAGCGGCTGCCGCTTCTGTCGCTGCGCCACGTCTTGTCCCTCGAGCCATTCCATCGCCACATAGGGGTGCCCCTCGTCGAGTTGCCCGAACGCGACGACCTTGACGATGGCAGGGTGCTTCAACCCGGCGAGTACGCGACCTTCTCGGCCGAAGCGAGCTTCTTCGCCGGCATCCACGCCGGGGATGGCGATGACCTTGAGCGCGACCGGCTGATCGGTGATCTGATCGTGTGCGCGGTAGACGATGCCCACGCCGCCGCGGCCGACCTCGCGCTCGATGACGAACCGACCGGCGACGATCCCTTGGAACGCCGACATCATGACGTTGGTCCTCGGCGCCGGAGCCCCACCACGAAGATCTCGTAGCTCACGCTGCGCGTTCCTTGGGGTCGAATGAGCCGCTCTTCCTCGAAGAGCTTTCGCACCTCCGCGCGTGCGAGCGGAAGGTCCTCGCCCATGAAAATTTTCCCGACGAACGAACCGCCCACCACCGTGAGATTAGCCGCAACGGCGACCGCGCGCATGAACAGCTCGAAGCTGCGCGTTTGATCCCCCAACTTGTTTCCGGTGGTGCTGGGGGCCATGTCGCTGAGCACGACGTCGTAGGGCGCGTACATCGACAGCGCTTCGTTTTCGAGGGCGAACGCGTCCCCTTGGAGGAACGTTGCCTGGGCAGGCAGAGGAACCTCGAGCGGATTGAGGTCCATCGCAAGGAGCTTGCCCCCCGTTCCGATCTTCTGGGCGGCGTACATGCTCCAGCTTCCCGGTGCAGCGCCGAGATCGAGCACTTTCATCTTCGGCCGCAGCAAGCGAACGCGTCGATCGATCTCTTCGAGCTTGAACACGCTCCGCGCCGGGTACCCCGCCTTTTTCGCCTGGACGGTGTACTGATCGGCACCTTTGTAGGGGCTCTTTCGCGCCACCCGCGCAGCCTATCCCGGATGCGCGTCGAACGTTCACGGGAAGCACATTGGGCGCTACTGCGTGAAAACACCCTCGTGCTCGAGTAACCATCGTTTCCGGTCGAGACCTCCTGCGTACCCGACGAGACTCCCACCTTGCCCCATCACTCGATGACAGGGAACGAAGATCGAAAGCGGGTTCATTGCATTCGCCGCACCGACCGCACGCGCGGAGTGCGGACGGCCGATCCTGCGGGCCATCTCGCCGTACGTGCAGCTTTCTCCAAAAGGGATTTCGAGGAGAGCGGACCACACCATTTTCTGAAAGTTCGTGCCGCGCGGCGCGGTGGGCGTGGTGAAGGTCCGCCTCTTGCCGAGGAAGAACTCGTCGAGCTCGCGGGCAGCGAGGTCCAAGACCGGGTGACTCTCCGAGGTTTCTGCGTGCGGAGCGCGGTTGAACGTCGGGACGTGTCGATGCTCCGGAAAGTACACCGCGACGAGAGCGAGGTCCGTTGCCAAGAGGCGCAACGTTCCAAGCGGGGACTCTACCGAACGCTGAACTGTGACTGACATTTTCAACCTCCGTCCGACAACGAACACCAGAGATGCATGACCCCGTAGGCGCGCCAGGGCTGCCAATGAGTTGCGCGAGCCTCAGCGGCGCGCGCCGTGGACACCCGAAGAGCTTTTTGCACCCCGAGATCGCTCGCCGGAAAAGCGTTCGGCCATCGCAACGCTCGCATCGCCAAGTAGTGCGCGGTCCAGGGGCCGATGCCGGGTACGCGTTGGAGTCGTTCGAGGAAGCTTTCCGGTTCGGAGGCGGCCCCGAGATCGACGGCGCCCTCCTCGACGGCTCGCGCCAGCGCGATGACCGTGCTCGCCCGCGAGCGCGGGAGTCCGATTTTTTGCATCGACTCGATCGAGACCCGACTGAGCGCGCGCGCAGAGGGAAAAAGGACGCCATGCTCGCCCGTCGCGCGGCCGAAGCTGCCTGCGAGTCGGCCGCTCAACGTCGTGGCTGCGCGCACGGACACCTGTTGACCGAGAACCGCCCGGACGGCCATCTCGAACGGATCGAACGAACCGGGCACACGAAGTCCAGGTCGCCGCGCGACGAGCGACCGCAGCATCCAATCTTGACGTAGGTGTTCGGCGATCACGTGTGGCTGCGCGTCGAGATCGAAGAGCGCGCGCAGCCGTCCGACCACCTCGGTGAGCTTCGGCACCAACGACAACGAAACGGTGGCGACGAGCGCCGAGGAGTTTTCTTTGGCGGGACGCACGGTGAGCGACCCTTTCACCTCGCCGAGGACGACGGTGCGGCGGTACTCATCCTCGGTGACAGTCTCCACACCCAAGATCGCGCGTTCTCGCAAAAAATCGAGGAGGGTCGGCCAGTCGAGCGGAGGCCGATAGTCGAGACGAAGAGTGACGGCGTCGCTCGCCTCTCGCCGGGGCACACGACGGCGAAGGGCGGAAGGCGCCGAGCCGAACCGTTGGCGAAAGAGCGCATTGAACCGGCGGATGCTCGCAAAGCCCGAGGCGAAGGCCACGTCTCCGAGCGGGAGCACGGTGTCGTGAAGAAGTTGCTTCGCGAGCGCGAGGCGCCTCGTTTGCGCGTACTCGACGGGCGAGACCCCGATCTCGGACTCCATCGCGCGGCGCAGGTGCCTCGACGTCACCCCGAGCTCGGAAGCGAGGACATCCACCGACTGCTCGTTGAGAAAACCAGCGTCGATGCGCGCAGCCGCGGTCCGGACGAGGCGTGGGAGCGAGTCGACCGGTGCGAGTCCCGGCGAAAGCTCGGGTCGGCAGCGGAAACAGGCGCGAAAGCCAGCCCGTTCGGCCTCTGCGGCACGCGCGAAAAAAGCACACCGCTCTCGTGCAGGCGTTCGCGCGGGGCAAATGGGACGGCAATAGATTCCCGTGGTGCGAACCCCGACGAAGAAGGTTCCGTCGAACCGCCGATCTCTGGCACGGACGGCGCGGTAGCAGCTCTTGGGATCGAGGGGCACGCTCGACATGTAATCCCTACCCGGTCCGCTGTCTGGCCGTTTTCGGACCTGGCAGCAACTCCGTACCAAGGAGCCGCGCGCTACCAGGCTCTGAGCTTGGCGCGGATTCTGTCCGCCACGGCGCGAGAGCACGGAAATGCTTCTCCGCGCGCAAGACGGGAGGCGTACGGCACGGGGATGTCTACCGTCGACGCGAGCTCGCTCTCGAGGCGACCCGTCGTCAGCAGCCATCTTTGCGCCTGGGCAGCCACCGCGTAAAACTCGTCGTCCAACACTTCACGCGACGTTGCCAAAACAGACGTGGGTGATTCGTGGCTTTCGGCTGCGTCGTCGTCCCCGAAGAGGACGCGGATGTCGGCCTCGGTGATCCCCTCGAGCGCGCGCGCGTCGTCGGCGATGACCGCGTTGGTGAGCTCGCGCTTCTTGGCCTTGAGGGAGAGCATCTTCTCCTCGATGGTGCCGCGCGCGATGAGCCTCACCACCGTGACCGGCTTGTCTTGGCCGATTCGGTACGCGCGATCGGTCGCCTGATCCTCGACCGCCGGGTTCCACCAAGGATCGCAATGGATCACCGTGTCGGCCGCCGTGAGATTGAGCCCAGCCCCGCCTGCCTTGAGGGAAATGAGAAACAGCGGGGCGGTTCCATTTTGGAATCGGGCCACGACCGCGTCGCGCTTCGTCGTCGATCCGTCGAGGTACTCGTACGCGATCCCCTCGCGATCGAGATCCGTGCGCCATAGGCTGAGCAGCTGGACGAACTGCGAGAAGACGAGGGACCTCCGCCCCTCGGAAATGAGCTCCCGTACGAGCTCGAGAAACGTTTCTCGCTTCGCGCTGCGAGAAGCCGACAGTCGTTTGTCGATGAGTCGCGGATCGCACGCCATTTGCCGCAGGCGCGTGAGCGCGGTGAAAACGCTCAGCGAAGTTTGCGCCGCCTTCCGCTTTTCGAACTCGCGCGCCAGGCTCTCGCGCAACGCATGTGCCAAGGCGTCGTACATCCGCTTGTCGGGGCTCGTCATGGTGACCATGCGATCGACCTCCGTTTTCAGCGGCAGCTCGGGGAGCACATCGTCCTTCGTTCGCCGGAGAATGAACGGGCGCACGACGGCTCGCAGCTCGGCGGCGAGAGGGCTCCCGCGATCGGCAGAGATCGGACGCTCGAAGCGCGTCTCGAACGCCCGCGACGTCCCGAGGATCCCGGGGTTGACGAACGACGCCAACGACCAGAGCTCCCGCAGTCGGTTCTCGATGGGGGTTCCCGAGAGCGCCAAACGCATGGTCGCATCGAGTCGAGAAGCTGCTCTCCTGGTCGCGCTGTCGGCGTTCTTGATGTTCTGCGCCTCATCGAGAATCACGCATCGAAAGGGGATGGACGAGAGCGCGTCGAGATCTCGCCTCAGGAGTGCATAGGTCGTGACGATGACGTCGCTCTTCAGCTTCGAGGCCAACGATCGTGCGCGCTCACTGGGGGACGTACCGTGATGAAGAGACACGCGCAGTTTTGGCGTGAACCGGGCGGCCTCGCTGACCCAGTTCGTTGCGACCGACGTTGGACAAACCACCAGCGACGGCGCGCTCCCCTCCTTTTCTTTTCGCTTTTGCAGGAAAGCGAGCGTCGTAATCGTCTTTCCCAGGCCCATGTCGTCCGCCAAAATTCCTCCAGCGCCGAGCGCTTGGAGAAATTGAAGCCAGGCGAGCCCGAGGCGCTGATAGGGACGGAGCGTGGCGCGCAGCCCGCGCGGCATCGAAGGCTCCGCGGAAACCGCGAGCGCCCGGAGGCGTTTTCGAAGCGCATCGACGGACGCGTCCATTTGTCCGTCGTTTTCTTCGATCCACCGATCGAGACGCCCGAGCTGATGGGCGGGCAACGAAGCTTCTTCTTTGCCGTCCATCACCTCCTCGGCTTCGTTCGCGAGAGCCTCTATCGACTCGGAGATCCGACTCAGCGTGCCGTCGTCGAGGGTGACCCAGCGTTTCTTGCGCGCGAGGGCCGCGCGTATTTCGCCGAGCTCCACCGGGAGATCGTGGGACGCGAACTCCAGGCGCGTGCCGAGCCAATTTCCTTCGAGGACTACGTGAACGCGACCTGTGAGTGGCTTACCGATGCGGACGCGCGCGAGCACGGGAGAGAGCTCCACTTCGATGGGCGGGTCTTCGGCGGTCCGAAGCGCGTGAAGCCCACTCTGCCAAAACGCGATCGCTTGCTCGTCGGTCACGGCGACACCATCGTCGTCTTCGCGCACGACGAGGCCCGACCCGAGAACCTTCTTTCGCGCGAGATCTTCTCCGTCGATGTCGCGGCCATCGTCCGATGCGGCCATCTGCACTCGGTCGAAGAGGGAAACTTCGCGAGCGCGATAGAGGGCGGCGAGCTCCCCCTCGACACGAAGGGGCTCGCCCGTCAGACGCAGCACGAAGCGGGGCGTCTCGATCTCGGGGAGGCCGAATACCTCGGGAACCGGGAGCGTGACGCCTCGCCCGCGCGTCGCGCGAAGCAGACGCGCGCCCGCGTCCTTCAGCCGACCCTCGGGAACGCGGAGCACTGGGGCTTGGGCGAGCTGGCTGGCGAAGTCGAGGTCGACCTCGGGGGCAACGCGATAAAGTGCGCCCGTCTTGGTCCACACGAACGGAAAAGGGCCGGGGAAGAAGACCGACTCCGCGAAAGAGATCGGCTTCCCGGCGCTCTCCGCAATCCAGAATGCCGAGAGCTCGTCGAACGGAAGCGCGCGCGCGACGGTGATGCTCGGTCGCACGAAGCTGGAGCGAAAATCGAGGAGCGCCTTGAAACCGGCCGCGAAAACCCCGCCATGGGTGCGCATGGCCTCGATGGCAATCGAAGCCTCCACCCCGCGCACGTACGCGGCCTTGCGCCCCGCGCCGCGATCGCGCGCATACTCGAGGACGCGGCGATCGTTCACGCTGAACTCCCCGAGGCCGCCGATTTCTAGCGCCGTGAGAAGCTTCCTCTCTCCGGCATGGCGCACGACGATCGAAAGGACCGGCGCGTGAACAGATCGGCTTCGGTCACCGTACGCCCGGCCGACGGGGAGATCTGGCTCGGCGAAAGGAGTGGCGGAAATTTCGACGCGGATGCCTTGCGGGACGGGAGCAAGCCAGGTCCGCAGGGCGCGCTCGAACTTCAGCTCCACGCTCAGCGCCAGGCGCAGATCGGGGGCGCGCGTCGAGGCTTCTTCGATGCTTCGCCCCTCGAGGAGCGCTCGGCCGAGCGGCGCCGAGCAAACCAGATCGACTGCGACGGTCGCCACGTGAAAACACGGGCCAAACGGTGTCGAACATCGCGAGCACCCGCCCAGAAGCGCGAGGCGGTCCGGAGGCATACGAAGGAAGACGTCGAACGTGTCGTGACCATCGGTGAGGCGCGCAAAGATTCCGCTGTCACCGAGCGCCGGCGCCGCCGAGTAGCGAAGCCCGCTCGCGATTGCGTGGTCGAGCGTCCGTTGCCCGACCAGCCTACGTAGAAGCGCCAGATCCAGAATCTCGAGCCAATGGCGTCCCTCCCGTTCGCCGATGGAGCTCGGAGGGCGCATTCGCTCGACGAGAGCTTAGAGCTTCTTAGCCCTTCTTGCCTTGCTTCTGCGGGGCGCCGCCCTTGCCGCGCGTCTTTACCGCTTGGCGAATGAGCACGACGCTGTTCTTCGAACCGGGTACGCCGCCCTCGATCATCAAGAGGTGCTTTTCCGCATCGACGCGGGCGATCTTGATGTTGAGGATGGAGACGGTCTCGTCGCCGTAGTGGCCCGGCATCTTCAAGTTGGGGAGCGTGCGGCCCGGCGTCATGTTGGTACCGATCGATCCGCCGTGACGGAAGTACTCGTGCGTTCCGTGCGACCCAACGCCGCCCGCGAAGCTCCAGCGGCGCATGACGCCGGTGAATCCGCGCCCGCGCGACCTTCCGCGCGCATCGACGTATTGGCCGGGCTGGAAGATCTCGTCGAGCTTCATCACCTGGCCGACCTCGTACTTGGCGGCGAAGTCAGGCAGGCAGCGCAGCTCTTTCAGAATGCGCTTCGCCGTGACGTTCGCCTTCTTGTACATGCCGGCGACCGGCTTGGTGGTGTGCTTTTCTTTTCGCTCCTCGAGGCCGAGGATGAGGGCGGAGTAGCCGTCTTTCTCGGGGGTGCGCTTGCCGACCACCGTGACGGGGCCCGCCTCGATGACGGTGACGCGCTGGACGGTGCCGTCCTCGGTGAAAAGCTGAGTGTTGCCGATCTTGCGGCCGTAGATTCCGGGTTTCTGATTCATGGGATGCCTCTCGCTCCGGCAATGATGATGTGGATTTGGGTGACGATTCCCGGTTGGCGTTCTGCTCGTTTTACGAGCAAACCGGTCCGGAGCGTGGGACCGGGGGAGCAATGCTCCCGACGTCTTCAGGAAAGGGGCGGCAGCATAGTTGCCGGCCCCCTGCCGTCAAGGTCTAAAGGCTTGAAACGAGCTGTTTCACGCCCTCGAGATGCTTGGAGGCCCGGACCTCGCTCTCGAAGACCCCCCTGATTTTTCCCTGCTTGTCGATCACGTAGGTGACGCGGTTTACCCTGCCGATGAGGGCGGTGAGTATGCCGGTCGCCTTGTAAAGCTGGGCGAGCGAACGGTCCGGATCGGACAGAAGCGGGAAGGGGAGGGCCAGGGATTTCGAAAATTTCCCATGCGTTTCCCCACTGTCCATCGAAACGCCGATGACCTCGGTGTCCTTGCCCACCAACTCTTCGTACATGTCCCGGAACCCACAGGCCTCCGCCGTGCACACGGACGTGAAATCCTTGGGATAGAAGTAGAGAACGACGTTCTTTTTGCCTCGGTAATCCTCGAGCTTGATGGTCTGTCCGTTTCCGGCGCTGCGCTCGAAGGGGGGGGCTTCCTGGCCGATAGAAAGGGGCACAAAAGCTTCATAGCACCGGACGGACGCCACAGGATCAGAAGCACCTCCGTTGACACTGCCGGATCTGCGTGCTTTAAAGCGCGCCCCCGTGTCCAAAGGCACGGATCCCTCGGAGACTCGTCATGAATGCGAAAATTGCGGAGATTGAGGCTGCCCAGCTAAGGGAGAACCTCACCGACTTCCGCGTCGGGGACACGGTTCGTGTCCACTACAAGATCGTCGAGGGGGACAAGGACCGCATCCAGGTCTTCCAAGGGGTCGTCCTCAAGCGGCACCGCGCCGGCGCGCGCAGCACGTTCACCGTGCGCAAGGTGAGCTTCAATGTCGGCGTCGAGCGCGTGTTTCTCACGCACTCACCGCGTATCGACAAGATCGAAGTCATCTCGCGAGGCGTCGTCCGCCGCGCCCGACTCTTCTACTTGCGCGATCTCCAGGGCAAAGCCGCCCGCGTCCGCGACGCAAAAGACAACTGATAGTTGCGGGTCGGCTCGTCAGCTGAGCAAACGATCGAGCTCCGCCAGAATCTCGAAGCTCTGCTCTCGGATCTGCTCCACCTCGCTCGTGCGGAGCATCGTTCCGCGATGGGCAGCATCGTTGCGGATGTCTTGCAGCTCGTTCAGGCAGAAGGCGGTGCGGCAAATAGTCTCATTTTTTGCCGAACGCACCCGTAAGAGCGCTGTTTTGGGGGCGTTCCGATGGCGGAAGTCACGGCCGAACAAGAGGAGCACGATGCCCCACGCACGAAGCCCGTCCACGATGCGGTGAGGCGTTTGCCAAAACTTGCCGCTGAGGATCGCGCGACCGATGGCGACCATCTTGTGGCCCGGAAAGGAATCGAACGAGAAGGGGGCGCCGATCTCCAGCTCTTTCATCCATTGCCACCCGGGGACCGATTCATCGTCCAGCTGGAGCTCCACCACCCGCGATTGCATCTGCACCGCAGAGATGGTGCGCGACGCGAAAATCTGGCCGCCCAACGTTTCTTGTAGGAAGAGATCGATCGACTTCACGTACTCGACGACCATCGTCGACTTGTCGACGCGATGGTCGAAGAGCTCTGGATGCCCATGGGTGAGCTCCGCGTTGCGCAACGTCGACTTCACCACCTCGTTGAAGTCCGGGAACCCGGCGATGCGATCGGCGAGGATGCGGTCGATTTCGACGATGTGTCGAGCACCTTTTCCGACTCTGCGCGGGCCAGCTCCCGCTTTGGGGCGCACGGCGGCGAAGACCAAGTTGTCGCGCAACGCAGTCGCCGCGCCGTAGATCTCCGCCTCGGCAAAGGTGCCGTCACGCCGCGCCAATCGTTCGTCGATGTACGCGATGATCGAGCCGTAGTCTGCGCCAGGGGCCGGCTCGAGGTTGCGCAGCACCGAAAGGATCGATGATTCGGCTTCTGGGCTCGCGCAGAGCCGCTCGAGCAAGCGCTTGTGATGCTTCACGCCCGCGCCGTGGCAAAGGCTGTGGACAGCGCGCCCGGCGATGCATGGGTTCAAGGACTCGGAGAGCTCTTCGACCTCGTCCCAGATTGCGTCGTCGTTGTTGAGCCGCGCTGCCGCGAGCCCAAGCATCGCGGTTTGAAAATCGGGGCTGGCCAGCGCTCGTTGCACGAGTTCGTTGAATCCCTTGATGCGGTTCGCGCACAGGATCTTCAAGAGCGAGGTCTCGCGCGCGCGGTTGCCCGCGCCTCCTCTCGTCGACGGCGCACCGCTCGATCCCTCGCTGCGTTCGGCCTGCGATCGATTCTCGGTGGCATTCGACAATCGCTCGAGCGGAGCCACGGCGGGCAACTCGCCCATGCGCGCGAGCGCCGCCAGTGCCATGTCGAGCTCGGGAGACTCGGTCCGCTGCTCTAGAATTTTTTTCACTCGCCGCAGCACGAGCCAAGCGGCCTGCTGATCCGTCAGGCTCGACAGCGCCAAGTAGGCGGATGATTGCGCGGCCGGTTGCTTGAACGCTTCTTCGAGCGAGCTCCGTGCAGCCGCGTCGTCGCAATCCATTTGCCCGAGCGCGCGAATGAGTCGATGTCGGAGCGGGCCATCCTCCATGGTTTCGATGCGCGCGATCGCTCTACGTCCGCATTCGGCTGCGGCAGCAGAGCCGAGTCCGGCCATTTGTGCCTGAGCGACCAGGGCGTTCACCGCGCAAACCCTGTCTTCGCGCGAGGCGGCGGGGTCACCGATGACGGCATCCAGCATGTCGAGACAACCGGGTTCCCTCAATTTCGAAAAGACAGCGGTCATCGAAGGAACCGGCAAGCGCTCGGCGAAGCGCTTCCAAAACGTCGGGTCTTCTGCGCCGTGCAGACGCACGAGGGCGACGACCCTGCCAAGCGGCACGTCCTCGTGGTGAGCGATCAAGAACGCGAGATCGCTTTCTCTGCGCGAAGCATCGAACAGCACGACCCGCGCGAGAGCCTTCATCGCGAGCGAGCTGGAGCCCCCGAGCAGCTCGAATGCCTCCCAAGCTTGGGACCAGGGAAATCGACGCAGCGCTCGCAAAGCCTTGAGCTCTCTCTCGGCCCCTTCGGCGGAGAGAGCCTCGCTCACCGAGTCTTCGATTCCGAGTCGCAGCTGCGCCTCTACCCGCTCGAGCGACGCGCTGCGGAGTCGATCGGCAAAAAATCGGTATCGGAGATCGAGAGATCGAAGAAGAGCGGCACACTCGGGAAGCGCCAGCTGACCAGCCGCAAGCAAAGTGGCGTTGAAAACGGCGCCGTTCACATCAGGACCTTCGAGCAAACAACGCGCGACGTGAGGCCAAGCGGAGACGTCCCCACGAGAGCCTGTCCCGAGGATGGCGTACTGCACCGTGGAGGGAACCGCGTCCGGCTCGGAAAGAATTTCGGAAAGCTCCCGCTCGCAGGGGAACTCGTCGAGAAGCGAGAGGGCGACCACCGCCTCGCGACGAATCGGATGATCCTTTTGTTTCAGAACCGTGAGCAAGAACTCTCCGGCTGTCGGATCGCCCGTGGACCCGAGCGCGACGAGAGCCTCGCCGGCGAGCGCCAGGTCATCGCGATCCGAGGCGACGCGGAGAAGGAACTCCACGGTCCGTTGTTGGTTCATGCGTCCGAGCGCGCGCAGGATCTCGATCTTGATCGAGCGCCACTGGCTGTACTCGTAACAATCGATGAGCACGCGCCCAGAGTCGCTGTCGCCCTGCGCGGCCAGCTCTCCGATGGCCCCGTTGCGCGCATCTTCGTGAGGGGTCCCCTCGACGAGCTGCAGCAGCGCCAATGTTCGCTGCGTGAGTCGGATCTGTCGCGAATCCGTCACGATGGCTCTTGGCGTATCACGGGATGTGTTCTTGCGCGACCCGCAAGGCACGGAGGAAGGTTCTAGAGTTGGCCCAATCGCGCCCGCAGCTCGCGATTCCAGCGGGTGTCCTCGAACACATCGCCGGAGAGCATCGAGGTGACGGCGCGGCGTACGTATGTTTTTGGATTGGCGGCGAAGAGGTATTTCACGAGCGAGCCCGAGTAGAAGGCGCGCACCGCTTCAACGAACAGGTCGGTCGCATTGCCAACGGAGAGCTTCCAAGTATCGAAGCGGGCCTTGGACACGTCGCCGGCATCGAGCGCCTGGTGGATGGCATCAGCGGCGAGCTTTCCGCCGTGCATGCCGAGGTGCGCGCCCGTAGAGAAGAGCGGATCGATGAAGCCGCCCGCGTCGCCGATGGCCAACCAGCCATCACCGGTGACTTCCTCCACGCGATAGCTGTAGTCGGCGGCGGCGAGCGCAGGCCAGAGTTGCTCGGCACCTGCGAGGAGCTTGCGGGCGGCGGGGGACTCCGACACCGCGCGACGAAAAAGATCGTTCACCGTTTCGCCGTCTCGACGCGTCTTCATCCACGCGCTCGACATCACGGCGCCCACGCTCGTTCTGCCGTCCTTGAAAGGAATGACCCAAAACCAGCCTTCTTGGGCGACGAGAATGTCGATGTCTCCCCCCTCCACTCCTGCCGCGCGCGGCACGTGGTGGAAGTGTGAAAAAAGCGCCGTCTTGTCCAGTTTGGGAATTTTTACCGTGCCACGCCTCGCGCGAGCGGTGAGTGCGTCCCGTCCCGAGGCGTCGACGACGAAGTCTGCGTCGATCGAGTGCTCTTGCCCTTCTGGATCGGTTGCGAGCGCGCCGATCGCGCGCGTCCCATCGAAGCGGAGTTTGGTGACTACCCATCTCTCCCGGGCGTCCGCGCCGAGGCTTCGCGCGTGGTCGAGCAATACTTCGTCGAACTCGTCGCGCGGAACTTGAAAGGAATGCGAGAAGCGCCCACGCAGGGCATTGGCGAACGCGAAGCGCACGATCGTTTCGCCGCTCTCGTCATGAAAGCGAGCACCGTGCTTCTCGAGGAAGCGGCCCTTCAATTTCTCGAGCACACCGATGTCTTCGAGTGTCTCGAGCGAATTGGGCAAGAGAGACTCGCCCAGGTGAAAGCGTGGGAACGACTCCTTTTCGAGCAAGACGACGCTCCGTCCGTGCTGCGCCAGGCGCGAAGCACAGACGGACCCCGCAGGCCCTCCTCCGACGATGAGCACCTCACAACTCATGGCATCGCGAAGCTATGAGGGCGCGGTTAGTCGGCAGCTTTAGGAGGTGGGCCGAGCTGGATGCGCTCGCCGATGTACGCACCGATGAGTGTGAAGAGGATGCCGATGGCGGCCATGATGACGTAGAGAAACGTCGGCATGGTGCGGACGGTCTGACTCTGCACGAGCAAGAAGGTGCTCGGGATGGCCACGATGAAGCTCGCGACCATCGGCTCGATGAACGTACGGCCGGGCGAGATCATCCCGACGAGAAGGCCGCCCACGAACCAGACCGGGATGCACACCGTCATCCCGTTGCCCCCCTCGAAGTCGATGGCAGTAATCACCATCGGCAATCCGAAGACGAGCGCCGCGGTCAGAACGCCTTGGACCGCGAGGGCGATGAACATCCATTGAACGCTGACGCCCTCCTGCTGGTAGCGGCGTTCGAGCTCCTCTTCCCGAGTGCGGGCCACTTTGCCCAGGCCTTCGAGCTTGGCGCCGCAGGAGGCGCATCGAGTAGAGCCGGGGGGGTTCTTTTGAAACCCGCAGGACTGGCAGAGGGGCTTGGCGGCGGCCATGGACCAGCAGGGTACGCTGGGTGGGGCACGATTGACAAACCCCCAGAAAAAGCCCCCGGAATCAAGTGGGTCTGCAGGCTGCCCGCGAGGTGAGCACCCTTTGGGAACCTTCGGGCTCGTGGGGTTGTCGTTCCCTGTGCACGGATGGCCGGGATGGGTAGTTTGGGAGATCTCCTACCTCTACGCTACCTTCCCGCTACTCCCGCCCCACGCATTCCAGCCACAGCAGCAACACCGATCTCATGCGCACCGAACAAGCCAGCCACCCCCCCGAGACCGGCCTCAAGGAGCTCGAGGAGCTCGATGAAGAGCTTCTCGCACTCCCTGATCCGCCGAAAAAAGAGCGGACGTTTACGGTGGTGCTCCTCGGCGTGACGGCGCTCGCCTCCCTCGCCATGGTGTTCGCGCTCTGGAGGGACGCGGCGTACGCGTTCGCCCCCAAGGCTGCATTGGACCTCGGGGACCTGCGCGAGACCCCGCTCGAGTCGTTCGGGCGAAGTGACTCGGCGACGATCGACAACCGTCTCGTGCGCGCTCACGGAATGCTGGGCGCCGCGGGGGCGATTCGGTACGAGCGTCCCTTCGAACGGGACACCTATCGGGTTTCGCCTGTCGCCGGCCGCTCGGATGTTTGGGTCGAGGTGCGAGTCCCCGTGGGAGAAGAGAACGCGCGCTACGTACCCCCGTCGAGCTTTGCAGGACGACTCGTCAGCCTCGATAGCGCGGGCACGAAGCACCGCGGGCTCAGGAGCGCGATCGAGTCGACCACCGGTCAACCGGTGCCCGCGCGCGCCTGGCTGCTGGTGGACGGCGAATCCCCTTCGAACGCTCGTTGGGCGGTGGCCCTCATCACCTTGTTTCTGGGGTTCGCCGTGTGGAACGTCATGACGATCGCGCGTCTCCTGAAGCGCGTCCACTAGCGAGCGGCTCGGGGCACGCGGCTCACGGCACGGTGAAGACCCGCTCCGCAATCACGACGCCATCGCTCTTGCGCTTCACCGTCACCCGCCCCTCCACCGCATCGCAGGTGGGCGGTACGAAGCAGACGGGGAAGAGCCCATCGAGTTGTCCTGCGGTCTTCTGCAGCGCGTCGCTCAACTTCGACCAATCGTCGATATTCGCGTACTGACCGCCCGTGTCTGCGGAGAGCTTTTGCAGGGCGGACTCGTCGAGGTACTTTCCGACGCCGACCGTGTAGATAGCGGTCTGCGCACCACCCACGTGCACACCGAGAACGTCGGCATAGGTCGTGTTGACCCCGTCGTCGTCGACCTTGCTCTTCTCGGCCGAAGAATTGTTTTCTTGTCCATCGGTGAAGGCAACGATGCTTCTGTACGCCCCCGGGAAACAGGTCGAGCTGGGGCGCGCCGGCGCGCGGGCGAGAGTCTCGTTCCCCAATCGAATGCCGTCCCACAGGGCGGTCCACCCCTTGTGAATGAAGAGGCGATCGATCGAGCCGTCCAGCGCAGCCTCGTTCGTCGTGAGCGGCTCGTAGACTTTCGCCCCGGTGCTCACGCGCACGAGCCCGATCCGGTTTTCGGCAGAGCTCTGGTAGATGCGTCGCGCGAAATTCTTGAGAGCGGTTTGCTCCTCGCCCAGGTGCTTGTATTCGCTGCCGCTCGTGTCGGCGACGAGCGACACGTCGAGCAACGGCTTCGCGTTCCATTCGGCGATCACCCCGGTCGCGAGCTGCCAGTCCCCGCCGTTTGCGCGTGTCTCCACCACGATGTCGGTTTGGTCGGGGTCGATGGCCAGCGGCGTTCCATCCGGGGCACTCAGGGATACCCCGGTGCCGAGGCGCTTGGGATGACAGGCAGGGCCGCTATCGTCGCTCGTGCTGCTGTCGGTCTCCCCCGCATCCGAGGTGCTCGCCGGTGGTGCTGCCTCTGCGGTGCTTCCGGCGTCGACTTCCGGAGGCGGCGGGGGAGGCGGCGGCGGAGGTGGCGGGGGCGGGCCGGCAATGCACTCGAACCCGAGGCGCCAGTGGGTCAGGGTCGGGGGGGACTTTCGATCAGAGGAGGGAGAAAGACCGACCGTCAGTCGCAGCATGCGTTGCGAAGAGCCGCCGCTCGCGACGAGCGCGTCGTCCACATCCGTCCCCGTCCAGTCGAGAATGGCCGGCCCGCTGGCCTTGCCGAGGGAAACGCTGGCCGCGCCCGCGAGTCCACTGGACGCATCGGCAGTTTGCGCAGCAAAGTCGATGTGCGAGTCGCCCGGTGTGACGGTCTCGTACTCGAACCTTCGCCAAACGACCGCAGAGCCTGTCGGACAAGTCGATTCGAAATCGCGAGTGACTACCGAGGGGCTGTAGGTGAGCGGCGAGGGGGGAACCGTGCACACCGTGCCGAGGCATCGCGCGGTGGGGAAGCCGCAGCAGTCGCTGTCGTCCCCGCACCGGTTGCCTTCCGCAACGCATTTCGTGGGAGTCACGGCGACGCAGTGGCGCTGCGCCGGAGGTCCGGGATTGTCGATTCGGCAGGCCAACGGGCTCGAGGCGTCGGGAGGCTGACAGCACTCGCCCGTCGTGCCGCACGCCCCGCCCGCCTTCGTGCACGGGTCGAGCACCCAGAACGCGCGCTCGTTGGTGTACGCCGGTGAGCACGTCTCGGTCACGTTCTGATTCGGGAGCCAAAACGCGGGGTGGCTACGATCGGTCGCGTCGCTCGTGGTGTCGTCGATCGCGGAGACCCACAGCTGGCTCGCCAAACACGAGGAGGCGGAACCCGCCTGGTTCTGCGTGTTGCCGTACGGCCTCGTGCTGGTGAAGACCGTCCAACGATAGCCACCGGCCGCCACGGGAAGCGCGGTGGGTTGGTATGCTTTTGCTGCGTCTGCCGCCCGCCTGAGCGCGGGAATGCCTTCGCCCAAGTTCAGGTTGTCGAGCGGCACCGCCACCGGGGCCAAGCTGGACGAATCGATGGAGAAGATCCGGCCCACGCCGTTGTAATAGTTGGTGGGGGCCATGTTCCCGTACCCGTGCTGCGTCTTGCCGTTGCAGGCGCCGGGGTAACAGAGATCGTTCGGGTCGCCGCCCATGAACAGAAGGCTGCGTGAATCAGGCTCGAACGTGGGCCACTTGAGAACGTCCCCCGAAGGGTACGTGTCGAGAACGAGCTTTCGATTGGTGAAGGTCTTCAGCGATGCGTCGAAATCCAGCACGCTCAGTCCTTTGCGCCAGCCGGCCCCACCCGACGTGTCGCCATCGATGAACGTGAGTTTCTTTCCGTCCGGCGAGAACGACGGAACCATCATGGCCGTCGTGCCGAGCCCCCAGTTCGAGCTCGGGTTGGTCGTGTCGGTGAGCAGCTTGGGGGTGATCGCATTTCCGGAATCATCGAGGAGCTGCCAGATGGCGTAGGGCTTCCCCGTGCCGTTGTTGCCGCCCGACGCGGGTGCGTCGTATTTGGTGTTTCCCCAGAAATAATCCCCCTCTAGCGCGTACTTCCCGTCGGGGGTCAACGCGGCGAAGGCGAATCCCCGGTGGTCGTCGTCGTTGCCCGTACCAGGATATTGGGGCGAGTCCGCGATCTGGCGAAGCGTGCCGTCGTCGTTGATCTGCGACACGCCGCCCATGGGGCTCCACGATCGGTTCGAGGTGACGAAGGTTTTTCCATTCGCCGAGATCGAGTGGCACACCGGGCAACCCGTGCTCGAAGCTCCGAACGCGTTTGCAGCGCCCACCGTGCCGCCAGGGTCCGCGACCATCGTGTACGCGTGGTCTGGCGAGCCGCGATAATATTCGGTGTAGTAAATGCGTCCGCGGAGTGCCGCCGAACCAAAATGGACCGAGCGGCTCACTTCACTCTTCAGTGCACCGGCGACGATTCGTTGCACGACGATCGCGGCATCGGCCCCTTTCGCCGTTTGCTCGAACGCGGTCCAAGCCTCTGCAGTGATCGCGTTCGCTCCGCCCGCGACCGAGCCGCGCCCCTTGACCGGCTCGGCAAACGTCGTCGACCATTTGAACGTCGGGTTTCCAGTCGCGGGGTATCGCAGCGTGATGCGCACGGCGCTCGCGGTGTTGGGCGAGCTCCATTGGAGGACGGGGGCGCGCATGCCGAGCGGAAAGACCGTCTGCGCGTACGGATAGAGCAGTGTGAGGTTGTCCGCGCTCGAAGCGGCGGGTCCGTCGAAGACAGCGACGCTTCCCGACGGTGCGTTGGCGGTCTCTTCGACGTTGACGAGCACGCGCGCGATACCCGCAGCCTGAAACCCTCCCGAGTACGCCGCGACGGCCAGATCTCCAGCGATGGGACTGTACAATGTGAACGCGCCGCTGGAGCTGACCGTTGCCACGTCGAGACGATCGACGGTCCATGCTGCGGGGACGGGTCCAGAAAAGCAGCCGGATGGAAGAAAATTCGCGCTGAAGGTGAGCTTCGCCGGGCTCGTGACCCACGGCGTGAGGGAGGTCACCGTGATCGATTGTGGTGACGGAAGGATCGACAGGCCCGCACACGGAGTGCCGCTCGGCTCAGGCGGATCAGGCGTCAACGTGACCGCGGTATCGCCGTTCCCCGAAAGAGTGCCGCTCCCCAACGAAGCGGGCGCGGCATTCTGAACTGTCAGACGGAGCTGCGAGGCACCGCTGTTCTCGCCGCCGCTCTTGCCGTCGCAACCCGCCATGCCCCCGGCGATCGCCAGGATCGATGCGAACGCTGCGGAGCCAATTTTGAAATTCGAACGGACGGCAAACAAGGCCACATTGTTAGATCAACATCAAGGGGTCCCGCGGTCAACGAAGTAGTTGATTTCTCTGGGTAATTTGCGCATGACGTATCACACGTAATACCCGAGACGTGCTTCGGCTCCACCTCACCTCAGTGAAAGACGTGGCGCCTGACTCGCCTACAGCTCACCACGCTCTTTTGCGGCGGCCGCATGCCGCGCGGAAGCACGCGCCAGGTGCAGCAGCGCTGCGCAGACCGACGCGGCAAGCTCGCAAATGGGCTCCTTTCCGTCTTGATAGAGCGCGAGAAAGTCCTTGGCGATGACGTCGTACCGCGCAAGGTGTCGGAAGCGAACGAGACGCATCGGACCGGACGCGACGTCGCCCACATCGAGCGACGCTTCGGGCTCGATGAAGTCCAGGGCGAGGGGTTTTCCATAGCGTCGCATCACGGCGAGGAGGGCTCCGTCCGGGAGAGGTAGGGAGACCTCTCCGACTACGATCCGAAGGGGTCCTTCTTCTCCGCCATCTCCGCGCGTGAGCAGCGTGCGCTCGAGGGCTCCCTCCTCGGTGATCCGTTCGTGAATGGTGATCGCGCGGTTCGGACTTGGCGACAGGGTCATTGCCACAACGCCGTCAGTTCATGCAGGTGGACGGGGAGGCGTTCCCTCGCGCAGCCGGGAACGTTTTTGGAGCACAGGCTACGCAAGAGAGGAGCACTGTCCGGCGGTCGTCTTTGCAGATAGGCAGTCATCGCGGCCTCCGTGTCGTCGTGCGATAGCGCGGCGACTGCGAGCGCCTGGACTCGGAGCGCGTCTTGGTCGCGAGGCTGCGAACCCAATGCGCGCTGCGCAGCATCGAGTGCCTCGCGTTGACGATCGATGCCGCCCAAGGTCATCGCAAGTTTGTCCCATGCCGCATCGTCTCGAGGTGACGAAGAGGCGGCCTCGAAGAGGTGAGGCACGGCTTCATCCCATCGCCAAGAGGAGGCCAGCGCTTCTCCTCGAATGCGCGCCACCGCCGGATGCCCCGGTGTCGCCGAGGCAGCGCGCGCGGCGATCGACAAAGCTTCCGCCGTGCAGCCTTGGCTCGCGGCAAGTTCGGCGAGAGCGGCGAGCGCCATTCCGCGCTCCCGGTCGTCTCGCGCGCGCGCGAGCGCCAGCTCGAGACTGGGCTTTGCCTCTTGGCGCCGTTCCTGAACGAGCGTCAAAAGCCCAAGACCGTGCTCGAACTGACGCTCCCAAGAACGATCGCTCTTGGCCGGAGCGGTCCCTGCGCCAATCGAGACCTCGCTATGCGCGACCTCCGTGACAGGCTGCATCAAGCACGGATCCAAGGCGCGCATGACGTTCTTCAAGCCTGCGCGACCGAACGCCCGGCTGCGATTGCTCTTTGTCTCGTTGCAGGCTGCGCGTTGGAGCTGCAAATTGCGCGTGCGGTGTCGTAAACGAGCGGTGACTCGCAGCGGGAGAACATCTTCGTTCACCATTTTCGGCACGTCGAACGCGTACTCGACCACGGCCGCAGCCCTTGGCGCGAGTGTGTGATTGTAAACGTTCGCACGAAAATCCTGCGTCTCGCGCAACACCAGCGGCGTCCCTTGCGCGCCGACCATGAGAGACGAGAGCCGATGGGCCGACGCGTCGTCTCCGGTGAACTCCTCTTTTTGACCCGAGTCGGCGAGACGTCGCCCCTTCTTGTCGTCGATGGTCAGCTCGATCCACGTGTCCTGGGCGTCCATCACGCCGCCGGGAAAGCGATGGCCGGTGGCGCGGTTTCGTAGCACCACGTCGAAGATGAGTCTGTCTCCCGCTTGGACACGCACGTCCTCGGGATCGGCGAGCCCAGTGAGGAAGACGCGGCGATCTCTTCCATCCTCGGTCCCTCTTCGGACGGCCGCGATGTCGATCGTCGCGGCGGTCTTCAAAAAAGCCTCGACCCGTCTCACCTGCTCCTGGTCGTAGCGCATTTGCGCGAGCCAGCTGTGTCCTCCGAGAAAGCGATGAGACGAAACTCGCCCAGCCTTGGCCGAGGGATCGCCGAGCGGCGCATCTTCTTTCGGCATGTGGCAACCGCGGCAGTCGCGCTCTTCGATCTTTTCGTCGATGCGCGCGCTCCTGCTGCCGGCGTACACGGAGCGGGCCCACGGAGTGTAGTCGTCTTGGCCGACGAGGTGAGCCTCGTTGCCCGTCGATTCGTCCAAGAACGCTTTGTGGCAGGTGCCGCACATTGCCGCGGTTTTCAAGGGCGTGGGGGTGACGCGCGCCTTGTGACGCGCGAGGCTCTCCGCGTCGCCCTCACGGGGCAAAGGAACTTCACTCGCGTCTAGTTCGAAGCTGCCGTTGCCGTCGGCGCGTGCGCGCGTGATGCCGTGACAGGTCCGGCAGGTGATCCCCGCGTGCGCCCGCACATCGTTGGCCGCCACCTCCTTGTCCATGGCTCCATCGACGAGCAACGCAACATCGTGGCAGCCGCCGCAGAATCGGCTCTTCTCCAGCCCACGCTCTCGTCTGAATCGATCGACCACCAAGCGGTACACGGGGTTGTTGAACGACGCGAAGGCGTGCGCGCTCGTTCGCCATTGCGAGGCGACGTCCAAGTGGCACGTGGCGCAGGTGTCCACATCGGCGATCGTCGCGCCGGGAGTGTTGGTGGCTTGGACGAGTCGCACTTGCGAGGGGGCAAACTGCGGGCTCGTGGTCGGCAAGAGCGCGTGTACGGGCACCGGCGGAGGCGCGGTATGCGGCTGCTCTCCTCCTTCTTTGGAGGTGCAGCTCGCAAGGGTTGCGAGCAGCGCCAGAGCGCGTGTGCTCCGTCTCACGGCCGTCGTCGCCGTCGCATCAGGCCGATGACGAAGAGCCCGGCGGCAAAAACGGGTACCGCTTCCGGATTCGTTCTCCCAGCCGAGCAGCCATGAGAGCCGCGCTTCGGGCCAGCCTCGGTGGTCGCGGGCTTGGTCTGGCCATTCGTGGGAGTCGCGGGAGATAGCGTCGACCGAATTCCAAGTTCGGGAACATCGTCCTTGACCATCGTCGCGACCTGCAAGGCACCGCGGGGCGCGAAGGCCGTGTTTCTGGCAGACCGAGGATGAGTCTCACCGGCGTTCCCGGCGGGCGGCCCTCCCCAGATCCCGCGCCGAGGGTTCTCGCACGAGACCGCACCGCTCCAAGGATGACGGATGGCATATCGGGCTTGAAAATTGTTGAGGGCCGCGGGCGCGGACCCGTGCTCGAGAGTCTTGCCGTCCGTTCGAACCTCGCGGCCGCCCGAGATCGGCGGGGCGGCGACCAACACCAAGTCCTGCGCCAGGGTTTCCTTGCCATAGCGCGCGTGGAGTCGCGTGAGCACGAAGCCAGCCGAGGACCGGGCGCTGCGCAGTGGAGGCGGCACCGGGCCTGGAGGTGGATGCGGGACGCCTGCGATGGGAGCGCCAGGTGGGGTGGCCGAAGTGACCGAAGTGACCGAAGGGAGGACGTCTGCCCCCAAGGTCGCGAGCTCCGAAGCCGTGAGCGCGGGCGCAGGACACGGATCGCACGTGCTCGCGTCCCACGCGTATTCGGTGACGATTGCGCGCGCGTTCTTCTCGAGCGTGCGATCGAAGAGCGCTGCGTAGAAGGCCCCGAACTGCTCTTTCGCGCCTTCCGCGACGTCGATGTTGGTGGGAATCGTGACCGCCGGATAGTTGGTGACCTCGTAGCGTTGCCCTTTGGCCAGCACGTGCACGATAAGATCCTGCGTACCGCTCGAGTTCACGAGGCCGAGTCGGATCGGGAGCGAGAATTCTTCCGAATCGTAGTGGAATCGTAGGGGCGAAAGCGTCGCCATTCCGTCCGCGAACTTCACCTTGGTGACGTCCACCTTGGCGACGAAAAATTTCATGCCCGACTGCACGTACGGTTTGAGCAGGGGCTCGGCGTTCGCGGGGATGGAATATTTTTCTCGCCGAAGCCAGGTGTCGAGCCCGGTCGAATCCTTGGCGCTGAGAATGACGACTTCGTACTCGCCGACCGTGAATTGCGCCTCGACGGTGACGCCGAGGTTCCCCTTTGCGCCGCCGGCCATGGGGGCCATCGGCATCGCCATGGGCGGTAGAGCGCGAGTGAGGTCTTCGAGCTTCTGACACGGATCTTGTTCCCAGTACTCCACGAGCCGAGGGGCCGCGAGCTGATCGACGCGATCGAAGATCTCGCGCGGGAGGGTCTTCACATTTTCCTTCTGCAACACCACCGGTACGGGGACGATCATCGCGAAATTCTGCGGCGGCCCTTGGTAGTTGTTCTGCATGGAGAGGACCGTGCGAGTCCCGTCGCGCATGAGGACGACCAAGGTTGCGTTGTTGAAGAGCTTCGCTTCCGCGCCGCCGACGTAAAACCCGCAGAATGCGCCCGCAACGCGCGGGGCGAGCATGAGCATGCACGTAAAAAGCAGGGCCAGCGGTTTCTGCATCGGCCGAGTTGAGCCCCGTGGGCGGGTGGACGTCAACGTGTTATGCGGTGCACACCATGAGGGTCGCGATCGTGGGCGGCGGGGTAATGGGGTGCGCGACGGCGCTCGCGCTCGCGGAGCGCGGTGCCGAATGCACCATTCTCGAGAGAGCGATTCCCGGGGCCGAGGCATCGAGCGCGGCGGCGGGGATCTTGGGTGCACAAGTCGAGGCGCACGCCTCGACGTCGCTCAAGGAGTTCGTGCGCGCGCGTGACGAGTATGCGGCTTGGGCGGAGCGCCTTCGTGAGGATACGGGTATCGACATCGGCCATCGCGTGACGGGTGTGCTGCGGGTCGCACACACTTCCGAGGATCACGAGGCCCTCGTCAAAGACGTGGCGTGGCAAAAGGCAGAGGGGTTACGCGCGGAGCTTCTCGATGCGCGCGCGGCACGCCTCGTCGAACCAGAATTGGCACCTAATATAGTGTCAGCAGCACACTATCAGGATGACGCGCAGGTCGAACCTCGTGCGCTTCTGCGCGCTTTGGTGTCTGCAGCGGCCCGCGCGAAGGTGGTGGTGCGCTCGGGCGCGCGCGTCCTTGGCCTCGTGGTTCAGCGCGATCGCTGCGTGGGCGTTCGGCTGGAAGGCGAGGAGCTTGGTGCGGATGCCGTGGTCATCGCCGCTGGAAGCTGGTCCTCGCTGGTTCCAGGAATGCCGCCCGATGTCCCGGCGGTGCGCCCAGTGCGAGGTCAAATGGTCGGTCTCGAGGAGAGTCCCCCTCGTGCGCGCAGCATCGTTTTCGGGCGAGGTGCCTACGTCGTTCCGCGCGGGGACGGTCGCGTGCTTTGCGGCTCGACGTTGGAGAACGTCGGGTTCAAGCGCGAAGTGACAGCGGGTGGCGTGCGCGCAATCCTCGAGGGGGCGCTGAACCTGATTCCCTCGCTCGACTCGGCGACGCTTTCGTCGACCTGGAGCAACTTCCGTCCGTTCACGGATGCGGAGCGCCCGCTCGTCGGCGAGTCGTCGCTCCCGGGGCTGTTTCTGGCGACCGGGCACTACCGAAATGGAATCTTGCTTGCGAAGGTCACCGCCGACGCCGTCGCAAGCGCGATCCTCGTCTAGGGGCAGTCACCCGCGCGCATGCGTGCGAGGTCCTGTCTTACCGCCACGAGAAGCGCTGGTATTTGCCAAGTTTCCCACGGAATGAATTTGATTCGCGCGCCGGCCTCGACGTTTTCGACGAAGGCCCGGATCACCCTTCCATCGCGAGCTCCCATCTCCTGACTGATGAGTGCGTTGCGCATCTTGGCGATGTAACCCACGCGGGCTCGGAGCTCGCGCGTGTACTCGAGGTGCGCGCGTGTGTCGAACATCACACCGACACTGTCGCCGAGATCGCTTACGGTCACTCGAGTACCAGGCACATCCAACGGGCAGAGCGAGCGCAATGGATATTTTTGCATCATCAAGGGCGAGGACGTCACCATCGTAGAGCCCACCTCTGGCCTCGTGCCCGCTTTGCAACTCGCGAAAAGAAACAGGGCGACTGGCACGAGCGGATAAAGCAGTTGCGCTCTCATGATGGCTGCGCCTTTCCGCGCGTTTCGGCGCGAAGGATTACAGCCTCCGATCAAGCACGGAGCGCACCCAAACTGGCTGGACGGCGCTCGACGGCGCGATCTCCACGCGGGACGTTGCCTCGTGCGGCGCGCCTCTACTTCACGATCGTCTCACAACCGACCACGATCTTGAGCTTTCCCGCCTTGCCCTTCTTCAGGTCCTCACAAGACTTCCCGAAGAGCTCGACCTTTCCGTCGGCGTTGTAGTCCCAGCAGCCGTCCGTACACGCACTGCTCGCGTCCTTCCGGCGGTACAGCGCGTTGTCGGTACCGGAGGCGTCGCTCAAGCTGACGTTCACCTTCGATCGATCTACGGTTCCGCCGTCTGGCGCGGGCAGGTCGAAGATGCAGCCCAACAGCTGACCGCGGATCTGCGCGATCGCGTCGGTGAGCGTCTGCGCGTTGAAAGTCCCGGTGGTCATGTCGAAGTGGCACGGCACGGAGGGATCGGTGTTGGTCTGTGTGAACGCTTTGCCATCGCAGGTCGCGGGAACCGTCTCTGGAGATCCCGCGTATGCATACGCGCTCAGCGCGAGTCTGACGCTGTAAGGAGCCACGTCGCTGTTCTCGCCGTGCGTGTCTGCGCCGGGTACACCGACGACGAACGTCTGGATCGGGGTGCTCGTGTCGTCGTGCGCTTGCTTGAGCAGAGTCACGATCGAATCGGGGTGCTCCCAATCGGGGCAGCCGACCGAGTCCTGATATCCACCGCGGTTGGAGAGAGAAGCGCAGGTCGCGCCGCCGTCCGTGATGTGCAACAAGATTCTCTTGCCGTTGCCGCTCAGGGGAAACGCCTTGAGCGCGGCAATCCCGTTCTGGAGCGCCAGGTAGCTGGGCGTTTGTCCGTACGGGCCACTCTTCGTCAGCTCGTCATAGATCCCTTTGCGCACGCCGCCGTTGCCGTTCGACTTCTCGGTGCCACAAGCTTTGATGGCCACATGGGGCAACCCGCTGACGCCGCAGCTCACCGGAAACGATCCGCCGAGCAGGCACGCGGGTCCAGGAACGTCGGTCGCCTGAGGAAAGACGAGGAGGCCGAGGGACATCGTGTCGAATGGATCTTTGTCGATGGCCGACACGATCGCGAGCTGTGCAGCCGCGTACTTGTTCCCCTCGGCCATCGATGCGCTTCGGTCGAGGACGATGAGCATGGCCGCATCGAGCGGCTTGCCGTCGATGGTGGATGTCGCGCAACCGGCGAACGGAGCGTCCGCGCCGCCTTCGAACGGGGCGGGGCCGGCGTCTTGCGCGTCCTGAAAACCGGGGCTTCCGTTCGAGCCGCAGGCCAATGCCCAAACCACCCCGAGAGCCATTCCGCCGAGCGAGATCTTCTTCACGGGCAGACGCATGCCACGGCGGCGCTCCGGACGCGAGAGCTTGCCCGCCTCACGATTCGTCACATCTCAGAAACAGGAGACAGGAGGCCGGCAACCGGCAATGAGCAACTCGGAAAGAGTGGCAGCTGCCGGTTGCCGGTTGCCGGTCTCCTGTCTCCTGTTTCTGACGGCGTTTACGGGGGGAGCATCGCGGAGACCTTCGCCAGGACTGCGACGTCGGCGGGCGGGAAGAAGTTCGGGTCGAGATCGTCTCGAGCTGCCCACTTGAGCGCTGCGACGTCGAGGGGGCGCGGCTCGGGCGATCCGGGCGCCCGAGACACGAGGAAGAAGAGGAGCAGCACCGCCTTGTCCGCCTCCTCGTACCTGTGAAACGTGACGTCCACGATTTCACCCACCAGGGCAACGATCCCGATTTCCTCCTCGAGCTCGCGCGCCAGGGCATCCCGCGGGTCCTCCCCGGGCTCTGCCTTGCCGCCAGGGAACTCCCAGAGCCCCGCGAGGTGCGACCCCGTCTTGCGCTGGGTCAAGAGCACGCGCCCCGATTCCACCATGATTCCGGCTGCCACGAGGATGGTCCGCACACTCCCCTTTTGGCACAAGTCTCGGCCAATTTTTGCGGTATCGTCCCGCCGCCGACCATGATGACGCACAAAGAACCTCACGCGAACCCCGTCCGCCCTCCCGTCCCCGTCCCCGTCTTGCACGCGGCCAAGTGGCCCCCGGATGACGATGCCCTTCCGCCGGGGCCCTCGGGTTCCAATTACGATTACGGTGGCGGAGACGACGGGAACTTCAAGCGCGGGGCATTCAAACCAATCGCCATCGTCATCGGTCTGCTTCTCGTCGTCGGCGCGGTGTTCTTTGCCATCTTCGCCGCAAAGGGCGAGGGGGAGAAGATCAGCGTCGATCAGATCGCGAGAGAGAAGAAGGACTTGGCGCTCCGGCCCAAGGAGGAACAACTTCCCAAGTGGCGCGAGTGGGCGAAACGCGACGAGGTGCCCGCCATGCAGCAGGAAGCCTTCGCGCAGCTCGCGTGGGCGAAAGACGCGGACGGCCTCTCCAGCATCATCCGAGGGCTCGCCTCCAACGATCATCGTATCCGCGGCACTGCCGCCACAGCGCTCCTCGAGTACGCATCGCCCGCAGGTGACGCCGCCAAGCCGGCGTTGGTGAAGGCGCTGGCCGAAGCGGACAACAGCGACAAGCCTCAGATCTGCTGGGCGCTCGCGACGCTTCACGAGGGCTCCACGTTCGAGCAGGTGCTCGCCGAGTACCGACTCGGTCACCTTGCGAAGGTGCAGCGCCTCGATCAGAACCCCGCCTTCGATCCCGAGCTCTTGGCCAGCATGGTCTCGCTCGACAAGCTCGCCTCCTTTTCCGGGGACGAGAGTGAGAGCGTGCGTCAGCTGGTCGCCACCGTCCTGTCCCGCACGGGCGACGCGAAGTGGACCGACACGCTCATCAAGCTCGTCAAGGACAAGAGCGTCGAGGTGGCCCGCGAGGCCGCCGTCGGTCTCGGGAAAATCGCCAACGAATCGAGCATGACTCCGCTGCTCGACGCGCTGTCCAAAGCAGACAAAGACTCGCGTCAGAAATTCCTCGAGGCCTTGCGCGACGGAGTCGGCGCCAAGGGGCTGATCCTGGCGCTCAAGAGCGTCTCCCACCAATCGCGGGATCGCGAAAAATTCCAGACCAAGCAGCTCTTCGACATGATTCGAGAGCTCGAGGACCCGCGCGGCGCAGATCTTCTCGCGCAGTACATTGCGTCCAATCCCGGACCGCATTGGAAAACCGAGGCGGGCCTCCGTCTCGCGGAGATCGGGGATTTGCGCGCCGCGCCGGTGCTGGGGTGGCGCATGAAGCAAGATCCGCTGAAGCTCTACAACGCAGCCGAGGATCCGGAGTACCGCCAAGACGACAACGAGCGCGTGCTCTCGGCTCGCATGCTCGCCGACCTCGCGATTCTTTATCCCGACAAGCGCGCCGACATCTTACGAGACGCAGAAGACGGCGTGATGTTTTGGGTGACGGACAAGCCGCAGCCGCACGCCAACGGTCTTCGCTTCCTCGCCGCCGCAGGTTCGACAGCCGCGGTGCCGAAGATGCGAAAGTGGGCAAACCCGAGCGACCCGCTCCCCAAAGAGGGGCAGCAAGATTTTCCCCCGTCGTGGGCCACGGCGCAGAGCGCGCTTCGCTATCTCGGCTGGATGAAGGATCAAGAAAGCTGGGGCCTGCTCGATCGTCAGCTCAATCGGCGTCCACCCAAGGTCGAGGCGACCATGGAGTCGCTCCTGCAAGGCGGTCTCGCCGTGCTCGGCATGACCCTCCGAGCCATCGGCGTCGGCGCCTCGCACGGCTACGCGCAATGGGGGGACGCGAAGGCATTTCCGATCCTCACCAAGTACATCGAGGATCAGGCGAACAACGAGCAGTCCCGCATCGAGGCCTGCTTCTCGCTTTCCTGGGTCGCCACCGACGAGCAGATGAACGAGGTGGTGGCGAAGGTAAAGCAGTACAACAAGCCCGATCCGAAGGCGGCTCTCATCCGCAGCTGCTACCTCGAGACCCTGATCCATCGCCCGGTAAGACAGGCCACCGCGGGCCTTCTCGATCTCATCAAGGCCGACGCCGATCTGGAGGTGCGCCATCAGGCCGCCCGCGCAATTGGCTTCGGCGGCATCACCCCGGCAATGGTTCCGCAGCTCATGGAAAAGCTGAAGAGCGCGGAGACACGCTCGGACGCAGCACTCGCGCTCCTCATCGGCGCCGATTCCGACACCGTGATGCGCATGCTCGCGACCTACAACGATTCAGGACCCGAATCGATGGAGGAGCTCAAGGTCATCTACAATCAAACCTTCGGCTATTGGAGCGACAAGAATTTCGAGAACGGTGACGTCGCCCGTTGGATCGAAAATGCGCAAGCGTGCGCGCACGTAAAGGTGCACGACGCGCTTCAGGACTGGCCGCGCCTCATTCTCAGCCGCGCGATTCAGGGCATCGAGTTCGACAACGGACCGCACTCCATCACCCGCGTGCAATTTCGGATGCGTCTCATCGCCGACGTGAAGGGTTCGAACGAGGAGAAGCGCAAGAGCGCCATCCTCGTTTTGAAATTCATGAAGGAAAAAGGCGTGCTCATGGCGCTCAAGTCCGAGCAGGGCGCGTGGCAAGAGCAAGCGCGTCAGGCCTTCTTCGAGGTGATGAACCCGAAGCTCACCGGCGAAAAGCTCCCCGACTCCCCGAAGGACAGCGCCCAAGGCTCCAACGTCGTTCCGCGGTGAGGAGAGTCGTTCTTTTTTGCTCGATGTTGGCGTGTGGGCCGGCGCCGAAGGCTGTCGTGCCCACCGTGGCGTTCACGCGGTTGCAGAGTTCGCCCGGGGTCGCGCTGGTGATGGCGTGCACGCCAACCGGCCCCGAGCTTTGCTTCAACGCCGTCGACGACAACTGCAACGGGGTCATCGACGAAGGGTGCGGCGTCGCGACGGGGCTCTTGCAGTTCACCATTGCCTGGGGCGATAGCGCCGCCGACGTCGACCTCATCGTCATCGATCCCGCCGGTCACAAGGCGTACGAGGGAAATCGCACGACCCCATCCGGTCTCCATCTCGACCGTGATTGCCCAGCCGAGGGGTGCAACGGGCAAAACATCGAGAACGTCTTCTACGAGGGTATCGAGCCCCCGAAAGGAAAGTACGTGGTGGACGTCATGCTCTCCGATCCGCACGGCGCCCAGACCCCCGTGAAAGTGCGCATTGGCGCGCGGGTGGGCAGCAGGACCTTTGGGGCCGATCTCGAGCTATCGCCAGGACCCGAGGAAAAGAAGACTTTCAGCTTCGAGCTGTAACGGAGCCTCGCCCTCCAGCCTTGCCCTCCCCAGGAGGCGCAAGATGACCTATATGAACTCTAACTCATGAACCAGGCGACCCTCAGGTGAACCGCACGGCGATGCTTTCGCTGCTCGTGGCGGCGTTCGCGGCCTTTTTTTGGTCGGCGAACCGGCGGTGGCAGTTGCTCAAGATCGGGAGGGCCGAAAACCGCCTGGATGCCCTCGGCGAGCGCCTCAAGATCGTGTGGCGGTATGCGCTCAAGCAAGAAAAGATGGACTACTACCAACCCGCTGGGATCGCTCACAAGCTGATCTTCATCGGGTTCAGCGTCCTCCTCCTTCGCACGCTGATTCTGTGGGGCCGCGGCTTCTCGCCGGGGTTCAACCTCTGGGTGCTCGCCCCCTCCATGAAGCTCGGCCAAGCGTACGAGTTCGCCAAAGACCTGGTCGCCCTCGGCGTGCTCGGCGGCGTCTTTACCTTTTTCTACTTTCGCGTCATTCGTCCGCAAAAGCGCATGACGCTTTCCGGTGAGGGCATCCTCATCCTCGGCATCATCGCCACCATGATGATCGCCGACATGCTCTACGACGGCGCTTCGATGGTCATCGTCGATCGCCAGCTCGAGCTCTGCAACTCGCCGACACCGCTCGCCACGCCCGGACAATGCAGCGCGATGAGCACCATTCTCGCCCCCTTCGGCACCGAGGTGCACGCCGAGTGGTCGGCGTTTCCGTCACCGGCGGGCTCGGCGTTTGCGGCCATGCTCAAAAAGGCAGGGCCGGGGCTGCTCATTGCCCTCGCGCACTTGGGGTTCTGGACCCACTCGGCGCTGGTGCTCCTATTTTTGAATCTGCTCCCGCACTCCAAGCACTTCCACGTCATCACCGCGGTCCCGAACGTTTTCCTCAAGAACCTCGATCATCCCGGCCGTCTTCGCCCGATGGCCGAGAACGCCGAGAAGCTCATGGAGGTCGTGGGAGCAGCGGCGGAGCATCCGGATCCCACCAGCCTTCCGGTCGGCGTCGCTCGGCTCGATCACTTTACGTGGAAGTCCATTTTGGACTTCTACACCTGCACCGAATGCGGCCGCTGCTCGGACAATTGTCCCGCGCACCGCACGGGAAAGATTCTCTCGCCGAAGCACTACCTCCTGGCGATGCGCGACCACCTCTACGAAAATGAGGAGGCGTTCGTCACGCGAGAGGAGGACGCGCCCGCCGCTGCACCTGCCGCACCTGCTGCAGAGGCAAGCGCCGAGGCGAAGGCCGAGCCTGCCCCCGCCCCCGCGCCCCCCAAGTTCAAGACGATCGATCTCGTCCCCAACATCGTGCACCCCGATGTGCTCTGGGCCTGCACCACCTGCCGCGCGTGCGAAGAACAATGTCCGGTGATGATTTCGTACGTCGACAAGATCGTCGACATGCGACGCAACCTGGTCATGATCAAGGGCGAGTTCCCCCACGAGCTGCAGAAGCCGTTTCAGGGAATGGAGGTGAACGGCAACCCGTGGAACCTGTCGCGCATGGATCGATCGGCCTGGTCGGACGGCCTCGGCATTCCAACGATGAGCGAGAAGCCGACGGCGCAAGTTCTTTACTGGGTCGGGTGCGCGGCGAGCTACGACGATCGCGCAAAGAAGATCGCGCGGGCGACCGCCAAGCTGCTCAAGGCTGCGGGGGTCGACTTTGCCATCCTCGGACAAGAAGAGAGCTGCACGGGCGATCCCGCGCGCCGCGCTGGTAACGAATTCTTGTTCGCCATGCTCGCCGAAGGAAACGCGGCGACGCTCAACGGCTACAAAGAAAAAGGTGGCGTGAAGCAAGTGGTGACGGCCTGCCCGCACTGCTTCAACTCACTGAAAAATGAGTACCCCGATTTCGGCGCCAAGCTCGAGGTGGTTCACCACACCGATTTCTTGCTGGGCCTTCTCGCAGAAAAGAAGCTCACGCCGAAATATCCGGTAAACGGCAAGGTCGTCTACCACGACAGCTGCTACCTCGGTCGCTACAACGGAGTCTACGAGTCGCCGCGTGAGATCTTGCGGCGCATTCCCGGCGTGGAGCTGACCGAGGCCGAGTACTGGAACAAGCAACGCGGCCTCTGCTGCGGCGCCGGCGGCGCGCAAATGTGGATGGAGGAGCAGAACCAAAACCGCGTGAACGTAAAGCGCACGCTGCAGCTGGTGGACACCGGCGCACGGACCGTGGCAAGTGCATGCCCGTTTTGCATGACCATGCTCCACGACGGGCTCAAGGCCCTCAACGTCGAGGAGAAGGTGCGTCAGCTGGATGTCTCGGAGCTGCTCGAGCAAAGCTGCGCGGTGGACGAGCTGCCCGCGGTGCCCGTGCTGCCAAATCCTCCGCCCGACTTGACCGCGATGCCCCCGCTCGGGGAGCCCCCACCCGACACGGGGGGATCCGCGCAGTCACCCGTCGTCTGACGAGCCGAGGCGATGGTTCGCTTTCTCCTCATTTGCTTGGGCGGTGCGGTGGGATCGGGAGCGAGGTATCTGGTCTCGCTGGCGATGCTCGCCAAATTCGGTCCCGCCTTTCCCTACGGAACGCTCGCGGTCAACGTGATCGGCTCGTTTCTTCTGGCCGTCATCATGCAGCTGAGCATCACGAGCTGGATGACGCCCACCCTGCGCATGACGCTGGCGACGGGCGTGATGGGAGGATTTACCACCTACTCCACGTTCAACCAGGAAACCTTGGTGATGATCCAGAACGGTGCCTGGCCCGTGGCTGTCACGAATGTTTCGGCAACACTGGCCGGTTGCCTTCTCGGCGGCGCGTGCGGGCTCATGATCGGACGGTGGGTCACGGTCTGATCTGCGGCGGCATCGTGCTATATCGAGAGGGCGATGGCTTCGTGTCCCATCTGCGGTAAGCCAGCTCCTTCCGGTGTTCCCGGCGTTTCTCCGTTTTGCTCCGCGCGCTGCAAGCAGATCGATCTCGGACAATGGCTCGACGAAAAGTACCGCGTGCCGACGGGCGATCCGCCCGAGGGCGACGCGGGCGAAGGAGAGAAGACGTGATGCGATCATGGGCCATGACGTGCGGGGCGATCGGCGTAGCGATTTCGATTCTCTCGACGCATCTCGCGTCTGCCCAAGAGCTCAAGCCCCCGCCCCCGATGCCCACCGAAGGCTCACCCAGTGGGGAACCGCAGCCGACCGGCACCCCGGCAAATCCCGGCAAGGAAGCGACCACAGAGGAGCAGCTCGCCAACGCCGAGAAGGAAGACAGTGGCCGCAACTTCGAGATCTTCTGGATTCGTGCCGAAGGGGGCGGCTCGTATCTCAACCTCCAGCAATTCAGTGCGAGCTCGTTCTCCCTCCAGAATACGAGCGGTGGTGGCGGCATGTTCGGGCTTGCCACGGGCGTGCGCTTTTTCATTTTCACGCTCGGACCGCGCTTTCGATATCACGCGCTTTCCGACTTCAGCTTCGGACAGCTCAACGGCGAGCTCGGGCTTCATTTCGGATCGGGAAGCCTCGATCCCTTCTTCTCGTTGCACGGAGGCTATTCGTTCGTGTCGACGGGCAACCTTGCGGCATCGGCGAGCGACGTGAGCGTCCGTGGCTTCAACGCAGGCCTCTCGGCGGGATTCGATTACTACTTGTCGCCGCTGTTCACGCTCGGGTTCGGCCTCACCGGTGAGGCGCTGTTTCTCAAACGGCCGCCCGTCGCACTCCCCGCGCAGTTCAGCGCCCTCCCCGCCGCGGAGCAGGCCAAGGTGAAAAACGATCCGCTCTATGCGAACTCCGGTTCGAGCGCGGGCTTCGGCATCACCGGCGCCATCACCGCGGGGCTGCACTTCGGGCTCTAGCAGCGGCGTTTTTCGTTTCACGTGAGATGCGGGCTAGACTCCGGGCGTGCTCGCGATTTTGCGCTTTACGTTGCCGGCGCTGCTTCCCGCGGTGCTGCTCGTCCTGCTCATCTATCGCACCGACAAGAATCGTGAGCCCCCGTGGCTGGTTTCGCTCGTGTTCGTCCTCGGCGCAGTGTTCGGGCTCGTCACGTTCCTGATTCAAGCCCGCGCCTCCTCGTGGACGGGGCTCGACGTGCGTACGTCCGCGGTGGGCGACGCAGGTGCGCTCCTTTTTCTGTTCGCCCTGGTCGCCCCCATGCGCGAGGCGGCAAAGGTCGCGGCCGCATGGGTCGCATTTCGAACCCGTCACTTCGACGAGCCCTACGATGGCCTGGTTTACGCGACGTCTGCCGCTCTCGGCTTTGCCGCGCTCGAGAACGGCATCATGCTCCACGCGAACCCTGTCGGGGCGATCTGGATCGCGCGCGCGCTGCTCGCGCTCCCGGCACACGTCTTCTTTGCGTGCGCTTGGGGATATGCGCTCGGGCGCGCGAAGCAGATCAAGAGGCCCGGCGCGATCTTCCCCACTTCATGGGTCATCGCCACCGCCGCGCACGGGCTTTACGCGCACCTTGTTTACGGACGCGCTCCGGGAGCGCTCGTGGGCATTCTCCCGCTCCTCATCGCGATGGGGGTGATCGCTTTCTTCGCCGCCCGCGATCTGCGAGCACGAGGAGATCGCGTCTCGTCGCGCAGCCTGGGCTCGAGTCGAATGGAGCGCACCTCGTTCATCTACATCTCCGCCCCGCCGAGCCTGCGCGCGGTCCGCGAAGCGCTCCGTCGAGCCGATCAGCCCATCATGATCCGCTGGATTGTCTTCGGCGCGGTCGTCACCGTTGGCGTGATGATCGCAGGGCTCGGCTTCTCCATCGCGTTCGGTGCGTGGGCCCACGTAGACTTCTCGATTGTCGACGAGCACGACGTGAGCACGACGGCGCCGGTGGCCCTTCTCGGCTCCGGACTACTCGCCGCATTTCCGGTGAGCGGCTACCTCATCGCCCGCGCTTCCAACCTCCCAACCCTGCTCGAGCCAGCCCTCGCGACCGGCCTCGCCATCTTGGCCACCCTAGGCGTTTTGGGTTTTGCCGCCCCCATCGCGCTGCTCTTTGCGCTCGCCTTTTCCCCTATCGCCTGGGGCCTGGCCTGCGCGGGCGCCTGGATTGGGCGCCCTGTTCAGTAGTCGGGGCCAGATGGTTTCGGAGCGCGTTCTTGGCGGCTTGGGGGTTTCTCTCTTTGTTCTGTTCAGTAGTTCTTGACAAGCGAACGTTTCCACCTAAAGTGCCGCGTTCCCATGGCCAATCACCCGTCCGCCGAGAAGAGAAACCGCCAGCGCATCAAGCGCTCCCTGCGTAATCGCACCATTTCCAGCTCCGTCCGTACGCTGGTCAAGCGCGTGCGCGTCGCCGTGCAGGCAAAAGACAAGAAGGCGGCTCTCGAGGCGCTGTCCAAGGCGATTCGCGCGGTCGATCGCGCGGCGAGCAAGGGCGTGTTTCACGTGAAGGCGGCTTCGCGAACGGTGTCGCGCCTCTCGTCCGCGGTCCACAAGCTCACCTGACGGTCCTCGTCTGACAGCGCAGCACGGTTCCCGATTGAAGCTCCCGAGCTTGATCGGTCGAACCGTATCCGGAAAATATCGCGTCGAGCGGCTCCTGGGGCAGGGCGGAATGGGCGCCGTGTACGAGGCGCGAGATCTCTCTTGCAACGCGCCCGTCGCAATCAAGTTCGTCGACGCCGAGCTCGCCAAGGTAGACCAAGTCGTGAGCCGTTTCGCGCGAGAGGCGCGCGCGGCAAGCTCGATCAAGAGCCAGAACATCGTGACCGTGCTCGATGCCGGGGCGGACGAAGGACGCCACTATCTGGTGATGGAGCTCCTCGAGGGGGAAAATCTCGGAGCACGTCTTCGTCGTGTGGGCCGGCTTCCTGTCAGGGAGGCGCTTCACATCGTCGCGCAGGTGCTGAACGGCCTCGGCCACGCCCACGCAGCAGGAATCGTCCATCGCGATTTGAAACCCGACAACGTGTTTCTCACGAGCAGGGGGGACGACCCGCTCTTCGTGAAGATTGTCGATTTTGGGATCTCGAAGATCCATCGCCCGAAATCGGGAACCGCTGCCCTCGCGCTCACGGGCCAAGGGGTCATGATGGGAACACCGCACTACATGTCTCCGGAGCAAGCCCAAGCCTTGCCCGACGTAGACGCGCGCGCGGATCTCTACAGCGTTGGAGCCATTCTGTTCGAGTGCCTCGGCGGAAGACCTCCGCACCTGGGGGATACCTACGAGCAAATCGTTTTGTCCATCTGCATGCGGGATGCTCCGGAGCTGCGCGCCATCGTCCCCTCGACCCCAGCAGAGGTGGCAGAGTTCGTGGCCCGCGCGCTTCACCGCGATCGCACCCAACGTTTCCCCTCGACACGCGACATGCTCGCATCGCTTCACCAGCTCGCACCTGAAGAACGAACCCTCGTTTCCGACGATCTGGATGACGTGCCGGAGGAGCCTCCGCGCCCCTCACGGAAGAAGGTCGCTCTCACCGCCATCGTAGCCACGGCAGCGGGCGTGCTCGTCGCTGCGGCTCTCGTTCAGTTTTCGCCGAAGGTGTCTCCCTCTCCCGACGCCAAGAAGGCAGTTGCCCCGGCGCCGGAAGCGGGTGGGCTCGCGCAAGAGAACCCCCCCCCTGCGCCTCCTTCGGCATCTGCGTCGACGGCCACGCGTCCGAGGCAACCGCCAGCGAAAGCTACGGGTGCCGCATCTTCCACGGGGCTCGATCCCCGGCGTGAGCTGCCGTAAACCGGTCGAAAGCGGCGCCGAGAAGCCGGGCTTATGCGCGATGGGCTTTACACGATCCCCGCCGAACGGTAGTTTCGCGGGCCCTCATTCGTCCCCATCGTCTAGAGGCCCAGGACCGCGGCTTTTCACGTCGCTAACGCGGGTTCGACTCCCGCTGGGGACGCCACTGCCTGAACGACCCCTGCTCGCAGGCCAGGCCAGCGGTCGATCGCCAATTGTGTACTCCGTCCACTTCGTGGACTCCGTACACAAAAGGTCGACTCCCGCTGGGGACGCCCCCAAACCCCTCGTTGGTCCTGCGAGGGGTTTCGCTTTTCGGGTTGCCTCTTCTACATCGGTGCAAAGGATGGTGACGAGCCGCCGGTTCGCATATTTCACCTCACGCCGACGAAGACGGGGATTGTGGCTCCCAGACTGTATGAGTGGATCGAATTGGTGGTGCGAAACGGTGGATTCGGAGCGCCGGCCGACTTCGACTGGTCGTGAGCGTCCGGCCCCCAGGTGATACCCTTCGCAGGATGAACACCCGTGGTGTACGGAGCCTCGTCACGTGGATTGGCGTTCTTCTCGTCGCGCTCTCGTGTTCGTCCGAGAAGTCGTCGGGGCCTGACCTGTCCCCTGCGAAAGGGCTCATCTCCGCAACAGGGGGCGGCACCATTCGAACCGCGAGCGGTATTGTGCTCGAGGTTCCCCCGGGCGCGGTGAGCCAAGACGTCGAAGTGACTGTGTTTCCCCTCGACGCCGCCGGTGCGACGGCCACGCCATCCTTCGTCCAGGGCGTTCGTTTCGAACCCGAGGGTCTCGCTCTGAAGAAGGCGGCGACCGTCAGGCTTCCCCTCAGCGCAGCAACGAGCGCCCCACCTCTCGAGCTCGTGTTCAACGGTAGCGATCCGAACCGCGCCATCGCGTCCGGGAACGTCGCCGATCTTTCCAGCGATGGCCTCACCGCCACGCTCAGCGTGTGGCACTTCAGCGGCGCGATATGCGCCAGCAATTGCCACGGCGGCACGCGCGAATTCTTGACCCCCAAACTTGGCGCGCACGGATCCGACCTCACCGCGTGCGTGACCGAGAGATACCCGGACAGCCTTCCCGCGCATTGCGAGGATTTGCACTCGGACGAGTCGATCCAGGCCATTCTCGATACCTTCTTCGACGAGGTTCCCTCGTGCTGCGACGAGGGGCAGGACGTTTCTGCCGCGCAGCTCCAGTCTCTCGCGGACGCCGTGAACCGCGGCCGAAACGTAGTGGTGGCCTTCAATCGGGGTGCGTTCCCGCCACGAAACGGGCGTCACGGTTTTTATCCGGTGATGAACCACACGGCGAGTGTGGAAATCGTGGGTGGCGTGCCAAAGCTGCGCAACACGGTCGTGATTCCCAAAGCGCAAGGCAGTGAAATACTCGCGAAGCTCGGCGGAACCAACTTGGTGTACTGGCCCCTCGCGGAGCTGAACGCATTTCGCAAGCTCCGAGCTGCCGAGGGGTTGGAGATTTTCGCCTGCAACGATCCCGGCTGCCTCGGCAACGATCGTGGAGGTCCGTACGCGCCGCTCGCCGAGCGCCCGTTCCCGTGGTCGGCCGTTCGGCTCTACGTCGAGCGAGACCAGCCTACGTGCGCCTCGGCCGACGCGGGTGCAGACCGCAACGTCGCACCCGATCCGTGCCGGCAGGCCGCGCGCCCGAACGGATCTTGCGGGGGAACGGGCGGCGGAGCAAACTGCGTGAAGACCGTCCAGCCGTGCAGCGACCCGACGGGCGACACCTGTTGCCCCTCGGACATGTGTTACGGGATCGGCGGCTGCGTTCAGATCACCTGCCCGAAAGGGACCACCGGACGCACCAGCCTCTGCGCGTGCACCTGCAACTACAGCCCGACCCCCATCGACATTCACGACCCTTGTTGGACGTTTCGCGTTTGTCGCTGCGTCAGCACCGATGGCGGCTTGAACCCGCCGCCCGAAAGCTGCGGACCCTAAGAAACGTCCGTCAGAATTTGGACGGCGGCTCCGATACGCATTTCGCCCTCGCACCGTTCCTCAATGCGAGGCACAAAAGATGGGGCTCCTTCGACTGACCTCCGAGGGACGAGGCACGAACTACAGTTCACTTCGGGGCGTCATCGAGTCGTCGCTTCGGGTTGCCTATCGTGGCGACTGGCCCGCCGCACTTTGGAAAAGAATTCCCGGGGCATGCCGCGTGCGGTGTGTTCGTCACACGGTGGGCATTCTTCCGCCGGGGGCGTCACCTTTGCGGCTCGGATTCGTTTCGGACATTCACATCGGTCCGACCACTCCACGCGAGTTGCTCGAGGCCGCCTTTCTACGGCTCGCGAGCGAAAACCTCGACGTGCTCCTCCTCGGAGGAGACTACGTGTTTCTCGACGCCACCGAAGAGAAAGCGGAGCTCCTCGCGTCGCTCGTCCGTCGCGTTCCCGCGGCGAGAAAATTCGCGGTGCTGGGAAATCACGACCTGTGGACGCACCACGTTATTCTCGAAAAGGCGCTCTTGCGCGCGAAGGTCGAGCTACTCACGAACGCGAGTGCGCTCCTGGAACCGACCCACGGAGCGGTCGCCGTCGTCGGCTTGGACGAGCCTTGGACAGGACGGATGGATTGGTCGCGTGCGCTTCGCGACGTTGGTGAGCCGACCGCGATGGTCGTTCTGTGTCACTCTCCCGAGGGGCTGCCGAGCGCGGTGCAGACCATCCAGGCGTTACCCGGCGCGCCTCGTGGACTCTACGTCTGCGGGCACACGCACGGAGGGCACATCGCGAGTCCTTGGGGTCCGATCATCGTTCCAGGACGCGTGGGAAAGCGATATCCCCATGGTGCTCACGACATCGCACCCTTTTTCGTTCACGTTTCGCGCGGCGTCGGTGGAATCGAGCTACCGATTCGCGCCTACGCCTCCCCGGAGGTCGCGGTGTTCGATCTCGTCGCCCGCGCCTAGACCCAATGCCGTTCGCTTAGCAGATTTCAACCGCCAATCCGCCGAAGACGCCACCAGATTTTTTTTAGAACTCTTACTTTTGGCGTTCTCCGCGGCTTGGCGGTTTGCCTTCGATTCGGTATCCGAACGGCATTGCGCCTAGGCCCCCATCTTCAGCGCGCTCGCTACTGCCCTACGCAGTACAGCGCTGAGGTGAGTTGACACGGTCCGTTGGTGCCGGTCGTCCAGCCGTAGTCGACACTCGGGATGTACCCTCGGTTACCGTACACGCTCGGGCTCGCGAGGCTCCAGTCGCTGCAGTGCGCGGAGAGGTTGTCGATCTTCCCGTTTTCAAGTGTGTTGGTCCAAACGTAGAGGATGCTCGGGGCGGCACCGTCGCTCGGCGCGGCGGTCGGCGTCGCGAGCACATTCAGCTCGGTCCGATCGATCACGTGCGCGAGGGTGCCGCTCGTCAGCTGCGCCCAATCATTGGCCACGATCGTTCCGTTCAGGAGGAGGTAGGGACCCGCGGAGCGCGTGAAGCGCGTTGCCGGAGAACCAGTGGAGTCGCTGAGCCACGCGCGAAACGCGCCCGCAAGCCCCGCGCTTGCGGCGAGCGCTTGGCACTTGGCGTCTGCTCCTTCGAGCCCCCCGAGGTTGCCCGTGAAAAGAGCGCTGGAAACGAAGACATACTTTGCCCCTGCGTCCACTGGGTCGCTCGAGGACTCCGAGCCGGCGTCCTCGGCTTGGGGCTCCGCATCCGTGTCGCCAGCGTCCTCGCCTTCGCGGGAACCGAGCGCGTTGTAGGCGTCGCCGCATCCCCCGGCGAGCGCGGCGAGCGAAAGTAGCGAGACTGTGAAGAGCCCAAGGCACCCGACCAGCGCACTCGCGGTGCGCCAGCCGAGTCGGTCTGCTTGCTCGAGGCTACGACATTCTGACCGCATGATTTCCACTCCCGCGGCCAGTGTAACACCACGTTGGTAGAGGCGGGTTCAAGCGATCTCAGGCATAATGCTGCCCGTGCGCGCTTCCGGTGCCGTGATCGTGGTGCTGCTCGCGATGGGCGCGGGGTGCGTGCGAGGTCCGGCCGTTGCCGGAGGTCATGCGCGCGCCGCAGCCCCGCCCCTCACCAATCCACCCGCACCTGCAGCATCGACACCCGCACCCGCACCTTTGCCTCCCCCCGCTGTCGTTCCCCCACGCCCCGAGCTGCCCCTCGGCGGGCGCGAGATCTTTCCGCTTCATCGCCTGGTCGGGTTTTGCGGAACGCCGGGTGCGCCGGCGCTCGGCAAGCTCGCGGACAATCTGCCGGCAAGGGCGAAGGCGATCCAAACGTACGCAGAGAAGTATTCTCAGAATCGCAAAGTCCTCCCTCTCTTCGAGCTCATCGCCGTCGTCGTGCAGGGCGCTCCGGGCCCTGACGGAAAGTGGCGGCACCGTGTCGCAGACTCCGTGGTCGACGAATATCTGCGCTCGGCGCGCGAGGCGAAGGCACTTTTGTTGCTCAACATTCAGCCCGGGCAATCCGACTTTTTGACCGAGGTGAAGCACTTCGAAAAATATCTGCGCGAGCCCGACGTGGGCGTCGCGTTGGATCCCGAGTGGGCCATGAAAGCGAAGCAGAAGCCGGGCGTCTTTTACGGGCAGGCCAGCGGCACCACCATCAATGAAGTCGCTGTTTACCTTTCCGGGCTGGTGAAAGATGGCGACCTTCCCGAGAAGGTGCTCGTGTTTCATCAGGTCAACGCCTACGTGCTCAAGGACGAGGCGGTCCTCGAGGCGCACCCCGGCATCGTCCTCATCAAGAGCGTCGACGGACTCGGACCCAAGGGGGCAAAGATCAACACGTATAAATTTCTCGTGAAGACCATGCCCAAGAGCGTGCACGCCGGGTTCAAGCTCTTCTTCGACGAAGATCTCACGAACGGCGGAACCCTCATGACCCCCAAAGAGGTCATGGCGCTGCTCCCCGAGCCCGAATATGTGATGTACGAGTAGGGCTCGGTGCCGCGCTCAAGGCCTACGCGATGCTTGCCGCTTGCGACGGCGAACGAAGCCGGCGATCGGTAGCACGCCTGCCGCGACGAGGAGCCAAAGGTTCCATGTGGACCCGCCCGCCGTTCGGCATCCGCATCCGCCGGAATCCGTTCCTGGTGTCACTTCGCCGCCTCCGACGCCGCCGTCATTGTTTGCGACAACGACGGTCTGGCACGTCTTTCCAGCACAGTGGGATCCGAAGCTTGGAATTCACGTGACTTGAAGTCGCGGC